>OCVV011174741.1_pt1 | contig 22679 bp, 27 predicted proteins | sample 1539721 | NCBI WGS metagenome assembly OCVV01 (sample SAMN02144230, study PRJEB22623) | gut metagenome | biome: sheep rumen | host: Ovis aries | place: New Zealand
AATGATTGTTTAAGAAGAAAAAGTCAGAGAAAACAGAACAATAACAGAAATAATGGATTCAGTAAACATAATATGATTAAAGATGAAGAAAACCACTGCTACATCTGTCCTGAAAACAAAGAACTACCCGTACAACAAGTCTATCCTGGAAAATATAACGACAGAATCATATACTACACCAGAGAATGCCGTAATTGCCCTTCAAAAAACATATGTCTAACAAATAAAATGACTGGAAAAATACTCACAGATTACACAAGCGAAGCCAAAGAACTACTAGCAGCTAAATTTGACACACCAAGAGGACAAAAACAATACAAAAAAAGAATGTCAATGGTAGAACCACGATTCGCATACAACAAACACACATTGAACTATAGACAATATCATCTCCTTGGCCTGAAAAACACTAAAATGCAACAAACACTCATGGCCACAGCCCAAAACATAGTAAAAAAACACAACTTGGAACTAAAAGAACAACAAAAACAAGATACAATAGACTTAACCTAAAAAGATATAGTAAAAAAAGTTAAAATACAATTCAGAGTCATTGATCAAATATTGTAAAACCCAATAATTGTCGCACACTCTCTTAAAAACAAAACATTTATATATATTATATATTAAATTTATCTGTGTTAATACATAGTTTAGGGAGATATGTAAAATGTATGAAGTAGTTTTAGAAAGAGAAGATTGCACAATGTGTGGAAATTGTGTTGAATTAGATGAAACATTATTTACTTTTGATGAGGATGATAGAGCAACTATCGTAGGTTCTAATCGGGAAGACGATGTTGATGAATTAGAAACTGATGATATAGAGATTTATAAAGAAGCTTCTGATAATTGTACTGGTGAATGTATAGAAGTTTATGATGAAGAAGGTAATCCAGCATAATTATTTTTTTTTATTTTTTTTGAAGAAGTATCTCTATCTTTTTCAAAATTTTTTATTTACTATTTTTTAATGTACTGAATATTTTTTTAACAGTTATTTTATTAAATATCGAAAATAAATATTTAATTATTGTATTTATTTTAGAATTAATTAAGGTTGAATTTTTAATGAAATTATTAATTTTTGTTACGGGCAGAGGTACTGGGGGAGATGCAGTTACTGCTTATAATATTTCTCAAGCATTAAATGAGCAAAACGTGGAAACTAAAATAGTTTTAGATCCTTCTGCACCTGGATATTATTTTAAAAAACGTAATGTTGAATGGTTGAAATCACCAATTCCAGCAGCAGGGGGTCATGCATCTTCAAAATCAAGATTATTTAAAGCTGCTTTAAAATCTTTAAAAGCTGTTTTTTCTGGTTCAAAATTAATTAAAAAAGAAAAAGCTGATGGTGTAGTGGGAGTAATTGGTGGCGGTGTGGTTATAGGTACTTTGTCTGCCAAATTGGCAGGAGTTCCATCAGTAGGTGTTGTTGCAACTCCAACGGATACAAAAATATCTTTGAAATTTAATCCAACAGCAATTTTACCTGAATCACCGTTATTTAACGAAGATATTATAGATACTAAATATGATATAAAGAAACAGTATTCACCTATAAAAACAGATGTTATTTATGGTGATAAAGAGAAGATTCTTTCAAAATTACCATCAAATTATGATCCAAATAAGAAATCAGTATTGTTTTCTTCAGGTTCTACTCTTTTTGATGATATGGCTAAAGCAGCAAGGAAGTATGCAGAAGAAAATGATGATGTAAACATTTTTGTTATAGGAGCACCTTTAAAAGAAGAATTGGAAGAAATCATTAACCATCCTAATATAATGAATTTGGGTTATATAAATTACATGGCTGATTTATATGATTTAATTGATTTGGCAATTATTACTGATGACGGTTTAACATTACACGAAACATTGGCTTGTGAAATCCCTGTAGTTGTAGTTTTAGGGGTAAAATATGGTCGTTATCATGGCTTATCTAAAGTCTTTGAAGGAGCAATTTTAGAAAGTAATGTGGAAAATATTTCAGAAAAAGTAAATTGTGCTCTGGAAAATTATGAAGAAATGTATGAATCTACAAAAAAATATTCAACTCCAATAATAAATGGATCAAATGATTTAACAAATTTTGTGATAAATCATTTATCCAAATAGTTTATTTTCTTTTATAAATATCTTTTATAATATTCTGTTAATTTTGAAATTCCATCTGTTGATGGATGTATTTCCAAGAAATTATTGAAATTGTTTGCTTTTTTACCATCTTTTATAGCTTTAATCATGTAAGGTAAAGCAATATTAGATGATGGTGTAATTGCAATTATATTGTTAATTTCATTTGTTTCTAAGTTAATATTTTCTTTAGTGTAACCGTTGTTACCTTCTAAAGTGTACCAGAATGTGCTAGGTCCTGCAGCTCCTGGTAATTTGATATTTTTTCCATTATCAGATATATCAGTACCTAATAAGTAACTCACATCATAAGGTAATGTAATTGTCATTGGAATCAAGGAATAGTCAGGTTTTATTTTTTTACCCATAATATTTTTTATTGCAGCCATTCCTTCCATTCTTGAAACTGGTGTTGATAAAATACCTCCAATAACATCCCCTGCTGCATATATGTCTTCATTTGATGTTTGCATATATTCATTGACTATTATATTTCCTTTTTCATCAGTTTCAACATATTCTTTAACAATTTCAGAATTAGCTTTAACACCTGTAGCCAAAAGAACTGTACCTTCAATTTCACCAAAATTTGTAATAACAGATGTATCTGTAATCTCTTTAATTTCTACATTTTCATGTACCATTGTATTTTTAAGTAATTTAGATACGATATATTCTTCGGATTCAGAATCATTTAGTATTTTAAGGAACTGTGTTCTACATAATATGTCTACTTGACTACCCATTGATGAAAATATACTAGCATACTCTGCGGCAGTAGAACCTCCACCAATAATAACTAATTTTTCAGGAACTTCTTTAAGCTTTAAAGTATCTTTATAAGTTAATGCTTTTTGGGCACCTTTTATTTGAGGAATATTTGGTGATGAACCGGTACATATTAATAATTTATCATAAGGATATTCATCATCCTCATTAACATATACTATTTTTTCTTCTGCATTAACTGTTGCAGTTCCCTGTATATATTCAACTCCTGTGCCTATAGTTTCTGCTGTGATGATTTTATGAATTTTCTTTTGTGTTTCTTTGATCTTTTTAGTTATCATTTCATAATTGATTTTGGTTGAAGACTCTAAGATACCTATGTTATTGAAGTTCTCTGCATCTCTGATGTGTTTGGATATGTCACTTAATGCACAAACTACCATACATGCCTGGTTTAAACATTTTCCACCAATATGTTTATTTTCGATTAATGTTACTTCATTTCCGTTTTCGGCAGCATACATTGCAGCAAAACGTCCTGCAGGTCCTGCCCCTATAATTACTATTTTCATTATATCACATTTTCTTTTAATTGTTAATGTAATATATTTTTTTAGATATAAAAAAAGTTATGATAAAAAGGTGATGGGGAAGTTTATATTTTATTCTTTACTGTATTTAATAATTTTTTCAAGCTGTTTTAATGCACATTTATTTTCAATGGCTTCTCTTGAAACTTCAACACCTTCTTTTAATGTTTGAACTTTATCAGTAACATATAAAATACTTGCAGAATTCATTAAGGCTAATTCCATTCTTGCTACATCTTCTTTAGTATCTGTTACATTGTTTAAAATATTTTTAATAATTTTTAAATGTCCTTCTGCAGTATCAGGTGCTTTAATGTCTTCTGCTTTAGAGTAATCAAGTCCAAAATCTTCTGGTGTAATATATTTTACATTAATGGTGTCATTTTCTATGAAAGCAACTTTAGTTTTTCCTATATTTGATATTTCATCCATTGCAGGGTTTCCTTTATCGTCAAATCCATGAACAATCATACCTCTTTTAACATTCAAATTCTTTGAAACTTCAGCAACTACTTCAACTAACTCTGGATCATATACTCCAGTCATACGTGCTGTTACATTGCTTGGACAAGATATTGGTCCAATAAGATTAAAAACAGTTCTAGTATTCAATTCTTTTCTAATCATCATCACATTTTTAGTAGCAGCATGGTATTTTGGGGCAAATATGAATGCAAAGTTACATTTTTCAAGTGAATTAATTACTTGTTCTGGTGTTAATTCAATGTTTACACCTAATGATTCTACTGCATCAGCTCCACCAAATTTACTACTTACACTGCGATTGCCGTGTTTTGAAATTTTAGCTCCGCAAGCACTAGCAATAATTGATGCAGTTGTACTAACATTAAATGTTTTTAACGTATCTCCACCTGTTCCACAGCTTTCTGCCAGATATTCATTAGGATTATAATCAATATTGATAGCATGGTCTTTCATACTTTCAACTAAACCTGTGATTTCATCAATTGTTTCACCTTTAGCTCTTAAAGCTATTAAAAAAGCAGATATTAAACTATCTGGATATTCACCACTTATTAAATCATTCATACATTCATATGCTTCATGACGTGTCAAATTTCTTTTATTATCTAAAATATCCTCTAAAACAGTTTCAATCATTTAATTTACCTTCTGTAGCTTTTTTCATAATTTTTATGTATTTTTTTATCTCAGAAAACATTGCATCATGATTATCTAAATTATCTGAGATTATGTTTATTAATGCACTTCCAACAATTGCTCCATCAGCCCCCGCATTTAACACTTTTTTAACATGTTCTGGCTTGGAAATACCAAATCCAACACACAAGGGTATTTTAGCGTGCTTTCGGATTCTTTTAATTAATTCGGTTGTATTATGTTCAACTTCAGTTCTTGCACCTGTTGTACCCATAACTGAAGCAATGTAAATAAAACCACCAACAATTTTTGTAATTTTTTCCAGTCTTTCATTACTTGTAGCTTGTGAAACAATAAATATTTGTTCTAAATCGTATTTTTTTGCAGCAGTTATAGCATCATCTGCTTCTTCAGGAGGTAAATCAGCTATAAGAACGGCATTAACTCCACAATCTTTAAGTCTGCTGTAAAATTCATCTATTCCTTTTTTATATACTAAATTATAATACAACAATAATCCGAATGGTTTGTCAGTATATTCCCGTAACTCTTTAAGAAAATCAAAACATTTTTCTATGTTCATTCCACCATCAAAAGCTCTTAAATCAGCATTTTGTACACTTGGTCCGTCTGCAACGGGGTCTGAAAAAGGAAATCCGATTTCTAAAGCATCTGCACCATTATCAATTAATGTTTTGGCAATTTTTATAGAAGTTTCATAATCAGGGTCTCCAGCAACGAGGAATGGTATGAAAATTCCTTCATTGTTTTCTTTAGCTTTTTTAAATATGCTTTCATAACTTGATTTAATCATATTTTCACTCCCAATTCTTTTGCTACAGTAAACATGTCTTTATCTCCTCTACCTGATAAATTAACTATAATCGTTTTTCCTTTATTTTCATCTAATTTTGCATATTTTATTGCATAAGCTATTGCATGAGAACTTTCTAAAGCAGGAATGATTCCCTCCGTTTCACATAATATTTGCAATGCTTCCAATGCTTCATCATTGTTTATCGGAACATATTCCGCTCGATTTATACTTTTTAAATATGCGTGTTCTGGTCCAACACCTGGATAATCTAAACCTGCAGATACACTGCTTGTTTCACTAATTTGGCCTTCATTAGTTTGTAATATCACAGATAATGATCCATGTAATATCCCTTTTGAACCTTTAGATAATGTGGCTCCATGATTTATAGTTTCTATACCTTCTCCTCCTGCTTCAACACCAATTAAATCCACATTTTCATCTTCAACAAATCCGCTGAATATTCCCATAGCATTACTTCCTCCTCCAACACAAGCAATTACTGTATCTGGAAGTTTACCCTCTAATTCAAGAATTTGTTTACGAGCTTCTTTACCAATTACACTTTGGAAGTATTTTACCATAGTAGGGTAAGGATGTGGACCCATAGTAGTTCCAATAAGATAATGTGTTGTTTCCAAATTAGAAATCCAATATCTGAAAGCTTCATTAATGGAATCTTTCAAAGTTTTTGAACCAATATCAACAGGAATTACCTCTGCTCCTGACAATTCCATTCTGAACACATTTAATTTTTGTCTTTCTACATCCGTAGAACCCATGAAAACTTTTACTTTCATGCCTAATTTTGCACCTATTACTGCTGTAGCAATTCCATGTTGGCCTGCTCCAGTTTCAGCTATTAATTCTGTCTTACCCATATATTTAGCAAGTAATCCTTGTCCTATTGCATTATTGATTTTGTGTGCACCGGTGTGTAACATATCTTCTCTTTTAAGATATATTTTACATCCTAATTTTTTTGATAAATTTTCAGCATAGTATAATCCTGTTGGTCTACCAGCAAATTCTTTTAAATAACAATTCAATTCTTTAATAAATTTTTCATCATCTTTAAACTTATAAAAAGCTTCTTCTAACTCTTCAATAGCGGGAATCAATAATTCTGGTACAAAAATTCCACCATATTTACCAAATTTTCCATCATACTTCATAATATCACACATTTTTTACTAATTTTTGAATTTTTTTTATTTCTTCCAAATTTTTTTCTCCAGGTTTATCTTCTACACCACTATTTAAATCAATTTGATTAAAGAAGTGTAATTTATCTGAAATACTTTCCAAGTATTTGTAATTTAATCCACCAGCTAATATAACATCAATATCATTTTCTTTTTTAATAATCTCACTAGCTTTAATAGCAGTTTCTATTGGTATTTGTCTATTAGTTCCTCCAGTTAATCCTTCTTTTAAGTAATCCAATAAGATACTATCTGCATAATTAGAATAATTTTTTAATTCTTTAATTTTCTCTTCGTTAATTTTTTCTTTTAATCCTATAACTTTTGTAATGTTAACATAATCAAAGTCATTAAATTGTTTGGACCATTTGATATATTTGATATCATATTGGTTTAATGAATGAAGCTGGATGTTAAATATTTGTGTTCTGTCCATTTTTTTAATAACTTCATAAGAGTTATCTGTTTCTAAGACCAATGTAGATAAGTGTTTATTAATAAGTCTATTTTGTAAATTTTTGATTTGATTAAGTGAAACATATCTTTTTGATCTTTCAATGTTAATAAAACCTATATGATTAACCTTTAATTTTTCAATATTTTTCAAATCATTTTCATTAGTTATACCACATATTTTTATTTTGAGGGTCATATTATTCTTCCTACTTTTTAAGGCTTTTACTTAATTGGTTTAAGTATCTGCTAATTTCTTCTTTATTTTTATCTTTTAAAATACTGGTTCCAATCAATATTGCGTCTGCTCCATATTCTTTTAATTTATTTGCATCAGAAGAGTTTTGAACTCCACTTTCTGATATTAAATAGTTAGGAACGTATTGTTTTAACTCTTTAGTTGTTTCCAAGTTAATTTCAAATGTTGATAAGTTCCTGTTGTTAATACCGATAATTTTAGGATTTAAATCCACTACTTCTTCAATATCTTTTTTGGAATGACATTCTATTATAGCATCTAAACCTAAATTATCTGTTAAATTAAGATAGTCCTCTATATTTGGACAAACACCATTTATTAATAAAACACAGCTGGCATTGTTCAATGCAGCTTCATAAATCATGTATTCATCAATTACAAAGTCTTTTCGCAGTAATGGTTTTGATGTCATATTATTTGATTTTTGAAAATTTTCAATGTTGCTTTTGAAATATGATTCTTCAGTAAGTATTGAAATCATATTAACAGGATTTGAATCATATAATTGTATTACATCATCTATTTTTAATTGACTTATATTTCCTTGGGAAGGACTTGCAGGTTTATATTCAGCTATTAGTTTTGTTGTTTTTTTATTTTTCAATTCTTTTTCAAATCTAAAATAATCTTTTTTTGTTGAAATATAATCCTCTGCTTCTTTTTTTAAGTCTTTGGTTGATTTGTTTTGTTTTTGTTTTTTCAGAATTTTCTTTTTATTAAGAATTATATTATCAATTACACTCATATTATCAAATCAACCTTTTTCAATATCTAAGAAGTTTTTAATAATCTTGTCCCCATATGAACTTCCTATTGATTCTGGATGGAATTGTATACCATAAGTAGGATATTTCTTATGTCCAATTGACATTATTATACCATCATCTGTTAAACTTGTAACTTCAATATCTGGTGGTATATATGTTTTATCACATATTAACGAATGATATCTTGTAATTTCAAAACGTTTGGGGATATCTTTAAACAATAGGGAATTTTTGTGATTTATGAAATCATTTTTACCATGTACTGGCACATTTTTAATTATTTTACCTCCATATTCTAAAAATATTCCCTGATGACCTAAACATACTCCTAATATTGGTATATTTTTGAACTTTTTTAACACATCTTTACAAATTCCAAAATCACGTTTAACACTTGGGTTGCCCGGTCCTGGTGAAATAATAATCTGATCAGGATTAATTTCTTTAATATTTTCTGTACTTATTTTATCATTTCGTTTCACTATAATTTCATCAGTAAATTTTCCAACTAATTGGTATAGATTATATGTGAAAGAATCATAATTATCTATAATCAATATCATTATAACACCTCCCTACCTGATTCTTTTAATGCTTCAATTAATGCTTGTCTTTTTTTTCTGCATTCTTCATATTCAGAAGCAGGTATGGAATCATATACAATACCTGCCCCTGCTTGTATTTCAGCTCTTTGTTCAAATGTTGTTAAAGTTCTTATTGTTATTGCAAAGTCTGCATTACCATTTAATGAAAAATATCCTACAGAACCACCATAAGGACCTCGAGCATATTTTTCTTTTTGATGAATTATTTCCATAGCTCTGATTTTTGGTGCACCACTTAAAGTTCCTGCAGGGAATAATGAAATAAATGCATCAATAGTATCTAAATCTTCTCTTATTTCACCGGTTACATGGCTTACAATATGTTGTACGTGTGAAAATTTTTTGATGTCATATAATTTTTCAACATTTACTGAATTTCTTTTACTTATTTTACCTATGTCATTACGAGCTAAATCAACTAGCATTAAATGTTCGGCTAATTCCTTTTTATCATTTAGTAAGGATTTTTCTATTTTTTCATCTTCTATTGAGTTTTTACCTCTTGGCCTTGTTCCAGCTATGGGATATGATTCTATTATACCATTTTCTAATCGCATTAACATTTCAGGACTTGATCCTATAATCTCTCTTTCTCCAAGTTTTATATGGTACATATAAGGTGAAGGATTAATTTTTCGTAATTTTTCATATAATGGCAGTTTACTTCCCTTAATCACTAAATTTTCAGCATTTGAAATAACTGCTTGGAATATTTCTCCATCCTTAATTAGTTCTTTTGTTTCAACTATTCTTTCTTCATATTCTTCTTGTTTTAAATCTTCTTCAAGAAGTTTATATTCTAAAATTCCGTTGGTATGTTCCTGATGATATATTTCATAAATTAATTTTCTTCGATCTTCATTTACTGTTGTGTATTCACATTTATTGTTGATGTTATCATATACAATACAATCAAGATATAATCCGAATTCAAAATCTGGATAAATGCTATCATATGTTGGAACATCTTCAAAATATTTTATGGATTCATATGAAACATAACCCATTAATCCACCTCTAAATCCTTTTTCTTTAAAATCGTTATTAATTAATACTTTTAAATCAATTAATGGATTTTCTGAGGTATATTCATAATTATAATCGTCGGTAATTATTTTTACTTTATTATTATGGGCTATTATTTTAGCTATTGGGTTAAAACCAATTATGGAATATCTTGCTAGGCCATTATCTGATTCCATTGATTCTAATAAAAAAGTATCTTTATAATTGTAATATAAATTTTTGAATAGTTTAAAAGGGTTGTCTATTTCTATTTCCATTGTTTTAGGGTTTTTAATTTTCTTTTTTAATTCGCCAAAAACAGTCACTTTTTATCATTTTTATCACCATTATCATTCATATTAATATAACATTAATGTACTATATAAATGTTTAGTGTATAAATTTATACATTAAATATATATACATTACAATATAAATATAAACATATACATTAAGGAAAAAATATTATGTGGAAAACAATTTATGAAAAATTTGATAATTATCCTTCACAACAAAAAGTTATAAGGAAACTATTATTATTAGGATTAAAAATAGGTGAAAATAATAAGGTATATTGTGGTGATGTTGAAGTTAACATGTCATCATTAGCAAAATCGATTAACACGGATAGGAGAGTAATTATTTCAACCATCAATAATATTTTAGCTGATGAAAAATTAAAACGGATATTTACTAATATTCAACCTTCTGGACCAATACTATCCAATATTTCTCAAGAACTTGGATTAGGAGTTATTGAAATAGAAGGGGATGCAGAAAAAGTAGGTATATTGAATCAAGTAACAAAATTATTGGCACAGGAAAATGTAAGCATTAGGCAGGCTTATGCAAGTGATCCTGAAATATTATCAGTACCACATATGACAATCATTACAGAAAGTAATGTTGATGGTAAAATTATACCATTATTACTTAAAATAGATGGAGTAACAAAAGTTTCAATATATTAACATAATTCCTTATCTTTAAATATTATTATAAATAAAATATTTAATGTTAATCAAAAAAATAAATTATAATGTTAAAATAATTTTTATTTATTACTTTTGAATAGGGAGGAAGGATTATGTGTATAGCAGCACCTGCAAAAATATTAGAAATAAACAATAATGTGGCTACCTGTGATTTTGGTGGAGTTAAACAGGAAGCTAAATTAGATTTGGTTGAAGCAGATATTGGAAATTATGTATTAATTCATTCAGGTTATGCAATTGAAGTATTAACTGAAGAAGCAGCTAAAGAAACTTTAGACACATGGGAAGATTTGCTTCAAGAATTAGAAGATGAATAATCATTTATTATCTCTTTTTTTTAATCATTTTTTCTATTTTTCAAATTATCTTTTAATAATTCTTTAAAAACTATAATTATCTCTAATTTTTATATTAAAATAGCTTAAAATAATTAAATCTCTAAATTAAAAATAGTTTAAATTAAATGGGCACGCTGGGATTCGAACCCAGGACCTCACGGTTATCAGCCGTGCGCGCTAACCAAGCTGAGCCACGCGCCCTCTAAAAATTAGTAGTTGCTTTGTAAGCACCTATTACTATATTATATCTTTTTAATATATATACTTTATGGTTTTAAATTTAATAAAGAAATAAAGATAAATAATAAAAATATTATTAATCTTTGTTAACCATTTCACTTACTTCATCAGCCATCATATGATCAACGACTTCAATTTCGGCTTTATCAATTTCATCAAGTTTTTCTACTTCTAATCTTACAGCCATTGCAATGTTTGCTACACTCATACACATAGGGTTTGTAGGTTTAACTTGAATTTTTGCTTTTTTATTTGCTTCATCAACATCTATGTTTTGAATAAGACCCATATCTACAATACTTACTCCCATATGTGGATCCATGATACCTTTAACTTTTTCCATTATTGTTTCTTTAATTTCTGCTTCTGACATTTTTTTTCTCTCCATTTTTCTTATACTATATATTAAAATTTTATTTATTATACTTTTTGTAATTAAATATTGATAAATTAACTACTTTATTTGATGTCTTAGTTTTACGCCAATTCCTTTACCTGATTTTACTAATTCTTCACCGCTCATCATGGATTTTCCTACGCCAACAACTTCGTCATCCTTGATTATAACCACTTCATCATTAGGTATGATATTTTTGTCAGCTTCATCAATACCTGGAGTGAATAAGGTACTAGTTTTCAAATCAAAATTAATGAAAACTCTGTTAATTTCTTCTTCTTTTAAAATTTCTCCACCAGCTAAGTTTAATGTATATAATCCAGTTTCAAAATGAAGTGTTGCTATTTGTTGTTTTTCTGACATTATTCTAGTATTAAATTTACCATGTGTTTGCGTATTTTCCGGAATTAAACTATCTGCCTTTTTTGTATTAAACTGATAACGGGCAATTGATCTTAAATCATGAATTTTATGTTTTTTATAGTTAATTTTATCTGCTTTTTTAACTTCTTCCTTTAATTTGTTTAAAGATTCCTGTGAACGTGTATTTTCATCAGTACATGTATAAACTACATTCTCTAATGTTTCTTCACAAGCTTGTTTATAACCTCCAGAAACGTGTGCAATTACTTTACGATCCTGAACATATTCCTTTAAACATTTTCCTGCTATTTTCACTTCTTCATCAGACCAGTCTCCAGTTGTTGATGCATCATAGGAATGTATAGGATATGTTTTTTCCATTTCTCTTGGACAAATTCCAAAAGGTGATGTTAAAATCACTTCCTGTAAACCTTTAGTATATTTTTTAAATAATGTATGGGATTTTGATTGTGAGTATGGTTTTTTCATACTGCATGGTAAAACAATCACAGTATCACTATAAGGTTCTAATAAAGTCATTCTTTCACGCCATCTGACTACTTCTGGTCTGTTAAGTGAAAGTTCAGATATGCATGGTACTTTACTATTTTTCATAATATCTTTCCAAAAAAAATTAGTTAAGAAAAATTAGAATAATTTTCCTAATTTAAGAAGAGCTTTTGGTGATACTTTAATTAATAATTTTATTAAAGTTTTAGGACTTATTTCGTCAATATCTACTTTGACAAATTCATGAGCAATTTTATTTAATTCATCATCATCTAATGATAATAAATATTCTTTAGCTTTCTTATATTTGTCATAACTTTTACCAATGTTTTCATCAGTTAATTTAACATATTCTTCTAAATTTTTTTTACTATAATCTTTATCACTTATTGCATGAGCAGCAACAATTCCTGCATATGCACCAGATTCTAATGCAGAGTTTATTCCACCACCTGTTAATGGATTTACAAATCCGGCTGCATCGCCTACTATTAAAATGTTATCTCCGACACGTTCTTTAATAAGTCCACCAACAGGATCTCCACCTACATTTATCTCTACAGCCTGAGCATGTTGAGTTTCCGGACAATTTTTAATAAATTCATCTAAATGTTCTATTGCTGTTTTATCAGTATGAGTTTTTAAAACACCTATACCCACATTTGCTATATCTTCTCCTTTAGGGAAAATCCATGTGTATCCTCCAGGTGCTACACTTCCAAAGTATAATTGGATAACATTATTATTTTCCATTTCAAGACCGGCCATTTCATACTGAACACATGATTCCATATTATCAAATTTGGTATTGCAGTCTAAACCAGCCCATCTTCCAATACGGGAACCTGGACCATCAGCAGCTATAACTATATGTGCATGAATTTTAATTTCTTCACCCATTTTGTCTGCAGTTACAACAATTCCATCATCAACACGTTCAAGTGATGTTGCACGAGTTTTAATCATTATTTTTGCACCTGCACGTGCTGCATCCATTGCCATATGTTTGTCAAATACTTTTCTTTCAAGTATATAACCTGATTCCGGTAAATCTATTGTATCTTCACTTAACCATACACTTGTCTGATCAGGGGATACTAATCTAACTCCATTGGATTTTCTTGCAATCCATCTAGGGTCTGGTTGAATTCCTAAATCAATCAATCCTTGTTTGGATACTCCTTCAGCACATCTTTTTGGAGAACCAATTTCAGATTTAAGATCTATTAATATTACATCTGCTCCATGTAAAGCAGCTTCTCGGGCTGCAAGTGAACCTGAAGGACCTGCACCTACAACTAAAATATCAGTTTCATAATTCATGTTTTCACCTTATTCTAAAGATAATGCAGCTACAGGGCATGCTTTAACACATAATCCACATTTAGTACATTTTTCATCGTCAACAACTATTTTTAATTCTTGAACATCGATAGCATCAACAACACAAACTCCTGCACAAGCTCCACAGTACATACAAAATTCTTTAATAATCATAATATAACTCCCTGTTTATTCTTCTTTGTTTTCTTCAGCTCTTCTCATATCAATAGCTTCATCTCTGGTTATGAAAATATGTCCACAATTAGAACATTTTAACTCACCATTTTGACCATAAGCAAGAAATTCTTTTTCAAAATCTCTGTGTTGTGTTTTGTCTCTAGAACCACATTCTGGACAAGGTTTTAATAATTCTTCTATTTTCATATTTTTACCCCTCTGATGTATTAAGTAAATCAAGAAGTTTGAATTGAGCTGCTTGCAAGTGTTTACAATAAAAACTTCCTGGTTCCCTATGATTTCTATATGTGTAATCTGCACATTCACAATTCCAATATCCATATATCATAGATACTATATAAAAATCATCTTTGTTTTTAACTTTGAATATAATATGACCGGGTTCATAATGTTCTACAGCAACTGCATCATTTTTGTATAACTTGTAACCCTCTGTAATTCTATCTGCCATTATATCAATTAACTATATTAATTACAATATATTGCTATATATTTGAATTATTTAACAATATTATAAGATATAGTTTTTATTAAATAAGTTATTATTGTTTTTATTCGAAAGAGATAGGTAAAATTTTGTCATATGTTAAAAATAAATTATTTTCTTTATAGCATGTTTTCATACGAACGGGGTATATTTTTACGTTGTTATCATAAGCTTTTTTTAAAGTTTCACTGAACTCTTTGTCTGTATTATAATTGGGACTAAATATATTTGCATTATTTTGTAAAATTAATATGATAACGGCACTTTTCAATGATTTTTCACTTATTTTTATAAGTTCTTCTAAATGTTTTTTACCTCTTTTAGTTGGAGCATCGGGAAATTTGGCTATTTTATTTTCAACTAAAGTACATCCTTTTACTTCTAAAAATAATTCCTCTTCTTCATTATTTTTTAATAAAAAATCCAATCTACTATTTCCATAACTATACTCTGGTTTGTATATATAAAAATTTTCTATTTCTTCAATTTGTTTATTATTTATAATTTCAGAAACAATAGTGTTATGAAAACTGCTATTTAATAAAACCCATTCATTATTGTATTTTATTGCAATCATATCATATTTTGTTTTTCTCTTTTTAACTTCGTAATCAGGAACGTATCTTATTAAAATATCTGTATTTTTAATTAATAACTCTTTTAATCTTCCAGGGTCATGTAAATGAGCTTTTTCAATTTTATTATCTTTATATTCAAATTCTATTGTGAATCTGTTGGGTCTTGAGATGTATCTTGCATGTATTAAGTTCGAAATCTTCATGTTATACCTATTTTTAGTTTTTGATTATATTCATAATTCAATATAATTCTTTGTTCTATTAGGATAATTATAAATAAAAATAATTACATACTTATAACTAATATATATTGATTTATGGATGATAATTAATTTCAATTTTGGTGAAACACAATGCAATATGGAATGTATCAAGAAATTATGGATCAACCAATTTCTTTAAGACGTACTATTGAATCTGAAAAGGAACATATTGAAAAAATTTCAGAGGAATTCAAAGATTTGAATAAAATATTTCTAATTGGTTGTGGTAGTTCTATTTCTACTTGTTATACAATTAGGGATGTAATTAAATCTATTTCTTCAATTGAAATTGATGTTCAGACAGGTTATGAATTTGTAGAACATCAGTATCTTGAAGAAACTTCGAATACAGGTTTAATTGTTACTTCTCAATCTGGTGAAACATCTGATACCTTGGAAGCTTTACGTAAAGCTAAAGAATTTGGTTTGAAAACGGTATCTATAACAAATATGCCTGAAAGTTCTATGGCCAAAGAAGCTGATGAAGCTATAATTACATTATGTGAAGAGGAAAAAGCTATTTTGGGTACAAAAACTTATGTAACTCAATTATTCTCTTTATATGCTATTTTCTTTAATATGATTGATACGCCAAGAGCTAAACAAGTACTAGAACAATTATACAATGTACCTGATGTTATAGAAAAATTATTAATTACTACTGAAGAAGAAAATAAACAGTTAGCTCAGGAATATAAAGATGTTGATTTATTCTATTGCATGGGTGGAGGACTTAATTTTGGATTAGCTTACAAATTAGCAATGACCATGTTTATGGAAGGTTCACTAAAACATGCTTGCCCTGTTTATTCAGGTGAATTTAGGCATGGTTTAATTGAACGTGTTGAAAAAGGAGTTACAGTAGTATTCTTAAAGTCTGGTGATGAATATGATAAAGTTACACTCAGAGCTATAAATTTCTGTAAAGATTTAGGTGTCAATACTTTAATTTTTGATTCAGAAAATTATTCTGATATGGATGTATTATTAACTCCATTTGCATTAATTGTTCCATTGGAATGGTTTATTTATCATTTATCAATATTTAATGGGGAAGATCCGGGCAGTACTAGACATATTGGTAAAGTCAGGTACTAACATTTATACTTTTTTTTTATTATTTTTTTTTATTATTTTGAATTTTTATACTATTTTTCATTAAATTTAAATTATATAGTTTATATAACTATATACAGATAAAATATTGAAAAATTTTTTATAAATAAATTTTTGGAGAAGTGATTTTTTGTATTCAATTAAATCTAGTGATGATCTTGAAGAATTAAGTCCTTTTATTATTATAGGTGCTGGAGGTGGTGGAGAAAAATTCTCTAACTTTTCTGGTGTTGAAACTGCGGGTTTTTTAGATGATTCTAAAGATAAACAGGGAAAAGAATTTTGTGGACATGTAGTGGGTTCAGATTTAAAAACATTGGTAGAAGGAAGTAATTCTAAATCTGTAGCAATTATGTTACCTATTGGTGCAGAAGGTGCAGCACTGAAATACGCAGTTCAAGCAATCGATTTGGGTCAAAATGTTGTTACATCATTTAGATCATTGCCTTTGGAAGAAAATCCGGCTATAATTAAATTTGCTAATCAGAAAAATGTTACAGTAAAACAAATAAGTTCTAGATTAGATAATGTTGAAAAAGTGATGGGTATTGCTCCAGAAAAAGTTACTGAAACATTACCTAAAATAACATATGTTCATAAAAAACCAGTTATATTTGTTGGTGGTACCTCTCAAGAATGTGGTAAAAGAACAACCACAAGAAAATTGGGTCAAATCGCAAAAGAAATGGGGTTAAAAGCCATTATATTCTCAACAGATGAAATGGGATTTGAAAAACCTACTGATATAAACTTCAGAGCTGGAAGTTTATCTGTTATGGATGTTCCAGCTGCTGTTATGGGTACTATAAAATATATGGAAGAAACAGAAAATCCGGATATTATATTTGTTGAAGGTCAATCAAGTTTAACAGAAACAGGAAATCCTCATCCAAAAGGATTATCTGCATCAATATTATTTGGGGCAATGCCTGATGCAGTAGTTTTATGTCACAGACCGAATCATCCATTCAGAGAACCTATAGGAATTGAAGCTGAATTAAATGCAATTGAAGCAGTAGAACCAACTAAAGTCATTGCTTTATCTATAAATAGAAGAAATGATTCAGAATATTCTTTAGAAGAAGTTGAAAAAGAGTTTGATTTACCGACTGTTGATATACATACAGATTCAAATGGTGGTTTAAAACGTTTAATTGAAACAGTACTAGATTATGTGGGGGAAAACTAATGAAAAATACATTCAAAGATTTTACAGTTAATGTCAAAAAATCAATCGACAGAGAGTACGATGGTGAATCTAATATGCAACCAGATTATGATGAAAGTCAAAAAGTACTAAATGATAACATAATTTCTTCTATAGAAGATTCTTATGAAGATGACTATGAAGATTACAATATTGTTGTAGATTCCGATGATGATGATATTTCACTTATTGAACCAGAAAAAACCAACGTAGATATGATTCGATTAACAAAAGTTAAATCAATTAATCAATTATCTAAAGAATTAGATAACGTAACAAAAACAGGAGTTCCTGCAATTATTGATTTAAAATATATTCAGGAAAGAAGAGTAAATGAATTTAATAAATTAGGTTCTACATTAAAAGCATTTAAATCTGCAACAAATGCAAATGTAGTATTGTTGGGTTCTACAAAAAATGTTATTGTAGTTACTCCTGAAGATATAAGATTATTAAAAGAATAAATTATTATTCACTTCTCTATTTTTATTTTTAAAAAAAGAATTATAACTTAAAATTTATATTTTAAGATTATAAAATTTGCTTACATTTTCAAACATTACTTTGTTTATGTTATTTTTATTTATACCTATTTTTTCTAGTTTATGTTTAGTTTCAGGTAATGCCATGGGATTTGAAGGAGCATAACTGATATCACTATCAAGAACAAATTTATCATATCCATATTCTTCCAACATTCTAACTGTATCTTCTGTTGACATTTTTAATGGTTGTACAGTTATTCCTAAAGAATAATCCTTATCAATTACAGATTTTATGATAGAAAAGTCAATATGGTCCAATTGAACTTGTTTTGGATTGATGTTATCGTCCAGTAATTCTATTATTCTATTGGTAACTTCTATTTTATTAGTTCGTGGAGTATGAACAATAATTTTATATTCATTTTCATCTGCTAGTTTTAACTGTTCTATGAATGCTTCTTCTTCTAACTCATTAGCTCTTTCAAGGCCAATTTCTCCAATAGCAATGACATTATCCTTGTCTAAATATTCAGGTAATTTTTCAATAACTTTATGATAATCCTTAGGAATAGCTCTTGGATGCACACCTATTGCACAGTATAATTTTATACCTTCGTTTTCTACACGTTTTGTTTCTCTGTCAACAATTCTATTAAAATGTTCAAATGAAACATTAGAATTTTTCATTTCTAATGGATCATAAGCACATGAAATAATAGCATCTACGCCTGCTATTTTCATATTTTTAAAATCTTCTACAGGTCTACAGTCTGCATGTAAATGTGCATCAATGATCATAGGATTACCTCATTCTTCTATATCTTCAAATTCAATATGGTTTTCAATTAATTGGTTGATAATTAATGGTAATCTGTTTATAGCTACTCTTTTTTGTTTGAATGTATCTCTATCACGTATTGTTACTTTATGGTCTTCAACAGATTCATAATCAACAGTAATAGCAAATGGGACTCCAATTTCATCTGCTCTTGCATATCTTCTTCCAATAGTACCACTTGTATCGAATGATGTTATAAATCCATTTTCTCTTAAAGTAATTTCAATATCCTCTGCAATTGAAGTTAATACTTCTTTATTTACTAATGGTAATACTGCTGCTTTTATTGGAGCTATTTTTGCAGGTAATTTGAAGTAGGCTCTTGTTTCTCCTTCTTCACTTACATCTTCAGTATAAGAGTGTAATAATGTTGAATAGATTATACGATCAATTCCATATGATGGTTCGATAACATGGGGAACAAATCTTTCACCTTTAATCTGTTCTTCAGTTGTGTTAAATGTCACAAAACTTTCATCAATTTCATATTCGTTTTCACCAATGGAAAATTTGTAAACACCCTCATTTTCGAATTTTTCTTTAATTTCCTCAGGATTTGCATTCTCAAGTAATTCTTTAGCTTTAGGTGAATCTCCTTTGAATGTTGGTCCAAATTTTTTCATATTGAATGTAGGTTTTGTCACTGTCACTGTTTTTGCTTCATCATATTCTTTAAATACTGATAAATCTTCTTTACTATGAGCAATATGTGATTTTAAATCGAAATCAGTTCTATCTGCAATTCCAATAATTTCTACCCATCCGAACTGATCAGTTTTTACTTCAGCATCCCAACAGTCTATCGCATAGTGTGCCATTTCATCAGGTAAATGTTGTCTGAATCTTATAGCTTCTTTAGGAATTCCAATATCATTAAGGAAATTGCTTGCTAAAACAATTTGATAAATTAACATTTCACTGGAAACTATGCCTGAGTTTATAGCTTCTTTAACTTTAATTGTGATAGGTTCTTCATTATTTAATTGTTCTTTTTGGCTGTAAAGTTTTAGTTCACAATCAGTTATGTTCTTATAATATTTATGACTTTTATCTGTTGGATCAACAAATATTTCTGCTTCTGCCTGTGTAAATTCTCTTAATCTTATAACTCCCTGTCTAGGGGATAATTCATTACGGTATGATTTTCCTAATTGAACAATACCGAAAGGTAGTTTGTCTTTATAAAATCTACTAATTCTTTTAAAAGCTATAAAAATACCCTGTGCCGTTTCTGGCCTCATAAATCCAACCTGTTTTCCACTAGCTCCAATTTGAGTTTTAAACATTAAATTATAACTTGTTACATCCCCAAGTTTTCCACCACAATCGGGACATGTAATATTATTTTCTGCAATTATTTCTGTTAATCTTTCATCAGGTAATCCTTCAACATCATCATCGATAACAGCTTCTATTATGTGATCTGCACGGTATACTTCGTTACATTCTGTACATTGTGTCATAGGGTCTGTGAAGTTATCTACGTGTCCTGAAGCTTTTAAAGTATTTCTTGGCATTACAGTAGGAGCTTCAATTTCATAAAATCCTTCCTGGAAGACATAATATTTTCTCCATAGATTCATGATATTATTTTTTAATAATCCACCTAATGGTCCGTAATCATAAAAACCAGCTACACCAGAATATATTTCGAATGATGGATATAAAATTCCTCTTTTTTTGGATATACTCATTACTTTTTCATTACTCATTATTTTCCCCCTTAATATCAAAATCTTGTTTAATTCTACTAACTTGTGGACCTTTTTGACCCATATACTTACTGTCTCTATCTTCATGACCATACGGTTTAGCTGAAGGTGAAGTCATTGTTTCAAAAACTATTTGACATACTCTTTGACCGGGATATAAAGCTACAGGCATTTTACCAATATTTGAAATTTCTAGTGTAATGTTGCCTTCAAAACCGGGATCGATGTAACCAGCAGTAACGTGCATAGTTACACCTAAACGTCCCATGGATGATCTTCCTTCAACTCTAGCAACAATATCATCTGGTAATTTAACAAATTCATAAGTGGTTGCTAACGTAAATTCTCCGGGATGTATGATGAATGGTTTGTCTTTAGCAATTTCGAAGGATTCCATATATGATTCAAGGTCTGTATTGTCCAATGGGTCAATGTATGGTTTACTTATAATTCTAAAACTTTTAAATTCATTACCTAATCTTAAATCTACTGAAGATGGTTGAATCTGTTTTTCATCAGTAATTGGATCGATTTCAATTCTTTTTTCATCTAAATATTTCTTTATATCAACGTCACTAAGTATTGCCATAGTTTATTCCTCACGGGATTTCATTTTTGTATGGATACGTTTTAATGTACCTCTTAAAATATTTAATTCACGACCTGCAATAAATGCACGTCCAATAATTCTTTTAACAACTATTTCCACATTTTTTCTTCTGTGTTCGGGATAGTCTAATTCAGAGATAATATTATCACATAATTTGCTGATAATTTTTTTATCTTCATAACTAGCAATTTCCAAATCTTCAACAGGATACTCCTTTTTATTTTTATATATTTCATAAAAAAGAATAGTTGCTGCATGGCTAATATTCATTATCGGGTATTCATCACTAGTTGGAATAGTAACTAGAATGTCACACATTTCCAGTTCCTCATTACTAAGTCCTTCTCCTTCTCTTCCAAACAAAAGTGCAATATTTCCATCACCATCAATACTTTTTCCAAGTTCTTCAGGTGTTATTGGAATTCGTGGAACATTATAACTACCACCAGCAGTACCTGTAGTACCTACAATAGTAGTAATCTTATTATCTTCAACAAATTCATTAATATTATCATAAATCTTCGCATCTTGAACTAAGTCTCTAGCATGACTTGCCTGATAATATGCACTGTTTTCTAACTCACATGGATTAATCAGAACTAACTTTTTAAATCCAAAGTTCTTCATAGACCTTGCTAGAAAACCAATATTGCCTGGTGTTTTTGGTTCAACAAATACACTATAAATTTTCAAATATAATCACTATGTAATATATTTGTTAAAATTTTTTAAAATAATTAACTTATGGTACATTATTTAAATATAAAAATAATTTGTTTATTTGATACTCAATTTATTAAATAAGAAGAAATAAAAATAATACTATAATTTAAAGAGGGAATATTATGTTGATGGTTACAACCCCTGATATTGAGGGAAAAACAGTTAAAAAATACTTTGGTATTGTAAATGGTGAAGGATTAATAGGTGCTAATGTATATAAGGATATTTTTTCAGGTGTTCGTGATGTAGTGGGTGGAAGAACTTCATCCTATGAAGAAGAACTAAAAAAAGCAAGAGAAATGGCATTAAAAAGTATGGAAGAAAAAGCTATAGAATTGGGTGCAAATGCCATTCTAAATGTTAGAATAAAGTATAGTAATTTAGGTGGTACTATGGGAAATACTATACTTGTAAGTGTAAACGGTACTGCAGTATTGTATTAAAAAAGTATATAAATAAGATATTCTCTTATTCATATGCCTTATTGAGTAATTCCATAATGTTTATTACATTTGTTTTGGAATTTTTCTTTTTTAATGAATCATTTATATTAAATTCACAGAATGGGCAGATTGTCACAACATAATCAACATCTATTTTGT
>OCVV011292505.1_pt1 | contig 22673 bp, 27 predicted proteins | sample 1539721 | NCBI WGS metagenome assembly OCVV01 (sample SAMN02144230, study PRJEB22623) | gut metagenome | biome: sheep rumen | host: Ovis aries | place: New Zealand
ACAAAGGAAGCGCAAGCAAAGCAATCGTTACTTAGAGATAAGTTTTCTGATTGGGTATTCAAAGACCCTGATAGAAGAGATAAGCTTACTCAAATATATAATGAAAAGTATAACTGTATCAGACCGAGAGAGTTTGATGGTAGCCGTTTAAAATTTGATGGTATGAATCCTTCAATTACACTTGAAGAACATCAAAAAAATGCGATTGCTCGTCAGGTCTATGGCGGTAATACTTTGCTTGCTCATTGCGTCGGTGCGGGCAAGACCTTTACAATGATTGGTGCTGCTATGGAGGAAAGAAGAATAGGCATTACCAAAAAACCTTTATTTGTTGTACCAAAACCACTTGTAGGTCAGTGGGCAAAGGAATTTGCAACGCTATATCCAAACGCTAAAGTATTAGCTTCAAAAGATAATGACTTTACTCCGGCTAATCGTAAGAAAACTATATCAAAGATAGCAACAAACGATTATGACGCAGTTATTATCTCACAGGAGCAGTTTAAAAGCATACCACTCAATCCTGAATTTGAAGCTAAATTGATTCAGAATGAAATTGATGAAAAAAGAGAGTTTCTTGAAGCTAACAAAGATAACAAATCGAGAAATTATTCTGTTAAAGCGGTTGAGAGAGATATTGAAAAGCTTAAGGCTAGGCTTGAAGAAAAAAGAGATTTTAACAAGGACAATGTAATAACCTTTGAGCAGCTAGGTGTTGACAGATTATTTGTTGACGAAAGCCACGCATATAAGAATCTTGGTGTTTCTTCAAAGATTCAAGCTGCGGGTATTTCTTCAGGTGATGGTTCCCAAAAAGCTCTTGATATGCTCTTTAAGTGTAAGCAAATTGGGGAAATGACAGACAATAAAGGTGTAACCTTTGCAACAGGCACTCCAATAAGTAACTCTATGACAGAAATATATACTAATATGAAATTTTTACAAGAGGACTTATTAAAGGATTTAGGGTGTAGCCATTTTGACCAATGGGCAAGTAGTTTTGGTAATACCAAAACAGAAGCCGAATTTGATGTGACAGGACAAGGGTTTCATTTAAAAACTCGATTTAACGAGTTTTATAATCTACCTGAACTTATGTCTGCTTTTAAGGAATCTGCTGATATTGTTACTGCCGATATGTTAAATCTTGGCGTTCCTGATTCTGAACTACATATAGTTGAAACGGAGCGCTCTGATATTCAAACAGATATTATTGAAGCTATCGGAAAAAGATGTGAAAGAATACATAACAATAGCGTTGACCCTAGAGAGGATAATATGCTTAATGTTACTAATGATGGTAGGAAAGTTGCTCTTGACGCTAGGCTCATAAATCCTGAATTGCCTGAAAATCCAAACGGAAAGATTGCAACTTGTGTTGAAAATGCCTTTAAAATTTATAAGGATAACAATGATTCTAAGGCAACACAGATTATATTCTCTGATTTAGGCACTCCTAACAAAGAAGGGAGATTTGATGTTTATCACGAACTGAAAAATAAGTTGATTGAAAAGGGTGTCCCTGAGAAAGAAATTGCTATCATACACGATTTTGATAATTCAAAGAAAAAAGCAGAACTTCAAGAGAAAATGCGTGAAGGTAACATTCGTTTTCTTATCGGTTCAACATCAAAATGCGGAACAGGACTTAATGTTCAGAATAAATTAAAAGCGGTTCATCATATTGATGTTCCCTGGAGACCTTCTGATATTGAACAGAGAGAAGGTAGAATTATTCGTAGAGGTAATGAAAATAAGAATGTTGATATATTCAGGTATGTTACAAAAGGTACTTTTGATGTGTATTCTTGGCAACTTATTGAAGCGAAAGCAAGAATGACTACTCAGGTTATGACTTCTAAAACTCCATTAAGGGCAATCGAGGAAACCGATGTATCTGTTCTTGACGCTGCTGCCGCTAAAGCTATCTGTGCCGATAACCCTCTTGCACTTGAAAAGGTTACTGTTGAAAAAGAGTTTAATGACCTTAAAATTAAGCGTTCATCTTATTCACAGGCTATGTTTAGCTTACAAGATAAAGTGAGAAAAGAATTACCTGACGCAATTGATAGAACAAAGGCTATTATTGTTGACCAAAGACAGGACGCAAGAACTGTTTCGGCTAACAATTTTGAGAAGAAAGAGGACTTTAAACTTATTCTCAAAGGCGAAGTTATTACTGATAAAAAGGAAGCGGGAGAAAAGCTTACAGAGTTTGTCAAGAAAAATGCTGTTGCACACAACGGTAGTCTTATAGGTGAATATAAAGGCTTTAAGATTCAAATGCTTGGCAATTTTGATTTTAATACCAAGGACTATGGATTTAAACTTAATCTTATTGGAAAAAAAGACCATGAAGTGCAACTCGATAAAAGTCCTCAAGGAAATATAACCCGTATGGATAATGCTCTTGATAGGATTGAAAAAGAGATTTTACCGAGACTTGAAAATAAAGTCGAGGACTTAACTAATCAGCTTGAAAGAGCAAAGGAAGATGTTAATAAACCGTTCCCTCAAGAAGCTGAATACCAGGAAAAAAGAGAACGACTTGAACAGATTAACCGGGAATTAGACGAGATGGCGAATAAATCAATTTCAGGAATTACTGCTGAAATTGATAGTGATGAGCAAACCACCGAGAAATCTACTGATATTCAGAATGATATTAAAGAAACAGAAGTGTCTCATAATGAGACACAAGAAGTTACAAATCCTGAACAGACAGAAGAGAAAACGACGGAAGTTAAGGAAGAATCCAAAGCAGAACAGAATACTGTTCCTGTTGAGGACGCAAGAAAGCGTAACTTTAAGGATTTTCGTATAACCCACGATGAACAATCTAACACTTGGGTATTACGGGCAGATATTCAAAAGCCTAACAGTAATGAATGGGATAAAGGTCAAATGCTTTCGCAAAGCAAAGACAAAAATGCCCTTATTAAGTTTTGCAAGGACAAAGGTATAGAGCTTAATGAGGACAAAAGCCTATCCACAAGACTAGAACAGAAGCAAGAAAAGATAAAGCAAAAGGACGCACAAGCCATTTAAGTTAAAACCATACCTCACAGGCCATAAAGTGCTTGTGGGGTATGGAATAAATACTAAGGAGGGATTCTATGGCAGAAGAAATGACTTTTGCGGAACAGGTGGACAAATCACTAGCGGGAGAAATGCCTTTCTATTCAGCTTTAAAAGTGTGTGACACTCCTGATATTCTTATTCAGGTGGGGTGCGAACAACTTCCTATGCTTTATACACAGAATCATCTTAAGAAAGCGGTTGAGCCTAAAACAGAAAGAGAGCATAGTCACGGATTACTTGTAGAACAGATTAAAAGTTTGCCCACTCTTTTAAATGACCCTGTAATTGTTGCAGATTCTCTTAGTAAAAATGATAGCATTGTTGTTGTCACAAGTGAATTTGATAATGATAATAACCCTATAATTGCAAGCATTAAACCAAATGGAAAAGGGCGTTATGAAATTGAAGAATTAGATTCTAATTTTATAACAAGTGTTTATGGTAGAAATAGTTTTCCTGAGTTTTTTGAGAGACTGAAAGAGAATAATAATCTTTTGTTTTGTAATAAAAATAAAACAGAAGAGATGTTTGAAAGATGGGGAGAACAATACTCCGAATTAACAAAATCTCTTCCGTTTGATTCTATTATACATCAAAGTCGGAATATTTCAAGAGGAAATAGTGATATTTCTGAAAGAAATGAACAAACAATGACATTTTATAAGAATGTTGATATATCTGATTTGGATAGTATTTTAGAAAAGGGTTTATTAAGTCTTGATGAATCAGGTAATGATAATTGGGAAGAAGGAAAAAGAGCTAATAACCCTACTGATAAGGTTTATTTGTTTTCTCCCTTAGACAATAAAGACAATTCTTTTCCAAAGTATGGGTTAGCTTTGTTAGAAGTAGAATGTTCCGCTGTGCCTTCCGCTATGGTAGAGAATGATATTCACAAGGAAGATTACAAAGAATATATCACAGACAAGGTATTGCCGGAACAAATTAAGGCAATATATATTCCTGAAGTATTTAAGGAACGATTATCAAAACACAGTCTTTATGACAAATTCAATTTTGTAAAAATGAATGGGCGAGTGTTTGATGAAAAGGATAATTTCAAAGAGCGTAGTGCTACCCAAGAAGAGTTATCAAGATTTGGAGAGACTTCAGCAATCAATTCAACAGATTTTAATTTCTTTCGAGGTATCAATCAAGATAATACTATATTTGATTTACACGATGTAAATTATGAGATTGATAGTATCGAAAGAAAGATAGAACTTTCAACAAATGAAAAGGAGGATATTATGGCAGATACAAAACACGGAATTATATCAGTTGAAATGCCGGACGGAGAGATTGATTATTATTCTCTTTCCGAAGGAATAACCAAAGAGAACGCTTTGAGCGTTCTTAGAATGTTAGAAGTAGTCAGAGATTCAGGCGAAATGACGGTTAATTTATTCGATATAGCAAAAGAAGATTTTGGCGAAAGGATTGATTCTTATGATTTTGCTGAAATTGAGCAAAGCGAAAATTGTACTTTTTCTATGGAGTATAATCTTGATAGCGGTTCAGCTAAGATTTACGAGATTAACAACGGTCTTGGTGGAATATCGGAAGGAGACAGAAATGATGATAACATCAGCTTTTCGACTGTAAATTTTAGCGAGCTTCCTGAAGAACAGGAAATCAATGATGTTAAGGTGGTAAAATTAACAGGTAAGCCAATTTCAGACGAATTGAAGGATATTATTGATAGGCTTAATAATAATGAGAATGTTGCTTTGGAAGATATTAAGAATACACCTGAAATGCTTATGGCTGCTTCAATGGTGAATAATTCTGCACCTACGATTCAATTAAAGAATCGTGAAGATTTACAAGAAGCTGCATATAATAAGATGATGAATTTCGGCTCGGCAGAGGTTGACGAAAACGGAAAAACAGTTTACAATGGAGATGTATCAAAGGGTCACAGACTTGATATAGTCATTGGACTTCCGGCAAGTGGTAAGTCCTCGGCTATTGCTGATACTATTTCTCACGAGTTTTCTTCTCGTGTAATTGATTCTGATGAAGCAAAAAAGATGTTTCCTGAATTTAATGAAGGTTGGGGCGCTAATGTTGTTCACGCTGAATCTCAAATAATTGAACAGAAAGCATTCCAAAACGCATTATTAAATGGAGACAATATTGTTTTACCAAAGGTCGGTAGCAACTCACACAAATTGATTGACAATTACATAGATACGGCTAAATCATTTGGATATGATGTAAATGTGCATTTTGTTGATTTAGAAAGAAATCAGGCTCTCGGAAGAATGATAAATCGTTTTGTCGAGGACGGAAGATACTTAGCTCCTGATTTAATAGATAAGTATGCTCCTGACAATGAAACAAATTATGTGGCGCAGACTTATGAAGAACTTAAATCTGATGATAGAATCAGTCAGCTCACAAAATGGGACAACGATGTTGCCAGAGGGGAGAGACCGAACCTGAAAGAAGTTACGGTCACTTCTTCTGACATTCTTCACGGGGAGTTTTCACAGTTTATTGCTGACGGAATTGATAAGCATATTCAGGAACACCCTGAATTAGACCGTGAATATTCATTTGGCGAAGAAAAAAACGCAACCTCTATTCTTACGGAATATGCTTATAACAATGATGTTGCAATCAATGATATTAGTACAGAAATGTCTACTATCATTGATAATTACACAGGTCTTGATGATATTGAGGAGTGGGATAACGATTCTCTACTTACACAGTATGATGATATTGTACGAGATACAAATGACCTCAAAGAATCTATAAATGATTTATGGTCAAGTGCAGAAAATAAAACCGTTTCGGTTGAAGTCTTAGCTTCTTTATCATCAGTAGAGGACTTTATTGATAATGTAACTAATAATATTTTACCAACAATGGAAGGAGAGATTTACAATGAGCGAAATCTTAGAACTGACACAAGTAGAACTGAGAGAGAAGGAAGAGGAATTGGAAGCGAAGGTAATGGGTTGGATGGCGAAACACGCCAAGGAGCTTCAGGCAATGTCGAGAGAGGAATCCGACAAGAAACTGAAAGAAGCACAGGAGAGATTGCGCAAGGAAGTCTTTCCGAACGAAGTGAGGATCAAGGCTTAGAAAGCGTAAATCGTTATGCACCACCTCTGACAATAGAGGAAGTAAAGGCTGATTTGGACTTTATTGCGGATAGCATTTCAAAGCAGCTTGATAATCGTGATTTGATTACTACCGAAAAGATAATTGAACAGTTTGTTGGTATGAATGACGATTATGCCGATTTTTGGTCGAGAGGGGTAAATGACTACGATGTTGAGAAAGAGTTTGTTACTTCCCTTGTCGATAAACTAGCAGAACACGGGATAACAGATGTTTTAAATAACTCTTATCCCGATATTCCGAGCGAAGAACAGTCTATTGAATTTGACAAGGCAAAATCCCTCATAAATGAATATAGTAGAGCCACATACGGGCGTGATGAAGAATTTAAAGACCTTACATCTGTTGAGCTTGTTTATTCAAAGGTAGAGAATCCTGAATTTTTTGATGATTATTTAGGATTCTCAGACCCTAACAGAATGTTTGACATTCAAGTGGACGCTGACCTTGTGAATTATCAAATTACCACTTGGATTGATGGCGATGAAATTAGAACGCAAAAGTTTGAAAGCCTTGCAGAAATGAACGAAGAAGCTCTTTCAAATCTTGATTTTAATGATTTAATTACTCTTACTGATGAAGAATGGCAAGAAATAGCCGACAGAGAACTCAACAAAGCGTCTGAAAAAGCTCTTGATGAACACGAAGCTGAATTTGGAGCAGACGGAAGAAGAGCTTTTCCACACCTTAATGACCCTAGTCCTGAAGAAACGCAAGAAATGACAAAGGAACAATTTGAGGTTTCTGTCATTGATTCTATGGAGAGAGCTTCTGACAAAGAAAGTAAATTCAGGGAGATTATCCAGGATATTTCTGAAAATACCGAAAGTGCGGGATTGTCAGAGGGTATAATGCTTTCTATTGCCGGACAGGGAGATAAGATTGAACTCAATTCCGTTACGGAAGCTCCGGCAAAATATAATCTTACAGAAGATTATTATGTCGGAACTGCAACGCTTGAAAACGGTGCAGAAAAAACTATTGCTTTTACTGCCGAGGATATAACGGCTATGGAATCAGGTTCGACCATTGCTACATTTACCGTTCCTGAACAGGAAGAAGCTCAACTTTTTAGGGGGTTTACAACTCTTGACGAAAAGACTGCTTTTAATGTCTTGTTTACTGAGGGTAATGTCTTTGTTGAAGATGTTGACGGAACGGCAATAGCAAAGACAGGCTTCAACCTACAACCTTCGGCTGAAATGGCAAGTCAGGTGTTAGAAGAAGTCGGAGCCTTTGCACAAAGTCCCGACTTCTCAGGAGATATGCCAAGAGACGAAGAGGATAGAATATGTTTTAAAATTTCCGATACGGAAGAAATCAACAATGTTCTTGAGAGAGCAAACAACAACGACTTGTCGTTGCAAGTGCTTGTAGAGTTTAAAAATAACGATTCTCCTGATTGGAATTTGGAAACTTGGGCGGTTGATTCAAGGGAGACTGCGGGTCATATTATCAATACAGAGAATGAAAGAAACGATTTTCGCTTTATGGACGGTGGCGATTCTTTTGATGAAATAAAAGCCACAATCCAACCAATAGAGAAAGAAGCTAATATAGAAAAAAACGCAAGCATTGAACTGAATGAAGAGATTACAGAATATAAAGCTTTTGGTTTTGACGATGGTTCTTATATGGTTATGCAGTTTAGCGATGAAGGTCTGTCCGCTGATTTACTCCATTACGATGATAAATTTGACTTATTATCAAACGAAACAGTTGAATTTACTAAGATTGAGAATTATGTAGATGCTTATAAGTCTATGCGTCCGAATAATCTTAATACTTTTCCTGAGTATGAAGCGGAATCGCCTGACATTGAAAAGCTTACCAAAGCTTCTTATGAAGTTGTTGTTGCCGATGAATTGATAGAGAGCATTAAGGAAGCTCATTCAGCAGACATAAGAGAAGCTCTTGTTAATGTTTACGGAGAGAAGAGCGTTGAGAACTTAGAGCTTGGCAAACCTATGGCAAGATACAACCTTGAAATAGAATCAGAAGAAAAGGTAACTAATTTTCCGTTTGATTCTCCTGAAGATTTGGACTTTGACGCAATATTAAAGGCTGCCGACGGAAAAGATATTATAAAGTTTGATATTTCTGATAAGGAATCAGACGCATATATAGGCGGTTCTGTTGAAGTTAATGACGATTTTCAGGACATAATCTTTAATGAGGTAAGTGAATTTGTGAACGAAAGAGAATCAATAGAGCTTGTTCCACCAACAGAAGAGAAGGTCGCAGAACAGATTGCGGATATATTATACGCTCACGATGATACATACAAGGACGCTTACGAGAGCAAAGCAGATGTTGAAGCGGATATTTTAGCGCAGATAAATGACGCTATGGAGAGCGGAGATAAATCGGAGCTTGAGGACTTGATTGGACAGCTTCAATCTCTTTCTGACAGTCCTGACTTAGAGGATATATCCTCGGACATATTGGAAGCTGCTGAACAATTAGAAGATATTTCATCTTCCCTCGATTCTCCCCGGCTTAGCGAACAGGAACAGGAAGAGAGGAAAGTGGAAAGAGGAGAAGTTGAACTTGAACAGACCACAAAAGCAGAAAACCACTTTGATTCAGTCGCAGAAATATTACAAGCAGACCTTACACAAGAAGAACAGGACATCGAGATAGGCATACTGCTTGAATCCCAGGGCAGAAGTGAGGACTTCATCAATTCCGTAAGACTTATGGCAAAGGACAACCCTGAACTTGCGTCACAGATAGCAGATAAAGGAATGGCAGAAGCTCCAAAGGGTACGGACAAGGAGAGTCCCCAACAAAGCGTAGCTGATAAAGTCAGGGACAATCCGCTTGCAAAGGTCGAAGAGCTTGAAGAGGGCAATTACAATATGATTGACGGAAGAATCAATAATACACCGAAAGAACAAAAAAAGACTTCACTATCCGAGAGGATAGAGGATAAAAAAGATGTAATCTCGAATAGAGATTCGCAGAAGGAAGGAGGGCAGAAGAAGCGGGATAAAAACGATGTAGAATTATAAGGAAATAAAGAGAGAAAATCCAAAAAGGAGAGAGGAAAAATTAAAAAATTCCTCTCTTTTTTTATGCAATCTCGGAAAGTGGCTATTTTAGGGCGTTTCGAGATTTAAAAAAATTTAAAAATACGACACTTTATTATTGACAATTAGACGGTATTTTGCTATAATTATAAGTGTCAAGGGGAGTGTGATTCAATAAGGATTCACAAAGGAGGACAAAGCAGCTATGAAGTATTTTAAGATTTACAGAAAAGGTTGCATATGCAGCAAAGCTTACTATGAATTAACTGAAGGAGATTTCAATGTTGAGGTAGGAGACATTTGCAATAATCTTGACACAGGCGATATACCTCTTACCGAGGACGGTTTGGAAGATTATGAAGAGTTAGACAATAGACTTTCAGAGATTGCTGAAGAAGTTGAGAAAGAAGCAAAGAGTGACAAGGGTTATTGTGCCGGAGATTATTATTTATACATTAGAGATGATAATGTTAATTTGTTTGATATACCAAGACAAAACTAAAAGGAGGTATTTATTATGGGCGTAGATTTAATTAACGATTATGAGTTGTCATTAACAGAGAAGATTAAGACCATTGAACATTGGTCAGGAGCAGAGATTCGCCTTATGTGTATCAGAAAGAACTACTTCACTTGTGGCGATTCGGACGCATACAACAAGATGTTAAAATATGTTGATGAAGTACCACCAACAGTTAGCAATATCTATATGGTTGCAGATTGCATTTATAGACATTCTGATACGGAAGAGCTTATGAGACTTTACGGATTCGATAAGAACGAGTTGTTAGGAAGCATTATGTTTGAGATTCAGGACACTATTCACAAGTTTTTTGAGGTCGAGTGCAACAGACCTGACTTATAGGAGGTGGCTTATATGAAATGCGTAGAATACTTTTATAATAAAAGAGAAGCACTAGAGTTTATTTCAAGACTACAAACTGAATCAATGCCTGAAATGGTTAAAACAATGGACGAAGATACTAATGATGATATTTATGTTGTGTTCTTTACCCCACCTAAAATGAAATAGCCTATAATCGCTGACCTATCGGCTATACGGGGAGAATCGAGGTAGCTTAAAATGATTAAAAACTTAACTTATCACAACCTTATGGCAGTTATTCATAAGCTACAGAAAAAAGGATATACCTTTGAGGAAGCAGAGCCTATTGCCCGGAATATCTTTTCAGAGTATCAAGCAGCTCCACAAGGTCTTAGTATTGAATCAAGGATTGATAGAGTATTAAGTAAAAAAGAATGGGAGTGTTTACAATGACCGAAAATCAGAAGAATATTATTGATAGGTTTGACGAATTAAATAAGCCTTTAGAAGAACATTGTGCCAAGTTACAGAAAATCATGGAAGAAAGACCTACTCAAGTAGCTCAAGACTTTCTTAACTATTATATGACGGAGCTTCTTCAATGGAAAGACCTTAAACTTATGATTCTAAAGGAGTTTGCAGAATAAACGGAGCTTTCAAGGGATAAATGAGGGGAGGTAATTAAGAAAAGGGGGACATAGTGCTTGTGTCTCATAATGAGACACAGAAATAATAAGCATAAGCGAAAGGGTGGTACTTATGGTAACGATTTTAAACTATATTGTAAACAACGATAATACAAGGGTTAGACTTCATAAAAAAGAAAGCAAAGACCCTTATGACGCATATTATGAAATATTATGGGAAGGTATGTTAAAGGAAATACCCGAAGAATACCACAATTTAGAGGTTATTCAAAGCGGTTGGTCTTACAATTCATTGATAGAAAACAACGGTATTTTACCGCTTCATTGCCTGGAGGTTTATGTCCCGAAAAAGAAGCGTTATCTTGCCGATATTATAGACGAGATTGTAGCTGCAAGAAATACGAACACAGACGATGTTAAGAATAATAAGAGCGGAAGCGAAAGAGAAAGAGAGAGGGTGCGAGACTATGTTATTTAAGAATTATGGAAAGTGAGGAATAAATATGCAGATAGTAATTGAAATACCAGATGGCTATGTTAAAGTAGTGATGGAAAATCAAAGAACCGAGGGAACTGCAATGGATAAGTTGCTTCGACAAGCAGTTATAGATGGAACTCAACTTCCTAAAGGTCACGGAAGATTGAAAGATGAAAATGAAATCAAAAGAATGATTAGAGAAGCAAAAGTCAAAAGTGAACCTAGTAAATTGTTCGCTGAAAACATAGTTCGATTTACACCAACAATTTTAGAAGCAGACAGGGGTGATGAAGAATGAATCGCTATAAAGTATGGGTAAAACTAGAAGAAGAATATGATGATATAGAAGCCGATTCCGAAGAAGAAGCATTTAAGATTGCATCGGATTATGCTATGTCAGGTGGAAGTTGGCAAAAGTTAATTGAGTTAGTGGCAGAAAGTGAGCCACAGGAAAGTGACATAGAAAAACACAAACCTTGTATCAATTATTCGGATGGGTGCGAAGAATGGGATGGGTGTCCTTGTGTGTATTACAATGCAGAAAGCGAGGTAGAGGTTATATGACAATATCTTTAACTGACAGGGAGATTGAATTAGTCATATCAGCGTGTAGGCAGTACATAGAACTAATGGGCGAAGCAGAAGATACTTATGAATACACACTTTACGAATTAGAGACAGGTTTAGGTTCTGCATTACGAAAGATAAGCAAGGGAAGATATGGTCAGCAAATTTATGGAAAATACAAAACAGTAACTAAATATCCAACATTTGAAGAATGGAAGCGAGGAACAATATGAATAATGAAGAAGCGATAAGAGAATTAGAAATACGATTTGTTGGAGAGTATGCCAAACAGAGAGAAGCTAAAGATATGGGTATTAAAGCATTAAAGCAGAAGTCTAACCTCGACAAGATAATAGCAGAGATAGAGGAAATTGAAACATATGATGGTATCTATGTAGATAGAGCGTATGTGTTGGAAATTATATATAAGTACAAAGTAGAAAGTGAGGAATAAATATGCAGATAGTGATTGATATAGAGGAAGAGAGATACAATCAAATAAAACGCTGTGCTGATAATTATTTGGTGAGTGGGTTGGAACTTGCAATCAAGAACGGTAAGCCTCTACCAAAAGGACACGGAGATTTGATTGACAGGCAAGAATTATTAAAAAGTACCCTGTGCAAAACATTTGGTTTGAGAAGTGTTGATATAGAAAATGCACCAACAATCATAGAAGCAGATAGGAGCGAGGAAGGATGAATGATAACGAAAGAGAGACACTAAGAACTGCAAAGAGAATCATTTGGAAGCATTTTAAGAGTGCTATGTGGCACTTGTTTGTCGAGATAATGAGGTTTATATTTACCTTTATTGTCGGATTCATATTGATTGCAATTGCTCTTGGAATTACAATTTATTCCAAAGACGCTACATTTCTCGTAGCAGTCATTGCGGTTTCAATCGGTGTTACCATTGATAGATTCAAATATTATTATGCACCAATAATCAATAAAAGAAAGAGAGGGCGATACTATGGCAGAGTATATCATTGAGAATGGAATGGAGCAGATTATTGACGGAGAGTTTAAATCAGAACCCGTACCAGTGCTAACCATGTTTTTTGACTTCTTTGACCTTGCCGGGGACAAGACCGAGAGATACACACATGATGTTCTTATGGACATTATAAGCGGCAATATCAGTATTGAGGAAGCAATGGAAGAGAAGCCTTTGTTAAGACTTGTCAGGTGGAACAAGAATAAGGAGATACAGGAGAACGGAGCTTCTATGATTCGTGATATGTCAATGTCAGGTCACGATTGCTTAATGGACTTATTGAAGGAACATCACGACTATAATATCAACAAGCTTTCTCGAAAGAAAGACGAGAAGGAGAGCATTTATAAGACATTCCTGTGCAGAGCATTATCAGGGAGCAAAGCAGAAGGAGACTTCCTTCAACATATTGATATTCGTATGGATATAACAACGGTCGATACTCTTAGTGGATTCATAGTAGCCGGGTTGGAATACATTGAGAATCAGACGGTATGCGTCGGAACTTGTAATAAGTGCTATGCTTATTATCCGATTTATAGAGGTGGAAAGTCATTGGTTGGAGAGAGATTCTGTCCCAAGTGCAGAAACACGGAGTATTCGCAGATTGCAAAAGAAAACAAGAAGCACGACCCGTTCTTCCCCGTCTATGATGTTTATAGAAAGCTTTATAAGCGTTGGGCGCAGCAGTACACCGTTACCAAGAGCATTAACCTGAAGCAAAGAAACAAGTACATTGACATTGCCGAGAAGCAGAGAGACAAGTTTAAGCGTGAAAAGAACTATAATGCTGACGAGTATGTATCAGTCGTAACAAGTATGATTAACGAGTGGGATAAAAAGCACCCTGAAGGAGAGTAGGTGTTTAAATGGGATATGGCAAGAACCTTGAAAATGAAATAAAAATCAGGAATCTGACGGTCAAAAAAGTGGCTGACAAGACAGGCATTAGTCCAACAACACTTTATTCCGCTATCCAAAGAGACAGTCCTGTTAGTTATAGCAACGCTATCAAGATTTACAGAGTGCTTCACCCTGTTATTGATATGCGTTCTATTTGTAAAGATGTTCCGGCAGACGATAAAACTCTCCCACGAACTTCTCTTTCGGAATATCTTAAGGTAGGAGAGAAGATGAAGCTTGCCCGGAAGAAAGCAAAACTTAAGCTTAGTGATGTAGCTTCAAACCTTAACCTGTCAACTCAACGATATAAGGATTACGAGGAAGGGTTTTCTGACCCACATATGGAGATTCTGCTTCCGTTCTTAGATATGGTCAATATATCGTTAGAGGAGCTTCTTGGTTTTCAAAAGAAGGAAAAGAAAGAAAAGCCAAAATATCAGGTACAGTATGATAATGTAGATTATATCATTCACGATATTACACACGATAACATTTCTTTAGAAACTGCATTTACTAAGTGTAAAGATGGAAAAGAGCTAGGTAGTTTAGTCAGAAGGCTTGCTGCTATGAGCTTACTAGACGAGAAGCGGTATAACAAGATTATGGAGAATCTCCGCAATGAGGGGGAGTTAGACCGATTCAAATAAATGAGGGGAGGTAATTAAGAAAAGGGGGACATAGTGCTTGTGTCTCATTATGAGACACAGAAATAATTAGCATAAGCGAAAGAGAAAGAGAGAGGGTGCGAGACTATGTTATTTAAGAATTATGGAAAGAGAGGTAACTTATGCCTATATTTGTAAATATGCCTGGTGGCGAAGATTTTGCTGATATTAATGAGGACAAATCCGGAAACCGCATTGGCGAAAGAATAAAGAAAATAAGAGAGACCCGTGAAATGAGTCGAGCTGAATTAGGGGCACTGGTAGGATTGGATAAAAACAGAGTCCAGCAGTATGAGAATGGATGGCGTAAGCCCAAAATCCCTCTCTTAAAAAAGTTTGCGGCTGCTTTGGGCGTAGAGACTATTGCTCTTATGGAACCGACGATAGAAAGCTATGTTGGCGCTATGTATGCCCTTTTCCAGATGGAAGATAAGTTGGATATGAAGATAGTAAAAAAGGACGGTTGCTATTATCTTCAATTTGGTGACGGAAGAATTGGTGGTATGAATGATTATTTAAGTGATTGGTTTCAGGCTAAAGAAAGATTAGAGGAGAATTGGAGAGAGCTAAGTGACGAAGAGAGAAAAAAAAGAATATTTGATTATAATATGTTCGAGTGGACATATCCGGGCGGCACTTCCATAAATGCAACCAAGGGTTACAGTGAACACCCAAATGAGGGGAGGTAATTAAGAAAAGGGGGACATAGTGCTTGTGTCTCATAACGAGACACAATAAAGCACAAACGATAGGAGCTGATTAACAATGGTTGTTGAGAACACAGAAAAGAATAGAGAGATTAAAGATGTTGTAGCAACTATGGCTATTGAAAATATGTATTTAAGCAAAGACTTTATAAAAGAACTCATTAAGGTATCAAACGGTGAAAAGACTTCTGAGCAATTAAGGCAAGAAGTAATAAACAAATATGCACGAACTAGGAGTGATTATAATGATTCTCCCGATAAAAAAGAAATGGTTTGATATGATTCTTTCCGGAGAAAAGAAAGAAGAGTACCGGGATATTAAGCCATATTATACGACACGATTCAAGAATATACACTTATTAAGCTATAATGAGCTTCCTGAATTATGGACAGAAGAGGTTATTTTCCGCAATGGTTACGCAGCTTCCTCTCCGTCTTTTACTGCCGAGGTAAAACTTACCATAGGCACAGGCAATCCTGAATGGGGAGCAGAGCCAAACAAGGAATACTATATACTTAATATAGTTAGAATAGTGTCTCATAATGAGACACAAAGCGTTTGACAATACGGACTAATGCTTTATAATAGTAGATAACAGAACTCATATTATAGTTACCGCTTTTAAAAATTGGAGGTTTAATATGTATAGAACAATAATATCACTAAAAAAGAATATAGTACAAGAAAAGCTTGCTGAACTTACCAACATAATTATAAGCACATTTGATAATCGTGCGGGTAAAGTAACAAATAACAGTTTAGACCCGTATAAATTTGTATTTGAAGGCGAAGGAGAGCCTGTTTTTGATTGTATTCATTTAGGTATAGCAAAACTTGCTAGAGCTGATTTTATGGAGTTTGTTGATAAATGGGATTGGATTGATGAATCTGACCCTAGTGAAAATAGCAGTATTATAGATTCTTTTAATAAGTACATAAGAGGATAAAAGTATGAGTGCAAAAAAGAATTACAAACAAATTGCTTTTGACCTTGATACCAAAGAATTGGAGCAATATTATCCAACAGATAATTGGAGAAACGCTTACAAAGATATAAAGGTTTTTATGAAGAAAAATAACTTTGATTGGCAACAAGGTTCTGTATATATTTCAAAAGAAAAACTTACATCTGTTGATATTACTTTGCTATTAGAATCTTTGATTAGACAAAACCCTTGGCTGAATAAATGTATGAGAGATTGTCGTGAAACGAATATCGGTCAAACTCACAACAGAAACTCATTATTTAATGAAAATATTGATATACCAACACGAGAAGAACTTAAAAGTCAAGAAAAGCAAAGTGTTAAACCAAAACCCAAAATGAGCCTTAATGATAAAATTGCTTACAATCAGGCTAGAGCCAATGCAAGCAATAAAGAGCATAAAGCACCCGAAAGACAGGATAAAAACAAAGGGAGATAAGATTCTCCCTTTTTGTGTCTCATAATGAGACACGCTCACTTAGGTCAGGAAGATTATCCTCGATTATTATTTCAATAATAAGATTGTCCCTTTTTCTTACATAGTCAACATCTATGACCTCGCAATCCCAATATCTTGATAGCTCGGCAGTAGATGTTTCTGATATACTCCCCGTACTTTTAAATAGAATCTTTCTATCGGTTCTTATTCTAAAAAGCATATCCGTGTGGGCATTATTTCTTAAAAAATCAATTAAGCAACTCTTGGTTTTCATTCTTTTAAATCCTTTCCGTTATTATTGACAATAATAAAGTATCTTACTATAATATGTATAAAGGAGCGTGATTATATGGTCACTAATATCAATAAGTTTCTACTTAAATTGCTTTTTGTTCTTTTCTTGTCTTTGCTTGCGTCTGTACCGTTTAGCGGTAGTAGGTATCTATCATCTTTGATGATGTATGCCGTTCTTGCAGCGTTCTGCTTGGTTTACATCAGGAAGAACACCATAGACATTCAAATCTCCCCGAAGATAGAGAGCAGCAATTTAATATTATGCCTACTTCTTACAATCTTGGCATTTCCGATTGCAAATGCCCTGTTCAGCTTCGGCAAAATGCTCTTCCATACTTCTAAGGAGCTTTCGGTCGGTTCAGGAAATATCCTGATTGAGTTAATCGTACTTGCATTGATTCCGGCAATAGTCGAAGAAACATTGTTCAGAGGTATTCTTTGTAATATGCTTTCAGGTCTTGATTCTAAATTTGCGATACTGATTCCCTCTCTTATTTTTGCCCTGTTTCACTTTTACATTCCCTCTGTCCTATATGCTTTTTTGTATGGTTGCATTTTTAGTATTGTATATTTATGTACCAAAAACTTGATATATAACATTTTAATGCACTTAATGTTTAACTCTTTAAATGTGTTTATGTCTCATTTTAACATTCCTGGGTATAGCATTTTTATAATGGTTATCATTACCATATTTTCATTTTTGCTTTTTATTGTACTTTTATATTCGTTTATATCAGATAACAGAAGTGCCTTTGAGCGTAAAGCTCAATCTCGCATTTTTACAAAGGAAGGATACATCGCACTTTCTATATTTGTATGTATTGGATTAGCGGTCACTTATATGTGACCTCTATTCCAATTCATCTTTCTTTCGTTCCCGGTCATTCCCAAGATACTTATCAATTTCTCTCTGCATTTTCTCAATTTCAGCTCGCTCCTGTTCGTATTGATTTATTCGTGATTCTTTTTCAGTAATGCTTTCTTCAAGCTCATCAAGCTTTGCTTGCAATTCTTTGATGAAAGCATTATTTATTTTGCTTAAATCTACTCCGACCGCTTCAAGCTCCTCGGCAGCTCCCTGATATGCCAGGAGCTTTGTATCGTGTTTTTCAAAATACGCTTCTTGATTCTCGGCTCTTTGATAATTCCTGTCATATATTTTTAAGTCTTTATAGAGCTGACAGTTTGTTATCAGCTTCTTTATCTGTTCTGCCCGGAAATTTTCTTTTGCTAAATTATTACTTATACTCTGTCGATTACTGTCAATTTCTGCAATTTTTGAGCGAAAATCTCCGTTTTCTATACCATATTTCGACTTTGCTTTATTAAGAATCTCCATAGCCAACATTGAATTTTGTGTAGATTTCCACTTTTCAAGTCCAACGGTTTCTCTTGACGCTCCGACAACATTAGTCTCAAACATTTTCGAGGTTTTTAACCTCTGCTTATCCTCGGCTCTCTCCATAGCCGACATATTATTTTTGCGTTCTTCTTTTTCTTCATTTCTTCTCTGTTGTATTTCTAATTTTCTGCTTATTCTCTTTTCTATATTTGCATAAGTAAAACTTCCACGCTTGTCAAGATTATAGTCTCTTAAAGCTCTCGGCTTTTTCTGTTCATTTTCCCACTCTGGCATATAAAAAGACAGATACTTTCCACTTTCAGTTTTCTTGGTATTGCCCTCTTTAATTTGCACACCTTTTTCTTTTAATTTTGTAAAGAAATCTTCCATAGAAGAAGCTTCCTTTATGGTCTCATTTATAAGTTTCTTAATCTGCGTTCTGTGACTTCCTTTTGGATTCTCTTTATCTTCAAGCCACTCTTTATATTGTTTATTTTCTCCCCGACCTCTTTTATATTCGTTCTGTTTTAGATTATATTTCTCACATACTTTATTAGATTCCCTTATCATTTTATGAATCATTGAGCGGTCATTTTCCATTTTCTTACCGCTCATATCACATTCGGCTGCACACACAATAAAGTGATTATGTATGTGTCCTTTGTCGATGTGAGTAGACATTACATAAGCAAATTTCTTTCCAAGCAAATTATCAATATATTCCTGTCCGGCTTTGTGAGCAGTTTCAGGAGTGACATTATCATCAGGCGAAAATGATTGTATAAAATGATATGCTAAGTTTGGTTTATCTGTCTTTTTTTTATTAGTCTGTCTTAGGGCAGACTGAAATGCAATCTCTGCATTTTTCGGAGTGCAAGCGTACGAAGAAACCAAAGTTTGCTCGTCTGTTTTCTTCTCATTTGTTACATATTTTACACAAGCATTGATGTTTACTTTTACGGAAATGACTTTTGTTATTGCCACACAATCAACTCCTTTTATATTCGCTTAACATTCTTTCAGCTCTAATATCCTTGCTCACATAATCATTTATTATATCTTCCAATTCTTCTAAATCCATTTTTATTATTTCAATATCAGCAGCATTAACGCTATTGGTAATATTAGCGGTTCTTGCAATCTGATTTATGTTATTTCCGATTTTTGAAATCTGTTCCGTGACCTTCCACACGGAAGAATAATCAAATTTATATGCAATTCCATTACGGATAAGTTGACGAACAACCTCGGACAAAGTTGATATTTCAAGAAACGATTGCCAATCTTTTAGAGAATGATAATCTTCTTCGCTTATTCGTAATTCTATTCTTCGCATTCTGTTGTTTTGTGAATTTGATTCCATAGATTTCATTCCTTTCCTGTGTCTCATAATGAGACACTTATGTTTTTAAAAAAGGGGTTTGGGGATTTCCCCAAGATGAGTTTGAGGTATCCTCAACAAGTACAATTTTTACGATTCCGTTCGTAAAAATGGTGGGGAAATACCGTATTTCCCCAGTACTTGCTGTTTTTGAATCGCCAATTTTGGCGATTATCGTATGCGAGCTTCCGGCGAGCGTGTTATACGGCGATGTGCCTTTTACGGCACTTAGATTAAAAAGACCTAAGAACAACTACCGATATAGTATGCACATTATAACATATCTGTAAAAAATTTACTATATATTATTAACCTTTTTGTCGGATTTGCGTTCTATTATTTCGAGAACCTTTTTGAAAGGAGAAAGAACATTTATGAGTACGGAAGATGGTCACACTATAATAGAACGACAATTTGATTCTTTTGTTAAAAGAGTTTTGAAAAACTCTCATTACGATTATTTAAGAAAACATATTTGTAAAATACAAACTCTGCCGATTGAACAAGTGCCGGAGGGAGAATTGTTACTCAAAGAAGATATGTTTTTTGAATATTCAAAAATACGGTTATTTGGAATTGATATAAGTATTAAAGATGAAAAATTGTATATTTCACTTTTAATGCTTTCGAGAATCAAAAGAGAGATTTTATTATATTATTATTTTCTCGGATTTTCACTTGCTGAAATATCAAAGATTGTTGGTCTTGAAAAATCTTCTGTAAAGGTTTATAAGTCCCAAGCAATCAGAGAGGTCAGGAAACTATATGGCTCTATCGTATGATGAAATTGAAAAAGTTATAAACGGAGATTTAAAAGCATTTGAAAATCTTTTAGAGGAATACGACAAATACATAACAAAACTTTGCACATCTTCATCAGGAAGAATTGACATTGACGAAAAACAGGAACTTTGTATTTCGTTATATAAAGCAGTTAGAAATTTTCATTTCTATAAATAATGCAGCTTGAAAATTGAATAGGACATTACACCATTTCGGTCTTACACGGAAGTGAGTAACCTTGCGATGATGATTCTGCCCTTTTGGGGTTTGCCGTAAGAATCGAGCGAGAGACTATTAAGGCTGAAATCACAACGGACAAACTCCGTGAAATAAAGTTTTACAAAGTAGGCGATTGTAAAACGAGTGACCCGAAAAGGGTAGGTGGTTGACCATTGTGGGCAAATTATTTTATAAGGAGATGTATATTATAATAGAAGAAAAAGAATTGACAGATTCAGAAAAATTGCTTGCGTTAGCTTTAATTTTTGAATTATACAAAAATAATCATTTATCAAAACACGAATTTGAAAAAATAAAAGACGAAAATGACGATTTTTTAAAGAAAAAAAATGTTAATTTTTGCATTTAATTATTGCATTTAAAATGTAGTTGTGCTAATATAATGATGAGGGTTAACAAATTTGGAAATTGTAAGGGATTAAATAATGAAAAACGCAAAAGACTTAAATTCTGATGAAAGACTTGTTGCGGTTTACGGTCGTGTTTCTACGGAACACGAAGCTCAAATATCTGCACTTGAAAATCAAATGCAGTATTATGACGAATTAGTAAAATCTCATTCTAATTGGAAATTAGTTGAGACATATATTGATGAAGGACTGACCGCAACGAGCGACAAGAAGCGACCTTCATTTTTAAAAATGATTGAGGACGCATATTCAGGCAAATTTGACCTGATTATCACAAGAGAAGTATCAAGATTTGCAAGAAACACGGTTGATACTTTGAAGTATGCAAGAGATTTAAAAAGAGAAAATGTTGAAGTGTTTTTTATCGCTGACAACATCAGCACTTATGATGATGATGGAGAACTTCGACTTACAATTATGGCTGCTTTAGCTCAGAACGAAAGCAGAAAAATCTCGGAGCGTGTTAAAGCCGGACAGATGATTTCATTTCACAACGGAGTTATTTATGGAAATGGAAACATCTTAGGTTATGACAGAACTGCGGAAGGATTTGTTATAAATCCTGAACAAGCTAAAACCGTGAAAATGATTTTTGAAATGTATGCTAGTGGTATGGGACTTAGAAAGATAGAATTTGAACTTGAAAAAATGGGGAGATTGACCGCAACGGGTAAAACAAATTGGGAATCAAGCAATATTCTCCGCATTTTAAACAACAGATTCTATCACGGAACAATCGAATACAGAAAACAATTTGTTTCTGATTTCTTGGAACAGAAAAAAAGAAATAATAAAGGCGAAGTCGAGAGAGTATATACCAAAGGTAATTATGAGCCTATTATTTCAGAAGAATTATTTAATGAGTGTCAACGGATATTAGAAAAAAGGTCGGTCTCCAAAGGAGATAGGGCATACGGAAGAAAAGAGCCTGTGTCTGTATGGGTTAAAAAATTAAAATGTTCCTGTTGTGGCGGTTCTTTTAATCGAAAGCTATGGCATAAAAATAAAGACGGTTCTTGTCAATACGCTTATCAATGCTATAAGCAAATCAGAACGGGAACAATTAAGACTCGACAGAACAAAGGCTTATCAACAGAAGGTATTTGCAATTCTCCGATGATTCAGGAGTGGAAGCTTGAGCTTGTTGGGAGTCTTATTATAAAAAGGCTTCAAATGGACAAAGGCAAAATTCTTGAATACGCAACAAACACACTTAAAGAGTGTATGAATGACAAGACTTTTGTAGAATATCAGGACAAAATTGATGAAACTGATAAAGAGATTGCTAAAATCGAGGACAATATTGCAAAATTGCTTGATTTATATATGAGCGACAGTATTGACAAAAAGACCTTCCAAGACAGAAAAAAACTTCTTGATAAGCAAATTGCCTATCAAGAGCAGAAAAGAAACAAACTTCAATCCGAATTATCCTCTATCTTGGGTAACGAAGATGATTTAGATAAAAGAATAGGCTATTTAGAGGATATTCTTGAAAAAAACTTTGAAGAGTTTGACAAGAAGCCGCCTGATTCATATTATGACGCTTTGATACACGAAATATATGTTGAAGGGGATAACCTTTATATAACGCTTAACGGAGCAGACGAGAGTATTGTTACCACAGTCCCCGAAAACTCGGTTAAGAAGAAATTAAGAGACAATAACATAGAACTACATTTCTCTGAACTTGAACCAGGAGAAGCGAATACCGAATTTTCCAAACTAAGTGAAAAGCAGCACAGGCTGCAATC
>OCVV011288128.1_pt1 | contig 22603 bp, 19 predicted proteins | sample 1539721 | NCBI WGS metagenome assembly OCVV01 (sample SAMN02144230, study PRJEB22623) | gut metagenome | biome: sheep rumen | host: Ovis aries | place: New Zealand
ATGACTCCCTGATGACTCTCTTAAAACCAGCGTGAAATCCTTGCCCTGTCAGCGTTTTGCAAGTTTTCCAGCATGGTTTGCACACTTCCGAACCCTTAGATGTCTCGTTCTGAGTGTTTTAAATGTGCAAATTAGATCGTGCACGATCTATTTTTTTAACCTAATTTTACTTAAATTCAGTATAACGGCGAATTACTCGAAAACTGACGCAGATGGCGGGAAGCCCCCGTAGGGGGCGACGGATAATAGCCGTGGGCATGAGCCCACGGTCTGGTGCATAACAGCAACCGAAGCCCCGTAGGGGGCGACGGAAAACTGCACCGATCCTTCCGACGCCCCGATGGGGCTCCACTGTCGCGCTGGGGTGTCTACCGTGGGCTGGCGCCCACGGCTACTATCCATCGTCCCTCCGGGACTTGGCGCTGCTGCTCCTCGTCTGGATGTGTGTCGGTCTGATGCCGGCATAGTCCCCTCCCCAGGGAGAGGAAGGGGTGGGGGAACGTGGCAGTCGGGGAGGAACCGGGGTGGAGACATTGGCCGTTAAACCACCTTGTTTGCTCGACCTGCGCCGGCCGTTCTCGGCCGATCATGGAAGATTATTTTTGTTGATTGCAAAATATTTTGTATCTTTGCACTTTGTAACTAATCATAAAAAAGATGAAGAAAATAATCTTTCTCATTGCTGCTGTGGCACTTATGTCGGCAGCCAACGCACAGGTGGTGGTAGGTATTCAGGGTGGCTACCACTGGCAGAAACTCACCCAGTCGTACAACACGGAGAACTACCGCCAGTCGAACGATTGGCTCGGCGGCCTGCAGGTCGGCTACATGGTCACCCCGACGCTCTATGTCGGCGTGGCGGGCAACTACCAGAGCTTCAGCGCCGACACCTTCTACCTGCACAGCGGCATCATGTTCGAGGGCATGCCCCGCCAGGTGGACAACCGTCTGCTCACCACGACCCACACCGCCTGGACCGTAGCACCCCAGGTGAAATGGGAGTTCCTGAGGTACGGCAACATGCACTTCCACCTGCTGCTGGAAGGCACCTACACCCAGGCCGGCTACACCACCCTCAACGAGAGCTTCAACACTCCCTTCCGCAACAACGGCGAGTACCTGGAGCGCGCACCCGTCGACGACAGCATCCGCTCCTTCCGCTGGGGCGTCAGCCTGCGGCCCACGCTGACCTATGAGTTCTCGCGCCACCTCAGCGCCGAGCTGAGCCTCGACTTCCTCTCGGTCGGCTACATCGACCACCGCGACTACGACGACCACCAGGTGCCCCAATACGACAACGAAGGCGAGCTCGAATACACCGACGGAAACATCGTCTACGCCAACCGTGTCCACCGCGTCCGCACCCTCTACGCCGGCCTCAACACCCTCATGGAGACCCTCCGCTGGGAGAGTCCCATGCTCCGACTGGGATTCAACTGGACGTTCTAGGAAAGGTTAAGCCATGTTTACCAAGGATCAAGGACTGTATATCGCCCACTGCGACGAGGGAGTCCTCTCGCTCGTAGGCCGCATGGCCAACCGCCATGGACTGATCGCCGGCGCCACCGGTACCGGCAAGACCGTCACCCTCCAGGTGATGGCCGAAACCTTCTGCCAGGCAGGCGTGCCCTGCTTCATGGCCGACATGAAAGGCGACCTCAGCGGCATCAGCCAGGCTGGCCAGATGAGCTCCTTCATCGAGAAACGCAAGGACGCCTTCGGCATCCCCAACCCCGAGTTCCAGGCCTGCCCAGTGCGCTTCTTCGACGTCTTCGGCGAGCAGGGACACCCCATCCGCGCCACCGTGAGCCAGATGGGACCCCAGCTGCTCAGCCGGCTGCTGGGCCTCAACGAGACCCAGGACGGCGTGCTGAACATCGTCTTCCGCATCGCCGACGAGAACGGCCTGCTGCTGCTCGACATGAAGGATCTGCGCGCCATGCTCGACTTCGTGGCCCGCCACGCCAAGGAGTACACCACCCTCTACGGCAACATCTCCACCGCCACCATCGGCGCCATACAGCGCTCGCTGTTGCAGCTGGACAACCAGGGAGCCGACCGCTTCTTCGGCGAACCCTCGTTCGACATCTTCGACCTCCTGCAGACCGAAGGCGGCAAGGGCGTGATGAACGTGCTGGCCGCCGACAAGCTGATGCTCCAGCCCAAGCTCTACAGCACCTTCCTCCTCTGGCTCCTCTCCGAACTCTACTCCACCCTGCCCGAAGTGGGCGACCAGGACCTGCCGCGACTGGTGTTCTTCTTCGACGAGGCCCACATGCTCTTCGAGGACACCTCGAAGGCACTGGTGGACAAGATCGAGCAGGTCATCCGCCTGATCCGCTCCAAAGGGGTCGGCATCTACTTCATCACCCAGAGCCCCACCGACATACCGGAGAACATACTGGGCCAGCTGGGCAACCGCGTACAGCACGCCCTCCGCGCCTACACACCGAAGGATCAGAAGGCCGTCAAGACGGCCGCCGACACCTTCCGCCCCAACCCCGCCTTCAAGACCGACGAGGCTATCATGAACCTCGAGACCGGCGAGGCGCTGGTGAGCCTGCTCGACGAGAAGGGAGCCCCTTCGGTCGTGCAGCGTGCCAAGGTGCTCTTCCCGCTGAGCCAGATCGGCGCCATCACCGACAGCCAGCGCGGCGCCATCATCCGCAGCAGCCGCATCTACGGCAAGTACGACACCATGGTGGACCGCGAGAGTGCCTTCGAGGTGCTCCTCAAGCAGGCCGAAGCCGCCGAGGCCGAGGCTGCCGCCGAAGAAGAGCAGTCCGCACCCGTCCCGCAAGCCGCTCCGGACAACCAGCCCGCCCCGGCCGCCCCGAAAAAGGAGGCCAAGAAGGGCGGCGGTCTGGCCAGCAAGATCCTGAAGTCGGTGCTCACCGCCGCCACCGCCACCCTGGCCACCGCCGCCGGCACGGCCGTCAGCAACGCCGTCAGCGGCAAGAAGACCAAGAGCAAGACGTCGGTCGGGCAGAAGATCGTCAAGAACACCACCAGCAGCGTCACCCGCACCCTGACCCGCGACATACTGGGGAACCTGCTGAAGTAGACTGTGATTAGTTACGAGAAACACCGGCTTGACAACGGGCTGACGGTGCTGACCCACGAGGCGTGGGACACACCGCTGGCCACGGTGAATCTGCTCTACAACGTAGGCTCGCGCGACGAGGATCTCGCCCGCACAGGCTTCGCCCATCTCTTCGAGCACCTGATGTTTGGCGGCACCCCTCAGGTGCCCGACTTCGACGGCGTGGTGAGCAGTCTCGGGGGCGACAACAACGCCTTCACCTCCTGCGACTACACCAACTACTATACCACCGTGCCCGCTGACGCACTGGCAACAGCACTCGCGCTGGAGGCCGACCGCATGGCCCACCTCGACATCAGCCCCAAGGCGCTCTCGGTGCAGCAACATGTGGTCACCGAGGAATACAACCAGCGCTACATGAACCAGCCCTACGGCGACATCTGGCTGCTGCTGAGACCACTCTGCTATCAGACGTACCCCTACCGCTGGGCCACCATCGGCGCCGACATCAAGCATGTCAGCGAGGCCACACTCGACGATGTGAGGGCCTTCCACCACCGCTTCTACCGGCCCGACAACGCCATCCTGGCCATCGCAGCCCCGCTGCCGCACAGCGAGATGCTGCATCTGGTGGAGACCGCCTGGCAATCCCCCGCGACGGCCGCGAACCCACACGCCACCCCCTCTCGCGAGCGCACCTATCCTGCCGAACCCGAACAGACGGAGGCCCGCGAACTGCACGTGCAACGCGACATCCCCTCCCCGATGGTCTACCTGGCCTACCCCATGGGCGACCGGCTGGGGCGTCATTTCCGCGCCTGCGACCTGCTGAGCGACATTCTGGCCACCGGCACCTCCAGCCGCCTGCACCGCCGCCTGGTCGTCGAACAGCAGCTGATGGTCGAGGCCGAAGCTTGCATCAGTGGCGACGACGGCCCCGGAATGCTGCTCCTCAGCGGGAAGCTGCAGCAGGGCGTGACCACCGACCAAGCCATCGAGGCCCTGCGCCGCGAGGCTCAGGCGCTGTGCGAGACCCGCGTGAGCGACTACGAACTGCAGAAAGTGCAGAACAAGTACGAGAACACCTTCGTCCTGTCGCAGTACAAAGCCGCCGACCGCGCCCTGGCGCTCTGCCACTACACCTGGCTGGGCGACACCGACCTCGTGAACCGCGAACCCGACGAATACCGCCGCCTTACTGCCGACGACCTGCTCGAGGCTGCACGCGAGGTGTTTGTCCCATGCCGTGAGAACCGACTTTATTACGAAAAGCTATGACGTTAAAAGAAAGACTGAAAGGGCTGATTGAGCGCTTTATCGACTGGTTCGAACACGTCAACTGGCGCCACGTCTGCCGCGAGATAATCGACTTCGTCGGGCGTATCATGCACAAAGTGCTCTTCGGAGTGCTGCTGCCCAAGAAGTACAAAAACATCACCAAACGCCAGATCTTCGACATCATCTTCAAGAGCGACAGCCCCGCGGGACGCAAATTCGACATCTGGCTGCTGGTGCTGATCATCCTCAACATCCTGCTGCTCATCTTCGACAGCCTCGTGGGCTCGTCGAGCACCATGACCTCCGGGGCCCACAAAAGCCTCTCTTTCTGGATCACCAAAGGCCTCGAGTGGGGCTTCACGCTGCTGTTCACCTTCGAGTACTACCTGCGCATCTACTGCCTCAAGCGCCCCCTGCGCTACGTCTTCTCCTTCTGGGGCATCATCGACTTCCTCTCCATCTTCCCGGCCTACCTCAGCCTCTTCATCCCCACCACCCAGGCCCTCACCGTGCTGCGCCTGCTGCGCGTGATGCGCATCTTCCGCATCTTCCGCCTGCAACGCTTCCAGGACGCCGCCACACTGCTCACCAACGCCCTTAAGAACAGCGCCCTTCGCATCATGGTCTTCATGCTCTTCATCCTAGTGGCCGCCGTCATCCTCGGCACAATGATGTACTCCATCGAAGGACCCTACAACCCCGACCAGTTCGACAGTGTGCTCAGCGGCATCTACTGGGCTGTGGTGACCATCACCACGGTGGGCTACGGCGACGTGGTGCCCATCACCGCCGGCGGCCGCTTTCTGGCCGTGCTCGTCATGCTGCTCGGTTACTCCATCATCGCCGTCCCCATGGGTATCGTGGCTGGCGAAACCATCAACGAGAGCCGCAAGGACAAGATAACACGCAAATCCCTCAAGGTGGTCGAGGACATGGAAAAGGACTTCGACGAAGAGGAGGATGCCATACACCACTAACCATCACCCATGACCCGCATCCTCATCTCCGACCGCACCCACCCCGTTCTCGAAGAGCGCCTGCGCCAAGCAGGATTCGACGTCAGCGTCGAGCCCGACCACGACTACCGCTCGCTGACCGCCGCCGCCCAAGGCTGCGACGCCCTCGTGGTGCGCAGCAAAGTCAATATCGACCGTGCCTTCATCGACGCCGTCCCCTCGCTGCGCTGCATCGGTCGCGTAGGCGCCGGTATGGAGACCATCGACACCGTCTACGCCGAAAGCCGCGGCATCCGCTGCCTCAACAGCCCCGAGGGCAACCGCGACGCCGTCGGCGAACACACCGTGGGGCTGCTGCTGGCACTGCTCAACAACATAGCCCGCGCCGACGCCCAGGTGCGCCAGGGGCACTGGCTGCGCGAGGCCAACCGAGGCCTCGAGCTCGGCAACCTCACCGTGGGCATCATCGGCTTCGGCAACATGGGCCAGGCCTTCGCACGCCGCCTCGGCGGATTCGGCTGCCGCGTGATCTACTATGACAAATACCTTACAAGTCCTATAAGCCCTATAAGCCCTATAAGTCCTATAGGTTCCCTAAGCCCCCTCCGCGTCAGCCTCGAGCAACTCCAAGCCGAGGCCGACGTGGTCAGCTTCCACGTCCCCCTGACCGACGAAACTCGCCACTACCTCTCGCCCGCCTTCATCGACGCCATGGCCAAGCCCTTCTTCCTGCTCAACACCTCGCGAGGCGCCGTGGTCGACACCGAGGCCCTGGCCGACGCCCTCGAGAGCGGCCGCATCTGGGGCGCCGCACTCGACGTGCTGGAGTACGAGAACATGCAGTCCGACAGCCTCGGACAGGTGCCGCCGTCGGTGCGCCGCCTGATGCAGAGCGACCGCACCGTGCTCACCCCCCACGTGGCCGGATGGACCGTCGAATCGAAATACAAACTGGCCGCCGTACTGGCCGACAAGATAATAGCGACACTGAAATGATCATCGTAGGCAACTCCATCGTCAGCGACGACATCGCCGACCAGCACTTCGGCTGCGACCTGGCCGTGTGCCGCGGCGCCTGCTGCGTCGAGGGCGACAGCGGAGCCCCCCTGATGGAAAGCGAGGTGGCCGAGCTGCAGCGCGTGCTGCCCGAGGCGCTCCCCCTGATGACCCCCGAAGGGCGCGACGCCGTCGAGGTCCAAGGCGTGGCCGTGCGCGACGCCGACGGCGACCTCGGCACCCCACTCATCGAGGGCGGCGCCTGCGCCTACATCACCCACGCCCCCGACGGCACCGCCCTCTGTGCACTCCAGCACCTCTACAAGCCCGTCTCCTGCCACCTCTACCCCATCCGCGTCGAAGACTACGGCGAGTTCACCGCCGTCAACTACCACCAATGGGACATCTGCCGCTGTGCACGCCATCGCGGCGAGCCCCTCTACATCGCCCTCCGCGAGCCCCTCATCCGCCGCTTCGGCAGCGAGTGGTACCAAGAATTAGTCGAACAAATCAACCTCCGCAACAATGGATAAAAAGAAACTCTCCCGCCTCGTCATCCTGCTCGTCGGCGCCATCGTGGTGATCGACCAGGTGGTGAAAATCCTCGTCAAGACCCACATGCAGATCGGCGAAGACATCGCCCTGCTCAGCTGGTTCCACATCCACTTCATCGAGAACGAGGGCTTCGCCTTCGGCACCACCATCGGCGGCGTGGCGGGCAAGTACGCCCTCACCACCCTGCGCATCGCCGCCTCGGGCCTCATCGCCTGGCTCATAGCCAAATACATCCGGCAGCAGCAGCGGCAGTCGCTCATCCTCAGCCTCACCCTCATCCTCGCCGGCGCCCTGGGCAACATCATCGACAGCTGCTTCTACGGCCTCATCTTCAACGAGAGCTACTACTCCGTGGCCACCCTCTTCCCACCCGAAGGCGGCTATGCCCCGCTGATGCAGGGCCGCGTAGTCGACATGTTCTATTTCCCTCTGTTTGAGCTCGATTGGCCCAACTGGATGCCATTTGTGGGTGGCGAGCACTTCGAATTCTTCAGCGCCATCTTCAACGTGGCCGATTCGGCGGTCACCATCGGCGTTGTATGGCTCCTGATCGACCAACTTTTTATAGCGCCAAAGCACTCAAAACCAGACACAACAGAGGAAACGGAAGAAAAAGAGTGAAAAAAAATTTGGTCAGTTTACGAAAAGTTAGTAATTTTGCACTCGAAATCGAAAGAGATGGCGTCGTAGCTCAGTTGGTAGAGCGAAGGACTGAAAATCCTTGCGTCACTGGTTCAAATCCAGTCGATGCCACCCGTTGAAGAGAGATCCTCTCGGATCTCTCTTCTGTTTTATAGGCACTTGCAGCGGCCATCAGGCCGGAAACGCCCAGCCAAATTCCAACCAAAAACCAGTCAACTCCCTGCCAACACCCTGTCAACACCCTACCAACACGCTCATTTTCAGTTGCCAGCCACGGCAGCATCCACGCTGCAACCGGCCGTCAACAGCGTATCATCAGGGAGTCACCATAGAGTTGGTATAGACTTGGTATAGACTTGGTGTAGCGTTGGTATAGCGATGACCATGGGCTTCCAGCGCCAAGCTGGCACCTGATACTCAGTCTTTTATTATTATATCTTAAGATATAATAATAAGTATATGGGCCGGATCTTCGGCTGAAAGCAAAGAATCTGCCGGTCCAGATGAAAAAAAATTTGCGCAGTCGTTTTTATTTTGTATTTTTGCCCCGTTGACCATAAGTCTAATCCAAAAGCCTAACACCTGATGGAGAAGAGAATAGGAACGATCACGATACTCATACACGACCGGCAAAACGTGCCGGCAATCAACGAACTCATTTCCGGGCACTCGTCGATAGTGCTGTGTCGGCAGGGGCTGCCCTTCCACGACCGCGACGTGGCCGTCATCTCGCTCATCGTCGAGGGGACGATGGCCGAGATCAACGCCCTGACCGGGCCGCTGGGACGCCTGGAGGGCGTCAGTTCCAAGGCCGTCGTCGTCCCCACCCGATAGAGGCCACTGCACGTTTCCTTCCCGATCCATCCCGCACACGAATTATTAATCCTATAATATAGAATAGACATGAGACATCAGAATTTCATCGATCGCGACAAGCTGTACGGCATGATAGACCAGCCGGCTCCGACAGAGAGCGAACTGAACGACATCCTCAACAAGGCGCGCAAGCTGAAAGGGCTCAACCTGCAGGATGTGGCCCACCTGCTGAACGTCAAGAACGAGGCCGACATTCAGAAGATACTGGACACGGCCGAATACTGCAAGAACGAGATCTACGGGCGCCGCCTGGTGCTCTTCGCTCCCATCTACACGGGCAACGCCTGCGTGAACAACTGCGTCTACTGCGGTTTCCGCCGCGACAACAAGGCGCTAAAACGCAAAATCCTGACCCTCGACGAGATCGAGACCGAGACGCTGCACCTGCTGCGCATGGGCCACAAGCGGGCCCTGCTGATCTGTGGCGAGAGCCCCCGCAACGACGCCAACTACATGGTGGAGGCCATCCGCCGCACCTATGCCGCCAAGGACGAGAAGGGCAGCACCATACGCCGCATCAACGTCGAGCTGGCCCCCATGAGCGTGGAGGACTACGCCAAGCTGAAGGCCGAGAAGATTGGCACCTACGTCTGCTTCCAGGAGACCTACGACGAGGTGGAGTACGCTAAGTTCCACCCCGCCGGCACCCCGAAGGCCGACTACCTCTACCGCCTCACCTGCATGGACCGCGCCCAGGAAGGCGGCATCAACGACGTGGGCATCGGCGCCCTGTTCGGACTGGTGGACTACCGCTTCGAGATCCTGGCCATCATGGAGCATGCCCGCCACCTGGAAGAGGACTACGGCTGCGGCCCCCACACGGTCTCCTTCCCCCGCATCGAGCCCGCCGAAGGCACCCCCTTCAGCCAGCGCGAGAACATCCCCCACCCCGTCTCGGACAAGGACTTCATGAAGATCATCGCCATCATACGTATCGCCATGCCCTACACGGGCATCATCATCTCCACCCGCGAGCGGCCCGAGCTGCGCGACCAGCTGGTGCGCTACGGCGTCAGCCAGATCAGCGCCGCCAGCGAGACCAACCCCGGCGGCTACGACGAGGAGGGCGACAAGACGGCCGCCCAGCCCTACGAGAAGACCGGCTCGACCGGTGCCCAGTTCACCCTCGGCGACCACCGTTCGCTCGACGAGGTGATCAGCATGATGATCGACGGCGGCTACATCCCCTCGTTCTGCACCGGCTGCTACCGCAAGGGGCGCGTGGGCGCCGACTTCATGGATCTGGCCAAACCGGGCCTCATCAAGGAGTACTGCAAGCCCAACGCCATGTTCACCTTCCGCGAGTACCTGGAGGACTATGCCAGCCCCGCCACCAAGGAGAAAGGTCTGCGCCTGCTGAAGGAACTGACCCAAACTTTCTCGAAGGAGGAGCTCAAACGGCGCGTCGAAGGCAACCTTTGCAAGATCGGCGATGGCGAACGCGACCTCTATTTTTGACATTTCGGAAGCGATTTGGGACGTTTCGGAAGAAAATACAATTCCATGTTGCGAAATAGTCGTACTTTTGCAACCGAAACAAGAGAGGATTCAAGGCTAACGAAGTTAGTACAAGTAATCGGATAATGTTTTCATGGTTTTGATAGCACGCTGGGGCCTTCGTCTGAAGGCCCTGCGTGTTTTTAGAAAGATCAAAGAAAAACGGACAACAAAAAACATACTATACCAAACTAATTCAAACAAACATCATGAAGAGAATTCTTTTGACCTTTGCCCTCGTGGCATTCGCAGTGAGCGCCCACGCCCAGTGGGTAGCCGGCGGCAACGTGGCTTTCAACCACAACGGCACCGCCACAAACGACCTCTACAACCACGCCACCACCTCGTTCAGCATCCAGCCCAAGGTGGGCTACTGGCTGAACGACCAGATGCAACTCGGACTGCAACTCGGCCCCACCTACCTCTACTCGCGTGCCTACGACGGCGACGGCGACAACGAGCACTACGCCTCCGCCAGCCAGTTCACCTGGAAGGTGGCGCCCTATTTCCGCTACAACCTGACCTCGTGGAGGAACTTCACCGTCTTTACCGAAGCGCAACTCGGCCTGTCGTTCGTGCCCGAGAGCTCGTGGTACAACAACACCACCGGCGCTGAAGGCGACGGCAACACCCGGGCCTTCGGACTCACCTTCAACGTGGTCCCCGGCCTGAACTACGCCCTCACCGAGCATATCTCGTTCGACGCCTACGTGGACCTGCTGGGACTGTACTATAACTACGCCTCGACCACCGTCACAAACCCCATCACCGACAGCGAGAACACCACTACCAGCCACAACTACGGGCTGATGGCTAACATGGACGCCCAGCCCCTGCTCGGCCACACCACCGAGAACGTGGGCACCACCGACCTCATGTCGGGCCTCACGGGACACCTCACCCTCATCCGCATAGGCTTCAACTACAGCTTCTAAAGAGCGATTACCACAAAAGACAAGGGGGAGGCTGCCGAAGGCAGCCTCCCCCTTTGTTGTACCACCTCACGCTATCAGGCGTCGGCAAACTGCTTGCCGTCCTTGAGGATGACCTGCAACTGGGTGTACTCGCTGTGGAAATCGTTGCGCAGGCGGTCGAGGTAGCGGCGGCTCTCCCAGTGGCACATGGGCAGATCGTGCAGTAGATAGTTGCCGCAGGTCTCGGGCGTGGTGGCAGGCACCTCGGTCTGCGTGAGGATCCACTCGAGGCAGCGGATGGTCAGTTGGCGCATGTCCTCGGCGGTGTAACTCCCCGTCATGATGACGTACATGCCCGTCAGGCAGCCCATGGGGCCCACGTAGACGACGTCGTCCTTGGCCTCCGAGTTACGGAACCAGGTGGCCATCAGGTGCTCCAGGCTGTGCATGGCGGCAGGAGCCACGGCAGGCTCCTGGTTGGGCTCCGTGATACGGAGGTCGAACGTAGTGAACCCCTTGTCCACACGCGACACATAGATGCCGGGCTTGAGGTGGGTGTGATCGATGGTAAAACTCTGTATAACTTCCATTGTTTAAATCATTTCCAGATAATTCTTGACAAAGTGGAACGAGCGGTCGCACATGGAGGCGAGGAAGTCGCCCCATTGCTGCTGGTGGTCGTCGGTGCGGCCGGGGGTGTCACTGATGACACGCAGGCTGAGGAACGGCACCTTCGTCAGGTAGCACGTTTGGGCGATGGCGGCGCTCTCCATGTCGCACGCCAGGCCGTCGGGGAAGTGTCGTTTGATGGTGTTCTGCCGCTCGCGGTCGGTGATGAACTGGTCGCCGGTGCAGATGAGGCCCGTCACGAGGCGCTCGTCGGTGGCGGGAACCTGCAGGGCGACATCGAGCAGACGGGGATCGGCGTCGTAACGGGCCGGCAGACCTTGCACCTGCCCCAGCACACAGGGGCCGTCCTGGCTGATGCCTCCACAATCCACATCATGGTAGACGCACTGCGTGGCGGCCAAAACGTCCATCACACGCATCTGAGGGTCGATACCACCGGCCAGACCGGTGCTTACGATGGCATCTGGGTGGTGCTGCTGGATCAGCCGCATCGTGCCGACAGCCGCATTGACCTTGCCCACACCGCACCGCCAGAGCACAATATCGTTGTTGCCAAGACGGCCGGTTTCGCCTCCGATGGCATCGCGCATCTGACGGTACTCGATGTCCATGGCTATAATGACTCCAATCTTCATTTCTTGCTGCTTTTTATATTGTCATTTTGTTGAGTTTCACGCTGCAAAGATACGCTTTTTTTGACGAATTGCGCCCCGGGGCATACTATTTTTTTTTAACACTCGTTATCATAAGAGTTTACAACAACCGCAAAGCGACATGAAACGTTGGTTCAGAGTTATACTCATCACCCTTTTCACCCTGGCGGCCGTCAGTCTGGTGGTCATCCAGTTGATCCAGACACGCCGCACGTTCTCCATCAGCGACAGCATGTTCAACGTGAGCGTCTCGAGCGCCATGGACGAGGTCATCTCGCAACTCAACAGCGAGGTGTTCCAGACCGGCACCCACCCTGCCGCCGCCTTCAACTACCAGGAACTCGACTCGCTGATCGTCGAGGAGCTGCTCCTGGCCGGCATCGACCTCCACCCCGTGGTGGGCCTCTACGACGGCTCGCAGCGCTCGTTCCTCTACAGCTCCGACCCGCAACACGAGGACCTGCTCGAGGTCTCGCCCTACCGCTACAGCTTCCAGCCCATCGGCGTCGTCTCCTCCAACCAGTTCTTCATCATCCTGGCCTTCCCAAAAGACTACCTGCCGCGCATCGACAGCAGCATGTACCTCTACATGAGCCTCTTCCTGCTGCTGGTCATCGCCACCCTCTTCATCATCTCGCTCCGCACCATCGCCAACCAGCGGCGCCTCGACCAAATGAAGAACGAGTTTATCAGCAACATGACCCACGAGGTCAAAACCCCCATCTCGACCATCTCGCTGGCCTGCGAGATGCTGCAAGACAGCAGCATTGCCCAGGACGAAGCCTCGCGCACCAACTTCGTCAGCATCATCGCCGACGAGAACCAGCGCATGAGAATACTCGTTGAGACCATCCTGCAGAGCTCCAAGATGTCCAACCCCAACTTCAGCATCAAGCGTTCGGAGCTGAATATCAACAATATCGTCGACAAGGTATCAAAGAGCTTCACGCTTACCCTCGCGAACCGCAACGGACGGCTGGAGACCGACCTGGCGGCCGAACCGCCCATACTGGTGGCCGACGAGCTGCACATAACCAACATGATCTACAACCTGGTCGACAACGGCATCAAATACTCGCCCACCACGCCCCACATCATTGTCAGCACCCGCCGCGAAGGCAACCGCTTCCTCATCGCCGTCAAAGACCACGGAGTGGGCATCAGCAAGGCCGACCAGAAGCACGTCTTCGAGAAGTTCTACCGCGTATCGACCGGCAACATACACAACGTCAAAGGCTTCGGCATCGGCCTGAGCTACGTGGCCCAGGTGGCCAAACTGCACAACGCCACCGTCACGCTCGAGAGCGAACCCGGCCAAGGGAGCACCTTCACCGTCAGCTTCCCGGCCTGAGGCGCCAACCAAGCCCCCACCCGCCAAGCATCCCCTCTGCATCCCCTCTGCATCAACTAGGCATCATCTAGGCATCATCCAGGCATCATCCAGGCATCATCTAGGCATAAATGCCATCTTGATGCAACGAAAAACGGGGGTTGATGCTTCCACGCTGGTTTGTTTCCGGAATGGGTATACAATACGACGAGGGGGCCTCTGCAATGCAGAGGCCCCCTCGTCGCTTTTCTTCTCAAACAGAAGGCTTACCGAACCACGAACTTGCCGTGGGCGTTGCCCATGCGATAGATGTAGATACCGGCAGGCATACCGCTCACACGGAGGGTCAACTCGCCCTCGCCGGCCTCGACACGCTGGCTGCGCACCATGCGGCCGTCGACGCTGTAGACCTGCAGGTCGGTAGCACGGTCGCTGCTGTAGGGCAGCATCACCTCGAGGGTGGCGGGGTTGGGATAGGCCTTGCCAAGGGTGGTGTTGTCCTCCACCTGGCGCACCCCGACGTAGACGTCGCGGTCGGTGCTGTCGGCCGGGGGAATCAGGCCGACAATGATCGACTGGAACACTCCGCCACGACGAAGGTTGAAATTGTAATCCATGCCTTCAATGGGCATATTGTTGGCAGCCAGGTTGTAGAAGGTATTACCGGAGCCACCCCAGCCCCAGTTCATGTGGTACAACGTGTCGTCGTTGGCGCGGTAGCCGTCGCATACCCAAGCGTGGCCTGCGGAGTGGACATCGCCACCCGTCGAGCTGGCACCGCTCATGTACAGCGGACGGTTCAACTCCAGCTCACGCTTCACACTGTTGAGGAAGTGGGTGTCGCGGATGGTGGTGCGGTTGACGTAGGAGCCCTCCTGATACTTGAGGTACTTCTTCATACCATCGACCACAACGTTGGAGGTGGTGCCGCTTCCGCCGCCCTCATCGTCGGTGCCGAACTGCATCTGCATGGCCACACCGACGTAGTAGTCCAGGCGAGAGATCTCATAGCGACGAGCCAGCGGCGAAGCAACGCTGATCGATGCGGGCATCTGAGAGTAGTCGAGCGCTGCCGAGTCGGCAAAGTTCAGCGTGATGGCCTTCGATTTGTTGGCCCCATTCTGAGTGTAATACCAGGTGTAGGTTATGCGGCTCTTGCCCACCGTCGGGTAGGAATAGTACTTGCAGATCTGGGCCAAGGCGGTGGCAACGCAACCGGTGTAGCAGTAGTAGTCGCCGATCTTGGGGGAAAGCATGTTGTAGGTGCGGCCGGCCGGTTCGCCCTGATCCCACTTGGTGGTCAGCAGGTAGGCGGCCGCCTTCGTATTGACGCTCAGTTTGTTGTTGACCATCTTGGTCCACATGGGGTCGTCAGGCAGAGCATTCTCTGCGTCCACGGTCTGGACGTAGCAGATCCACTCGTTCGACTGCTGCAGCATGGCCTCCAGTTGCGGGGGCATGTTGTCAAGCTCAATCGGGCTTTCGTCCGACACACACACGACGGGATGGATAGCCGTGGTGGCAGCCATCACGATCCATGCGTTGGCGCCATTGGAGAAAAGGTACATCGAGGGAACCCCCAACTCGTCGTTGTTCCACTGGCGAAGCAGCGTCAGTTGGTCGGCCGTCAGGCGCGTCATGGTGGTGTTGCTGCGCATATAGTATGCGCCAGCTTCCCGTGCCTGATCGGCAGTCAGGTTCTCGGCTTGTGTGATCGTCGGGGCCATCAGTGCGACTCCCAACAGGATTGTTGTGACAATTCGTTTCATCTATTATGTTATTTTTTTATTTTGTACTCGTTTAATTGGGTTTATTGCACCTCGGCAGCCTTCATTTCGCCTGCAAGGTGACGTGGTCGATGCTCTGCCAAAGGGCGATCAGCTCGCGATAGTGCGGATAGTCACTAACGGGAACCACCGTCTGCTCGAGCTGTATCTTTCTCACAACGCGCAGTTTGCTTCCACTCTGCTTGATGCTGATCTCCACCTGACCGACACCGTCGTAGGCCTGCTTGCGCTCGATGGTTCCACCGAGCAGCTTCACACCCTTGGGCAGGCGGTAGGTAACGTCGCTCTCCAGATGGCAGGCTGCCGACTGGAGCGGGGCAGTGCGAACGAGGGCCAGCCGCGATGCACGCACGGCAGGGGCGCCCTTGACCGCCGGCAACGCCAGGCGATAGAAGCCGTCGACCATGGTGTCGAGCACGGCATCCACCGTTTCCTCGACCTTCACGGCCTTCACTTCGTCGCGCGCCTCGCCGTCCAACACCAGCGGACTCTTGGAGCGCACGCCGAGACGGTACTCCAGCGTGTCGATCACCACGCCCACCTCGTCACCATTGTCACCCACCACACGCGCCTGGAAGCCCTCGTTGTTGAGGATGGCAGCCAGAAACACCGCCAGATCGGTCGGCGTGCCGCAGCCGCTCTTCCACACCTGTTCGGGGGTGGCGTGGGCATAGCCCAGGTGGGACGGATGGATATCATTGAGGTGATGGTTGTCCAACACAAAGTCGCGAACAGCCACAATATCGGCGCGAGCGTCGCGGGTGTCAAGCACCTGACTCACCTGTACGTGGGCCCCCTTGAAAGGCTGGGCGTCGAAGGCAGGCGTAAACTCCGGCACACCGTTGTAGAAATGCAGGATGGGATAGAGCAGCTCGTCCGCGGGCAGGTAGGAGTCCACGTAGCGCTGCGGCACGTTGAGGGCCCTCAAGCTGAGGTGGTGGGCGTCTTGTTCGACGATGGGCTTGACCACCATCACCTCGGGATCGCTCAGCTGCACGTTGAGTTCCTGATCCTCAGGCACGCTGACACTCACCTCAAGGCGCTCCACAGGGCACTCTCGAACCAGGGTAACATACTCGTTGACGAGGCTATAGTGGCGATGGAGGGTGTAGTCGACCACCACCGTGCAGCCCAGCTCCATGCCGGTGTGCACCATGGCAAGCTCGCGGATGTGGTTGAAGCGGCCGCAGTCGGTACACGACGAGGGCAACTGATAGATGTAGGCATTCTGGGGCATCTCAACCCGACTGCCGTCGGGCCGGATGGTGTACACCTCGTTGACCGTCAGTTCTTCCAGGTCAGGATTATAGACAACGAACGTCTCGCCCTTGTCAGCGTAGGCCGTCAGGGCGCGGTTGCGCAGTATCTGCACCTCGTGGCGGTAGTGATAGTCGCTAGTGCCGTCGGCGTTGACTTTCCACTCTTGGCGTAGCAGTTTGTAGACTGCATCGGGATTCTGGGCGCATGCGGCACCGCCAAGGAGCAGTCCCGCAAGTATAAGGCAAATCTTCTTCATAACTCTCATTCGACGTATGTGGTTACTTAGTCAAAATCACGGGGGTCTGCGACACCTGCATCTGAGCCATGGCGCTGGCGCGGAAGGCGGGCCAGTCCTTGGCCTCGTAGCGGCGCTTGCCGAAGACGACCTGCTCACCGAAGCTGAGTTTGGTGCCTTCCAACTGGAAGCCGCAGCCGAAAGCGGCCGCCGGGTCGGCCACACCGTCCACCATGGGGTAGTGCAGCTGGCTGGGCGCGAAGGGCAATTCGACGGTCTCGCGGATGTCCACCAGCCGCGAGCAACGGTCGTTGAAGGGCTGCTTGCGTTCGGCCTGGCTGAGGTCGAAGCCCAGGTGACCCATGGCACGCTGGTAGAAGTTGCGGGCCGAAAGCGGGACGAACTCGATGACGTCCTTGGTGACGGTGGCGTAGTTCGCGATCGTGTAGCGATAGGTGATCTTCACCGGCTGCTCCAGGTAGCGGTCGGGGTCGGTGTACTGTATGTCCTCAATCTGTGCCGTGGGGGCGATGCGGAGGAGTTCCAACTCGAGGTTGCGGCGCCACTCGCTCTGGCGGGCGCCGAACACGCCGCGCACGGCGGCATCGCTCTGGCCCTCGGCGCTGACGGTGAGGGTGCCGCGGAGGGTGCCATCGGCATCGATGCGGCTCTCACCCGTGATGCGGATGTAGTGGTCCTCGGCCGGCGAAATGGGAGTCTCCATCAGGTCGCAACCCTCGGCGGTACCGATCAGGTAGCCCTGCTGCTGCTCGGCGCTGCTCCACAGCTCGCGCACATTGGGCACCCACGTGGGGTCGAGCATGCGGAAGGAGCCGTCACGCAGCTGCACGGCACACACCGAGTGGTTGAACTGGTCGGCCGGAATGCGGTCGATACGCTCGCCGGCCATGGTCATGGCGGCATAGGCCTTGAAGCCCGCGGCACGCAGCATGGCAATCAGCGTCGACGCCTTGTCCTTGCACACGCCACAGCGGTCGGTAAAGTTCATCTCGGCATTGTGGAGCGTGAAGCCCTCGCCCTCGCCCATCGAGATACCGGCGTAGCGGATATTGTCGGCCACCCAGTGAGTGAGACGGCTGATGCTGTCCATCTCGTCCGTGGCACCGACGAGCAACTCGTTGACCTTCTGCTGCATGGCCGGCGTGGGGACAAACGAGCCATAGTCCTCGTTGACACCGTAGAACCAGCGGCTCTTCGCCTGCCAGTCGGGACTGGTGGAGAGGAGCAGCTTGCATCCAATATCGTTGCCAGCCACCGCACGCGGCTCGCGTTTCAGCGGCATGATCTCCTCCTTGTTGGTGAAGGTGTAGAGGCTACGTCCCTCCTCGTCGGCGGCCTCACGGCGTATGTCAAGCTGGCTGTTCATCTGCATCCCACGGAAATAGACCTGGTAGCGCAGCTGCTTGCTGTCCAAGATATTCAGCTGATACACTTTCTTCTCCACCGGCTGGTCACTCCAGAAGGGGACGATATCGTAGAAATGGCCTTTCATCGGGGGCACATAGCGTGCATCGTCCTCGGGCAGAGCGGCGAAGGTGCCGTTGAGGCCGGGATTGTTGTCGGCCAGCAGGGCGTAGGTGTAACCCTTCTTGTAGGTCCACACCTCGAGCTGGTCGCCCAGGTTCAGGCGCCCCACCTCGACCATCTTCTGGCTGGCGCCCCAATAGATCATGCGGGCGGGAGCCACATAGTCGTAGACCGGCACATTGCCCTCGCGGCCAGGCCACACCAGCGTGTCCACCGTGCCGCTGGCCGAGCGGTGCACCAGCACATGCGTGATGTCACAGTAGGCCGACAGCGGGTCGTAGTCCATCTTGATGGTGCTCAGTTGCTTGGAACCCTTCCACGAGATCACGCGCACCAGCCGGTGGCTGAGCACATGGCTCAGGCCCGACTCTTCCATGTAGACGCCCGTCGAATCGAACACCGTCACCGTGTTCATCCCGGCGTATTTGCTCCGCAAAGCGCTCTCCTGCGCCACCGACGTGCCGCCGAAAATCGCTGCCACTACGAGAATTACGAATATTTTTCTCATCGTTTCCTATTACATTATTAGAATGCAAAATTACGATTTTTTTCCGAACCGCAAGAAAAAAAGTTAGCCTCTGAGAGCACGTCCCCTTGAATTTAACATTTTTTACAACTCCCCCTTCTCCCCGACAAACCTTCTCCTCCGGACAAAACATTCCAGTGGCGACCACAGCGAACGGCCGGATCTGCAAACTATTTTAAGGTGTATCGAGGGTCAGAACAGCTCCTGCTGGTTGCCGTTGGTCTTGATCTTACCCAGGTGCTGGTAGGCCAGCATGGTGGCCTCGCGGCCGCGGGGCGTGCGCATCAGGTAGCCTTCCTGGATGAGGTAGGGCTCGTAGACCTCCTCCACCGTGCCGGCATCCTCGCCCACGGCGGTGGCGATGGTGTTGACGCCCACGGGGCCGCCCTTGAACTTGTCGATGATAGTGGTCAGGATGCGGATATCCATGTCGTCCAGGCCGTTGCGGTCCACATTGAGAGCCTGGAGGGCGTAGCGGGCGATGTCGAGCGTGATGGTGCCGTCGCCCTTGACCTGCGCGAAATCGCGCACGCGGCGCAGCAGGCGGTTGGCGATACGAGGGGTGCCACGCGAACGGCGCGCAATCTCGATGGCACTCTCGCTGGTGATCTTCACCTGCAGGAGTGCGGCCGAGCGGTTGACGATCTTCGTAAGCGTCTCGGCGTCATAGTATTCCAGGCGGCAGTTGATGCCGAAGCGGGCCCGCAGGGGGGCGGTGAGCATGCCGCTGCGGGTGGTGGCACCGATGAGGGTGAAGGGCTTGAGGTTGAGCTGCACCGAGCGGGCGGCGGGGCCCGACTCGATCATGATGTCGATGCGGAAATCCTCCATCGCCGAGTAGAGGTACTCCTCCACAACGGGCGAGAGGCGATGGATCTCGTCGATGAAAAGCACATCGTTCGGCTGCAGCGACGTGAGCAGTCCGGCCAGGTCGCCCGGCTTGTCGAGCACCGGGCCACTGGTGGTCTTGATGCTGACGCCCAGCTCGTTGGCTATGATATTGCTGAGGGTGGTCTTGCCCAGACCCGGAGGGCCGTAGAGGAGCACGTGGTCCAGCGGCTCTTGGCGCTCCTTGGCGGCGCGCACGAAGACCTTGAGGTTCTCCACCACCTGCTGCTGACCCGCGAAACTGTCGAAGCCCGAGGGGCGCAACGCGCGCTCTATCTCCCTCTCTTTGGCCGAAATATTGCGACTGTCCAAATTGTCATTCATGGTGCAAAATTACACATTTTTTCCGATATACCGCCAAATAATAGCATTACAACTGAAAATCAACATCTTACATACACCCGCACACCATCCATCGTAACCCACACTTACTCAGCATCCTCTCTGCATCCCCTCTGCATCCCCTCTGCATCATCTAGGCATCATCTAGGCATCATCCAGGCATCATCCAGGCATATCCCCCTCCCGCATGCCTCGAACGTGCCGGGTTCATCCCCCTTTCGGGCCGTCCGCGGCCGAGCGAAGTTTTTTCACACCCCACACAATATTAATATAAAACATACGTTACAAACCTAAAATATCATTCGAATAATGAAATCTATCGTAGTAGGAACCGACTTCTCAGAGGGCTCGTATGTGGCTCTGGAACTGGCCATTGACATAGCCAACCGCATGCAATGCGGCATCACGCTGGTCTGGGTGCGCCGCGAGAAAAAACTCTTCACCGGCGAGCAGATGGAGATGCTCACCAATCTGGCACTCGACAAACTACAGACCCTCTGCGAAAAATACAATCCCATGATGAAACACGGCCGCATCGAGCAACGCATCGTGAACGGCAAGGTGTCGACCGCCATCGCCGACGTGGCCCGCCAGGAGCTCTCGCCTCTGATCGTCATCGGCACCAACGGCGCCTCCGGATTCGAGAAATTCGTCATCGGCAGCCAGGCCGCCCGCATCGTGCAGGACTCGCCGTGCCCGGTGATCACCATACGCCAGGGCTACGACTTCCACAAACGCCTCGAGCGCATCGTGGTCCCGCTGCGCGTCAACGCCAATTCGCGCCAGAAGGTGCCGCCCGCAGCCGCCATGGCCAAGATCTTCGGCTCCGAGGTCTACATCCTCGGTCTGCTCGACCTCAAGGAGGAAGAATCGGCCCTTCGCACCTACATCAGCCAAAGCATCGATTTCCTTGAACGCGAGGGTGTTCCCTACCACTTCGAGATACACACCTACTCGACCTACAGCGACACCGTGCTGCGCTACGCCGACGAGATCAACGCCGACCTGGTGATCATCAACACCGAACAGGACCGCCTCATCTCGCAGTTCTTCCTCGGCACCAACGCCCAGCAGGTGGTCCACAAATCGCAGATCCCCGTGCTCTGCATCCACCCGGAGGACTACATCAACGTCGCCGCAAAAGTCTGACGCCGTGTACGATGTCATTATCGTAGGCGCCGGCGCCGCCGGGCTGATGGCCGCCGTGACAGCCGCCGAACAAGGCCGGCAAGTGCTCCTGCTCGAGAAGATGGACCAGGCCGGACGCAAGCTGCGAATCACCGGCAAAGGACGCTGCAACCTCACCAATACCAACCCCTTGCGCGACACCCTGCCGCACATCGGATCCGACTCGCGCTGGGTTCGTAACGCCTACGGCCGCTTCTTCAACCGCGAACTGATGGACTTCTTCGAGCAGCGCGGCGTGGAACTCACCGTCGAACGCGGAAACCGCGTCTACCCCGCCAGCGGCAAGGCCCTCGACATCTTCCTGGCACTCATCAACGACCTGGAGGGACGCGACAACGTCACCATCCGTAAGAACTGCACCGTCAAGAAGATAGAGACCCTAGACATTCCCTCGGATGAGGCCGGCACTCGCCCGCAAGCCACCGCCGTCATCCTGCAGAACGGCGAGCGAATCGCCTGCCGCCACATCATCTTGGCCACCGGAGGCCTCTCCTACCCCACCACCGGCTCCACCGGAGCGGGCTACCGCATGGCCAGCGACCTGGGCCACACGGTGATAGAGCCCGTGCCTGCACTTGTGGCACTCAGCAGTAGCGCCCCCATTCCGGACGACCTCGTAGGCTTCCAACTGAAGAATGTCCGGCTTGCCATCCTGCGCGACGGTGCCGTTGTCTACCAGTCGCCCATCGGCGAAATGACCTTTGTCAACGACGGTCTCTCCGGCCCTATCGTCCTCAGCGCCAGCCGCTACGCCTCGCGCCCGCTGCATGCCGGCGCCGCACTCACCGCCCGGCTCGACCTCAAGCCAGGCCTCACCCCCGACCAGCTGGACCGACGCCTGCAGGCCGACCTGGCCGCCAACGGCACACGCATCTTCAACGACGCCCTGCGACTCTGGCTTCCGGCCGAGTTGATACCGCTCGCTCTGAAACAATTACACATCGAATACTACAAACGCCTCCACCAAATCAACGGCGAGGAGCGCCGTCGACTCGGCCGATGGCTCAAAGGGGTGGAATTCCCTCTCACCGGCACCCACGACTGGAACGAGGCCATCGTCACCCAAGGGGGCGTGGCGCTGAGCGAAGTCAACCCTAAAACAATGGAATCAAAGCTTGTACAAGGCCTTTATCTGGTCGGCGAGCTCCTCGACCTCGATGCCGATACGGGGGGCTACAACCTGCAACTGGCCTTCTCCACCGGCCACGCTGCCGGTATGGCGGTATAAAAAGAGGGCGCCTCAACTCGGTTGAGGCGCCCTCTTGTCTTTGGCATCAAGCCGTCACACTATTCCTCGGCACCTTTTTCAATGGCGAGTTTTCCACGGTAGTAGCCGCACTCAGGGCAAACGTGGTGGTACATGACTTGTGCTCCGCAGTTGCTGCAAGTGGTCAACTGCGCTTTCTCCAACGCATCGTGCGTTCTTCTCTTGGCCGTACGGGTCTGCGAGAATCTGTGT
>OCVV011357298.1_pt1 | contig 22589 bp, 25 predicted proteins | sample 1539721 | NCBI WGS metagenome assembly OCVV01 (sample SAMN02144230, study PRJEB22623) | gut metagenome | biome: sheep rumen | host: Ovis aries | place: New Zealand
CTGCCGCCTTCAGGCAGATCTCCCGCGTTTCATCGATCCGCTTCTGTATCTCCAGCGCAGGCTTGTATAAAGCGGATGGATTATACCATCCGCTTTCCAGCAGTTCCCCGGCCAGCGCGGCAACGGAATCCCCCGGCCGTGTTGTGGCGCTGTTGTCCAGATATGCCTTCATGTTTTCTTATTACCCCCGCAAGGCTTCTCTCGGAACATACTTCGAAATGTAATCCACCAGCTGCTCGCTGGGCTCGAAAATGATCATCCGCTTGTCCTGTTCCTTGGTAAAGTAGAAGAAATACAGCTCTGCCTCCCGGTTCAGGAACCAGTTCATCCGCTTGATTCCCGGCATGTTCACATACCGCCTGAAGGCATCGGAATCAACCTTCCCAAAGCGTTCGATGTTTTTAACGTTCAGGCTTCCCAGGCTTTTCCGCTTCTTGTTGTTGTATACCTCGGCGAAGTCCAGCGCTCCGTTGGTGAAGGTATACTCATATTCTGTCAGAATACGGTCGTGAAAGAAGTAAGTATAGGCGCAGATGCCTGCGCTCACTAACAGCAGGATCAGGCTCATCCAGTCAAAGTTTCCCGCTGTCAGGCTCCTGGAAACAAAGGAGAACATCATCATGGCAACAAATCCGGACAGCACGATCACTGCCCAGCTGAGCATGTAAATGGCCCGGTTCAGGCCGTTCTTCTGTTTTGTGGCAACCTCTTCCATGAAATGATCCTGCATGGTTATCCCTCCGATTGATTATTTCTGTGTCTGACGGAAGCCTACATGTTCCTTCCCAGCAGGCTTTCCGCAAAATCCGAGAAAAACGCGGTGTCCCACGGCAGCTGTTCCAGGGCTTCGCAGGCTGCCCTTACTTCCTTCCGGGCGTCCTCCGCCGTTCCTTCAACGCCCCGCAGCGCGATCCATGTCATTTTATGCTGTTCCTGGTCCTTCCCCGTATGCTTTCCCAGCTGGCTTGTATCTCCCGTCACATCCAGCAGGTCGTCTGTCATCTGGAAGGCGAGCCCCAGGTGCAGGGCGTATTCGTGCCCCGCTGAAATCTCCTTCTCCCCGGCGCCCCCCAGGGCCAGTCCGGCCTCCACAGCGGCTTCCAGCAGCTCAGAGGTCTTGTGCTCGTGGATCCGGCGCACCGTCTCCTCCCGGGGCGTTTTTCCTTCTGAGGTAATGTCCTCCGTCTGCCCCGCGATCATTCCCGTAACTCCCGCGTGCCGCAGGATGATTTCAGCCGCCTTCACCCGGCGCAGGTCTCCCGTCTCCGCGGCGGAGCGCAGCATCAGCTCCGCTGCCGCGTTCAGCAGTCCGTCCCCCGCGAGGATTGCCATGTCCTCTCCGTACACCTTGTGGTTGGTGGGACGTCCCCGGCGGAGATCGTCGTTGTCCATGGCGGGAAGATCATCGTGGATCAGGCTGTAGGTATGGATCATCTCCAGCGCGCAGGCAAAATCCCTGGCGTCCCCGGCGCTCCCCCCGGCCATCTCGCAGGCTGCCGTCAGCAGCACGGGACGGATGCGCTTTCCTCCGGCCTTCAGGCTGTATTCCATCGCTTCCAGCAGCAGCGGAGGAATGTCCCCCAGGGAGGACAGCGCGGGAAGCAGCGCTTCCTCTGTCATCTGCCTGTATTCCTCAAATGTCCTCATGGAGCTCCTCCGTTTTTCCGTCCTCCTGCAAAACGGTAATCCGCCTGTTCATGTCGTTCAGTTCCCGGTCCAGCTCCCCCAGCATCCGGATCCCGCGTTCGTATTCCTTCACCGCGTCTTCCAGCGGCAGGGAGCCGCCTTCGATCCTGCCGGTAATCTCCTGCACCTGCTGCAGCCTTTCCTCAAAGCTGGGAACCTTTTTCTCTCCCGTTTCACTCATGCTCCGGCACCTCTTCCTTCCTCACGGACGCCTCCACGCTTCCGTTGGCAAAGCGGATCCTGATTTCCGCGGCGTCTCTCGCCTGCTGCGCTCCTGTCAGCACCCGGTCCTCCAAATCCGTAACCATGGCGTATCCCCGCTGCAGCACTCCCAGCGGGTTGATCGCTTCCAGCCTTTCCCGGATCCGGATCAGAGTGGTCTCCGCCTTCTCCAGCCGCCGGTTCACGGCGTCCGTCAGCGCCCTTCCCGCTTCCGCCTTCCGCGCCTCCGCGCCGTTCAGCCGGAGCCGCACCGCGTTGTTCAGTCTTTCCCGGTTCAGCCGGCTTTCCGAAGTCAGCCGGGCCAGGCGTCTCTCTGGGCTGGCGGCGGCAAGTCCCAGGGCGGCCTGCCGCACCTGGGCGCGGATTTCCGCCAGTCTTCCCTCCGTCCTCCGCTTCAGCTCCAGCCGGATCTTTTCAACCCGGCCGCGAAGCTCCTTCCTGTCCGGAAAAACGATCTCGGCCGCGTTGCTGGGCGTGGACGCCCGCACATCCGCTGCCAGGTCGCAGATCGTCGTGTCAATTTCGTGCCCCACGCCGGATACCACCGGAATGCGGCTCTCCGCAACCGCCCTGGCAACCGCCTCGTCGTTGAAGCACCAGAGATCCTCCGCGGATCCGCCGCCCCGGGCCACAATCATCACATCCGCGTCCGTCTTCTCCGCCGCGGTCCGGATTCCCGCCGCAATTTCCGCGGCTGCTTTTTCTCCCTGAACCGTAACGGGAATCAGCACAATGGGAACCGAAGGCGCCCGCATGCCGGACACATTCAGGATATCATGCCAGGCGGCGCCGCTTCCGGAGGTAACCACCGCCACCTTCCGGGGCACCAGCGGCAGCACCCTTTTCCGGGCGGGGTCAAACAGGCCCTCCGCGCTCAGCCTCCGCTTCAGCTCCTCCAGCCTCGCGTAAAGGTCCCCGGTCCCGTCGGGGCTCATCCCCGTGGCGTAAAGCTGGTAGGTTCCGTTTTTCGGATAAACATCCACGTATCCCTGAACGATAACGGAATCCCCGTCCTTCGGCCGGATCCTGGCGTGAAACGTGTTCTGCCGGAACATGACGCAGCTCACCGAGGATTCGGCGTCCTTCAGGGAAAAATACCAGTGGCCGGACGCAACATGGTGCCTGAACCCGCTGATCTCTCCCTTCACGGAAAGGCTGTGGATCCTCGGCTCCCTGCGGATGGCCTCCGCAATCATCATGTTCAGCCTGGTTACGGTGATTCCGCCGCCCTCATTCACGGCTAAGCGTCCTTTCCGCTGCCTCCGCTGTGTTGGACAGCAGCATGGCAATCGTCATCTTTCCGACGCCCCCCGGAACCGGCGTGATCCATCCCGCCGTTTCCTTCACGGACTCAAAATCCACATCTCCGCAGACCTTTCCGTCCACCCGGTTGATTCCCACATCGATCACGATGGCCCCGGGCTTCACCATGTCCGCTGTCACAAATCCGGGCTTTCCAACGGCAGCCACCAGGATATCCGCCCTGCGGGTGTGCTCCGCCAGGTTCCTGGTCCGGCTGTGGCACACCGTCACCGTGCAGTTCTGCTGCAGCAGCAGCATCGCCATGGGTTTCCCAACGATGTTGCTCCGCCCGATCACAACGGCTTCCTTGCCGCTCAGCTCCGTTCCCGTGGACCGGATCATGTACAGCGCACCCTTCGGCGTGCAGGCAACAACGCCTTCCGTTCCGGTCATCAGGTGGCCGGCGTTCACCAGGTGGAATCCGTCCACATCCTTTTCCGGAAGGATCTTCGCCAGGGCGGCCTGCTCATCCAGGTGCGCCGGCAGCGGCAGCTGCACCAGGATCCCGTGAATGGCGGGGTCCGCGTTCAGCTTCCCGATCTCCGCTTCCAGGGCTTCCTGGGAGGTCTCCGCGTCCATCCGGATGGTCCTGGAAAGGATCCCTGTTTCCGCGCAGCCCTTTTCCTTGTTCCTGACGTAGATTTCACTGGCTGGATCGTTCCCCACAAGGATCACCGCCAGCCCCGGGTTCACTCCCTGTTCCTTCAGGGCGCATACCCGTTCCGCAACCTTATCCCTGATCTGCGCCGACAATACTTTTCCGTCCAGAATCTGCGCTGCCATATTCTCCTCCGGTCCTGTTCCTGATATTGTTTCTGCCCATCCGGGGTTTTAGGATTCTCCGGCAGCCCGACGGGCAATTCTCGCAACGCCCACAGCGTTGTCCCCGCTCATTTCCGGCCGGCCGAACAGGATCTCCGGGGAGTGCCTGTTGCCCTTCGCTCGTTCCGTGAGCATTCTCCTGAAGAGCTCCGAGGATGCCACTCCCCCGGTCACCAGCGCCTTCCGGCAGCCGGTTTCTCCCGCGCCGGCCGTCACCATGCGAAGCACGGTCCTCGCCAGCAGGTCATAAATCTCCAGGGCAATGTCTTCCCGGGAAACGCTGTCTTCCCGGATCCACCGCTGCGCCTGGCTTTCGGCGCCGCTCAGGTGGCAGTACAGGTCTCCTCTTTCCATGCTGCATCCAAGCCGTCCCCGGCTTGCTCCCTGCAGCGCCAGCTTTTCCAGTTCCGGTCCCGCCGGAAAAGGAAGTCCCATCGCCACCCCCGCCCGGTCCACCAGCTGCCCCGCGTGAAGGTCCAGGCTTCCGCCGATCTGGCGCACTTCGTTTTCCCTCACATCCAGCAGGTCCGTGGTTCCTCCGGAAAGGTGCAGGGCCAGGTAGGTTTCCGCGTCCTCCAGCGCTGTGCCGGCTTTTGCCGCGGCAAGATGGCCCCGCTGGTGGGTGGTGCCGATAAAAGGCACTCCCAGCGCGGCGGCTGCCAGCCGCCCGAAGGAAGCGCCTGCCATGAATACGGGCATATAGGATTCTGCTCCGTCCCGCGGAGCTGTGCTTGCCCCCACCGCAGATATAGTGTATCCGCGGGCGGCCTGCCGCACCTGCTCTGCCGCAGCGTCCAGCTGCCGGAGATGGGCAAAAACCGCTTCGTTCTGCCGCAGTCCCCTTTCCCCGGCCGGAACCGGGAGAAGCTCCCGGTAGTTCAGCAGGATCTCCCCGTTCCCGTCGATCAGGGCTGCGCTCGTTCTGTAGTTGCTGGTGTCCAGTCCCAGGAAAGCCTTCATACGGTTTTTCCCCGGACAATCGTTCCGAGGATTCCGTTCACAAAGGGCTTATCCTCCGGATCTGAATACAGCTCCGTCAGCTCCAGTGCCTCCGCAACGGAAACGCTGTCCGGAATCTCCGGGTTGTATAGGATCTCCCACACTGCAAGCCGCAGCACCGTCAGGTCCACCAGGGACATCCTGTCCGTGCTCCATCCCTTTGCAGTTTTTCCGATCAGGTCGTCCAGCTCCTCCAGGTGGCTCAGCACTCCGTTGAAGGCCTGGGAAATGTATTCCCGGTCTTCTGCGTCCGGTTCCCCGTCTTCCACGGCTCTTCCCCCGGCCGCCCCGTACTCCCTGAGTTCGTCATAAACCAGTTTCAGCGTATCTTCTCCGCCCTGGCCGCCTGATACTTTTTCAAAGATCATCTGCATGGCGGCAGACCGCGCAGTTTTTCTGGACATGCGTCTTATTCTCCGTCTTCTTTTTCCGCTTCTTCCGCGGTCTCTTCCTCAGCGTATTCTTCCGCGGCCTGCTCGGCGGCGTTCCTGGCTTCGGGATCCCGGGCGATTTCGCTCTTGATGTCGATCATATGGGCTTCCTTCGCCGGAATGATCCTGTTGGCCGCGTCCTTAATGAACTCCTGCTTGTTTTCCACCGTTCCGACAAAATACCCGATGGCAAACAGAACAACCAGCAGCAGCACCTTCCAGAATCCGAACAGCATCACCAGCGCCGCGATGGCAACCAGCGCAAGGCCGCATACAACACCCGCCAGCGGGGTACCCATTTTCAGGTTTTTCATTCTTCATTCTCTCCTTTCATCTCTTCCGGAGCTTCCCCGGCGGGGTTCTCCGTTGCTTCCTCTGTTGTTTTCTCCGCGGAATCCGCGTTTGTTTCGCCGGCGTTTTCCGGCGGAAGGGGCATAATGCAGGGTTCTTCCTGGGCGCTGAAGAGCCGCTGGTGAATCGGCCGGTCGTCGTCTCCCAGGTCCAGGTCCTTCATCCGGTCCTCCGCCGCCGCCATAGCCGCCGCGGCCGCCGCTTCCTCGGTCTGTGCCTGTTTTTCCGCTTCTTCTTCCGCGCGCTGCTCCGCCGGCTCGGCGGCATGCTCCGCCGGGGCGGGCTCCGGCTTCAGGGTTTTCTCCGCTTCCTCTTCCGTGCCCCGCGTCAGCCTGTTGTTCACCGGCGGTTCAATGGCGAAAGGCGCGTCCTTGGCCTCTGCCCCGGAGGATTCAATCTGGATCCGGATTCCCTTTACCTCAACGCCGCTGCACGCGGTAACATACTGCTTGATCTGCTTCTGCAGCGTGTCCGCCGTCAGCGGAATGCTGATGCCGCCCGCAACCGTTCCGCGGATCCGGATCAGCAGGCCGTCCCGCTGGTTCTCAAGGCGGATGCCCTCGGGCTTGATTTCATCATGCTGCTCCAGGCACTTCTGCACCATGGTTTCCAGGGTTTTCAGGGAAATGGCCAGCTCCCCGGTTTCCATCTTCTGCAGGATGAACTTGTCCTTCCTTTTCCTGTGCCGGAAAAGGATCAGCAGGCAGTAAACGCCCAGCAGAAGCAGCAGCGCCGCGCCTGCGGCGATGATGATCTTCCGGGTTGTCGTCGCGGGAGACAGTACCCTGGCTGCAAACCCGATCACGTCTACCCCGAAAAACACCTGTGCCACAACACCCGCGCAGGATGCCACAAGAATAACACCCGCAATTGCCACCAGAATACGGTCCAGTATCCGGATTCTCATTCTTTCCGCCTCCTTGTTTTCACTTCCCCGGAAAAGTCAGAAAGACAGAGGACGCTTTTCCTCTGTCAAAAAACAGAATTCAGATTTCTTCGCCGGTCTCTGAGGAAGGATTCCCTTCCTCTTCCTTTGCTTCGGTTTTTTCTTTCCTGGCCTTGCCCTTCCGGCCCTGTTTGGCGTTCCGCTCCTCGGCTTCCCCGGTACCGGATTTCTCCGTCTTGTTCTCCGGGATCGCTTCCCCCTGTGCGGGCTTCTCCGGCTCCGTAATCTTCTCCGGCTCCGTGCCGCCCGCCTCCAGCGCCGCTTTCTGCGCGCCGGAAATCAGGGAGTTGTTTTCCTTCTCGAAGCTGACGCCCTGCACATGCACGTCCACCCGCACAACATGCAGCCCTGTCATGGATTCAATGGCCTTGCGCACGTTCTCCTGCGCGTCCATCGCGGCCCGCTGGATCGGGGTCCCGTACTCAACGATCACGTACAGGTCCACCGCCGCCTCTTCCGTGCCGATTTCAACCTTCACGCCCTTGGTCACATTCCTGTTTTTGCTCAGGATGTTCCCGCTCACGCTGCACATGCCGGCAATTCCTTCAACCTCGTTGGCCGCGAGCCCTGCGATGATGGCGATCACTTCGTTGGCGTAAGTGATCTTTGCGGAGGGCGTGGTATCGTTCTCCGCCGTCAGGGGCGCAGTGCTGTTCAGGTCTTTCTTTGCAGCCATCTTTTGTTCCTCCTTACAGTGGGAGTTTCAGATTTACAGTATTATATCAGACTTCATCGTCCTTGACAACCGATCCGCTCTCTCAGGCTTCCTCCGTCTTCCCGGCGGTAACGCGGATATGAAGCTCCTCAAGCTGCCTGTCCTCCACAGGGCCCGGCGCGCCCATCATCACGTCCTGGGCGTTCTTGTTCATGGGGAAGGGAATCACCTCGCGGATGGATTCCTCGCCGGCCAGCAGCATCACCATCCGGTCCACCCCGGGGGCGATTCCCGCGTGCGGCGGCGCGCCGTAGCAGAAGGCGTTGTACATTGCCGGGAATTTCGCTTTCACGTCCTCCTCGCCCAGCCGTACCATCTCAAAGGCTTTGATCATGATCTCCGGGTCGTGGTTCCGCACGGCTCCGGAGGAAAGCTCAACGCCGTTGCACACCAGGTCATACTGGTATGCCGTAATCGACAGGGGGTCCACCTCGCCGGCGGCCGCCTTGTTCAGGATATCCAGCCCGCCGTTGGGCATGGAGAAGGGGTTGTGGCAGAACTCCAGCTCCCCGCTTTCCTCGCCGATCTCGTACATCGGGAAATCCACAATCCAGCAGAATTCATACCGTTCCGTGTCCATGTGGTTCGGGCAGAGCTCCCCGAGCTTGCGGATCAGCACGCCGGCCGTCTTCTGGGCCGCGCCCTTCTTTCCGGCCGCCAGCGCCACGAAGGTGTTGGGAACAAGGTTCAGGGCCCTGATCACTTCTTCCTTCCGCTCCTGCAGGAACTTCGCGATTCCGCCGGCAATCTCCCCGTTCTCGTCCAGCTTGAACCAGTAGCTCTTGTTTCCGCTGATCACCTCGGCGTCGGCGCAAAGCTTGTCAATCTGCTTCCGGGTGGCGGTGAAATCCGTAACCGCCACGGCTTTCACCGTGTTCCCCTCGAAGGGTCCGAATCCGCAGCCCTTCATCAGCTCCGTCACGTCCTGAACCTTCAGGTCGATCCGCAGGTCCGGCTTGTCCGTTCCGTAGGTTTCCATCGCCTCCAGGTACGGAATCCGGCGGAAGGGAGCGGAAGAGGCGGTGTGATACTTCCCGAACCGGGAAAACACCGGCGGAAGCACATCCTCCAGCACCGCAAAAACGTCCTCCTGTCCCGCGAAGGCCATTTCCATATCCAGCTGGTAGAATTCGCCGGGGCTCCGGTCTCCCCGGGCGTCCTCGTCCCGGAAGCAGGGAGCGATCTGGAAATACCGGTCAAACCCGCTGGTCATCAGCAGCTGCTTGAACTGCTGGGGCGCCTGGGGCAGCGCGTAAAACATGCCGGGATGCTTCCGGGCAGGCACCAGGTAATCCCGGGCCCCCTCCGGGGAGGACGCCGTCAGGATCGGTGTCGTGATTTCAAGGAAGCCGTGCTCCGTCATGGCCTGCCGCAGGGCGGAAACCACGTTGCAGCGAAGGATGATATTCTTTTTGACCTCCGGGTTCCGCAGGTCCAGGTACCGGTACTTCAGCCGCAGGCTCTCGTCCGCCTCCCGGCTGCGGTTAATCTGGAAGGGCAGCGCGTTGTACCGGCATTTTCCAAGCACCTCCACGCTGTCGGGCACCACTTCAATATCCCCGGTGTCCATCTTCGGGTTCTTGTTGTCCCGCTCCCGCACGGTACCCGTCACGGAAACGACGCTTTCCTTGTTCAGTCCCAGGAAGACGTTCAGGATCTTCTCATCCTCGGCCACCAGCTGGGTGCATCCGTAAAAATCCCGCAGCACGACAAACGCAAGGTTTCCGCCCACTTCCCGGACGTTCTCAACCCATCCGCTCAGCCGCACCTTTTTTCCGGCGTCCGCCAGCCGCAGCTCGTTACAGGTGTGTGTTCTGTTCTGCATAATCCTTATCCTCTCTTATCCGATCATGGCGCGGACTTTCCCGCAGGCTTCCCCCACGGGAACCGCTGCTTCCTCGCCTGTCGTCATGTTTTTGATCTTCACGGTGCCGTTTGCCGCCTCTTCGTCTCCGATCACCGCCGTCAGCGGAGCCCCGGTTTTGTTGGCGTATTTGAACTGTGCCTTCAGGCTCCTGCCGCAGTGGTCCAGGTCGGCCCGGATCCCTGCCCGGCGCAGGTCCTGCACCAGTGAAAAGGCGTGGATCCTGTTCTCGCCCATGTAGGTAACGAAGATGTCGTACTGCTCCGGCCGCGGAATTTCAACCCCGTCCGAATCCAGCAGCATCAGCACCCGCTCCAGGCCCATGCCGAAGCCCACGGCAGGCGTGTCCTGTCCGCCGATCTGGGCTACCAGGTTGTCGTATCTTCCGCCGCCGCACACCGTCAGCTTTCCGTCCTTCGTTTCCGTAACCAGTTCAAACACCGTCTTGGTGTAATAATCCAGTCCCCGCACGATCCGGCTGTTCACCCGGAAAGGAATTCCGGCGCTGCTCAGGCATTCCTGCAGCTGCTCAAAGTGGGCCCTGCATTCATCGCACAGCAGGTCCAGCATGCTGGGCGCGTCCGCCGTCAGCTCCTGGCACTGCTTTTCCTTGCAGTCCAGCACCCGCAGCGGGTTCCGGTCAAAGCGCTCCCGGCAGGTGGAGCACATCCGGTCGATCCGGCTGCCCAGGAACTCCTTCAGCCGGGCGTGATACACGGGCCGGCACACCGGGCAGCCGATGCTGTTGATTTCCACGCTCAGGTTCCGAACCCCCAGGTCCTGCAGCAGGTGGTACGCCAGCAGGATCAGCTCCGCGTCCGCCGTGGCTTCCTTCGCCCCGAAGCACTCCACCCCAAACTGGTGGTGCTCCCGCAGCCGGCCGCTCTGGGGATTCTCATAGCGGAAAATCGGGGCGTTCAGGTAGTACATTTTGCAGGGAAGGGCGTCGGCGTACAGGTTGTGCTCCAGGAAGCAGCGCACCGCTCCCGCCGTCCCCTCCGGCTTCAGGGTAATGGAACGGTCTCCCTTGTCTTTGAAGGTATACATTTCCTTCTGAACGATGTCGGTGGTGTCCCCGACGCCGCGCTGGAACAGCTCCGTATGCTCAAATACCGGTGTCCTTACTTCGCGGTAGCCCGCCAGCGCGGCCGCCGCGCGCATTTTATTCTCAATGTACTGCCAGCGATAGCTTTCTGCCGGCAGCACATCCTTGGTTCCCCGGGGGGCCTGAGTCAGCATAGTCAACCTCCTGTTACGGTTCCTTTTATAATAACCGATAAATTATATCATATTTTGTTTCCTTGTAAATCAAAAAAACCGGAAATGCCTTCATTTCCGGTTTTCGTCGGTGTTTCTCCCGCTTTACCAGGAGTAATTCATGGCTGTGGCCACGCAGTTCTGGTGGGCGGAGTCCACCAGGCCGGATCCGTGGGTCTTGCTTCCGTAGAAGTGGATGCAGAAATGCCCGTCAAATCCGTTGTTGTTCAGGGTGGATGTCCCGTGGGGCATGCCGTTCATGGAAGCCGCGTATACGTGCCCGTTGTATTTCACAAGGATCGCCCGCCTGCGCCAGCTCCAGTGTCCGTAGATGGAAAGCATCGTGTTCCGGTCCGACCTGGTGTAGGGTTCGGCGTCCAGGTGGTTTCCCCCGCTCCAGCGCTTCACCGTGAACACCTTTCCCGTCAGCACGTCCTTCACCTTGAAGGTGGCGCCCTTCGGGATGATGTTGCGTCCGCCGGCAAACCAGTTCAGCTTTTCCGTGCTGCCGGATTTGGAACCCGCTTTTTTCGCGCTGGAGCTGTTCAGCTTGTTCAGCGTGCTGGAGTTCACCTTTCCGGTCACGGAAAGTCCGTTCCTGTCCTGGAAATCCTTCACGGCCGCCTTCGTCTTGTTGCCGAAGTCGCCGTCCGCGCTTCCCTCCAGGTACCCCAGGGCGATCAGCCGTTTCTGCACCTTCCGCACCGCGTCGCCCGTGTCGCCGATCTGGCAGGTGCCGTCCGAGCTTCCCCCGGAGCTTCCGGAGGATCCGCCGTTCGCCTTCTTCGCGCCGGAGCTGTTCAGCTTGTCCAGCGTGCTGGAGTTCACCCTGCCGGTCACCGTCAGGCCGTTTTTGTTCTGGAAAGCCTTCACGGCTTCCTTGGTCATATTTCCGAAGGATCCGTCCGCGCTGCCCTCCAGGTATCCCAGGGCGATCAGCCGCTTCTGCACCCTCCGCACAGCGTCTCCCTTGTCGCCGATCTGGCAGGTGCCGTTCGAGCTGCTGCTTCCCGAGCTGCTGCCGGAGGACCCGGAGGAAGAATTCACGGAAACATACTTCTTATATACGTATCCGCTTTTTCCCCTTCCGCTCACTTTGTACCAGCTTCCGCTGGAATCCTTGATGGTAACCTGGTCTCCCTCCCTCAGGACGCCTACAACATCGCTTTCGGAGGATGCCTTTGAACGGACATTCAGGGAGGATGCCGTAACCGTGCCGGTCTGTGCCAGGGCGGCACAGGCGGGAATCAGGCAGAAGATCAGCATAAGCACAAAGATCACATGCGCTTTCTTCATGTTTTTCATGCAAAGCTCTCCTTTCTTGCCGAATCAGCATCATTTTATTACGATTATATTACGATGTCAACGACTTTTTTAATAATTCGTCATCTTTTCTTTATCTTTATTTTTCAAATCCTTTCCCCGGGGATTTGACAAACCCGCCAAAGTGTGGTAGGATCTCCGAGGTTTTTAAGAAACCAGTGCCGAAGACAGCCGGTACCGCGCTTCGCGGTTTAAAGGGGTTTCCCGCCTGCCGAGGTGTAAGCGGATCAGATTTTTATTCCCTTGCGCCTGCACGCAGGGGTTTCTTTATTCTGAACCGGTCAGGAGGTGCAATGGAACATGAGCAGCAATCTCGAAGCCAAAAAACTGGTCGTTGCCGATATCGTTGAGAAGCTGAAAAATGCCGAGTCCATGGTCGTTTGCTCTTACAGCGGACTGACGGTGGAACAGGTCACCGCCCTGCGTAAGCAGTGCCGTGAAAACGATGTGCATTACTGCGTGCTGAAGAACCGCCTGGTTCTCCGCGCCCTGAAAGAGCTCAACATCGAAGGGATCGACAATCTGCTGGAAGGCCCCAACGCCTTCGTTTTCGGTGAGAAGGACGTTACCGCCGCGCCGAAGATCCTGTCTTCCTTCATTGAGAAGAACAAGCTTACCTCACTCGAGATCAAGGGCGGCCTTCTGGGCACCGAGCCGATGGACGTCGCTACCATCAAGAATCTGGCGGCTACCCCCAGCCGGGAGGAACTGCTGGCCACCATGGTCGGCTGTCTGGTCTCCCCCGTTTCCGCGCTGGTCTCCGTTCTCGAGCAGATCGCCGAGAAGAAGGAAGCAGCCTGATCGCCCCCGCAGCATAATCGCTGCATGACAAATTATTAATTGGAGGAAATCAAAATGACAATTCAGGAAATTCTCGATGCTGTCGAGTCCATGACTCTGCTGCAGGTTAAAGAACTGGTTGATGCCATGAAAGAAAAGTTCGGCGTTACCGGCGCGATCGCCGTTGCCGGCGGCCCCGCTGCCGGTGGTGCTGCTGCCGCTGCTGAAGAAGAGAAGACCGAGTTCGACGTCGTGCTGAAGGACGCCGGTTCTGAAAAGATCAAGGTCATCAAGGTTGTTCGTGAAGTCGTTTCCGGCCTGGGCCTGAAGGAAGCCAAGGACATCGTTGAGTCCGCTCCCAAGACCATCAAGGAAGCTGTCTCCAAGGAAGAAGCCGAGAAGATCGCCGAGCAGTTCAAGGCTGTTGGCGCCACCGTCGAAATCAAATAATTTTCGCACGGAACAGGCGGGTGTCATCTGCACCCGCCTGTTTTTTTGTCCCCTGCCCAATATAAAAACAGCCGTCCCAACGGCTGTTTTCGTTTATGCTGCCCGCGCAGTCTCAGTGCTTCAGGAGCTTCAGTGCGGTCTCCAGCAGGTCGCCGACCGTGGAAGCGTTCCTCACGGCCATCTTGATGGCTTCCTTCTCAAGGAAGTTCAGCTTGTGGTCCTTGTTCTCCTCAAACCAGTCCGTCAGCAGCTTCAGGTCTTCCTGTTCCATTTTTGTCTTCTCCTCTCTGCGCCGGTTCCAGTTCCAGCACAATCAGCTCGCAGGGATTGCAGATCCGGGGAACCCGCGGCTTCGCGCCGTTGGTCATCCCCCTGGATACCATCATCTTCCCTCCGTCGTAAAGGCCGTGGGTCAGCCTGGGAAACAGTCCCTGTCCCGGGGCGTACAGTCCCCGGCCGAAAATCTGGATCTGGCCGCCGTGGGCATGCCCGCACACCGTGAAATCGATGTCCCTTCCGCGCACATAATCCCTGTAATATTCCGGGTGATGGCACATCAGGAGGCGGAACCCTTTTTCCTGTTCAAACCGGTCCAGGAACCCCGTGTCCGGCGGTCCCTTCCGCACGCTGCTCAGTCCCCCCAGCCGGATTCCCCGCAGCTCGCAGCTTTCGTCGTCCAGCAGCACCGCCTTGCTTTCCCGTATGGTCCTGATGAATTCCTCCGCGTGCCTGTATTTCACCTCGTGGTTCCCCAGGGAGTAATACACGGGAACGATTTCCGGAACCTCCTCCAGGAAGCGCCGGGCGTTGCTGTTGTCCCTCCGGTGCCGGTCCACCAGGTCTCCGGGAATCAGCACCGCGTCGCACCCGCGGAAAACCTCCGTCACATCCGCGTAGGGGGCGCTGTGCAGGTCGGAGCATACGGCAAGCCGCAGCTTTTCCGCAATCCGGGCGGAGCGGATCCTGTGTGTTGTAATCACCCGCTTCATAGCGCCTTCACCCTTTTGTTCCGAAACAGGTACAGCAGCCCGTACCCGGCAGCCAGCAGCACCGCCGCCGCGATCATTGTCTCCGTCAGCAGCGCGTGGTTCAGGGTTCCGGTTCCCGCGGCCATGGATACCGAGGCAAGCTCCAGCCTGAGCTGCGGAAGCAGCACCGCCAGCAGGATCCCTGTCGCGGCCAGGATGATTCCCGTTCCCGCCAGCGCCGTTCCGAAATACTTCAGGCTCAGCCGGATCTCCCTGCCCGTCAGCAGGGCAATCAGGCCGGCAGCCAGCAGGCACGCGGCCAGTCCCAGCAGCGGAAGGTTCCGGAGGGCGTTGATCAGCCCCGGAAAGTCCGCCTTTTCCTTTGCAACCGACAGTCCCTTTCCCAGCACCGTCTCCCGCAGCGGGAACACCGTCCGGTCAATAACCGTCGTCAGTTCCGATGTCACCTTCTGCAGGTCCGTTCCGCCGCCCTCCGCCGCCTGCAGGGCGTTTGCCTTCTCCTCCAGCGTCCCGGCGTCCCATCTCGGAACGGGACCTGCCTCGCCGGTGGTCAGCAGCTTGGTCCACCAGGCTGCCGCGTCCCGGTTATACGCTTCCAGCGCGCTGCGGCTCACCGCTTCCTTCAGCGGCTCCCCGTTGATGCCGTATTCCGTTTCCATCTCGTCGATGTAGGCGTGGATCGCCGCTGTTTCCCTGTCCAGCACGCTGCTGTCCGTTGCCGCCCGGGCGTGCAGCCCGTCGGAGGTAACCGCCTGCGCCGCCAGGGCGCTCAGCAGGGTAACCGTCATCAGGATCGCGAGCAGCACCGTGCAGCCCCATGCGATTCCGCGCTCATGGGGAAACGCCCTTCCCTTTTTGCCGCTCATGATCTCACCACCACTTTGATCAGGATGTTTATCAGTTGGTATACCTTCGGCCAGAAGCGGATCCCGGCGTACAGGATTGCCGCCGCGGCGGGCACTGCAACAGCCAGCGGCAGCAGATAGATCCCTCTCCCGGGCTTTTTCCTTGTCTCAGTGCTCACTCTTCCTCGTTCTCTCCCTTCTTCTGTGTCTTCTCTGCTGCATGTCATCCTTCATCGGGGCCTCTCCCCGGAGCTTCAGCAGCTGGTCCCGCAGCTCTGCCGCCCGCTCAAACTCCAGCTCCCTGGCCGCGCCGATCATCTCTTCCTCAATCTGCCGCATCAGCGCGTTCCGTTCATCCTCCGTCAGGGCTTCCGGAGCGCTTTCCTCCACCTTCCTGGTCACCTCAAGCACGTTCCGGATGGCGTTCCTTACGGTTTCCGGAGTAATCCCGTGCTCCTTGTTGTAGGCTTCCTGCAGGGCTCTCCGCCGGTTTGTTTCCGACATGGCTTTGGCCATGCTCTCCGTCAGCGTATCCCCGTAGAGGATCACCCGTCCGTCCGCGTTCCGGGCCGCCCGCCCGATGGTCTGGATCAGGGAGGTCTCGCTGCGGAGGAATCCTTCCTTGTCCGCGTCCAGGATCGCAACCAGCGCCACCTCCGGAAGGTCCAGGCCTTCCCGCAGCAGGTTGATGCCCACCAGCACGTCATATTCTCCCAGCCGCAGGTCCCGCAGCAGCTCCATCCGTTCAATGGTTTGTATATCGCTGTGCAGGTAGCGCACCCGGATGTCCAGCTCCTTCAGGTAATCCGTCAGGCTTTCCGCCATGCGCTTGGTCAGCGTGGTCACCAGCACCCGTTCTCCCTTGGCAACCACGCCGCGGATTTCGCCCACCAGGTCGTCCACCTGTCCTGTCGCGTTCCGCAGGATCACCTTCGGATCCAGCAGCCCCGTCGGCCGGATAATCTGCTCCACGGTCTGCTGCGCCCGCTCCCGTTCATAGGGCCCCGGCGTTGCGGAAACGTAGATGGTCTGGCCGATCCTGGCCTCGAACTCCTCAAACAGGAGCGGCCGGTTGTCGTAGGCGGAAGGCAGCCGGAATCCGTATTTCACAAGGGTTTCCTTCCGCGCCCTGTCCCCGTTGTACATGGCCCGGATCTGCGGTACCGTCACGTGGCTTTCGTCGATCATCACCAGGAACTCGTCCGGAAAATAATCCAGCAGCGTATAGGGCGCGTCTCCCGGTTTCCGTCCGTCAAAATACCGGGAATAGTTCTCAATTCCCTGGCAGTAGCCGATCTCCCGCATCATCTCGATGTCATACCGGGTCCGCTGGGCGATCCGCTGGGCCTCCAGCAGCTGTCCCTCCGCCTCAAACTGGGCGATCCGCTCCTGCAGGTCCCGCTCAATTTCCCCGATATGCTCCTCCATGTGGGCCGGATCCGTGGCGTAGTGGGTTGCCGGAAACAGCGCCGCGTGCTCCAGGGTGGCCAGCACATGCCCGCTCACCGCGTCCACCTGGGCAATGCGGTCGATTTCGTCCCCGAACATCTCCACCCGCAGGGCCCGTTCCTTTTCTCCCGCGGGAATGATCTCAATCACGTCTCCCCGCACCCGGAAGGATCCCCGTTCAAAATCCGTGTCGTTCCGTTCATACTGGATGTCGATCAGGTCCCGCAGCAGGCGCTGCCGCGGATAGGTCATTCCCGGCCGCAGGCTCAGCATCTGCCCCTCATATTCGCTGGGGTCCCCCATGGAATAGATGCAGCTCACCGAAGCCACGATGATCACATCCTTCCGCTCCCGCAGCGCGGCGGTGGCGGAATGGCGGAGCCGGTCAATCTCCTCGTTGATGGAAGCGTCCTTCTCAATATAGGTATCCGAGGAAGCGATGTATGCTTCCGGCTGGTAATAGTCGTAATAGGAAACGAAGTATTCCACCCGGCTGTCCGGAAAAAACGCCCGCAGCTCGGTGCACAGCTGGGCCGCCAGGGTTTTGTTGTGGGCGATCACCAGCGTCGGCTTCTGTACTTTCTCAATCACCGATGCCATGGTAAAGGTCTTCCCGCTTCCCGTAACCCCCAGCAGGATCTGCTCCTTCATTCCCGCCCGGATGCCTGCGGCCAGGGCCTCAATGGCCTGCGGCTGATCCCCGGAGGCGCTGTAAGGCGCTTTCAGCACAAACTGATCCATGCTTTTTCCTCTTTCACCGGATAGCGCAGGGTGAAGATTTCCCCGTCCCGTGCCGTCCATGTCTTCTCAAAAATGTTCCGCGCGTTGTCCAGGCAGCTTTCCGGGTCATCCAGGCTGGTGCTGAAATGGGTCAGCACCAGCGCGGCAGGATCCGCCTTCCGGGCAATCTCCGCGGCTTCCCGAAACAGCATGTGATGGTTCTTCAGCGCCAGGGGCAGCTTTTCCTCTTCCCCGTACATTCCCTCCAGGATCAGGAGATCCGCACCCCTTGTGTTTTTCTCCAGGGTCTCGCAGGGGCGGGTGTCCGTGGAAAACACAACGGTAATCCCCTTCCTGGCCTTCCCGGAAACATCCTCCGGCCGGATTTCCTTCCCCTGCAGCACAAGCGTTTCCCCCTGCTGCAGTCTCTTCCATTCCGTCACCGGAATCCCAAGTCCCTTCGCTTTTTCCGGGTCAAAGGCGTTCTTCCGCTCCAGCGTCATCCGATATCCGTAGCACGGAATTCCTCCGTGGTCCACCGGAAAGGCGCGGATCCGAAGGCCGATGGCTTCCAGCTCCCCGCCCTCCGGCGGCAGCTCGTGAAGCATCACCGGGTAGCTCAGCGGCGGAACGATCACGCACAGTCCTTCCACCACCCGCTTCAGCCCCTTCGGCCCCCAGATATGCAGCGTTTCCGTTTTCCCGGCTTTTTCCAGGCTCAGCAGGAATCCGGCCAGTCCCGTGCAGTGATCCCCGTGGTAATGGGTAAGCAGCACATCCTCAATGCACCGGAATCCCCATCCCAGCTTCCGGATCCCCACCTGGGTTCCTTCCCCGCAGTCAATCAGCATTCCCCGTCCGTTTTCCCGCACATACAGGGAGGAAAGCGCCCGGTCCGCCAGCGGCAGCGTCCCGCCGGTTCCAAGCGTGCATAGCTCCAGCATCTTCTGATCCTCTCCCCCTCCGCGCGAGTCCCGGGCCGGAATCGCAAAATCCAATACCTGACCAATCATTTTACTCCCTTTCCCCCGTTCTTGCAATCATTCGTTTATGCGAACGGATGAATATTATGCATTCCTTTATGCATTTTGGAATTCCCTGTGCGTTTTCTTTGTTTTTCGTTTCTTTTTATGCAAATTTCCCTTGACACGATCCTTCTTCAGGTATATATTTCATGCATAATCATGCACGAAGGAGGATTCCCCATGAATAAAAAGGAAATCAAAAAGGTTGTTCTCGCCTATTCCGGCGGACTGGATACTTCCATTATCATTCCCTGGCTGAAGGAGAATTACAACAATCCCGAAATCATCGCCGTCTCCGGCGATGTGGGCCAGGGCACCGAGCTGGACGGCCTGGAGGAAAAGGCCCTGAAAACCGGCGCTTCCAAGCTGTATGTCCTGGACCTGACGGATGAGTATGTCAACGATTATATCATCCCCACCATGAAGGCCGGCGCCGTCTACGAGGAATACCTGCTGGGCACCAGCCACGCGCGTCCCTGCATCGCCAAGGGCCTGGTGGAAATCGCGAAAAAAGAAGGAGCGGACGCCATCTGCCACGGCTGCACCGGAAAGGGCAACGACCAGGTCCGTTTCGAGCTGGCTGTCAAGCATTTTGCCCCGGATATGCCCATCATCGCTCCCTGGCGGGAGTGGGATATCCAGTCCCGGGATGAGGAAATCGACTATGCCGAAGCCCACAACATTCCCCTGAAGATCACCCGGGAAACCAACTATTCCAAGGACAAGAACCTCTGGCACCTGAGCCATGAAGGCCTGGACCTGGAGGATACCGGCAACGAGCCCCAGTATGAGAAGCCCGGCTTCCTGGAAATGGGAGTCTCCCCGCTGGACGCCCCGGACGAGCCCACCTACATCACCCTGGAGTTTGAGCAGGGTACTCCCGTTGCCCTGAACGGCGAAAAGCTCTCCGCCAAGGACATCATCCTGAAGCTCAACGAGCTCGGCGGCAAAAACGGAATCGGCATCATCGACATCGTGGAAAACCGCCTTGTGGGCATGAAGTGCCGCGGCGTGTATGAAACCCCCGGCGGAACCATCCTCTACAAAGCCCATGAAACCCTGGAGTCCGTCTGTCTGGATAAGCTCACCCTCCATGAGAAGCAGAAGCTCTCCATCACCTTCGCCGAGCTGGTGTACAACGGCCTGTGGTTCTCCCCCCTGCGGGAAGCCCTTTCCGCCTTTGTGGACAAAACCCAGGAGAAGGTCACCGGCAAGGTCCGGCTCAAGCTCTACAAGGGCAACATCATCCGTGCCGGCGTCTGGAGCGACTATTCCCTGTATTCCGAGGATATTGCCACCTTCGGCGCCAGCGATTACAACCAGAAGGATTCCGCCGGCTTCATCACCCTCTTCGGTCTTCCCACAAAGGTGCAGGCCCTGGTGGACGCGGCGGCAAAAAAATAACTGAGGTAAAAAATGACGAAAGTATTCATTGACGGCAGCGCGGGCACAACCGGCCTGAGGATCCGGGAGCGTCTTTCCGGAAGGGAGGATCTGCAGCTGATCTCCCTTCCGGAGGAGCTGCGCAAGGATCCCTCCGCCCGGGCGGACGCCCTGAACACGGCGGCGGTATCCTTCCTCTGCCTGCCGGATGACGCGGCGCGGGAGGCTGTTTCCCTGGTATCCTCTCCCGATGCGGTCATCATCGACACCAGCACCGCCCACCGCACGGCGGAGGGCTGGACCTACGGTTTTCCCGAGCTCAAAGGGCAGCGGAGCAGGATCGTCTCCTCCCGCCGCATTGCAAATCCCGGATGCCACGCCAGCGGCTTTGTGTCGCTGGTGGCTCCGCTGGTTCAGGCCGGACTGCTGAAAGCAGATGTCCGGCTTTCCTGCTTTTCTCTCACCGGCTATTCCGGCGGGGGAAAGAAAATGATCGCCGGCTATGAGGCGGACCCGATGCCCGAACTCTTCCGGGCTCCCCGGCAGTATGCCCTGGGCCAGACCCATAAGCATCTTCCGGAAATGGCTGCTGTATGCGGCCTGGAGCACGCCCCGGTCTTCTGTCCCATCGTGGCTCCCTATTATGCCGGCATGGAGGTCACCGTTCCCCTGACGCCTGCGGAAACCCAGGCCTCTCCGGAGGAAATCCGCAGCGTATACCGGGAGTATTACACCTCCGGCCTGGTCCGCTTCGTTCCCTCCCCGGAGGAGGAGGGCTTCCTTTCCGCCGGCGCGCTGGCCGGCCGGGATGATCTCGAGGTTTCCGTTTTCGGAACCCCGGAGCGGATCCTGCTGGTTTCCCGCTTCGACAACCTTGGCAAGGGCGCTTCCGGCGCCGCCATCCAGAATATGAATCTTGTGCTGGGGGTGGAGGAAACCCTCGGGCTGGTGAAAGGATAACATGGACGATATACGCATTCAGCCCATGACCGTCGATGATTATGACGATGTCCGGGCGCTGTGGATGACCATCCGGGGCTTCGGCATCCGTACCCTGGATGATTCCCCGGCGGATATCCGCCGTTTCATCCTTCGCAATCCCACCACCAGCGTCGTGGCCCGGGACGGAAACCGCATCGTCGGCTCCATCCTCTGCGGGTCCGACGGGCGGCAGGGAGCCCTCTATCATGTCTGTGTCGCCCGGGACTACCGGCGCCGCGGCATCGGCACCCGGATGGTGGGCTACTGCATGCAGCAGCTGAAGCTCATGGGCATCAACAAGGTTTCCCTCATTGCCTTTGCAAGCAATGATGCCGGCAATGCCTTCTGGAACAAGATCGGCTGGACCCGGAAATCCGATGTGAATTATTACGAGTTTGTGCTGAACCAGGAAAATATAACGCACTTTATAGGAGAGGATACGGAATGATCCGCAGAATATCCGGCGGAATTACCGCCGCAAAGGGCTTCAGGGCTGCCTGCTGCGCCGCGGGCATCAAATACAAGGGGCGCACGGACATGGCCATGATCGTTGGCGACGTCCCCTGCCGCGTTGCGGGAACCTTCACTTCAAACAAAGTAAAAGCCGCCCCCGTGCTGTGGGACCGGGAGATCGTTGAATCCGGCGCCCCCGTGCAGGCGGTGGTTGTCAACGCCGGCATCGCCAATGCCGCCACCGGCAAAAACGGGCTGGACCTCTGCCGGGCCACGGCAGACTGCGCCTCCGCCGTTCTCGGCGTTCCCGCTTCCTCCGTGCTGCTGGGATCCACCGGCGTCATCGGCCCCAATCTCCCGCTGGACAGGATTTCAGCCGGAATTTCCGCCATGGCCGAAACCCTCTCCGCCACGCAGGAGGCCGGCACCGCCGCCAGCCGGGCCATCATGACAACGGACACCGTAAACAAGGAGTTCGCTGTCACCTTTGACCTTCCCGCCGCGGACGGGAATGGAACAGTCCCGGTCACCCTGGGCGGAATGAGCAAGGGCTCCGGCATGATCCATCCCAATATGTGCACCATGCTCGGATATATCACCACCGATTGCGACATCTCCCGTGACCTGCTGGTCAAGGCCCTGCGCGCTGTGGTGCCGGACACCTTCAACATGATCACCGTGGACGGGGACACCAGCACCAACGATACCCTGCTTCTTCTCTCCAGCGGCCTTGCGGGAAACCGGCCGGTTACCGGGGAGGATGAGAGCTATTCCCTCTTCCGGGAAGCCCTCTTCTCCGTCTGCCGCGACCTGGCGGTCCTCATGGCTTCCGACGGGGAAGGCGCCACCCATCTGGTGGAAATGCGGGTGTATCACGCGGATACGAAGGAAAACGCCCGCACCCTTGCGCGTTCCGTTGTCGGCTCCAGCCTGGTCAAGGCCATGATCTTCGGCAGGGACGCCAACTGCGGCCGGATTCTCTGCGCCCTGGGCTACGCGGGGCCGGACTTTGATCCTGCCGTCATAGAGGTGTATCTCCACGGGGAGAAGGAAACCGTCTGCTTCTACAAAGACGGCTGCGTCCAGGCTTTTGACGAGGAGAAGGCCGCTGCCATCCTGGCGGAGAAGAAGGTCTGCTTCTCCTGCGATATGAAGATGGGCACGGAGGAAGCCACCGCCTGGGGCTGCGACCTGACCCACGATTACGTTACCATCAACGGCGATTACCGCAGTTAATCCATATCAGGAGGTTCTTCCCATGCATCATGATGAACTGACAAACCTGGAGCGCGCGGAGGTGCTCACCGCCGCCCTGCCCTATATCCGGCAGTATTCCGGCCGGGTTGTGGTGGTCAAATACGGCGGCAACGCCATGATCAATGAGCAGCTGAAACAGCAGGTCATGGAGGATATTGTGCTCCTCTGGCTCATCGGCGTCCGGGTGGTCCTGGTTCACGGCGGCGGCCCGGAGATCAACGAGCTCATGGACCGCCTCGGCAAGAAGCCGGAATTCGTCGGCGGACTCCGGGTCACCGACCGGGAAACCATGGATATCGTCCAGATGGTGCTTGCCGGCAAAATCAACAAAACCCTGGT
>OCVV011307648.1_pt1 | contig 22587 bp, 16 predicted proteins | sample 1539721 | NCBI WGS metagenome assembly OCVV01 (sample SAMN02144230, study PRJEB22623) | gut metagenome | biome: sheep rumen | host: Ovis aries | place: New Zealand
TGTAGCTGGAAGTTTCTAATCAGTTCTTTTTCTTGGTTGTAGGGTGCTCTCGCCAGTGCATCCTACGGCGCCCGATAAATCGGGCGAGCCTTTTAGTAAGTAAATGCTAAAAAACAGTCCCGATGGACTGTTTTTTTTAACGCATTTGCTATTTTAGGCATTATTTATTAAACTGTGCGTTGATTTCTGATACGGCGGTAAAGAGTTCTTCTACTGCCTGGTCTGTTGTGTGGGGTCCAAAACTGAAGCGGACTGCATTTTCACGGAGTTTCGGATCTACGTGCATCGCTTCGAGCACAGGACGTTTATTTTTCTTTGCTGAGCAGGCACTTCCTGTTGAAATTGAAAAACCTTTTGCATCGAGTGCACGCAGCATAACATTTCCCGGAATATTATTAAATGCGGCTTGTACAACATAAGGTGAGAATAGATTTTTCTTTTCCAGTCTTGATGGTGGAACTATAGTACAACCAGAAAGATCAGAAAGTCTTTCTACAAAATTGTTAGTACGTTCTGCATCTGCCGGATTTGCCTTATTATAGTAACGTTCAAGACATTTAGAAAAAGCTACGGCACCGAATACGTTTTCTGTTCCGCTTCGTATGCCTTTTTCCTGTCCACCACCACGTAAGAATGGCTCAATAGCATCTTTCATATAAAGAATGCCGATTCCACGTGGACCGCAGATTTTGTGTGAACTTAATGCAGCACTGTCGATTCCTTTGTATGAAAGGTTTAAGTTGATTTTTCCAGCTGCCTGAACGCAGTCTACATGAAATTTAGGACGGCGTTTTCCTTCGCAGGCTTTTGTTATGGCATCTGCAATTTCGTAAACAGGCTGTATTACACCTGTTTCATTGTTTACTGCCATTATGCATACTAAAACTGTATCAGCAGTTAAAAGGGAAATTACTGCTTCTGGTGTAATTATACCATCTGAATCAGCTGGAATCTGTATTACGTTCCAACCGCAGTTTTTTAATGCTTCTGACTGTTCTCGAATTGCAGGATGTTCAATAGAACTTACAAGAACGGTGCCTTTCATAGGTTTAGCAAGAACTGAAAGAAGTGGAATTTGATCACTTTCTGTACCACCAGAGGTGAAATAAATTGATTCCGGTTTTACTCCGAGGGCTTTTGCTGCTCGGGTTCGTGCAGTTTCAAAGAGTTCCCGGGCCTGTTTTCCCACTGTATGTGTACTCGAAGGGTTTCCCCAACACTCTAAGGTTTCCTCAAGTGACTCTTTGAGAATATCTTCATCTGCAGGGCTTGTTGCGGCCCAGTCAAAATAGTGTTCCTTATTATTCATTTATTTACCAAGAACGCTTAAAATTTCTTTATCATCAAATTCTTTGATAAAGGTGTCACAGATACTTTTTTGCAAGATGATTCTGATTTTTTCATTTTCGTTCTTTTTATCTTTGTGCATTACTGTAAGCAGGCGTTCACCAATAGCGCCTCCCTTGATGCAGGCTGGAACCGGTTTATTATCCCATCCGTAAAAATCAAGAATATCTAGAATGTCATCTTTATACTTGCTTGAGCATAAATCCTGCTTGTAAGCAAGTTCCGCAGCTCTTCCAATTCCCCAGGCAACTGCAGCTCCATGAGTAATTGTTCCAAAGCCGGCTACAGCTTCAAGTGCGTGACCAAACGTATGTCCAAGATTCAAATAAGCGCGAATTCCCTGTTCGGTAAAATCTTCTTCTACAATTTTTGCTTTTGCGCTTGAACATCTTTTAATGATATCAACAAGAAGATCTGTGTCACGAGAATTAATTTTTCCTGCCTGAGACTTAAAGATTTCATATAATTCCTTATCAAAAAGAAGAGCAGTCTTAAATGCTTCTGCAAGCCCGGAATTATACTGATTTTCTGGAAGATACTTTAAGAATTCCGGGAAGAAGAAAAGCTTTTCTGCAGGATAGAAGGTTCCAATTACATTCTTTACATTGTCATAATCACAGCCTGTTTTTCCGCCAATTGAAGCATCAACCATAGAAAGAAGGGTAGTTGGAACAAACTGAACTTTTGCGCCTCGTTTATAAATTGATGCCGCAAAAGCCGTAATATCAGAAATAACGCCGCCACCAATTCCTACGAATAAATCTTTGCGTGTAAAGCCGGCATCTACTGCTTCTGAAACAATTTGAAGAACAGTTTCGATTGTTTTGTATTTTTCGCCAGAGCCAAGAATTAAAAGACAGTCTTTTCCGCAAACTCCATCATCAAATTTTGAAACAAAACTCTGCATGCATTCAAGACTTGCAACTGTAGCATCTGTAACAAAGAAGCGTCGTCGTTTTTCGGCAGCCTCTTCGCTTTCGAAAAATAATTTTGCAAGATCTGGAATTCCAGCCATAAAATTGATAATAGATTTTTCAGTGCCCGAATGAAGGGCAGGGTATGAAATGGTAAAACTGTTTTGACTCATAATGAGCCTATTCTAATATTTTTTATCCATTTCGTTAAGTTCTTTTATGTTTTTTTCGAGACGTTCTATCTCTCGATTGAGCATTTTTTCGTAGTTAAGTTCTCCGCTTACAATACGTTCGCGTTCGTCTTCCCAGTTCTGTTTAGCAGTTATGAACAAAAAATTAAAAGATGCGGCATTTGATTTTTCACACCAGACCTTTGCTTCCTGCCAGTAATAAAGTCCGGCTTTATAGCAGGTGAGTGCTTTTTCCATGTTACGAAGATATTCATCTTTCCATGGAGCATCGTAAAAATAAATACATTTTTTATCGTAGGTTCGGCCAAGACGCAGGTGTTGTTCTATAAGTTTAAGATTGATATGCATCTGGAAAAGATAGCGGTATTTTTCCCATTCTTTTTCTGTTGTGATTTTAGCGTCTGTGAATTGAGGGTTGCAGAAATCTGCCTGTGCAGCCTTTTCGAGCCAGTAGATGTTCTCGATACAGTCATCCGGATACTGCTGGTAATGAATGTGATAAAGCTTGTACCAGTCTTCCTTGAATTTTACCATATAGGCAAAAGATGGCGAAGTGTGAATGAAAATAATTGAGGCTAAAAAGATGATTGAAAATAAACGCTTTTTCACAGTGATATTATCGGAAGTATTTGAAAAATATTAATAGGAGAAATCTTCACATAAAAACGGGCTCCCGCGGTAAAACACATTATGCCGCTGGCGAGCTAGTTTTTGGTGTTAACAATCCTGCGGTTTTTCTTCGAAAAATCCTCGGATTGTTTTCGATGGCTAAACGCCAAAACTCCTCGATGCGGCACAATGTATTTTCCCGCTCCGCCCGTTTTTATGTGATATCAGTGAATTATTTATTCAAAACGTCCCAGATTTCTTTTGAAATTGTTTCAATATCTTTCGTTGCGTCAATACGTATGATTTTCATTCCAGTCTCGACGGCTTTTTTTTCATACTCGCTGATAACTTTTTCATACTGCGCAGCAATCTTCTTCTGTTTTTCGATTGTTTCGTAGATTTCCTTGTGTTCACCGCGAGCGTTTACTCTGCCAAGAGAGATTTCCGGGTTAATTACAAAGTAAAATAGATATTCTGGTAGCGGGAACGGGGAGTTAAGTAGTTTTGGTAGTTCCTCACCACATGAAACACTCTGGTATGCCATGCTTGAAAAGAAATATCTGTCGCTTACGACTATTTTTCCACTTTCGCAAAGCTCTTGAACTCCGCCTTTACCAAATATGTGTTCACAGCGGTCTGCGGCAAAAAGATACGCGTTAGTTTTTTCATCAACGCTGAATTCTCCGCCAAGCATACGGCGTAAAAACTTCCCGGTTTCATTAGTAGTTGGTTCGGCTGTTTGTACAAAACGTGTTGTGTCATGTTCTACCAGTTTCTTTATCTGTGTGGAGGTTCCGGCTCCATCAATTCCTTCAAAAACAATAAAATTTTTCAAAATCATATATTACATTATAGAGGGTTGTTTGTTTTTTAACTATATAAACAATCAAAATTCTGATATAATTATTTGGCTAAAATGGGCTCATTATACAAAAACGGCCGTGTCCGCAGTTACATTATGATTCTTCTCGCTGTTACCGCACTGCTTATTTCCGCTCCGGTAAAAAAGGCTATTACTCATGGCGTAAATGATAGAATCAACAGTTTTACAAAAATGCTGCATGATACAACCGGGCTCAGTATATCATACGAAAAACTTTCACCTTCGCTGCTTTCAAATTTTTATATCAGAAATATCCGAGTATTTGATGATGATAGTAATCAACTTCTTGCAATAAGTAAAACCCGTGTTTCTTACAGCATAATAAATCTTATAAGAAAAGACCTTCAGCGTGGTATTTCCAGTGTGGTAGTTGACGGAATCAATCTTGATGTAGATGAACTTGTAAATATAATTTCAACTTTCAACTCTTCTGGTGAATCTTCTGTAAACATTGCAGAAATCAAAAAGATTATTCCGGAAAATATAAAGCTCAAAAATATTTACCTGGAATATAATGACCAGAATGTCTCTGCGCTTCTAAATATAAAAACGGTGGGTGTAAGTAATGCAATTCGTAAAAAGACAATCGATATTCAGGCAGATGCTGTAACAAACGTGTCCTTAATTTCATTAAAGCAGCGTCTTTCCGGTAAAATTGCTGTTAATGGCTCACTTACAGATACTTTTGACGGTTCTCAGATAAACCTTAGTCTGCGTGATTTTACCGATGGCGATTACAAACTCAATAAACTTAATCTGCATGCTTCATATAACGGTGGAACTGTAGAAGCTCATACAATTCAGATGGTAAATCCAGTTTCGTTTGGCGCTTATTATAATTTTAATACCGGCGATGTAAATGTGCAGCTGCGTACGGAAAAACTTAAACCACTTTCACTTGTTACAATCAATTCAAAACAGCTGGAGCTTCGAAAATTCCGTGACCTTCTGGTAACAACCGATACCATTGTAAAAAGCAATATAAACAATAAAACTTTGAATTTTATTACGGATACGTCAGTTTCTGTTCCAGACGCAGTATTTCCTGGTGGGCTTAATCTTTCTTTTTCCCTCTATGGAGATGAAAAAAAAGCTGAACTTACTCATTTCGTTGCAAATGGTCAAAAATGTAATGCTTCGGCAGAACTTTCGCTGATTTATAAAACAACGCAGGTGTCGGGTTATATCGAAGTGCCGGAATATATTCTTCCAAACGGAAATACTGTTTCTACAGAAGTATATTTTGATCCGCTGGATAAAGGCTTTATGGCTTTTTCTCCGCAGGTATTTATAGGCTCTCGTTCTCTGGCTGCACTTCAGCTTACCGTATTGCCGCAGTCTGATTCTTATGATTTTAATTTTGAAGTATCGGACTATTCTCATCTTGAAGAAATTGAGCCGGGAATGTTAAAGGTAGATGGAATTTACCTTAATGCATCAAATTATTTTCAGACAAATATAACACTTTCGAGTCTTTATCTGGACAGCCTTGCGGCTCTTACCGCACAATTTTTACCTCAGGAGCAGGCTTCTAGTGTTCTTTCTTTGCAGAACACTTTGCAGCCTTATCTGCTTTCTGGTGATGTTTATGCTTCTACAGATTTAAAGTCAATTTCATATAATGTGCCTTACGTTCTTCTTGCTAATACAAAATCAGATAATCAGGCTCTTATGTTCTCTCTGAACGGAAGCGATAAAAATATTCAACTGGATCAGCTTTCGTTCATCGCAGGTAAATATACGCTTCAGGCTTCAGCTTCGCTTGACCAGGCTCCAGATTCTTCAGATATGTTCTTTACAGCCGACATAAATGCAGATTCCATTCCATATCATTTTGCCGGAACCATAATGCCTGAAGTTTGTACGATAACCGGCGATTATGGTACAGATATAGAAGTTCGTTTTGGTAAAAATGGTGATTTTTCGGGGCATATGCTTACAAAGAGCCTTCCTGTTAAGCTGCTGGAAACTTCAATCATCATAACAACTTCTTCTGAATTTAAGTATGATAAACAGGACGGCCCTTCGGTAAAGCTTGCACAACTTGAAATAGAAGAGGCGGGAAGTGCTTCTGCAAATCCTAGAATCGTTCTTTCTGGAAATGCTACAAGATACGGAGCTCAGTTAGATTCAATTGCCTATACAGATTTATATTCTGCACTTGAAGGTTCAGCAGATCTTATGCTGAATATTAACGAAAATGTTTTTGATTCTGTAGGACTCATGCTGAATCTGAAAAATCCTTTGAGCGAAGAAAGTTTTGTGGTAGATGGCAGTATTTCGAATCCGGAGCATCTTCCGCTTAATAAGGAAACTCTTTTACAAAAAATCTATCTGAACTTACAGATGCAGATAAATAACTTCAGTCTTAACCGTTTTTCATCTCAAAAGAATGATAATAACCTTATCTCTGGAATGCTTTTTGCATCCGGAACCATAGAACATCCTTATGTGGCGCTTTCAGTTGATTCTCTTTCAATGCTTGTCGCGGCAAATATTTTACAGTGCAACGGAAATATTATTCTTGAAGACAGAGAACTTACCATAAACGATTTGAATGTTCTCTACTCTGGAATGAAATTCGGAAATATTCAGGCTTCGGCATCTCTTACGAATTACAGACTCGATGCTACCGGTGAATTTGATTTCCATTCAATGGGTAAAACTATTCATGCACCGCTTGTACTTACTGCCGAAAATGCCGTTGTACCGGAAGGAAGTTTAGTTCCAGATTCACTTTCAGTTACACTTTCTACGCCTGAATTCTCAGGTTCTCTGCTTAAAAAGAAGTTTCCTCTGGCTTTTTCAGTTTTGTATGCTAATAATCTTTTTGAAATTTCTTCTTCGCCAAATGCCGGGTTAAATGGAAGCATGACAAAAGATGGTCTTCTGGAATTGAATCTTGATAACGGCAGTTTTATGGCAGCAAAGATGGACGGTCTAGTAAATATGACACAAGCCAATCTTGAACTTTATGATGTAAATGTTGATCTGGCAAAACTTTGCTCTTATTTGAATATTGATGATTCAATGATTATAGATAACGGAACGCTTACAGGCGACATAATTATTACAGGTTCCATGGATGATCCGGAACTTAATGGATTTGCACAGATTGAAAGTCCGTCATTAAGAATTCCTCTGCTTACAAAACAAAAGCTTTCTGCACCGCAAATTAACATATCAATTGTAAATAATGAGATTCAGATTCCGCAGACAATAGTTACTGCGAAAAAAGATCAGCGGCTTGCGATGGAATTTATTGTGCTTCTGAATAAGTGGAATATGGATCATATGGAAGGTTCTATTAATACTTATAAAAATGACCAGTTCCTCGTAAATTTCAAAACGCCTGAAATTTCTTTAGACGGTAATATTTCAACAAATCTAAATCTGTATCTCGAAAATAACGTTCTTGAAGTTAGTGGAAAGATTTCCGGTGAAAACATAAATCTTGGGGCTCAACTGTTTGCTCTTGCAAATACAACCTCCGGTAATGCTAGTGCAGGAACAGCTGATGATTTTGATGAAACAGCCCTTCAGGTAATTGCAGACCTTGTTATTACATTAGGAACCCATGCTTCTGTTCAGCTTGATCCGTTCTTAAGATGTATTTTTGTTCCTAATACGGCAATGAAGGTATATGTAAATCAGCCGGATTGCATTTATTCTGTAGATGGAGCTTTGAACTTAAAATCGGGCGACCTTGCATATTTGAACAGAAGTTTCTATATAAAGTCCGGGGCAATTAAATTTAATAAAGATGATATTTCAAACCCTATGATTACAGTAAATGCCGAAACTCGCGAAAAAGATGAAAACGGGCAGACTGTAAAAATTATTCTTTCTGTAGAAGATCAGTATCTTATGGATTTACAGCCTAACTTTTCATCAATTCCACCAAAATCGGAAAATGAAATAAGAACTTTGCTTGGTCAGATTGTAATTGCCGATTCAGACAGCGCTGCAGATATTCTTTTTGCCGCTTCAGATTACGCTCTTCAGTCTACGGTAATGCGCCAGGCAGAAAACAAGTTGCGGAATTTACTTAATTTTGATATATTCTCTTTACGTACTAACGTATTACAGAACACCTATAATATGAGCGTTGCAAGAAATTTTACTCCAGAAAAGATTTCTATTGGTAACTTTCTTGATAATACGACTGTTTATATAGGTAAGTACCTGGGAAGTTCACTCTATGTAGATGCCATGCTTCATGTTTCATTTGAAGACAGCAAGGTAAACGACGTAGCGTCAGCAGGGAAAATGTTGTTCCAGCCTGAATTTGGTATGGAACTGGAGTCACCGTTTGCAAATATACGTGTAAATATGGCTCCTGATATTAATGCTTTATTAAAAAATCAATTTGTTCCTTCCACGTCTGTAACTCTCTCTTGGAAATTTACTTATTGATGGAAGTAGGAGTAATGTGATGCATCGAAAGTTTTGTGCATTGTTTGTATTGTTTTTCGTAACTGTTTTTGCTGCGTTTTCACAGGATAGCGAATGGTATTGGGATCAGCCTATTTCAAAAATTGATTTCAATGGCCTTAAAAATGTTAAAAAGTCAGAGTTACAGGGTGTAACAAGTTCCTTTATCGGTCAGCCTTTTTCTGCAGATACTTATAATGAAATTCTTGACCGTCTTTACAGCCTTGATTTTTTTGATGATATCACTCCTTATGCTCGTCATGATAATAAAGATGAATCTAAAGTTCTGCTTGTATTTGAAGTAGTTGAACGTCCTGTAATTTCTGCAATCAATTTTGTTGGTAACAGAAAAATCAGAAACGGTGAACTTCGTGAACAAATCAAAAATAAAACAAGCGATATTTTTATAGAATCAAAAATTCTTCTTGATGAACGTATAATTAGAAATTATTACCTTCAGAAGGGATATACAGCTTCTTACATTAAGCATACTACAGAAGAAACTCCAGACGGAATTGTCGTAAACTTTCAGATTTCGGAAGGAAATAACTCTGTAATCCGCGAGATTAATTTTACAGGAAACAGTATTGTTTCAAGCAGAACCCTTAAAAATAAAATCTCTCTTAAAGAAGTTGGATTGTTCCGTGATGGTGCATATCAGCCATCAACCCTTGAGCAGGATAAGCAGACTATCATAAAGTATTACAATGAAAAAGGTTATGCAGATGCCTCCATTCTTGATGTAAAAGTTGATTCAACCTTAAATGAAGAAAAGCAGAGAGATGAACTTTCCATTCTGTTCATTATTCAGGAAGGTGCGCAGTATACTTATTCAGGACTTCGCATTAAAGGTAATGAAGTTTTTACTGAGGAAGAGCTTTTAAAACAGCGCAAACTTAGGGTTGGTGCTGTTTATAATGCAACAAAGTTCCAGGAAGATATTCAGGCAATTTCAAATGTTTATTATGAAAACGGTTATATGTCGAATGAGTTTTATCCGGTTCCTGTAAAAGATGCAGACCGCCATGAAATTTCATACGATCTTACAATTCGTGAACATTCCCGCAGCCATATTGAAAATGTCATCATCAAAGGCAATACAAAAACAAAAGATTATGTAATTAAGCGTGAAATACCAATTAAATCCGGTGATACTTTCTCTAACGATAAAATTATCAATGGTTTGCGAAACCTTATGAACCTGCGTTATTTCTCTAACGTAGTTCCAGAAGCTCAGCAGGGTACAGAAGAAAATCTTGTAGACCTTGTTTTCTCTGTAGAAGAGCAGTCTACTTCGGCAGTTCAGTTTGGTGTTGTATTTACCGGAACAGCAGATCCGGGAACACTTCCTGTTTCTCTTTATCTTAAACTTGAAAATTCTAACTTGTTTGGAGAGGGTAGAACCCTTTCTGTAGGAACTCAGCTTTCGAATACAGAACAGTCTGTTGATTTTTCTTATTCTCAGAACTGGATTGGAAATCTTCCAATTTCTTTCAGTACTACACTTTCATTAAAGCATGAAAAATCTACTACTTTTGAAAATTTCTGGACTCCTAATCTTGAGCTTATTCAGAACGGCTATTCAATGCAGTATAATGACTGGAGTGCAACTGTAAGTTCGGGGCTTGCAAGAAGATGGACACCTGACTATGCAATTATTACTTTGTCGGGTGGTGTTTCAACTTCTTTGCAGCGAAATTATTATGATGAAAATATTCATACACCTGTAGATACTGGTGTTTCCTTATATGCCAATAGATGGGGTATTTCAAACTCTTTGTATGGAAATATTTCTATTGATAACCGCGACCTGAATTACGATCCTTCAAAAGGCTGGTTTATGAGTCAGCGTGTAACCTGGCATGGACTTATTCCTGGCCTGGAAAAAGAATTTTTTGCCAGAACAGATACAAAACTTGAAGGTTATTTAAAGTTGCTTGACCTTCCGGTTACAGATAAGTGGTCATTTAAACTCGTACTTGCTAACTATACCGGCGTTTCTATGATTCTTCCTTATTCTGAAGTCAGTGAGGGTAATACACTTTACCTTGACGGTATGCTGAATGGTCGAGGCTGGACAGAAGCTTACAAGACTACAAAGGGTATGTTCATGCTTTCTAACCGCTTTGAACTTCGATTCCCTCTTGTACCAGGTATTCTTGGTCTTGATGGATTCTGGGATGCTGCAGCTGTAAAATCTCGAGTACAGGATGCTTCAAGTCTTAAGATTGATGACTTTTACTTTAGTTATGGTCCTGGTCTCCGCTTCCTTATTCCTCAGTTGCCTCTGCATCTTATGTTTGCATGGCGCTACAGAGTTGAAGACGGAAAACCAAAATTTGCTGATAATCCGTTCCAGTTTGTACTCTCATTTAATATTGTGAACTATTAAAATTTGTTATAATATATATGTGGTGGTTAAGTGGTTCCTGAGTCTGTCGAAGGATTTTTCGAAACCACCTTTAAAAGGATTTGTACGATGAAAAGATATCTTAAGCTTTTAATTTCGCTTGCAGTTTTTGCATTTGCAAGTGTGCCGGCTTTTTCACAGCAGATTACAAAGTTTGGTGTAGTAGACACAGCAAAAGTTTATAATGCATATTTCAGAAATTCTGCTCCGGTTCGCAATTATGAAAAAAAGAAGGCTGAATTTCAGGAAGAAATAAACAAGCAGGTAGAAGCAATCAAAAAGCTTCAGCAGAAAAAGCTTGATTATGAAAATGCTGGAAATGATTCTCTTGCTTTGAAAACAGAAGCAGAAATCACAAAGAAAACTGATTATCTTACAGAATATACAAATGCAAAAAATGTAGAACTTGAATCTATGCAGAAAACCCTGCAGAACTCAGATGATTTTTATAAAAAGCTTTACAATACCCTTGCAAAAATTGCAGAAAGTGGAAGCTACAGTATGATTTTGAGTCTTCAGGAGTCGAATGCAATTTTGTGGTATTCTTCTTCAGTTGATATAACTAATCAGGTTATTACAGAGCTTGGATTATAATCGTGGCAGAAGAAGAAGCTCTTACCCCGATGATGATTCAATATCGGGGAATAAAAGAAAAGTATAAAAATGAGGTTGTGTTTTTCCGCCTCGGTGATTTTTACGAAATGTTTGATTCAGATGCGGTAGAAGTATCGCGTCTTTTGAATTTAACTCTAACCCACAGGGCTGGCAGGCCTATGTGTGGTATTCCATATCATGCAGCAAAAATCTATATTGCACGTCTCTTACGACTCGGAAAAAAAATCGTAATTTGTGAACAGGTTGGTGAAATTCCAAAGGGCGGTAAGGGCATTACAGAGCGCAAGGTTGTAGAAATAATTACGCCAGGTACTGCGGTTGAAGCAGAATATCTGGATGGCGGTCGTGCAAATTATCTTGCTGCTTTGTGTGTTTCAAAAAGTAAAGCTGCCTTTGCTTATATAGACGTTACTACTTCAAACTTTAGAGCAACCTCCTGGCCTGCTTCTAAAATGGCTGAAAATTTCAGTAAGGAATTGAATCGAGCTTCTCCTCGCGAACTTTTACTTCCCGTATCGCTCAAAAACAATGCAGACATACAATCTGTCGTAGCTGCCTACGGTGCGCTTTCAGTTTCCTATTATCCTGACTGGGATTTTAATGCAGAGCTTTCTTTTAAGAAACTTACAGCTCAGTTTAAAACTGCAAATCTAAAAGCGTTTGGTTTAGAGCCAGAAAGTCCAGAAGTTGTACCTGCAGGCTTTCTTTTAGACTATCTTGAAAAAACTACGAATGCCGTTCTTCCTCATATCGGTTCAATCCGGGTGTATAGCGACAATGAATTTTTGATGATGGATGATTCTTCGCGCCGAAATCTGGAAATTATATCAAATATGCGTGAAGGCGGAAGTCAGTATACACTGCTTGAATGTGTTGACTTTACAAAAACAGCAATGGGAAGCCGTTTGATTCGTAACTGGCTTTTATTTCCTCTTACCAATTTGCGACAAATAGAAGACAGACAGTCAAAGATTTCAAGTTTTGTAGAAAATCGTAACCTGCTTGAAAAAGTAAAGGCAGATTTGAGTGGTATTCTTGATGTAGAGCGTCTTGCCGGTCGCATTGCTATGGAAAGGGCTCACGCAAAAGATTTGCAGGCTTTACGTGCAAGTCTTGAATCCTGGACCCGTGTAAAAGAATATCTTGGTCAATATGATTTTTCGTTTGTTTCTGACGAAGAAGCAAAAAAAATCTGTGGAATTATAGAAAACGCAATTCTTGATGATCCTGCAACTTCACTTACAGATGGCGGAATTATTAAGGCCGGATGGTCAGAAGAACTGGATCACTGGCGCGGAGTACACGATAATTTTAATCAGATTCTTTCAGAATACGAAACAGAGGAACGTGAAAAAACTGGCATTACAACTCTACGTGTCAAATATACAAATGCAGCTGGATATTTTATAGAAGTAAGCAAGGGAAAATTGAGTGCCGTTCCGTCGCATTTTATCATGCGCCGCGCCCTTGTAAACGGCGACCGCTACACAACAGAGCGCCTGCAGCAGCTTGAACAGGAACTCAACGAGTCCTCTACAAAAATCCTTGAACTTGAACGCGACCTCTTTGTAGAAATTCGTTCTTCACTTTTACAGTACATCCCGTACCTTCTTCAGGTTGCCGGTGAAATTGCAAATACAGATGCTGCGTGTTCTTTTGCTCAGGCCGCTATTGAACATAACTGGGTGTGCCCAGAAATTGAAGAGTCTACTTATTTTGAAATAAAAGATGGCCGGCATCCGGTAGTAGAAAATCATTTGCCGCGCGGAGAGTTTGTACCGAACGATGCTCTTCTTAGTGCCGACGAAGAGGATATCGGTTCTGGTGTGGCTCCGGCATTTGCTCTTATTACTGGACCTAACATGGCGGGTAAGAGTACTTATTTGAGACAGAATGCGCTTATTGCCTTGCTGGCTCAAACTGGTTCTTATGTTCCGGCAAGCAGTGCCCGCCTTGGTATTGTTGACCGCATATTCTGCCGCGTGGGTGCGTCTGATAACCTTGCAAAAGGGGAATCTACGTTCCTTGTAGAGATGACTGAAACTGCAAATATTCTTCATGCGGCAACGAAACGCTCTCTTGTAATTATGGACGAGGTGGGGCGCGGCACTTCAACTGAAGATGGACTTGCGATTGCGCGCGCGGTCTCAGAATATCTTCTTGATACAATTGGTTGTAAAACTTTTTTTGCAACTCATTATCACGAACTTTCTCGTATGGAACATCCTAAACTTAAAATGCTTTGTATGGATGTACTTGAGCAGAATGGTTCTGTTGTATTTTTACGCAAGGTAAAAGAGGGCGTTACCGAGAACTCTTATGGTATTCATGTTGCAAAACTTGCAGGCATTCCTCAAAATGTAATAGACCGTGCAAATGTAATTCTTTCACACATTCAGGCTCTGGCAAATGATAATCCGATTATTCTGGATGATATTGAAAAGAATGAGGCTGCAAAGGAAATGAAAACTGTTGCATCGCAGCCCGTTACTCCAGGCCTTTTCAGCGATGAAGAAATCATAATCTCAGAAATTCTTTCTACAGATACTGATAATCTGACACCGCTTAATGCACTTCAGACTATTGCACGCTGGAAAAAGGCACTTTCCGGTCAATAATCTGTAATATTGCGATAATCCCTCAAAAAAAATCATTTTTTTTATTATTTTTCTCATTTTCATTTCCTTTTTTTGTATGGTTTATACCAATATATATGTGTGAGAAATTTATTTTTTGAAGTAAAACAATTTACGCTGACTCTGTTTCGATTGTTTTATGTTTTTATAAGCGGTGGAGAAAAATGTGCTGTGTGTGGAAAAACTGTTTTCATTAAACCTGTTTGTTCTCGTTGCATGAAACTACATTTTTCTGTTGAAAGCCTTATGCAGATAGAACGCTGTGAAAACTGTGGCAAGGAACTTATCGGGGTAAAGGGAAAGTGTTCAAAGTGTCGCGAAAATACTTTGCTTGTGAGTACGGCCAGGGTAATTCCTCTTTTTTCATACAGGTTATGGAATAAAGAAATTATGTTTCGCTGGAAAATGCAGGGTGAGAGAAATTTTTCTCCGTTGTTTGCTTCGCTTTTGGCTCAAGTGCTTAAAAGAATAGGGGAAACAGTTATTGTACCTGTACCACCGCGTAAGGGAAAAATCAAAAAAAACGGTTGGGATCAGATAGATGAACTGTGTACGTTTCTTACAAAGCGTTATGGTTTTAAGGTTCTCAAAATACTGGAACGTAATACAAGAGAGCAGCAGAAAAAATTATCCAGAGCGGAACGTCTGGAACATATAAAAACAGCTTATTCCTTGTGTGAACTAAAAGTATTTGAGAGAGCCTTAAAACCGTTTTCTGGCCGTCTGCCTCAATCCGTGTGCCTTATAGATGATGTATGTACAACAGGCTCTACGATCGAAAGCTGTGCGGCAATTTTAAAGGAGGTTGGCATAGAAAAGGTGAGTGTGTTAACGCTGTTTACTGTTGATTAATGCTATAGAAAGTTTTGCATTGCAAAATCTCAAATTCTGGAGTATTATAATAAGGTGAGTTTTATATATCTTGGAGGGTATCTATGGCTAACGATATGACATATCAAATGGTAACGTTTCATCTGGGGGAAGAATTATACGGCGTAAACATCATGGATGTTAAAGAGATTGTAAGACTTCAGAATGTCCGCGTTATTCCTAATGCTCCTTACTATGTAGAGGGTATTATTAATCTTCGTGGTGAAATTATTCCAATTATTGATTTGCATAAGCGTTTCAAGATTCAGTCAGTGAATCGCTCTGAGGATATTGAAATGGAAGGCGGTTTTATCATCCTTAATATTGATGGAAGTAAAATCGGTATTATCATTGATAAGGTAGAGCGCGTAGTAACCGTAAAAGGTGAAGACGTAAAAGATCCGCCTCAGATGTTAAGTGGTATCGGAACAGAGTATATTGAAGGAGTTGTTCGTGAGGAAACAGGCTATCTTATTATGCTTAACACCCGCAAACTCTTCAATGCAAAAGAACTTCAGAAAATCATCGATATTCAGTAAACTTAAATGATACAGACATACAGTACAACTATTCGTAGAAAAGAAATGGATGCGGTTTTAACCTGCATGGTAGATGAGAAAATTGGACCAGGTGAGTTAAACGCAAGATTAATCCAGACGGTAAAGGAATTTACAAAATGTGATGGTGCAGTGGCTCTTCGTAGTCCTGCAATTGCTTTAAAATATGCGCTTCAGGCTTTGGATTTTGCAAAAGACGGAAAGATTATGATTTCTGCTCTTGCTCCTGCCTGGCAGTATCAGACTGTAGAAAGCCTTGGTTATGAACCTCTCGTTCTTGATGTAGATGAGGTTTCTGGCCTTGTTACAGCAGAAATAGTTTCTGCCGGTATTCAAAATGGCGGAAGACTTTTGATTCTTCATGAAACAGAAGGTATTCTCCCTGATTTTGAAGGCATATTGAGTCTTGGAATTCCTGTAATTGAAGATATTTCTCAGAGTGCAGGTGCTTCTGTTCCTGTGTTGAATGCAGAAGGAGTACCAACAGAGGAAAGACGTCTCGCTGGTTCTTTTGGTATTTACACAATTATGGGACTCGAAGAGCGTGATGTTCTGACAGCTGGTGGTGGTGCAGTTCTTATGGCACCTGGCCGCCGCGAATGGATAGTCTTGAAAAAATATTCTGATGAAGCTCCTCTAACAGATCTGCTTCCAGATATCAACTGTGCACTTGCCTGGGTTCAGGTAAAGGAATATCCTCGTAATGAAAAGACCCGCAAAGAAATTTTTGCGATGTTCCATCAGGCATGTATGATTGGACGACATAAAATGTATGCGCGTGAGATGGAAAATGGCTCAACTATGAGCTGCTTCCCGCTGATTCTTGCCAGTTCCTTTAAGGACGTAAAGCAGTACGCAGCAAGAAAGGATATTGAAGTTCAGCTTGCTTACGATAATTCGGTAATTGCACTTAAGGATGAACTTTCAGAAAACTGCATTCATGCTAAATCCTTGTATCTGCGATGTGTACATATTCCGCTGTATCCGCGTTTGACTCATGCAGAGAGTGCAAAAATTGTAAAGGTTTTGAGTTCTCTGCCTTAAACTGCCAAAAAAAGGATAGAATGAAAAAGGCACTTTTAATTATAAATGTTAGTAAAGATGAATCAATGACTCTGGCTCAGGAAATAGCTGCTTACCTTTCAAAAAAAGGTGTTCAGCATGAATTCTTGAGTTTTGATGGTTTTGTAGATAATACAGATTTCAAAGGTTTTGATTTTGTAATTTCTCTTGGTGGAGATGGAACCGTTCTTTATGCGGCGCGTAATGCATCTAAGTACGGGCTTCCTGTGTTCCCGGTAAATCTTGGTGAGTTTGGTTTTATTGCTTCGGTTCAGCCAGAAGACTGGCAGAAAGAACTGAAAGTTTTTATGGACGGCAAAGCTCTTTTTGAAAAGCGTTCCATGCTCAAAATTGATGTTTTGCGTGAAGGAAAAAAAGTATATTCCTCTCTAAGCCTGAATGATGCAGTAATTTCAGCAGAACGGGGGGTATCTACAATTATGCTTTCTGTAAAGCGCAATTCACTACCACTATGCCGCCTTAAGGCTGATGGGCTTATAGTCGCAACACCAACCGGCTCAACAGCATATTCTGCAGCAGCTGGAGGTCCAATTGTATCTCCTGAAGTAGAAGCCTTTGTGCTCACTCCACTTAATTCGTTTTCACTTTCCAGCAGACCAATTGTTTTAAGCCCGGACAGTAAATTAGAAATCTCAATAGAAAAGAGCCGTATAAAAGGAATCTGTCTTACAGTAGATGGTCAGGAGCCTTTTGCCCTGAATTACGGTGACATTATTACTATAGCAATGAATAAAAAGAAGGCTCTTCTTGTGGCCGGTTCTGAAGAAAAGTTTTATAACGCACTCAGATCAAAATTAAACTGGTCGGGGGTACCTCATGCTTGAAGATTTAACCATTAAAGACTTTGCTCTTATAGATTCAGATTATCTTGAATTTTCAAAAGGCTTTACCGTATTATCTGGTGAAACTGGTGCCGGTAAGTCTATTTTGATAGGTGCTCTTTCGTTTCTGCTTGGCGGAAAAGCTGATATCCAGCAGATACGTGCAGGCAAAAAAGAGGCGAGTGTAAGTGGAACTTTTCTTTTGCAGAAAGGGCTTCCGGTTCGTTCAGAAATCGCAGAAGACGATGAACCTCGAAATGCGCTTGAATGGCTGAGTGTTCATGGAATTGAAATTGAAAATGACCGGGTACTGCTTCGCCGTATTATCCGCGATACAGGAAAGGCAGGGGCTTGGATTAATGACACTCCTGTTACCCGTGGAGACCTAGCACAGTTTTCTTCATTCCTCGTAGACATTCACGGCCAGCATGAACATCAGTCTCTGATGAAGGTTAGTGAGCACAGAAAATATCTTGATGCACGGGCTGGAATTACAGCCGAGGTAGAAGCTTTTACTGCAAAATACGCTGAACTGGTTCAAAAACGTAAGTTGCTGGCACAATATAATCTTTCTGATAGTGAACGTCTTCGTAAACTTGATATGATGAGCTTTGCTGTAAAAGAGATAAGCGAGGCCAAACTTAAGCCGAATGAAGATACTGAACTCGAAGAAGAACAGGCACGCCTTGCTTCATATGAAAAAATATATTCTGATGTTGATTCAATTGATCAGATGTTGAGTAGTGATGACAGTGGAGTTATAGGTCTTCTTAAAAAAATTCGCCGTGACAGCTCTCATGTTACAGAACTCGATAAGTCTCTTTCTGCTTTGGATGAAAGAGTTGAGTCGGCATTTTATGAGCTTTCTGATATTGCTGCAGAATTTTCTGATTATAAAGCAAAACTTGTTTATGATCCAAACCGCCTGCAGACTGTAGAAGACAGACTTTCCCTGATTTATAACCTTAAGAAAAAATATGCAACATCTGTAAACGCTCCGCTTTCAGAAGTTTTTGCATATTTTGATGAAGCTCAGAAATATATCGAAGAAAATGGTGATGGTAACAACCGTAAAGAACAGCTTACATCAGAAATAAAAGCACTGGAAAAAGTAGTACTTACCCAGGCAGAAAAACTTTCTGCTGCACGTAAGGCTACTGCTTCTGCAATGAATTCTGAAGTGGACCAGATTCTTTCAAAACTTGGAATGAAAGGGACTACCTTCTGCGTTCAGATTAATCAAAAAGCCGGTACAGAAGTTGAACAGCTTTGCGGACCATACGGAAAAGATGATATTGAGTTTATGATAAGTGCAAATCCGGGAAATCCTCCGTTACCGCTTGCAAAAATTGCCTCTGGTGGTGAACTGTCCCGCGTAATGCTTGCCCTTAAAACAATCTTTGCCCGTACAGATAATGTTGAAACTCTTGTATTTGATGAAATTGATACTGGAATTGGTGGCGAGGTTGCCGTTGCTGTTGGAGCCCATATTAAGAACCTTGCCAAAACGCGTCAAATTTTTTGTATAACACACCTAGCGAGCATCGCAGTTTATGCCGATAATCAGATAAAGATAGAGAAGAGTGTCTCTGGCGAAATTACTTCATCTAATGTTTATCCTGTAGAAGGCGAAGCGCGGGTTGCAGAAATTGCCCGTATGCTTTCTGGTGATTCTGATACAGCACAGTCTTTGGAACACGCACGCTCTCTTCTTGCAAAATTCAGCGGAGGTAACTGATGGCAAAAGTTTCGGAGGAAGCAAGACTTCAATTTAGTGAGGCAATTCAGCCGTATAAAGGAAAAATAACCGCTACCCTTGAAAAAGAAAAGATGATGCTTGGTGGCATGCATAAAGGCGACATCGACTACGAAAACAAGAAGCTGCTTTTATGTGAAGATATGATTTATGCTGCTTCTCTTTATATGGCACAGAACAGTCTTTCACTTCGTCTTATTGATGTTAAAAATAATGATGCCCTTAACGATGCCCGCAAACTTCTTTATAAAGCAATCATTTATCTTGAAGAAATTGTTTCAGACGCAATTGATGTGCCTTATATTGATCTTGCTCCTCGCCTTGAACCAATTCATAACGTTCCAATCATCCGACGCTATACGCTTATCCGCAAACTTGGTCTTGCAATTACTATGCTAAAGGATGCTTTTGGTGATAATAGTAAATGGAAGTGGTCTTTTGTTGAACTGGAAGGCCGCTATGCAACTGTTTCTAAAAATCTGATTGATATGAAAGCTTGTGTTAAGGATTATTTTGACCCTGGCTGTATAAATTATGAAACCACAGTTTTGTATATCAGAATGATTCAAAAGCAGCTTAATGATTCAGCTACTGCATACCGCGATAAATACGAACTTTCTACACGTCGTATTGATGATATGCGTAATGCCATCAAATATCTTCTTGCACTGAGAAAACTTTACATAGCAATTGGAGATGCAAACCAGGCAGAAGAAGTAAAGAAAAAGGCAGTTGTCTGGAAAGATAAGATGGATGCAGACCACAAGGCTGGCTTGAGCAATTAAGGAAATACCCACATATGGATAAAAAACTCGCACTCAAAATCTTCGAAGGTTTTTCGATTCAAAGATGGAACGATATGATTCGTCCATTTGACCTTGTAGAAATGGACAAGGCTGCAGAAAAAATGGTTATTGCCTATATAATCGGAAAATACGAAGAGCACCGCAAAAAGTATGTAGACTGGAAATGGATGATTTATGCCTCTCTTTTTGATCTTTTGCGAAAGATTTCTTTGTGCGATATTAAGGCTCCGGTTCAGCAGATGCTGCGCAAGGAATTTCCAAATGAATATATGCGGTTAAATGAATGGGTTTTAAATGGTTACCGCATAATGATTCCGGATGATGATCTTTTTTCAGAGTTTACAATTTATGTCGGCCAGCAGTCTGGAAACATTCCTATTCCAACAGAGCTTAGAACTACTGTAAATATTTATCAAGCTGCCCATAAGTATTCTACAATTCGAGAACTTGAAATGCTTTCTGTTGTAAATGAAAAAGAACGTCTTAAGAATATCAGAAACGAACTTGAAGCAGAAATTCAACCGTATCTTGAACTGGAAGGTCTGCAAAAGCTTATGACTCATCAAAAAGCTTTTGATTTTATATTAAAAATTGAACAGCTTCGTTTTCAGACCAGATGGAATCAGACACCTCGAGTTCCTGCTACTTCTGTTCTTGGGCACTGCTTTTTTGTGGCAATAATGACTCTGCTTTTGGGACGTGAATATAATCCTGAAATGTGTGATCGCCGGGTAATCAATAATTTTTTCAGTGCTCTTTTTCACGATTTACCGGAATCAGTTACAAGGGATATTATTTCTCCAGTAAAAACAGCAACAGATGATCTTCCAAATATTGTAAAAAAGATTGAAGATGAAATTGTAAATAAGGAATTGGTTCCACTTATGGAGCCGTTCTTTGAAAAAGAAATCATTTATTATACCAGTGATGAGTTTACAGACCGCATCCTCGATGAAAAAGGTAAAATAAAACATGTAAGCTGGGAAGAGCTCAATACAAAATTTAATAAGACTAATTTCGATCCGATAGACGGCCGTTTGGTTAGAATCTGCGATCATTTTTCTGCATTAATGGAAGCTGATATTTCTATAAAACATGGAATTACTTCAGAACACCTTACTAGTGGTCGTGAAGGAATACTAAGCAGATATTCAAATGGCGAGATTATAAGTGGAATTGATGTAAATAAATTCTTTAATGAGATTGTTTCATAATTCAATAAAAACTTAGGACTTTTCTTCCGATAATATAATTATGAAAACTCATTTTTGCAAATCACTATCAATCATTTCAATAATTCTTCTATTTGTAACACCACTATTTGCAGATATTACATATAAGGTTGAAAAAGGTGATACCCTTTATTCTATCAGCCGTAAATATCAGATTACAGTTGCAGAATTAAGAACTGCTAATAATTTGTCAGAAAACGACGTAATAAAAGCAGGGCAAAAGCTTATTATTCCAGATGCAGATATAGGAACCGCTGCAGCACTTTCTTCAACAAAAACAGCATCAGCTTCTACGAATACTTCAACAACAAAAACTGTTGAATATGTCGTTGCAAAAGGTGATACCCTTTATGGTATTGCGCGCAAAAACGGTATGTCTGTTGCAGACCTTATGGCAATCAATAATCTTGATTCTTCAGCTGTAATAAAGATAGGTCAAAAACTAAAAGTAAATGCAAATTCTACGGAATCAGCTTCAAAAACTACAGCTGCAAAACCAGTTGAACCTGCAAAGCCTGGCGAGACTGTAATCAAAGTAAATGAAAAAGCTCCTGATACCCGTACTTATGGTACAACAGTAACTGCAGATGCAAATACAAAATGGCCTGTTTCTTCCCCTAAAATTACTCAGGTAAAAGGAAAGATTTCCGGGGTTCAGTTATCTGCCAAAACAAACGAATCTGTTCTTTGTATCCATGAAGGAACTGTAATGTACGTTGGTGTATACCGTGGCTTTGGTCAGGTAGTTTTTGTTCAGTCTAAGACAGGTTTGATTTACGCATACACCGGTCTTGGTTCAGTAAAAGTTCGTAAGGGTGAATATGCTGTTTCTGGCAGTGAACTTGGTACTGCTGGTCTTGATTCAATCAGTCAGAAATACCAGATTACTTTTATGGTATTCCAGAATGGTCAGCCAATTGACCCTGCAAAAGCACCAAGAAACTGATGTCATGCTCGGGCTTGACCCGGGCATCTATCTTTTCTCAACACACTTCTTAAACAATTCCATACAGGTTATCGCATCGTCTAATGCACGGTGCGAAGAACCTTTATCTATACCAAGATAATCAGCTAAATAATCCAGTTTATGATATTCTGCTTCTGGAATCAAAATTCTAGAAAGTTGAAGGGTATCTACTGCGTAATTTTTTGTAACTGGTAATCCGCAGATTTCGCATTCAGCATTCAGAAAATTTAAATCGAACTGCGCATTGTGTGCAACAATAATTGAGGAATCAAGAAATCTTAAAAAACTTTGAATATGATTTTGAATCGGATCAGCGGCATCAACCATCTGTTGCGTAATGTGAGTAAGTGAAACTATAAAAGGTGATAATATCTGATCTGGATCGAAAAGCCGTGACCATTTAGAAAGAGTGCCGTCCTTAGTAAACCGGACGGCACCTATTTCTATGATGCGGCT
>OCVV011351465.1_pt1 | contig 22587 bp, 12 predicted proteins | sample 1539721 | NCBI WGS metagenome assembly OCVV01 (sample SAMN02144230, study PRJEB22623) | gut metagenome | biome: sheep rumen | host: Ovis aries | place: New Zealand
GCACTTGCCCCAGCCACGGGCCACGAGGGCGGCGTGGGAGGTCATGCCGCCGCGCTCGGTGAGGATACCCACGGAGGCGTGCATACCGTCAATGTCTTCGGGAGAGGTCTCTTCACGGACCAGGATGCACTTCTTGCCGGCAGCGGCGAACTTGATGGCATCCTCGGAGGTGAACACAATCTGGCCTACGGCGCCACCCGGGGAAGCGGGCAGACCCTGGGCCATGATGGCAGCCTTCTTCTCAGAGGCGGGATCCAGGATGGGGTGCAGAACCTCGTCCAGCTGGGCGGGAGCTACACGCATCACGGCGGTCTTCTCGTCGATGAGGCCTTCCTCGACCATATCTACAGCCATCTGGAGGGCGGCCAGGCCGGTGCGCTTGCCGATACGGCACTGCAGCATCCAGAGCTTGCCTTCCTGGATGGTGAATTCAATATCCTGCATGTCCTGGAAGTGGTTCTCCAGGTTCTTGCGAATCTCGTCCAGCTCCTTGTAAACCTCAGGCATGGCGGTTTCGAGGGAAGCGAGGTTCTTGTTCTTTTCGCTCTTGGTAGCTTCGTTCAGGGGGTTGGGGGTACGGATACCGGCCACCACATCCTCGCCCTGGGCGTTGATGAGCCACTCGCCGTAGAACTTGTTGTCGCCGTTGGCGGGGTTACGGGAGAAAGCCACACCGGTAGCGGAGGTGTCACCCATGTTACCGAACACCATGGACTGTACGTTCACAGCCGTGCCCCAGTCATCGGGAATGTGCTCGATCTGACGATAGCGGATAGCGCGCTTGCCGTTCCAGCTCTTGAACACGCCGCCGATGGAGCCCCAGAGCTGAGCCTGGGCATCGTCCGGGAATTCAACACCCAGCACTTCCTTGATGCGCACCTTGAAAGCCTCGGCCAGGTCCTTGAGCTGGTCGGCGGTGAGCTCGGTGTCGCTCTTGTAGCCATTGGCCTTCTTCACGTCTTCCATCATGCGGTCCAGCTGCTGACGGATACCCTGGCCGTCTGCGGGCTCGATGCCCTCGGCCTTTTCCATCACGACGTCGGAATACATCATGATGAGACGGCGGTAGGCGTCATACACGAAACGGGGGTTGCCGGTCTTCTTGATCATGCCGGGAATGGTAGCGGAGCAAAGGCCGATATTGAGGATGGTATCCATCATGCCGGGCATGGAGCTGCGTGCGCCGGAGCGGCAGCTGACCAGGAGCGGATCGTTGGCGTCGCCAAACTTCTTGCCCATGATCTTTTCGGTAGCTTCCAGGGCTGCGGCCACCTCTACGCGGAGTTCGGGGGTGTAGCCACCGCCCAGACGGTAGTATTCCGTGCAGCACTCGGTAGTAATGGTGAAACCGGCGGGAACGGGCATACCCAGGAGATTCATCTCTGCAAGGTTGGCGCCCTTGCCACCCAGAAGCTCTCTCATCTTGCCATTGCCCTCGGCGTGCTTGCCGCCAAAGCGATAGACTCTTTTCTTAATTTCTGCCATAAAACTATTATTAGGTTAAATATCAACTGTCTTAAACGTGCAAATATACGGTTTTTACAGCAAACTGGCAAAAAAACCATCAGATAAAAAGTGGACGGCTTCCCTCCCCAAGGAAACCGTCCGGGTATATAAAACGAACTTAACAAATAGACACGAAGCAAGCTTCAATGTCCAGCGCAAAGGTACGATGTTTTTATGTCAAAATCAATAAAAACTTACAGCTTTGGAACAAATAAATTATTTTAGTAACTGATTTATAGGCCAATTGGCCGAATGTCAAAAACTTACAAAAGCGCCGTTACAGCCTGGTAATAGCGTTTGGATACCGGAATTTCCCTCGCGCCCTCCTGGTCCAGCCGGGCCAGCGCATATCCGTTGGCGTCTTTCTTGAGGAGGTCCACATGGGCCGCATTGAGAAAAAAGGAGCGGTGGCAGCGCACCAGCCCGTGGCGCTTCAGGGTGTCTTCCAGCGAGCGCATGGAGCTTCGAAGGGCCAGATCCCGGATCTTTCCATTGTCCAGGTGCACTACATGCACGTAATTTTCCTCGGCCTCTATATAAAGGACAGACTCTGAGGAGACCACCAGTTTGACGCGCTTCTGGTCGTCATAGAAACGGATGAGCGTCTTTTCCTCGGGAATGACCGGCCGGCCGATTTCCCGGACCAGGTCGTTCATCTGGACAGCCATCGAGATGATGGACAGCGGGAACACCAGGATGCCCGACGTATACAGCACGCACAGGGACATCACGGTAAAATAGGGCCGGACGCTGCCCCAGCCGATACCCATGGGGATAGACATGAAAAGCCCGCTCACCACCGCCTCACTAAGGCACCACAGGATGTACAGCGGCCAGTTCAGGTCCAGCCTGCGGCGAAGGAGGTAGAGCAGCATGCGGGAGAGCGACACCACACCCAGCACGATGAGCGTGCACACGATGAGATTGAGCGTATAGCGCCCTGCTCCCACCGCGAGGAACTCGTCCATCAGGAAGGGCTTGTAGGCCAGTACGAACAGGAAGTAGAACAGCGGAATGCCTGTGATGAAAATGGTAATCACAGGCATTTTATAGAAAGCGCGCGAGATGGTTCTCATCAGTACTCAAATACCTCCATGACCGATGTGGGAGCGCCGGAACTGGTAAAGGCACCCATGTCGTAGGGATTCCAGGTTTCGGACTTGCCGGTATACTGGGCGATGGCGGAAACATCGGAGTAGAGGGCCGGTTTCCAGACGCCGTCCACTTCGGGCTCCCAGTAGAACACGCCGGCGCAGCCTTTGAGGTTGCGCAACGAGGTAACGAAGGAATTCAGCACCTGCTTGGCCGTAGCTTCTGAAGCAAAGGTCTTCACACCCACTTCGGAGATGATGACCGGCACGCCCAGGGTTTGGGCCAGATGGGTCACGTTGTTCAGGGCCTGCTGGTTCATCTGGGCAGCGGTCTTGCCCTGCTGTGCCTGCGGGTAATGCGAAAGGGCGATCATGTCAAACTTGCCGCCCTGGGCCTTGATCTGCTGGAACCACCACAGGTTCTCCTCGAAGGCGTTGTTCAGGTGGGGCATCACGATGGCGTGGGGATAGACGGCCTTGGCGGCGTCGTAGCCGGCGTTATACAGCTTGGCAAAATGCTTGCGGCCGTCGGCGATGTCGCCGGACTCGGTCCACAGCTGGCCGGCGGGCCAGAGCATGCCGTTGCGGGTTTCGTTGCCCACCTGCACCCAGTTCACGGTGACGCCGGCGTCCTTGAGGGCCTGCAGCACCTCCGTGGTGTGGGCGGCCACGTGGTCGCACATCTTGTCCAGGTCGGCCTTGTCGGCGGCCCAAGCGGCGGGGATGCTCTGGCGGGAAGGATCGGCGAAGAAGTCGCTGTAGTGAAAATCGACCATCAGGGCAAGGTCGGCGGCCGATACGCGTTTGGCCATGGCCACTACATCGGCCTTGCCGCTCCAGCCCCGGTACGGGTTCACCCATACGCGAAGGCGGATGGCGTTGATGCCGCTCTCCTTGAGGACAGCGAGCAGGTCTGCCTCCGTACCGTCCTTTTTCCGGAACTTGCGGCCGCCGGCCTCCATCTCGGAGGCCCAGCCGATATCTGCGCCCTTGGCAAAGGTGGGCGTACCCACTTCTTCGGGAATCTCAGACTTTCCAGGGTCCGGATTGTTCTTGGACCCGCAAGAAACAGCCGCAAAAAGTGCGGCCACAAAAAGTATCCTTTTCATGGCCGCAAGTTAAGAAAAAATGAGGAGGAATCAAAAACGCACACGCCACATTTGCTTTTCTCAAGATAAGTAACTACCTTTGTAGCAGCATAAAGAGTGATTAAGATTCTGTGTTGGATTGCACATCCTTCGGCGAGGGCTTAATCACTCTTTTATCTTATCTACGATCGAATAAAATATCCGATGTCTTGGCAAACAAAAAAAGGTCAAATCAAAGAAGATTTGACCCAAGTCATTATCTATTTGTACAGTCTTGGACCTGGTCCAGGGCTTTTTTGGACGAGGTCCCATTTTAGGGCGTGGACCTGGTCCAGCGGTTGTGCCACAGAGGGCCCTGGAAGGCATACATGCTGGACCTGGTCCAAGGGATAAAAAAGGACCGCGTCCAAACGGCCAGGGGACCTCGTCCAAATAATGAGGGGACCAGGTCCAAGGAGCAAAAGAGGACCTTGTCCGGAGTGCCCTCCCCTACAGCTCAAACACCACCGAGGAGTTGGGACCCAGGGTGAGGCTGGTGCCGGAGGACGAGGCCGTTCCCAGCACGGCCAGCGGTTTGGACATGGAGTCGGAAACCTGAACCACCTTCCGGGCGTTGGCCACGTTGTGGATCACCAGGAGTTTCTGATCCCCTTCCGTCATGTACCAGGCGGCGATGGACGAGCCGGATACGGAAGCCTGGGACATCTTGCCCAAGGCCAGGGCCGGGTAGGTATTGCGCAGGCGGCTCCAGGTCTTGTAGACGTTCAGCATGGACCCTTCAGCGGCATCTTCTGCCGCTACGGACATGTCGTCCGTGAGCATGCTGCTGTCTACCTTTCCGCCCAGGGCGGCCGATGCCAGGGCACCGCCGCGCGTCCAGCGGATGGGCGTGCGGACGTATTCGTCCCCGCCGTCCTTCTTGCCCCAGTAACCCAGTTCTTCACCCTGGTAGAGGAAGGGCTTGCCGGGGCCGCTGAGGAGGATGGCGGCCGCCTGCTTCTCCCGGGCCACATTCTTGTTCACCTCAGAGGCGAAACGGTTCTGGTCGTGGTTGGAGAGGAAGAAGGAGGTGATGGCATCCGGACGCTGGGCCGTATGGTCGCTCACATAGGAAGACACGGCACTCACGAAGCCGGAGGCGTTTCCGCCGTTGAGCATGTCGCGTACCTTATATCCATAGTCGAATTCGAAGCAGGAAGTGAGGGCCTGGTAGTAGGTCTTCTCCACGCTGTGACCTTCCCAGGCCTCGGCCACCATGAAGATATTGCCGTTGTGGCCGGCCTCCTGATAGGTGGCGTTGCAGTGCTCGTACCATTTGGTAAGGAGGGTGCGGTTGGACGCATGGTTGTAGGAATTGAGGCCGCCGCAGATATGTTTCACGGCATCCAGGCGCAGGCCGTCCACGCCCATCCTGATCCACTGGTCGGCCGATGCCGCCATATCCTTGAAGCAGGCGTTGTCCTGGGCCTTGGACACATCCCCGTAATTGAGGTCCGGCATCCAGTCGCTGAAGCAGCCCATATAATAAAGGGTCTGGGTAGAGACGTTGGTGAGCTCGATCTTGTAGCGCCCGTTGCCGGTGAACCACATGTCGGCGCCGTCTCCAACCAGTTCCACCTCCTGGCCTTCCGTGATGTTGCCGCCGTTCTTGGCGCCGAACTTGGAACCGGCATTCCAGTTGTTGTACTTGCGCACCAGCATGCCCCACTTACCGGAGATGTCCATCACCAGGTAATAGGTGCCGTCTCCCTTGTCCACGAACTGGACGAACTTCCCTTCGCCGCCGTCCTGCCAGGTCCAGAGGTTCCAGGTGGCCGTACCGTTGGTAACATCCTCGGTGGTCTTCGTCACCTTGATATGGGGAGAACCGCTGGTGACCGTCTTCCACTCGCCCGCGGAATAACTGGTTCCCGTGAGCATGGGGAAGTTCTTATAGTCGGAGGCCGGATTGGCGCTGATGAAATAGTAGTCCCGGTAGGGGCTGGAGGCATCGGCGATAGCATCCTTGAACCAGGCATGGCCCTTGCCGCTGTGGTTGAGCACATAATCCAGGTAAATCTCGATACCCTTTTCATGTGCCTTGGCCAGCAGTTCCTTGAAATCGTCCATGGTGCCCAGCTTGGGATGGATACCGAAATAATCGGTGACATCATAGCCGTGGTAGGAATCGGACGGATGGATGGGGCTCAGCCACAGGGCCGTCACGCCCAGTTTATCCAGATAGTCCAGGTGCTGGGTAACGCCCTTGATGTCGCCCCAGCCGTCTCCGTCGCTGTCGGCGAAGGAGTACACCAGCAGCTGGTAGGCCGTATTGGAGCGTTTGGTGCCGTCGAAGGCGGCCGGCGCGGGAACCAGCTGGGCCAGTTCCTCTCCCTGGGCTACCGTCACGGTCTCGCTCTTAGAGCCGGCCTTCACCGTAATCACGGAACTGCGGCCGTTGCCCGTGTCATTGTCCTTCACGCTCACGGAGAACGATCCGTTCCCCTGCCCGGAGGTCTTGCTCAGGACCACCCAGCTGTCGGGTACGGAGGCCGTCCAGTCGGCCGATGTCGTCACCGTCACGAACTTGTGGCTGGCGTCCTGGTCCTCGAAGACGAGGGCCGACGGCGCAAGGCTGAGGGATACCTCCTCGTTGGTCTGCTTGTTTCCGGGGCCGCAGGCAAGGAGCACGGCGCCGGCGAGCAGCATCAGATAATATTTCAGCTTTTTCATATACGCAGGCTTAAATTGGCAGACGGGTGCCCGGTCAGGGGCGCCCGTCCGAAAAAAACTAGTTGTTGGCAGGGATGAGGGTGAGGGTGCGGGCATTGAAGTCCAGCTTCACCTGATACGTACCTGCCGTGGTCACCTTGATGTCGCCGCCGACGCCGGAGAGGGCATCGAGAGCGCCGCCCAGGGCCAGGTCCCAGTTGCTGTTCAGGCGGACCTTCAGCGAGTCGTCAGCCGCCAGCGTGACGCTGCCGGTGTAGGTATGGTCGGCCTGCTCGGTGAGGAAGACCTCCTTGTCATCGGCCCAGCCGTTGAAGGTGCCCATCAGGCCCACCTTGTTCACAGCCACGGCGCTGGCGGTGTTGTTCACCAGGTCAACGGTCCAGAAGTAGGTACCGGCAGCGATGGTCATGTTGTCATTGGCACCCAGGGTGTAGGTGAGACCGTCGCCGGCCGTACCGCCGATCCAGGAACCGTCGTGGATGAACTTGAACTCGATGGCGTCGCCGTACATGGCGAGGACGCCCTTGTAAAGGCCCTTGGTGTCACCGCCGAGCTTGGGGGCATCGGCCGTCCACTCGCTCCAGTTGCCGGGAACGGAGATGACGTCCTTGTAGGCAGGAGCCTGTCCCTCACCGGTGATGGAACCGGTGCCGGCATTGAAGTCCAGGGTCACCACTTGCTCGGCAAGGGCAGGAACGTTGTCCAGGTCACCGCCCGTGCCGCGATAGACGATCTTGCCATCGTAGATGTTGAATTCACGGGTCCAGGGATCAGAAGTGGAGATTGCGGAAGCGGCGTACATTCTCAGATTACCACCGGCAGGGAGGGTAACCTTGAGAGTGGTACCATCGGCAACAAAGACGTTGTTGGTGGCAGCCTCAACCATCTCTACGTTCCAGCTGTCGGTACCCAGACCAGTGCAGTCACCCACGATGCGGACCTTGGCAGGTTCGATGTGCAGGATGCTGCGCTTGCAGTCGATGTGCACCATGTAGAAGCCGTCGGAAGGAACGAAGCAGTTGCCCTCGGAAACGGTGAATCCGTCGTTGGTTTCCAGGCTGTTGAAGTCGTTGCCGTCCCAGGAAGGAGCGGAGTTGAACTTGAAGCCGGAAGCGGCCTTGAAATAACGCACTGTCCAGAACTGGGCTTCGGCGTTGGCGCCCCAGTCGGGGTTGTGCAGGACGGGGGTGAGTTCCACCACGCCGCTCTGGTCGCCGAACCAGTTACCGAAGTCGGCACCGGTCATGTACAGGTGTTCGGGGAACTCCCGGTACTCCTCGATGAGGATGGTAGGATTGTCACCGTAGGTGAAGGTGATGTTGTAGGCACCGGCCACACCCACACGGATGTTCTTGTCACCGGTGTTGAAGGCCGTACCCAGGGTGGGAGCGTACACATCGTACGGGTTCTCGGGATCAATGGTGCTCTTTTCATTGGCCTCAGGGCCGCCCCAGGCGGTACCCCAGTCATGGTCGGCGCGGAGCTTGAACTCATCGTCAGCCGTGAGGGTCACGTTCTTGATCACCCAGGTGTCACCGCTGGTGTTGGTCAGGTCGTGGTCCGTATTCCAGGCACCTTCGGCATCCAGGGTACCTACCAGGGAGATGCTCTTGGGCTTCGGCTTGGGAGCGGGGGTGTCACCGGCATCCACGGCGATGGACTTGATAATCTTACCAGTTCCATTAGCGGGATCCAGGATAAGGTCGTAGACACCGTCCTCGGCGATCTTGATATTGCCGCCGTCCTGCTTCATGGCGAATTCCTCGCCCAGGGTGTAGCTTTCCACGCCGTCGGCATAACCGAAGTTCTCCTTCCAGTCGGCATCCTTGCGGAACTTCCACTCGTCACCGGCGTTGAAAGGAACGGCCTTGGCTACGTGGAGGGTACCGTTGGTCACCATTTCCACGTCGTCGGCCCAGCTGTTGAAGGAACCGATCACGCTCCAGGTACTCACCTCCGTATAAGCGGCATACGGGTCGATGGTGACAGCCTGGGTCTTGATGATCTTGATGGTAGCGGCTTCGGGATCCAGGATGATGTCATAGGCACCGTCCTCCAGGATCTTGATGTTGGCACCGCCCTGCTTGGCAGCGAAGGCCTCGCCCAGGGTGTAGGTTTCCACACCGTCGGCATAACCGAAGTTCACATCCCAGTTGGCATCCTTGCGCAGCTTGAATTCGTCGCCGGCTGCCAGGGTGATGTTCTTGGCTACGTGGAGGGTACCGTTGGTCACCATTTCCTCGTCGCCGCCCCAGCTGTTGAAGGAACCGATCACGCTCCAGGGGCTAACCTCTGTATAAGCGGCATAAGGATCCTCCTGAAGAGCCACGGACTGGATGATCTTGGCCTTGGCGCCGTCGGCATCCAGGATGAAGTCGTACACGCCGTCCTCGACGATCTTGATGTTGGCACCGCCCTGGGACAGGTCGATGTCTTCACCGAGGGTGTAGCTGGTCACACCTTCGGCATAACCGAAGTTCACGTCCCAGCTGTTGTCCTTGCGGAACTTCACCTCGTCACCGGCGGCCAGGGTAACGGCCTTGGCCAGGTGCAGGGCGCCGTTGGTGAGCATGGCCACGTCGGGATCGGAACCCCAGCCATTGAAGGAACCCACCAGGCTCCAGGGGCTGGGCTCGGTGTAACGGGCATACGGATCACCGGTAGGAAGCCAGATTTCATAGTCCTGGATATCCACGGTGTTCTCGGAATCGATATAACCGTTGAGACCATTGTCCTTGGCCTGATCCTGCAGGGAGGCACGTACGGCCAGGGAAATGTTTACTTTGTCATTCTCGGCAAAGCCCAGGGTCATGAGGGCCTTGCACAGTTCCGTGCGGGTAACGGTGAGCTTGCCTTCGGCGGCCTTGGAGACAAGGGTCTTGGAAAGGACCTTGTCACCGGCTTTCAGCAGGGCCAGGGAGTGGACGGGAGCCACTTTCTCGTTGAAACCCATCTTGAAGGAACCGGGCGTATATTCGGCATACACTCCGTCGTCGTCCATGGTGTAGGACGTAAGGACCGGTGCGGTCCCGCTGGCGGGATCGAAAATCACCATCTCCTTCTTGGCGCAGGAGACTACGCCCAACACGGCCAGTCCAGCTGCGATAATATAGGAAAATACTTTCTTCATAGCTGCTCTCTGTTAAAGATAACCCTCGTTCTGGGTAAGGTTGGTGTTGGCCTGAAGATCCTGGGTAGGAATGGGGAAGAGGGTACGGTAGCTCTCGACATCGCGTCCTTCCTTTACCTCACCCTTCCACTGCCAGGTATAGCCGGAAACGAACTTATCGAAACGGATAAGGTCGTTGCGGCGCCAGCACTCCTGATAGAGTTCGCGGCCACGTTCGTCCAGCAGATCCTGGGCGGAGATGCCGTTGGCGGCGGGCAGGCCGGCACGGGCACGCACCTGGTTCAGGGCGCCCAGACCGTCAAGGCCGGTAGCACCGTTCATCTGGCACTCGGCGGCCATCAGCAGCACGTCGGCGTAACGCATCAGCGGGAAGTCGGTATCTACGAAGCCGGCAGCCTTGCCGTCTTCACCGGCCGAGGTCTTGTTCAGGAACTTCTGGAAGCCATAACCGTCGGCGAAGTTGCCGATATCGTCGATGTCCAGCTTCTGGATATTCTCGCGGGCGGCGTCCTTGGCCTTCTTTTCCTTCTCGGTCGATTCGGGCATCTTGTCCACGTCGGCCGTGGATTTGTCGGTGTCGTAGAGGAGGTAGCGGTCATCCTTCACCTTGTCGAAGAGGGACACGAATTCGGGCGTGGTGCGCAGACCGCCCCAACCGGAGGAGATACCGATCTGGGTCACGTCCATCGTACCGCCGGTGGAGGCGAAGATGAGGTAGTTGGTTACGCCGTAGCTCTTGGTGAACTCACCGTCCTGCTCCACGGCGAAGATGATTTCGTCGGTGCGCTGGTCGTTGTCGGCCAGGAACAGCTCCTGGTAGGCGGAGTACTTGCCGCCCACGGAGGTGGTGTGCAGGGAGTAGCCGTCGTCCATGAGGTCCTTCAGGACGTTGGCGCAATCCTGCCAGCGGGCCGTTCCGGTGTAGACTTCGGCGTTCAGGTACAGCTTGGCCAGCAGGAACTTCACGAAACCCATGCTTACATGGCCCTTGTGCACGGCGTCCTTGCCGGGCAGGCGGCCAGCTTCCATGAGGTCCTTCAGTTCGGTTTCCAGCCAAGTGAACAGGTCGGTGCGGGAGATTTCCTTGGGGCTCACACCCACGACATCGGCCTCGGTGGTGAAGGGCATCTTGCCGAAGTTGTCCAGGCCGTGGTAGTAGGCCAGGGCGCGCAGGGCGCGGGCTTCGTCAATGTAGCGGTCACGGACGGCTTCGTCGATGCCGCCAATCATGCCGGCTTCACGGATGAACTCGTTGGCGGTGGACACCTGCATCAGCACGCGGGAATAGAAAGCGTAGATGAAGGTATCGTCCTTGGTCCAGTTCATATAATGGAAGTTCTTGATGGTCTGGTCGTTCCATCCGCAGACGCTCTCATCGGTGGTGAGTTCGTTCAGGTGGTACAGACCGCGGATGTACTGGGAAGCACCGCCGTCCAGACCGGAAATGGAGGCACCGCCGTCCGGGCCATAGTAGCCGGAAGTGGCAAAACCCAGGTACACGCCGGCGATATAGGAATCAAGGGCCGACTGGCTGACGAGCACCTTGTCCACGGTGTTGGCGTTAGGATCGATAGGAGTTACATTCAGATCACCCACGCAGGCGGTCATTGTCGCCGCTGCGGCAACGATGCCAAAGATATAATTGATGGTTTTCATTATCGTGATCCAGATTAGAAGTTGAATTTCACACCAGCCACAAAGGTTCTCGGGCGGGGATACATGGCGTTGTCGATACCGTCGCCGATTTCAGGGTCGATGCCCGTGTACTTGGTGAAGGTGACAATGTTCTGCACAGTACCGAAGATGTTCAGGGAGGCGAAGCGGTCGGGGCTCACTTCCATGACCTTGGGGAAGGTATAACCCAGGGTGAAGTTGTCCAGCTTGAGGAAGGAGCCGTCCTGGAGATAGTAGTCGGACAGGTACTGGGCCTGGGAGAAGCGGGAGTTCACGGCGGAGCTCACGCGGTTGCTCACGAAGTTGTTGGTGTACAGGTCGGCCAGCATTTCGGTGTCGGAGGCTACGTTGTTGTAGACCCAGTTGCCGATGGAGGCGTGACCGGAGAGGGCTGCCGTCCAGTTCTTCCAGCTGAAGCTGGTGTTGAAACCGAAGGTGAAGTCCGGAGCCGGGTGGTGGGCCAGGTACTTGTCGTCGGAGGTGATGCTGCCGTCGTTGTTACGGTCTACGTACACACCGCTGATGGGACGGCCCTGGGCATCGTACACCTGCTGATACAGGTTGAAGGTGCGCATGGGATAGCCCACGGTGATCATCTGTACGTTGTTGCCGGTACCGCCGGAGATACCGCCGGTCTCGACGCCGGTGGCATTCTCGTCGGAAGCGGTAAGTTTGGTGACCATGTTGTAGTTATAGGCCATGTTGAAGCCCAGGTTCCAGCTCATGTCACGCTTTTCGATGAGGATGGTGTTCAGGTCAAACTCCACACCCTTGTTGGTCATGGTACCGATGTTGGTGTTGAGCATGTTGGTAAGGTTGGAACCGCCGGGCACCGAAACGAAGTTCAGGATGTCGCGGGTGTCACGCTTGTACAGGTCGATGGCAGCCGTGATGCGGTCGTTCCAGAAGCCCAGGTCCAGACCGATGTTATAGGTAGTGGTGGTCTCCCACTTCAGGTTGGCGCTGTAACCGTTAGCCACGATAGGAGCGGCGTAGGAAGTGCCGTCGGTGAAGTAGTAGGAACCGGGCGTGTTGATGGTGAGGAAGGTAGCGAAGGTGTCGTAGTATTTACCGACTTCCTGCTGACCGGTCTCACCCCAGGAGGCGCGAAGCTTGAGGGTGGAGAGCTTCTGCACGTTCTTCATGAAGGGCTCGTTCTTGATGTTCCAGCCCAGGGCCACGGAGGGGAAGATACCCCACTTGTTGTTCTGGAAGCGGGAGGTACCATCGGCACGCAGCGTGGCGGTGATCAGGTAACGGTCGGCGAAGCTGTAGTTGGCACGGCCGAAGAAGGACACCAGGTAGAGTTCGCCCTTGCCGTCGGTGTTGGTCATCTCGGCGTTGTCGGCGATACGGTACTTGTACGTGTGGTTCTTGCTCCAGAAGTGCTGCCAGGAATAACCGGCCATCAGGTCCACGAAGTGCTTCTCGGCGAAGGTGTGGCTGTAGTCGGCATAGAATTCCAGGGTGGTGTTGCGACGGGTGTAGGTGTAGTCCTCGTGGCTGCCCATACCGGATTCACTGGTGTTGTGGTAGGAGCTCTCGGAGCCTTCCTTGGTAACGTTGGTGTTGTTGGAGCTGGCCACGTCGATACCCAGGTTCAGGTTCATGCGCAGGTCTTCGAAACCATGGAGCTTGTAGTCGAACTGGGCGTTGCCGATGAAACGGTTGGTGTTGCCCGTGCGGGAGATGTCTTCCAGGATGGCGACGGGGTTCTTGGTGGCCATGGTGTTGATGGTACCGCCCGTTCCGTACCAGGTGGTGTAGCCGTTGAGACCGTTGGGATCGTAAACGGGCTTGGAAGGATCGTAGTGGTTGGCTGCGCCGATAGCACCTTCGTCCACCCAGTTGTTGCGGGTGGACACGAACTTACCGTTCAGGTTCACGTTCAGGTGCTTGTCGAAGAAGCTGGGAGAGAGGTTCATGGAGAGGGTGTAACGCTCCATTTCCGTTCCCTTCAGGGTACCTGTCTGTGCCGTGGCACCGCCGGAAATGCGGTAAGGCATGTTCTCGCCGATACGGCCCGTCAGGCTGAGGTTGGCGTCCACGGAGGGAGCAGCCTGGTAGATTTCCTTCTGCCAGTTGGTGTTGGCGTTGCCCATGGCGGCTTCGGCCGGGGAATTCAGGCCGTAGAAGTCACGGATGAGGCTGCGCAGCTCGTTGGCGTCCAGCAGGCTGTTGTACTTGGCGATGGTGTTCACGGAAGTAGTGAGGTCTACAGACACATTGGTCTGCTTAGCCACCTTGGAACCCTTCTTGGTGGTAATCACGATAACACCGTTGGAAGCACGGGAACCGTAGATGGCGGTAGCCGAAGCATCCTTGAGCACGGTGAAGCTCTCGATATCGCTGGGGTTGATGGAGGAGAGAGGGTCTGCTCCGCCCATGCCGTCGTTGGAGACGGGCAGGCCGTCGATCACGATGAGCGGGTCGTTGGAAGCGTTGATGGAGGAGCCGCCGCGGATGCGGATCATGGCACCGTCACCGGGGCGGCCGGAGCCGGCGGTGACGACCACACCTGCGCTCTTACCGCGGATGAGGTCGGCGGGGGTGGTGATGACGCCCTTGTTAATTTCATCGGCCTTGACCGTAGAGACGGAACCCGTCATGTCGCTCTTCTTGACGGTACCGTAACCGATGACCACCACCTCGTCGAGGAAATTGGTATCTTCTGCGAGGAGAATGGAAGCGGGCACATCCTTGGCCGCGAAAGTCTGGGATGCATAGCCGATGCAGGAGATTTCCACCATAGCATCGGCACTGGAAACAGTGAGGAGGAAGTCGCCATCCAGACCGGTGGAAACGCCATTGGACGTTCCCTGCTCGATCACCGAGGCTCCGATAACGGGGCCGATGGCATCTACCACCACACCTTTAACCTGGTATCCGCCCTGGGCGAATACGGTCATGCAGGCTGCGCACAGCACTGCAAATGCGGTTAGTAACCTTTTCATTAGTGTGTAGTTAGAAATTATTTAGTGTTGATAAGTTTCACGCTTACGGCGCCCAGCACCAGGAACACACCAGCTGCAAGGAGCATGGCCGGCTGGCTGCCGCCGAGGAGAGAGAGCACCGCGCCACCGGTTGCGGCCGCCACAATCTGGGGCAGGCAGATGGTGCAGTTGAACAGGCCCAGGTAGCTGCCCATGTAAGGGCTTCCCTCCAGCGCGTTGGTAAGGAGGGTGAAGGGCAGGGCCAGCATGGCAGCCCAGGCAAAGCCGATGAGGAAGTAGCTCACGAACAGGGCATACTGGTTGTGGATGAACATCACGGAGGCAAAGCCCGCGGCACCCACGAGAAGGCTCACCACATAGGAGAGCTTGAGATTTTTGAACCTCGGCAGCACGGCGGCCCATGCCAGGGAGCCCACGGCCTGCACGGCGAAGAGAACGCCCACCCAGTTGCCGGCAGCCTGATAGGCTTCGGAGGCGGTATCGGTGGTATTCCACACATTCTGGGCGATGGCACCGTTGGTGTAGGTCCACATATAGAGGAAGGCAGCCCATGAGAAGAACTGCACGAGGCCCACGGTCCAGAAGGTGGACGGGGCTTTGATGAGGAGCTTCACAAGACCCTCGGAGGGTTTCTCGGAGCCGGCGTCATCGGCAATCTTATGGAACTCGGCATACTCCTTCGGAGGCATTTCCTTCACGCGAAGGAGCGTGTAGAGCACGCAGAGGATGAGGATGAGTGCGCCCACGTAGAAGCTCCAGATGACGCTGTCGGGGACGACGCCCCTCGGAGCGGTGTTGGCAATCCCGATCCAGGTAAAGAAGATGGGAAACAGGTAGCCAAGCAGGGAGCCGGCATTGCACAGGAAGCTCTGGATGCTGTAGGCCTGGGTCTTCTGCTTTTCGTTCACCATGTCTCCCACCATCATCTTGAAGGGTTGCATTGCTACGTTGATGGAGGTGTCAAGGAAGATGAGGGAGAACAGGCCGAACCACATGGCCATGTTGAGGCCCAGGAAGAGCCGGGTACTGAAGTGAAGGCTGCCGGCGTTGGGCAGGAACATCATCACCAGCACGGCGATGATGGCGCCCACGAGGAGGTAGGGCTTGCGTCGGCCCATCCGGCACCAGGTACGGTCACTGTACTTGCCGATGAGCGGCTGCACCAGCATGCCCATCAGCGGGGGAAGGATCCAGAAGAAACTGAGTTGGTGAGGGTCGGCTCCCAGCGTGGCGAAGATACGGCTGATATTGGCGCTCTGCAGGGCATAGGCAATTTGCACGCCCAGAAAGCCAAAGCTGAGGTCTACGAGTTGACGGAAGGTCAAATCACGTTTCTGCGACATATATATAGAGACTAGTTTAAGCGATTCAAAAGTGGTTCGGCGCAAAAGTAGTATATTTAAAGGTAAATTGGCCACGCCGGAGCGGGCCTGTCCGCCGAATGGATATTTTTTTGCGACGAACGGAATTTCTCCGTACTTTTGCGTTATCATGAAGATTAAGGCAGACCACTGGATTATTCACGCATTCGCGCTGCTGCATGCAGGTGTGGCTTTACTGTGCGCCGCACTGGACATGCGGGACAGTCTCCTTCTTACGGCACTCACCATGACCCTTGCCGGGATTATCTGCTTCCGCGCCAAGCTCACGGTAGAGATTACCGTCACGTCCCTTATCCTTGTCAACATTGTGGGATTCGTGCTGGGCAATGCGGGGGGCCTGGCCAAACTGGACGCCATACCCGCCTTCTGGAGACCGGCCCTCACTACCTTTGCGGTCACGGAAATCATCGGCTGGGCGCTCTATGCCTTTGCGCACAGGCTCACTCCCTATGGGGCGGCGGCCTATGAGCGGGACCAGTCCTGGTACCGCAACGCCGGGTGGCTGGTGGCAGCCGTGGCGCTCATCTTCGCCATCCGCGTCTACACGGACCTCAACTACAGCGGCAACTTCATCCTGGAGAATTCCGGCGTGATGATTCTCCTGATCATCACCACGCTGGTCTCGCTGGCGTTCATGATGGACTTCGCACTACAGATGCAGCGGGAGACATCGGCCCAGCGTACCCGGCGGCATCAGGCCGAGTTCCGCTACATGAACCTCAAGAACCAGGTGAACCCGCACTTTCTCTTCAACAGCCTCAACGTACTGGACTCCATTGTGCAGGAAGGCACGCGGGAGGAGGCCAGCGCCTACATTCACAAGATGGCGGCCATCTACCGCTACCTCATGAAGCTGGAGGGGAAACAGCTGGTTCCCCTCGCCGATGAACTGGCCTTTGCCCGCAATTACCGGGACCTTCTGCTCATCCGTTTCTCGGAGGGGCTCATTACCGAGGACCGGATTGGGGAGAATATCCCCAGGGGCTACATTGTTCCGTGCACGCTGCAAATCCTGCTGGAGAACATCGTGAAGCACAATGCCATCGGCCCGGACAATCCGCTGGTGGCGGAGATTTCCACCGACGGGAAGGTGGTCCGGGTGTCCAACAACATCATTCCCAAGCATACGGCTCCGTCGTCTTCCGGTATCGGCCTCCAGTATGTCCGCAACCAGTACCGGGACATTGCCGGGGAGGAAATCCTCATAGACAGTACCGAAACCCGCTTTTCCGTTACAGTGCCCATCTTGGAAGAACCGGAATAAATTGCTAACTTTGCTGTTACCACAGATTAGTATCACCATGAAAGCCCTTATCATAGAAGACGAACCGCGCGCCCGCGCCCACATGCAGAAACTGCTCTCGGACAACTTCCCCGCCGTAGAGGTGGTGGGTGCCATCGGCTCGGTAAAAGACAGCCTGGAATGGCTCAGGACACATCCCGCCCCCGAAGTCATCTTCATGGACGTGGAGCTGAGCGACGGCAACAGCTTCGAGATCTTTTCGCAGACGGAAATCCCCTGCCCCGTCATCATGACAACGGCCTACGACCAGTATGCCGTACATGCCTTTGAGGTAAACGCCGTGGATTATCTCCTGAAGCCCATCGAGGTGGCAGACCTTAAGCGCGCCATCCAGCGCGTGGCCAGCGGAGAAGCCGTAAAGCCGGCCGGGGAGGCCATTCGTTCCATGATGGACCAGGTCCGGAAGGAGAAGTTCCTCATCCGGCTCAATGACCGCATTGTTCCGGTGCGCACGTCGGATATCGCCTACTTTTATTCAGAGGCCAAGAACTCCTATATCGTTACGCTGAGCGGGTCTTCCTATGTCACCGACGACTCGCTGGATGCCCTGGCAGACAGTGTAGACCCCGAGGCGTTTTTCCGCATCTCCCGCAGCTGCATCATCAGCGAGGGCGTGATAGACTCCGTCTCGCGCCTGATGGGCGGCCGCCTTCGCATCTCTTTGAAACACGGCATTCCTTCCCTCACGGACCTCACCGTCTCCCGCGCCCGCGTAGACGGATTTTTGGAGTGGTTGGAGAAGTAGCTTCGGAGTTGGACCTGGTCCAGGGCATTCTTGGACCTGGTCCACCCCCATCGGCCCACCTGTAACGCACTTTTGGCCCTTTTTCGCGTTACTCGTCCCACCCCGGGATACCCTATAACGCACTTTGGGCCCTTTTTCGCGTTACTCGTCCCGGTCATGAGCGGCGTGCCCTTGTTTAGCGGCGGGGAAAACACTACCTTTGCGGCATGAAACTCAAAGCATCCCTTGAATCCATGCGCCTGCGCACGCTGCCGCTTTCCATGGCGGGCGTGCTGCTGGGCATTCTTCTGGCCGTAGCCGACTGGAAGGTAGACCTATGGACGGCCGTCCTCATTGTCATCACCACCGTGTGCCTGCAAATCCTGTCCAACCTGTCCAATGAACTGGGAGATGTCCTGCGCGGCACCGACACCGCGGAACGGCAGGGGCCACAGTATGGCCTGAACAGCGGAGAAATGACTGTCCGGGATATGAAGGTGCTCATTGGCATCTTCGTGGGGCTCTGCATCGTGTTTGGAACGGCCATGACATGGCGCGCCTTCGGGACCCTGTGGGGCATGACCCCCATCCTGGTGCTCATGCTGGGTGCCGCCGCCATCATGGGTGCCATGAAGTACACTCTGGGGCATAATCCCTATGGCTACCGGGCCAAGGGAGACATCTATGTGTTCCTGTTCTTCGGGCTTGTGGCCGTGATGGGTGCCTATTTCGTGTGTACGAAAGGCGTGGGACTCCACTGGAAGCTGCTTCTTCCCGCCGCCGGCGTGGGCTGCTTCAGCGTGGGCGTGCTCAACGTGAACAACATCCGTGACATGAAGACCGATGCGGCCAACCGCGTTACGGTGGCCATCAAGCTGGGTGCACACCGTGCCCGCATCTATCAAACGGTACTTATTTGCCTGGGCTGGGTGTGCATGGCTGCCTACTGCCTGCTGTGCTGGCCGTCCTGGTGGCACTGGTTATGGGTGCTTACCCTGCCCCTCTATGTGTTGCATCTCCATGGCGTCTGGACGCGGGAAGACCGTGCCCTGGATCCCATGCTTCCGCTCCTCGTCCTTTCCACCTTCGCCCTGAGCCTTCTCATGGGCATCGGCTTCTGCGCATTCCTGTTCTAAGCCGGGACGTGTAACGCGAAAAAGGGCCAAAAGTGCGTTATAGGGTACCCCGGGTGGGGACGAGTAACGCGAAAAAAGCCGTTTTGTGCGTTACAGGGTATCCCAGGGTGGGACGAGTAACGCGAAAAAGGGCCAAAAGTGCGTTACAGGTGGGCCGATGGAGGTGGACCAGGTCCAAGAATGAGGTGGACCAGGTCCAAGGAGAGGCTGGACCAGGTCCAAGAATGAGGTGGACCAGGTCCAAGAATGAGGTGGACCAGGTCCAAGGAAGGGAGCTAATCCAGCTTCAGGACGGCCATGAAGGCGCTCTGGGGGACCTGGACGGTACCAATCTGGCGCATGCGCTTCTTGCCTTCCTTCTGCTTTTCGAGCAGCTTGCGCTTACGGGTGACGTCACCGCCGTAGCACTTGGCCGTCACGTCCTTACGTACCTGGCGCACGGTTTCACGGGCAATGATCTTGGCGCCGATGGCTGCCTGCACGGCAATGTCGAACTGCTGGCGGGGGATGAGGTCCTTGAGCTTGAGGCAGATCTTGCGGCCGAAGTCGTAGGCGTGGTCCTCGTGGATGAGGGTGCTCAGGGCATCGGCCGGGTCTCCGTTGAGGAGGATGTCCAGCTTCACCAGCCGCGCAGGACGGAAGTCCGTGACATGGTAGTCGAAGGAGGCATAGCCCTTGGAGATGGACTTGAGCTTGTCGTAGAAGTCGAACACCACCTCCGAGAGCGGAAGGTCATAGTTGAGCTCCACGCGGTCGGTGGTAATATAGTGCTGGCCGATGAGCGTTCCTCTCTTATCCATGCACAGCTTCATGATGGGACCGTAGAAGTCGCTCTTGGTGATAATCTGGGCGCGGATGTAAGGTTCCTCAATGTGGTCTATCACGGAAGGAGCCGGCAGCCCGGACGGGTTGTGCACGTCAATGACCTCACCCTTGGTGGTATATACCTTATAAGATACGTTGGGAACCGTAGTGATTACATCCATGTTGAACTCGCGGAACAGGCGCTCCTGCACAATCTCCAGGTGCAGAAGGCCCAGGAAGCCGCAGCGGAAGCCGAAGCCCAGGGCCAGCGAGCTCTCCGGCTCGTAGGTGAAGGAGGCGTCGTTGAGCTGGAACTTCTCCAGCGTGGCCCTCAGTTCCTCGAACTTGGAAGCGTCCACCGGATACAGACCGGCGAAAACCATGGGCTTAACCTCTTCAAAGCCCGCGATGGCTTCCCTGCAAGGCTCTTCTACGTGGGTGATGGTGTCTCCCACCTTCACTTCCACGGCCGCCTTGATGCCCGTGATGATATAGCCCACATCCCCGGCACGGACCTCTCCGGTAGGGTTCAGTTTCAGTTTCAGGTTGCCCACTTCCTCGGCCTCGTACTCGTTGCCCGTAGAGAAAAACTTAACTTTCTCCCCGGTCTTGAGGCTGCCGTTCACCACCTTGAAGTACGCGATGATGCCGCGGAACGGATTGAACACCGAGTCAAAGATAAGGGCCTGGAGCGGGGCCGACGGGTCTCCCGCCGGAGCGGGCACCTTGTCCACAATGGCATCCAGCACCGCCTGCACTCCCATGCCCGTACGGGCCGATACCCGCAGCACATCCTCGGGCTCGCAGCCCAGAAGGTCGCACACCTGGTCCTGCACAACGTCCGGCTGGGCGCTGTCCATGTCAATCTTGTTGAGGACCGGGATGATCTCCAGGTTGTGGTCGATGGCCTGGTACAGGTTGGAGATGGTCTGGGCCTGGATACCCTGCGACGCATCCACCACGAGGAGAGCCCCCTCGCAGGACGCGATGGAGCGGGACACCTCGTAGGAGAAGTCCACGTGGCCGGGCGTGTCGATGAGGTTGAGCCGATAGGTCTCCCCACCCCGGACGTAATCCATCTGGATGGCGTGGCTCTTGATGGTGATACCTTTTTCCCTCTCCAGGTCCATGTCGTCCAGCACCTGGTTTTCCATCTCACGGGCACTCAGGGTTTGGGTGAGTTCCAGGAGGCGGTCGGCCAGGGTGCTCTTACCATGGTCTATATGTGCAATTATGCAGAAGTTGCGGATATTCTTCATAGTCTGCAAAGATACGAAAAAAAGATACGAAAAAATGACTATCTTTGTGAATCATACTTAAAAACTATGGCTAAGACAAACGAAGAACTGAAAACCATCGCCACTCAGGTTCGGAGGGACATCCTCCGCATGGTGTGCCTGGCAAAATCCGGCCATCCCGGCGGCTCCATGTCGTCTACGGATGTCCTCACCACCCTCTACTTCAACCAGATGAAGCAGGATCCTGCCACGTGGACCCGTGACGGCAAGGGACAGGACATGTTCATCCTGTCGGCCGGCCACATGACCCCCGTCTATTATTCCGTGCTGGCCCGCTGCGGCTATTTCCCCGTGAGCGAGCTCGCCAGCTTCCGCCAGATGGGCACCCGCCTGCAGGGCCATCCCTCCGTCCGGAAGAACCTCCCCGGCATTTTCCAGGCATCCGGTTCCCTGGGACAGGGCCTGAGCGCCGCCTGCGGCCTTGCCATCGGCAAGAAAATGGATAAGGACAATAACTTCGTCTTCTGCCTGTGCGGAGACGGTGAAAGCGAGGAAGGCCAGATCTGGGAAGCCGGCATGTTCGCCGTGCACCACAAGCTGGACAACCTCATTGCCATGACCGACTGGAACGGCAAGCAGATTGACGGTCCCGTGGAGGAAGTCTCCGGCATCGGAGACCTCGCCGCCAAATGGGAAGCCTGGGGCTGGAATGTGATTGTGGCCGATGCCCATGACTTCGACTCCATCCAGAAGGCCTTCGAGCTGGCCAAGGCCGGCAAGGGCAGCGGAAAGCCCGTCATGATCCTGTTCAAGAGCGAAATGGGTCACGGCGTAGACTTTATGGCCGGCACCCACAAGTGGCACGGCTCCGTTCCCAAGCCCGAGCAGCTGGAAGACGCCCTCAAACAGTTAGGAGAAACCCCTTTAGGAGATTTTTAGTATGAAAAAGTATACAGATACAGGTAAGAAAGATACCCGCAGCGGCTTTGGCGCAGGTCTTCTGAAGGCCGGAGAGGCCAACCCCAACGTAGTAGCCCTCACCGCAGACCTCAAGGGTTCCCTCAAGATGGACGCCTTTGCGGCCCAGTTCCCGGAGCGTTTCATCCAGTGCGGCATTGCCGAGGCCAACATGGTGGGCGCCGCCGCCGGCCTGGCCATCACCGGCAAGGTTCCCTTCATCGGCTCGTTCGCCGAGTTTGTCACCGGCCGCGTCTACGACCAGATCCGCCAGGAAGTAGCCTACGGCAATACCAACGTCAAGATTGCTTCCTCGCACGCCGGCATCACCCTTGGCGAGGACGGCGCCACCCACCAGACCATGGAGGACATCGCCCTCATGCGCGCCCTTCCCGGCATGGTGGTGCTCAATCCCTGCGACTATAACCAGACGGTGCAGGCAACCCTCGCCGCCGCAGAGTATAACGGCCCCGTGTACCTTCGTTTCGGCCGGCCGTCCGTTCCCAACTTCACGGATCCCGACGAGCCCTTCGTCATCGGCAAGGCCATTGTCATGAATGAAGGCAAGGATGTCACCCTCTTTGCTACCGGCCACACCGTGTGGGAGGCCCTTCAGGCCGCCGAGGCCCTGGAGGCCGATGGCATCAGCGCGGAGGTCATCGACATTGCCAGCATCAAGCCGCTGGACGAGGATGCCATCGTGGCATCGGCCCGCAAGACCGGCGCCGTGGTGGTGGCCGAGGAACACAACATGGCAGGCGGCTTGGGAGAAGCCGTCGCCGGCGTCCTGGCCAAGGCCTGCCCCACTCCCGTAGAATTTGTCAACGGACAAGACCTCTTTGGACAGTCTGGCACGCCTTCTGCACTCATGGCGGCGTACGGCCTGGA
>OCVV011356205.1_pt1 | contig 22581 bp, 18 predicted proteins | sample 1539721 | NCBI WGS metagenome assembly OCVV01 (sample SAMN02144230, study PRJEB22623) | gut metagenome | biome: sheep rumen | host: Ovis aries | place: New Zealand
GGATGCTTGTGTTCGTACCATGCGGCGCACCTCACCAGCATCACCACCCCGCAGATAAGGATCCCTGTAAGGACCCCGACAATAAAATGCCCCATTTTGCGTTCCTCCTTCTTTTCCATAGCAATTGATAGTTCCTGTTTTGTTTCAGGCATGTTACTGAACCTCTCGCTGTTTTTTCGCCGGCTAAGCCTTTAACAGCACATAAATACGACGGAACCTTCTCCGAAAAGAAACGGTTCCGCCGCATGGAATCTGCTGTTAAACAGCTTTTCCATATATGGTTTTTATTTTTCCGACTGCCCTCCTGAGCCCGTTCCTGTCCCGTTTTTTCCGCAACGTTTTCTCGGTAACAGCTGTGCTTCTTTTCTTCAGCTGTCATCGGTATCCACCCAGGAAGCAGCCTATGCAGTTGTCAAGGATGACGAGAGGGATGAACTGTCATTCCCCCTTCGTCTATCCCAAACTTCTGGGGGGTAGAGGAAAAAGATTGAGTGATTTTTTTTCGATATATCTTTGAATGAATTTACAAGTCAAAAGTGATATGCTAAAAATGATTTCTTACATCATTCGCGCAAAAAACGCCTGAAGGAGCTTTTCATTGAAAAGCTCCTTCAGGCGTCATTATTATTAGCTGTCTTTTATATGTTTATGTAGATTTAATATAAGGCTCAGTTATATGTCGGATGATGGCATAGAACTTACAATTCTCTTTACTTGTTTTATTCTATACTCTATATTTCTTCCCTGTTCAGCTGCCAGCAAATACCACTTTAATGCAGTTTGAAAATCCCCTTTATTTTCAGCTTCTTTCCCCAAATTCTCAGAAGCAAAATCATATCCGAGCAGGGCGGATTTCTCTTTAAGCTCTTTTCCTAAGGCTATATTTTTTTCAACACCATAGCCCATGCTATAACAAAGACCCATTGACCATATTGCCTCAGGATAATTCTGATCAGCAGATAGTTTAAGTAGTCTTATCATCTCGGAAAGCTCTTGATTTTGGATATTGTTCATTCCCCAATATAATGTTATAGCTAGTTCATACTGTGCAGCCGCGTATCCATGATCTGAGGCTTTTCGCAGCCATTTATTTCCTGTTTCAGAGTCGTACTCGACACCATAGGATTTATGATAACACTGGCCGACGTAGTATTCAGCCTCTGGATTTCCTTTTTGAGCGGCTTTGTAAAACCACATGTAAGCTTTTTCACGATCAAACAGCTCTCGTTCTCCATAAAAAAACACCTTTCCTGCTTTGACCTGTGCTTCAATGAATCCTTCTTCAGCCAATGATAAAACAGTGCTCATATCTTCATCTGATATTAGTACATGGGCTTTTTCATCTACCGCCAACCAACGCTCACCATGAAGACAAGATATGATATGTCTTGCTTTATGGTATATTTCTTTCCATTCATTTAATGGTGATTTATATTTCATCACCAATATCGCAAAACTTGATATACTCTCCGTAAAGTAAAGCTGATCGTAATACATTTTTGATGCATCCATAGCAATCAATTCTTTTGTATAGTGTTCAAATGTATTTCTCAATTCGCGAATACTCATGATGTGGTTTATAAATAACTGAACAGCATCAGGGGAAACTTCATAAATTCCTTTTGCCTTCCAGTAAAAATGAACTAATGTGGTTAGTGAAGTAATGTCTAATTGCTCCAGAATCACCTCCTGTTCATCATGATTTTGTAGAAATACGTAAAGTTTTTTATAATTCGCTTGATGCAATGGATACTCTTTATCAACAAAACTTTTTAACCCATTTTTCCATGTGTTCTCTATTCCCATATCATGGAGCCTAAAACTAACAAAATTTTGTAGTGCTTTCTCAGCCAGAGCCACTATTTCTGTTCGATAATCATACATATTTTTTGCCTCCTTAGTTATAAGCTTTCAAGGAATTTTGATGAAATGAAATTATCATTTGTCTAAGAAAAGGCGGATACAAGATAATCGCCGTGCCGTTATCAAATCTCCTAAAATAATGGAAGACCTGCATAGGTGAACAATTAAAGTAATAATAATGTACTCCCTCAACGTCTTCAATCCGCACATATTTTGGCCTTCCATAATAAATACGGTTATAAAGTTTTTCGCCTACATCATTTAGGCGTACACATATCTCATCGTCAGAGTTTATTGCATACTGAGGGCCAAAGGAAATAGTCTGATCACAGCGCTTTCTTATCGTCTCTGTTATTGGGGCAGTTCTGTGACCATAACCAATACAAGTAATCCGATTTAGTCTATATGATCGTGCCTCTGGCAAATTGGTTTTGGGATTGATTTCTTCACAAAGAAGATAATTGAACATTTCTTCCGATCCAGTTGCCAGGGTGTATGGTACAACCTCATGCTGTTTTTTCTCATCCCAAATCAAGGAAAAAGTAATAGACTGGCCATCCGTGCAAGCTGTCTGTAATCTATCATAATTATCTTTAAATATAATACGCTCACGTTCACTAATGGGTTTCCGACAATAACTCATCAGCATTCTGCAAAAATATTGTGAAATATAATCTTCTTTATCTATACGATTCTCTATGTCAATAATAATTCTTTCTGTCTCAGCTGTAGGCTTAAGGGATAAACAAATCGGTTTTTTCCCTTTTCTCTTCGGAATTTCTGGTAAAAATACATTATTTAAAATTTGCAACGAAACGTCATTTCGTTCCGTTGGTGTTAGGCGTGAAACTTCCAGAACACTGTTTATTTGGTTATAGATTTTCATATTTTCCTGTAGATATTCATCATAGTAGCCGCACAGCAACTTGGTTAGAAATCTGTTCCTATTAACTGTACGTTTATCTCTTTTGAATATTTCAAAAAGCCTGGCATCATTGGCAAGCTGTATTCCTATATTGCGAGGAACATAAATATTGATTTTTTCAAGATAGCTCATAGGTAACCCTCTTTTTCATAGCCCCATAAAGGGGCTGTTAAAATAGTTAATTATATTATATTTAAGGATATTTCGCGCGTAAAGGGGGCTATCAAATTTTATCAACTAAACATCTGAACACAAATTGTAAGATGATAAAATAAGGTACATTTAAAAAGAAAGCAATTTTTATTAACTTAAGGAGGTTCTAATGGACATCATCATCTCTGTATTGTCTGCTGAAGCGATTCCTGCGGGAGTATTATACCATGCATTACGAGCAACAGGCTTGCATGGAGGTGCACGGTATACAACAGCTTTTTCTGCCCTTGGTCCAGGAGGAATAGCCGGTGGACTGGCTACCCTTGCAGTCATACAAGCTCTTTCCTTCGTATTAAGTGAGGAGGTAATTAAATACCTTTATTTGTGCGTTATTCAGCAATTGTATAAGGAAGGTATGCAACTTAAAGAAATCAGCAACATCATCGATAATTACCCTATCTCGAAAGAAATGAAAGACAGTTTAAAGAAGATGTGCCGTTGCGATTATATTTAGAATCAATACAGAATTAAATGAAAAATATTAAACTCAGGAGACAAGATGGAAACAATATTTGACAGGGAAGAAGACTATAGCGAGCATACTGCAGATAGCTGTAGAAACAATTATCGTATCCAATGTTGCCAATCAGACTATTCCGATACCGAATATGAAAGTGAGTATCATATTCCTATAGGTTGTACTTCATGTAGAGGCGATTATCCAATTTGTAAAACGAACTGCCCAATGTTTCATGAATAAGGAGGTTACAGATTATGACGATTGGAGTCTTAGGTAAAGGCGATCATGTGCTTAACGTATCAACAGACTTTATTGCAGTTGAGAGAAAAAACGGCGAGGTAGATATAATCCCAATGCTCAAAGATGGTAACCAGTTCAGGATTGACACTGAAAACATTATTACAATCGGATATGGTGACAATATAATACAGACAAAAATGGGTGATATAACAATTACTTCTTTTTAGGGGGGAGATTATGGCAGGGAAAAAAGATAAAGCGGTAGTAGCTGTAATATCTGGTCTGACAGATAATCAGGCCGCACAAATCACAAAAGATATCCTGAAATCAAAACAAAGAAATGCCCCCTTTGGAAGAGGGACTGTGGCATCGGGTTTTATGTCAAGCATCGGAACGTTGTTACAAAACGGTACAAAACTTATTGAAAGGAGCTGATAAACATGGCAAAGAATAGGTCAGCTACCCACACAAGAGCACAAAGGAATGGGCGCGAACGAGACGGTAATAGATGTCAAATTTGCGGTTCAGAAGACCATGTAGAAGGACATCACATTATTGATTATCAATTTAACGGGGCGGCTTCTGTAGATAATATTATTGCTCTTTGTCATAAGCATCATGCAGATGTTCATAATGGCAAAATTGATATTTTGTTATTCTAGTTTCTCTTTCAAAAATTCATATAGCCCAGACCATATAGTAGACTCGGCACAGAAGAGACCACGAAGGAACCTGACTTGTGTGTAAGTAGCCGAATGGATTCTTCACCATTTCAGAAAGAAACAATCACAAACTGAATGCTGTTATCTACCCCATTTATTGCGCAGCTTCCGTAATTGATTCTTTACAGAAGCTGCGCAAGTTTACTGTATCTTGCTACACTTTATTGCATTTACCGAGGAAGGACATTGTTATTTCCGCTTACTTTACCACATCCGTTGGGTTTTTTCCCTTTTCCAACTGATTTTTAGCATGCCAAAAACATCCAAACATTAATCCCCCAGCAATAAACAATACTATCCAAAAAACAATATTTGTTGTGTCACCGGTCTCAGGATTGCTTCGCTGCCTCTGGCTTGAAGAGGACGGTGTCGAGCTGCCGCCCTTCGGGGTAGATGAGCTGCCTCCAGAGGAAGGTGTGCTGGTCTTTGTCTCCTTCGGTGCATCGACCATTGCGACTTTCTGGATCTCACCGGTTTCCTTAACTGTAAACTTCACATCCTCCGCGACTTCGTAGCCTTTAGGGGCGGTCACTTCACGGAGTGTGTAGGTACCGGGTTTGAGTTTTTCAATCATGTGAGGCTCCTTGCCGGAGGTCCATTCCTCGATCTTCTCGTTGTTGCTGTCGAAAATCGTGAGCTTCGCTCCGGGAAGTTCCTTTTTTGTCACCATATCGGTCTTGGAGATCTGCACCTTGGTGTAGTCGTCGACCATGGCAACTTTCTGGATCTCACCCGTCTCCTTCACCGTGAACTTTACGTCCTCCGCACGGAGATATCCGTCAGGGGCAAGTTCCTCGCGAAGAGTATAAGTCCCGGCAGGCAGGCGCTCGATCATATGGGGTTCTTTACCGGAGGTCCAGCTTGTGATCTTTTTGCCGTTTTTATCAAAGATGGTGAGCTTTGCTCCCGGGATCTCTTCCTTTGTGACCATGTCCGTCTTGCTGATCTGGACCTTGGTATAGGCGTCCTTCATGTAAACCTTCTGAATCTCTCCAGTCTCTTCAACAGTGAACTTTACATCTTCAGCACGCAGGTAACCATCAGGGGCAAGTTCCTCGCGGAGCATATATTCACCGGGTTTCAGCATGGTAATGTAATGCGGATGATCCGTTGATGTCCATTTTTCGATGACTTTGCCTTCCTTGTCAAAGAGCGTCAGATGGGCACCGGGGATCTCCTTGCAGGTCGTCATGTCCTGCTTGGAGATGTGGACCTTCGTATAATCATCTTTCATGTAGACCTTCTGGATCTCTCCAGTCTCCTCGACAGTGAACTTCACGTCTTCAGCCCGAATGTATCCGTCGGGAGCAAGCTCCTCACGGAGCATGTATTCACCGACAGGAAGGCGCTCGATCATGTGGGGCTTATCGGTGGAAACCCACTTGGTGATGACCTTGCCATCCTTGTCAAAGAGTGTCAGGTGGGCGCCGGGGATCTCTTTGCAGGTGGTCATATTCTGCTTGGAGATCTCCACTTTCGTGTACTTATCCTTCATTTCCACCTTCTGCTCGATGCCGGTGTCCTTCACCTCAAATTCCACATCTTCTGCCCGCACGTAGCCGTCCGGGGCAAGTTCCTCGCGCAGCACATACTTTCCGATCGGGAGCATTTCAATGTAGTGCGGTTCTTCTTCGGAAGTCCATGTCTTTACAACATTTCCTTCCTCGTCAAAGATCGAAAGCTTCGCTCCGGGAATCTCCTCGCAGGTGGTGATATCTGTCTTGGAGATCCTGACCTTGGTAACATCATCCTCCATCTTAACCTTCTGTACCTCCATGGTATCCTTCACAGTAAAAACGATGGATTCCGCAGTCACATAGCCATCTGCAGGCTTCCGCTCAACAAGCTCGTATTCCCTGTTGGCATAGAGGTACCTGATCAGGTGCGGCTGCTCTTCAGAAACCCACTCGTCCACAATATTCCCGGCATAGTCAAGTACCTGGAGGTGTGCTCCCGGAATCTCACTGCCGCCGGTGATGTCGGTCTTGGAGATTTCCACTTTTGTGGGTTCATTTACGAATGCAAAGTCAAAGGACACTGTATCCTTATCATCTCCACCGTATTCAAATGTGAATTCCTGCTTTTTATCACTGGTCGCATAGCCGCGCGGAGCCGAAACTTCCTGCAGGTAGTATTTTCCGTCCACAGGCAGGTCAGCCGTGAAGCTGATCTCACCCTTTTCATTGGTCGCCCGCATCTCGATCATATCATCCTTTTTGATCAGGACTTCGCCGGTCACAGACAGGATATCTTTAGCCGCATAAAGCCCAAACGTGGCACCTTTCAATGCTTCTTCTGTTTCAGAATCTTTCTTTGTCAGGTGCAGGGATACTTTCTGGCGGACATTCTGCCACTTCTCATCATAGACGACGATCGCTGTGTACTGGTCGCGGTAGGTGAGATCCACATAACGGGGTTCACTGTCGAGGACATAGCCGTGTGCAGTCTCCTTTTCCACGACATAATATCTGCCGAGGGGAAGGTCTCCCAGTTTCGCAATGCCGGTATCATCTGTAGTGATAGTTCCGACCAGTTCATCCTTCTTAAAATAGTTCTCCGCAACGCCGTCTGCTGCTTTGATGTCTTCAGCCGCGTAGACTTCGAAGGTGACGGAAGTCAGAGTCCCTGAGAGATATTCGAAGAAATGCTCTACTGTTCCCTTGACGGCATCCACTGGTGTTATTTTGTCCAGGAATTCTCCCTTCTTGTCGATGATAAGGAGCGCGGTAGGGACCTTATCCTGCATTTCGACCTTCTGGATCTCACCGGTTTCCTCCACGGTAAAGACAACATCTTCCGCACGGAGATAGCCGAACGGTGCAGTCTCTTCCCGCAGGACATAGGACTCGCCTGCGGCCAGGCAGCGCACCATGTGGGGCTCGCCTTTCACGGTGGTCCAGCGTTCGATGACCTCTCCGCTACGGGTGAGGATCGTCAGGACTGCCCCGTCGATCTCTTCGGCACTGGTGATGTCGGATTTTGTGAATTCGACCTTTGTGGGTTCATTTTTCATTACTGCACTCAGCTTCACGGCCGGTACATCCTGTCCCTGCCAGGAAGCGTCAAATGTGAGGACTACATCCGAAGATACATAGCCCGCAGGCGCTTTGTGCTCTTTCACATAGTATTTTCCAAGAGGAAGATCAAGGTCAAAGGCGGCGATGCCGTTTTTGCCGGAAACTCCTTCTGCAAGGAGGGTATCCGCTTCCACGAGGGGGATCCCTGCATCGTCAAGAACAGTGCCGGCAGCCGTATGGATATCTTCCGCAGCATAGATCCCGAAGACTGCACCTTCGACCGTCTTTCCGGTCTCCATATCCTGTTTTTCCACAGTGATCTCCACTTTCTGGCGATCATTTGTGAATTCCAGGGCGTGTTCGATCACGGGTGTTTTCTGGTCCTGGTAAGCAAAAATGACTTCCTGCGGTTCCGTGTTCAGGACAAAACCTTCGGAAGCCTTCGCCTCAATGACACGGTAAGTGCCAAGGGGAAGATCACTTACTTCAGCGGTACCGGCCTCGTCTGTCATAACAGTAGTGACAAGGGAATCCTTCTCATATATCCGGATCCGGTCACCGTTTTCGTCCTTCTGGTAATCCGGTGTAAAAATATCCTCCGCTGCATAGACTGCGAATTCAGCACCAGCCAATCCCTGTGCTTCATAGACAAAATCATTGTCAAAGGAAGTCAGGACTTCACCTTTCTTTGTGATGACAAGTTTTCCTTTCACCGGATGGTTCTCCACTTCGACTTCGATGATGGCATCACCGGAAGTCTCGTCGATCTGGTAGGCGGTGTTGGTGTCCACGTCTACTTCGAATGTATCCGCATTCCTTACATATCCGATGGGGGCGATGATCTCTTCGATCCTGTAGCGTCCGGGCTTCAGGTTGTTGGGCAGGATCAGCCAGCCGTTTTCATCCGTGAAATAGGACTCATGGGTCTTTACGGAAGGATAAGTTGTGACCTGCTCCACATATGCATTTGCATTAACGTCAAATACTTTGAATTCCGTACCCGGAATGAGGACGTTCTTCTTTGTTTCATCATCCTTCTTGATGATCCTGAGCTTTGCCTCAAACTCATCATCGAGCAGGACACGCCACTGCTGCGGCGTAGACGGATGATTCTCCGTGATGGTCACTTTGAAATCATCAACGGGTGTAAAGTTGTGGGGTGTAGTGGTCTCACGGACAATATATTTCCCGTAAGGGATCGGGATGGAAACCGCATATCCCTTCTTATCCGTGAACATCTCCGTCTTTCCGTCAGATGTCAGCACGATGGGCTTTGCGCCGGTGAAATCATAGCTGCCGTCAGGCTTTGTCTTCAGTGAACTGATCAGGTAAGCGGAGAATCCAACACCCTGCAGCAGGTCCGCATCGGTCTTGTCATTATCGGCGGCCTTGATCACCTGGAAAGGCTGCTTGATGACCTGTTCTTTGGAAGTGCAGGCCTTCGTGACTGTCTTCATAAGGTCTCCCTCATAGGCACAGTCAATATCATACTCTGTCTCATCGAGGAGATAGCCTTCTGAAGGGATCAGCTCCTTAATGAAATATTTCCCGAGATACAGGTCTTCCACAAAGGCTTTTCCGTCATCGTCAGTCGTCATGGTAGCAACCTGACTGCCTGCTTTAAACAGGACTCCGGTCTTTCCATCGGGATGGACGATGTCCTCACGGGCAAAAAGTCCATAGGTCGCTTTGACGAGCTTCGCATCACCCTGAGGTGTGCCAGTCTCCTTGTCCACCTTGGTCAGGTCGATCCTGGCGTCAACACGCTCATTAACAAAAGTGTGGCTAAAAGCAACTTCCGCCTGCTTCTCGTTGGTGTAATTGAATGTAAAACTGAAAGTATCTGCCTGGTTCCGGAGATAATCCTTCGGAGCCTGGATTTCTTTTACATAGTAGCTGTTGTTTACAGGAAGGTCCGCCTTAAAAACTGCACTTCCATCCGTTCCTGTTGTGGCTTTTTCGATGAATGTGTCTTTGGGAACAATGACTTTGCCGTCTGCGGACTTGATGTCAGCCCCGGCATAAAGCCCGAAGATCCCTCCTGAGAGGGGGTTCTGTGTGGTGCCGTCCTGTTTCACAACGGTTACCTTTGCCTTCTGGCGGTCATTGCTGAACGTCGCGGTGCCGGTCACATCCGCACTGGTGCTGCCTGCTGTGAGAGTCACGGTCTTGCTCTCTCCCTTGTTAACATAATTTGCGGGGGAACCTGTCTCTGTAACTACATAGGTTCCCATGTGCAGATCTGCAAGTGTGCCTTCACCATTGTCTCCGGTCCTGATCGTGCCGACAGAAGCTCCCTTCTTATGGACCACAGTTCCGTCTGCGGAAGTGATGTCCGCACCCGCCGTCACGCTGTAAGTGGCTCCGGCAAGCCTGCCTGTCTCGTATTTAAATACAGTTCCATTGCTGTCAGACGCTGCACTGGTCAGGATCTCGCCCTGCTTGGTGACTTTGATTGATCCCATGATCTCATCATCCTTGAAGCTTTTTTTCACGGTCGTGCCGGCAGTCAGATTGACCGCAGTGACTTCTGTAGAGAGCTTAAATCCTTTGGGAGGGGTCAGCTCTTTGAGATACACTGTTCCTGTTGCATTGAGCTCCACAGTGGAAGTCCCGTTTGCATCTGTGGGAGGCATCTTTACCAGCAGGCTCGTGCATGCCTTGTCAGAGTAAACACCGTACACTGCGCCGGAAAGATTTCTATTACCCGCGGCATTGCCCTTTGTAATGGTGAGCTTGGCACTCTCGACCCAGGTCACGGTCAGTTCCACATATTTGGCTTCTGCGTCGACGGCTTCCCCGAAGACAAGTGCGAGATCCTGTTCCTCATCGGAACCGCCTGCAATCATATAGGCTGAGTAGTCCTTGGTGATACTGCCATTGAGTTTTGAGTACCAGGTCTTGCCTGTGCTCTGTGCCTGTGTCAGGGGAGCTGAGAAATAAAACTTCGTTCCTCCGGGGATCTCTACGGTCGCACCTGCTGCGCTGGTCTTTCCGGTCGTGACATTGTGGAGCTTCACACCTGCAGGGAGCTTGAAGGTGATCGTCTGCAGGGTATCTGCCTTGAACGTGATCTCCTTTGTCCGCTGGGTGGTCCCGTCTACGTAGGCCGTTACGGTTTCGGGCGTGAGTTCCATATCTACATCCGGGATGTCAGGCATGCTCTGGCAGTAGTTATACATCTCCATCGCCAGCTTTTTACCCTTGTCGTTGGTACCTACGAAAGCCTTTTCTCCTTCATTTGCGTATCCAGCCGCAAGATGGGTGATGATGAAGCGCTCGGGTCCGGACAGTTCAGGATACTTCTCTGCAAAGAAACCTTCGTCTCCGGAGTACTTTGTACCGTAATAGCAGACCTTTGCCAGTGTCTTGCTGTCCTTCATCTTTGTAATGGTGTAGGTGCCTGAATCAGGGGCACTCTTTGAAGGCTCGATACAATAAGCTGTCGCAGAGATGTTCCCGTATTTTACATAAAAGGGATGCGTCCAGAATGTCCCAAGTCCATAGTCGTAAAAATGGTAGCGCTCTCCCTTTGTGATCTCGACCTTCATGGTACCGGTTGAGGGAGCTGCTTTCAGTGCCATCTTCTTTTTGGGCATATCGAAGGTAGCGGTCTCACCGACTCCCATCTCTGCCAGGGAGATCTCTTCTTCTTCAGTCGCCCATTTCAGGACCCCTGATACCGTCCATCCGGAATCTTCATCATAGGTATCCTGGTCTTCAGATCCCTCGATCATCTTATCGAGCTCTTCCTCTGACCCGGCTGCTGTGTCCTCTGCCGGAGTTTCTTCGGCACTTGTTTTCTCTGTATGCGCGGAAGCTCCTGTGGCAGATTCTTCAGTTCCTGTTTCTGCTGCAGATGCCGTATCGCCGGGAGTGGCTGCACCTTTCTTTTCATCTTCCTTTGATGCTTTTGGAGCATGTTCTGTATCTGCATCCTCCTCGCTGCCGGAGCCTCCCCCCTGATCTTCCACAGCAGCTTTATCGGTTCCTGCTGTGGAAGACTTTGCAGCAGAAGACGCCCTGGCAGTGGTTACAGCTGTGTTCTCCTGTGCCTTTTCCTTTACCTCATCTTTGACTGTGATATTTCGGCTGAAGCGGTAGGCAGGGTGTGCCGTATTGGCCGGCTCCGCATAATAAACAGCCTTATAAGTGCCAGGATTGCTGGTGTTAAATTCTTTTTTTGAAGCATCCTTTGCTTCATAGAATGTGACCGCCAGCTTTTTGCTGTCCGGGATCGTGATGTTCGTCAGGTCTTTCGCCAGGTCGATCTTTGACGCATACTCAACCTCAAGATCTTTTGCCGTTACCACCTCATCCTTGTCAAGCTGGTCCATAACCTTATCGAGCTCCGGGAGGGATGCGACATATGCATCAATATCCTCTGCGGGCAGGTGCTCTTCCGCCATGGATGAGACCGGCATGGCTGCAACTGACAGGAACATCGCTGCAGCAAGCAGGCCGGAGATCATCCGTTTTGCCCATCTTTCTTTTTCCATGTCCTCTTCCTTTCGTACTTGTTCCGGGTTTCATGTTTCCTTATTTGTGTGCGCATGGCACATTTCCTCATGTCATCATGGGTATGTCCTCCTTTCCGGGACGACGCCATTCATCCCTTCTGTATATCCCAATCAGAACAGGCACATAGGAAAGTCCAAAAAAGAAAAAAACAGATCACAGGATGCCTGTCAGAAGCAGAAACAATACTTCTCCCAAGCACCCATGGTCTGTTTTAAACCTGATCCGTGATCAAACGTTATTTTTTATTTCCCTTTGCTTCGTTTCCTTCCGTTCTGCAGAAGCGGTTGACCCTGAATTCCCTGTCGCCGGTCCCGAAAGCCGCCCGGAGTTTTTTCAGGGACTGACCGAGTGTATAGGTGACATTCATCCTGGTCATTCCCATCTCTTTCGCCACATCTGACTGCTTCCTGCCCTTCACAATACACTGGATCAGGATATAACGCTGCTTATCCGAAAAAGTGTTCAGTACCTGGTTCAGCAGGCGTTTCTCCTCCCGTGCAGTTTCCGCATCAACGACCAGCTGAAGGGGATCCATCTCGTCCCATTCGGGCACCAAGACCCTCTCAAAGTAGAGTACATCACATGAAAGTTCCCCCCTGTTCCTCCGGACCGCTTTCCTGTTGTGCCAGATCCTTCTTTCCCCTTCAAGATAGATCCTCATCTGCCACGGCTGGTCTGCAAACACTTCATACGGCATGACATGTTCACGTCCGGTCCTGTCGCGTTCCACAAAATCCCCGCACTTGTGGACAGGAAAGACTGTCGTCGTCTCCCCGCTCTGATACACTACATATCCATTCTGGTAAACGGTGATCTTAATCTCGCTCCCCATCTGCTCCGTTACAACAACGGGGGATCCTGATTCCCTGATCATAACCTCCGAAGGGACCCGTTCCCTCCAGGGCGCTGTCTCGACTTTATCCATTAATTCCTGCAGTGTCATGCGACCACCTTTCTGCCTCATTGGCTGCGGGTGGCCGCTTTCGGACCCAGGATCTTTACAAAGGCACTGAAAAAAGGCCTCCGGCACACCCGTTTTTTTTAAACCGGTGCGCCGGGGCCGTCCTGACATTCCTGCCAGAGCTGCTAAGCACAGACCTTTCTACAGATTTCAGTTACGGATCCCCCGCATTGCTTTACCGGGTGTAAAGCGTCTGCGGTATAACCGCTTGTTTTCCTTCGCCGCCATGATTGTCCTGTGCGCAGGATGCCTCCTCCGTTCCTTCAAATTCGAATGTACTGAAATCACCCATTGCGTCGTAGGGAAGATCCTCTCTATTCCATAAAGCCATCATTTTTTCCTCCTTCGTCTGTATATATCGTTGAATGATTGAAAAAGGGCATAAAAAAACAGTCCTTCAAAACAAACCATGCCTGCTGAAGCAAAGAGCCATTGGTATAAAGGTGCCGTTGGCGCTCTCCCTTGGGAGCTCCGGGAAAGGTGTCGCAAAAAAGTACGCCTTTCCCCGGGGAGCTTCAGTATGTGGAATTGTTTTGTGGACTGTCCTGATGCCGGCCTGGAGAACCGTATGATCGGTTTTTTCCGTTTCTCTTTCCCGCCGGCAAGATCATGATAACAGAGGCGGATCCCGATTTCCTTATCAAAATTTGAAAGGTGAAACTGCAACAAAAACCACGAAATATGCATGTTTCGGGCGGCATATCCCCTAAAACAGTGAATATATGCGTGTTCCTTATTCATTTACGGCAGGAAAAAGTATCATTTTTTAATAGTTTTCGTCCGATGCTGCTAAAATTTTTACTCTTTTCTTCCCGAACGCCCTGCAGAACATGGCAGGGACATGTGTCGGGCAGGACGGATGATATCCGGGGATAAAAAAACCGACCATCCATCAGCTGACAGATGATCGGAATATATCCTGTTCCGGTAAGTATCAAATATCTTTAATAAGTGAGGGCACTCAGGTTGTGTCTTTCCAGATAGCTGTTTGCCGCGGGGATCCCGTCACAGCTCTGCGCCCGGAGGATGTGGTCCAGGGCAACATGCCTGGCATTTTCATCATCAAGGACAAGACCGGCACGCTTGAAGAGGAGCCTGCTGATCCAGTCAGGTAGTTCTAGGACAAGTGCGACAGCAGTCAGGAAATCCTCATTCCTGTATTTAGTGGGCATATCAAGCCATCTCCTGAGCTGTTGTTCCGTCAGTCCCAGCGCATCTGCCATTTCTATCATTTTGGTCCCGTTTGCAACCCGCAGGAACTGGAAGGCTTCTGCAAAATTTTTGGGGAAGCGCTGCTTGTACAGCATCCTGGCTTCGATGTCGTCGATATCCCCGATCTTTTCCCTGTTCAGGAAGTCATCGATATAGAACCTTGTCCTTGCAACGAACTCCGCGTCATAGTACATCCGGCCAAAGACGTACTGACCGATCCCTTCCTGCATGTAGACCCGGACAAAACGCAGGCAGCATTCGTCGACATGGCGGTTCGCCCAGTCTGAGAGCACCAGATTGTCCAGCCCCATCCAGTCTTTCTTCAGTTCCAGGAAGCGGCTCCCGTTCCTGACAACATGGCCGTCCGCATAGACATATCTTTTGCTCTCCATGACCTTCCGCAGATCTTCATTCGCAATCATAAGGTTCTGAAGCGTGCGCCGGTCGATATTAAATGTATGGGTCGGTTCCTGCCAGGAATCCGGTTCAAACGCGAAGGGCTGGATCAGCTTCTTTTCAACATAATTGAGGGATCCTTTTGCCTCAACGTAACCCAGCTGGATAAACCTGGCACGGATCCGGAAGTGGGGGACGCCCAGCTTTTTTGAAAGCTGCTTTCCCACCTCTTCATAAAGTTCCCCAAGATGGCGGCTTGGCCTGTCCATAGTCTTCCGTATGGTTTCCTGTGCCTTTATACTCTCGTCCAGGATACGGGAGCGGGTATCACTTGCCGGCATCATCAGTGCACTTGCACCACGGTTCGCCTGCTTTTCCATGAAATAGATTGGATCCTTCCACGTCTTTTTCTGTGCACTCTGATCCTTTTTTTGATCTCCTTCTGCAGAAGAGCCCGTATTCTTTCCGTCAGGGAAAACTGTCTTATCTACTGTTGTTCCGCTGTGTTCCTGGATCCCAGTGTCATCCGGACCAGCCGGCTTCCTGGCAGATCCTTCCTCCGGATCGATCTCGATCGAAGGGACTTTCGTTACGTCATTGCTGTTTAATTTCTGGAGACAGTAGAAAAGATAATGTTCCTCATAATGGATGCATTCGTGGAAGATATCGAATGACGAATATTCCTGCCTGATTGCGTTCGTATTGATGACAATGGTATTGGCCGGAATCCGGATGGCCTGCGGCACAGTTTCCGGGCGGGACCCTTCTTCCAATAACTCTATCGTATCCGCCTTAAAAAACAGGATGCTGTTTATCTTCTTGTGCCTGTGTACCGGCAGATACCAGATCGACAGTCCCATCCTTTTTGCAAGTGCTAAAGCATCCCTCATTTCCGGATCAGACAGCGCTTCGGGCAGGAACCTTGCCCAGATATTTTCCGCTACTTCGTCCACTTTGGCATTCTTATAATAAGGCACGAGGAAGGGACTCAATCGGACATATTCGCTACGGTCGGGGACATCCGGTACCAGTTCCTCGACTATATAAATAAAATCATCGTCCCCTTCTTTTTTGTAGGAGGACCAGCTGCCGCTCTCTTCCTTTCCCGCCTCCTCTTCTTCCTCAAAACTGCACCATATAGCGACAGTCCCCTGCCATGTCACTGTACCCCTTCCGGTCTTCAGATGAAGCGTTACCAGTACATCCGTATAAAAGCTGATACGATCGATCTTCCAGTAGGAAAACTCTGTGAGTTCACAGGATTTCCTGTTCAGCCATGTATCCCTGATATCAAGCTTTGCAGTTTTTGCCAGGCTCCCGTCCTTCAGACACTGGTTCAGATAGGAATATATGATCAGCCTGTGGTTACTGCACAGGTATTTTGTCATGGAAACGACATCGGGAACAAGGAGCCTTCCGCAAGTGCTCTTTATCGAGCCTTCACTTTTCTCCCATGATCCTGTGGGAATTGCACCAGGTTTTGTAACATCCGGAATGATGTCGATCGAACAGTCCTCTGCTTCCGGCTGTACAGCTGCCTTCTCAGACAGTTCTGCCTGCAGATCACTTTCTGCCTGGCCTGCAGGACTCTTTTCGTCAGTATTAACGGTATTATGGTAAATATCTCCTTTTGGTATAGCACATATAATTCTTTCTTTCTCTTTTTTCATCTTTCTGCAGCCTTCTTCAAAGTCAATAACTGTGTGAATGTAGATGTGCAAAAAAATGGTCCGTCCGCAGTTTCTCGTTATTTTCAGGCAGGGAGGATCACCTTTCCCCGTCCGGCCTGTCAGCAATCTCCTGTGCCGACCGGCTGCGGACTTCCCGCGGTATTTCAGTCAGTCAGTTTTGTCCCCTCCCTTCCTCCAGCCGCTGAGAATCAGGCATAAGACAAACATATGTTCTTTACAAACACCAAAATATCATGTATTATTATGTTTGTAAATAGTTATTTTGATATGTATATGTATTTTTATGTTATAAAGCGGTATAAATCTTATTCCGATATACGCAGAAATTACACCACTATCAATACACTCAGCAGATCTGCTGCCCGCACATACGGGGACATCCGCTGAAGACAGAAAGGAAACACCATGCCCCGCAGAAAGATAGTCAGGTCAGTTCCACAGACAAGCTCCGTCATCGACATGAAGACAGGGATGCCCGTGAGCCCTCCGTCCATACCGGTCATCTGCGAAAGGATCCGGTATTTCAGGGAACTTGCCGGGATCGAACAGAAGGAGCTCGGGAAAAAGATCGGCATCAGCCCCAATACGATCAGCAACTGGGAAACCGGTCGTTCAAGGCCCGACATCAACCTGATCCCTGCGATCTGCGGAGCATTGCAGGTCAGCCTGTCTGAGCTTTTCGGCATAGAAGATCCGGAGGAAGGAAAGAGCAGGCTTGCTCCGCGGGAACAGGGCCTGGTAGACAGATACAACCGGCTTCGTCCGGGCAATAAAGCCGTCGTCGACTCCATGATCGATACCATGCTGGGTGTGCAGGAAGCGGAGGACAGGCCCGAGATCGGCAGGCTCCTCTTTTACCGCAAGGCCCTTTCCGCAGGAAAAGGCGACCCCACGGAGATCGAGGGACGGGGCATGCCCATCTTCCTGTATATGGACCGCTTTAGGAATACTTCAGGTTCAGGCATCAGCCGAAGGGCGGACTGCGTCTTCGTTGTTAACGGCGACAGCATGGAGCCCAGGTTCCACAGCGGCGACATGGTGCTCGTCGAGCGCATACCGGATGCTCCGCACCTGGACGCCGGAGAGATCGGTGCCTTCATCATGGGAAATGAGACCTATATCAAGGAATATTCGGAAGAAGGGCTTGTCTCCCTCAATCCCCGTTATCCCCTGATGCGCTTTGAAGATGAAGCGGATGTATATCTGATCGGGCGCGTACTGGGAAAACTGGATCCGGAATGCATCGCGACAGCAAAAGATATCGATATGTACAGGATGATCCATGAGCCGGACCCTTCCCTGCAGGCCGGCGGAAGAGATGATGGCGAAGTAGTGTGCAGGGAGTTTATTGACAGGTATCTCTGGTAAAAAAGATATTTCCGGTAAAAGGCAGTATGGAGGACTCGCACAAATGTGCAGCAGCTATTTTCTTGAAGATTCCCCATCCCTGGAGAACATCGCATATACGGCCGGCCACACACGCCTGGCACATCATATGATGAACTTCTTCGGCAGGCCATTCGTCTCCCAGGGGCGGGTAAAGCCTGCGGACATTGTCCCGGTCCTGGCTCCGGACCGCAAAGGGGAGGTCTCCATCTTTCCCATGGTATGGGGCTATACCAGTAATAAATCGATCATTACGACTGCAAGGGTGGAGAATGCCAGTGAAAGCAGTCTGTTCAGGGATTCCTGGGAGCGCAGACGCTGCCTGATCCCGGCATCATGGTACTATGATTATGAACACCTGCAGATCTCAAGGGATCCTTCTGCAGCCGGCTCGTCAAACAGCCAGCTCCCGGAAGCCATACGTGCCCGTACGGGTGCTGACGGCAGCAGGAAAGGTCAGAAATATATGATACAGCCGGCAGGCACCACCCACATGCTCATGGCAGGGCTTTACCGGATCGAGGAGTCGGGTGACACAAAGTTCCCCCATTTTGTGATCCTGACCCGGGATTCAACGGAAGAAATATCCTTCATCCATGACCGGATGCCTGTCATGCTTGACCCCGCACAGCCATTACCCGCAAGCTTCTTTGCAAACGATACTCTGGCTGACAGGCAGTCCCATATCCAGCAGTGGATCAATCCCGGCACTATGCCCTGGATACTGGACCGGGTCATGGACAGCGCCGCAACAGACATAGTTTTTGAGAAGTGCTAATCCGGCTTTCCCTGGATTAACTGTTATATTGTAACTACACGTTAAAAAGCGGAAAGACCTTTCTCCAATAATCAAGGAATCAGGGCTTACCGCTTTTTACACAATAGTTATCAGTTTTTTGTCAATTAGATTATTCTGAAGTTAACCAGTTGTCTTGCAATTCGTGTTTCTGAATATATTTTTCGTAATCAATATCTTGTTTTAATGCTTGAAATTTATCTCCTAACAATGCAAATAAATTAGTTTTTTTTAAATAAATCATTTTTAAATCTTGTTGTGTAATTACTAATATATATCTTTTTTCTGATAATGCAATTTTTTTAATAAGGCCAGATCCGTTATTCCATCCGGTTCCAGTAACCCCTTCCCAGGCAACCAAAATCCCCAATTTAGAATCTGAACAGGTTAGTAAAGAAGAAAATTTACCTATATAAGTTACATTTACCTTTCCATCATAGTTTTTACATTCGCAAAGAAATGTATTACCCAAATCGCGGAATTCGCTATTAGCGCCTATTTCATTTGCTTTTTGTGACCAACTAACCAATAAATCTATTTCGTTAGAACTTGTCCGGCAGTTCTTTCGAACAATAAACATATTAGGAAATGAAGTAATAAATAATGTTGTTACTAAAGCTTCTAATTTATCTCCTTTTTCTTTTGTGGTAAAAGAAGGGTTTAAAATATCGTCGTATAACTTGCAAAATATTTGGTGATTTTCATCGCTCATTTGCAAAAAACTAGTATCCTTTGTCGCTAGGATTTTAATCAGTTGTGCCGGTGAAAGGCCAAGTTGATCCATAAATTGATCAACAGCATCTACAATGTCTTGAGCCATTCTATAACACCTTATAAATTACAGACGCATGTTCCAAAGGATCTATTATTTCGTAATCACAATTGTCACAGTAAATTTCTTCTGGAACCTCACCTATTGTCTTAAAATATTGGCCTGTATAACGTTGACAACTAGGGCAGTAAATTTCTAAATACTGTTCAATTATGCCTGCTTTATTTAATATTTCTAACGCCATGTAAATATCTTTAACATCGTACTTTAGCTTTCGATGAATCACTGTAGGATATATCCAATCTCCAGCTTTGTAATGGCCCAAAAAATCAACGAATGCATTTACATCAATATTTAATTTCTTCTCCTCTAGTAAAGGAGCTACTTTCACAAAGATATTTGATCGCATTATTCATTCGCTCCATTCCCAAGTCATTACATGTACCTGTTAAATGTTGCAATAAAGTATACTTCTGATTTATATAATCGAATGTAATTTTAACAATATAACTTTGAGATTCTACAGCTTTTTCCCATTTTACATAAATATATGGATAATTTGAGGTTTCTTCAATGTCATTCAAATAATTCACCAAGAGTTCTTTGATTTCGGGCGATTTTTCAAACAAATCATCGTTTTCACTTATTAGTTCTCTTAATTCTCCTACAAAAGGTAATACTGCATCTCTTCCTTCTGCTGCTTTTAATTCAGCGGCGCTTCCGGAAGGCATCTCCATCATTTGCTTATACATATGTACAGTTGAATCGTTTTTATCATTAACTACATCAATAACATTGGCGTGGTCACAAACATACAGTGTTAAATTCAGGGCTTCCTTCAACCATTTTATACAGTAACTAATGATACCCGAATATACTCCGCTTTCTCTTTGTCGATTGCTATATTTTATAGAATCATACCGAACTTCCAGAATTTTTGTATTTTCATCAAAATAAATAAGTATAGGATATCGATAATCTACCTGATCATACTCTTCGCCCTCAAAACAAGTTTTTTGTAAAACAAATTTCACAAAATATTTTCCACTCTTTTCATAATACATCGGGATGGCATCTTGAATACTAGCCCTGAGTATATAATCCGGATGAAAATCATCTTCATCAAATACTTTAATATGTGCTTCTTTTAAAAGAGTATCTATGCTTTTTTCAGACTCATAAAAAAACGGAACCGAATATTTATAGAGTTTAATAAATTCCCAGGATTCATAAAACCCCATAAAATTTGTATCCATCGATGTCTTTGCTATAATTGCTTCCACATCGTTTTTTTCTACATAAATAGGTAAAGGCCCCTCTAACGGAATACTCATTTGCGGATCAAATGTGATTTTACCTTTTTCAAGGAGTGTTTTATATATTTTACGCTGAGCTTTTTTTGAATATCTGGTAACACTTTCCCGATAAAAATTCAGATACGTAAGTTTGTCCATTGCTGATCTTGCTGTCATTTTTCACCCCGCTAATAATTCTGTTTAGAATCATTATAGCAAACAAGAGAAATAATGCATCATGATTTGTTATTTTTGTCAAGCCTTTTTTTCTTCAAGTCGTACCTTTTAATTGGGATTCCCCTATATACTCTATTCCATCAAGAACTGTATTATTTCACATATCCAAACTTAATACTTTTCCCAGCTCCTAACCCACAAAGATATGCTAATATTCAACAAAGCAATTCTCTCTATAATCCATCCTGCAAGTATAGGGATTAAGCAGAAGACAACGCCGTAACTAACAGTCCTCCACATCTCCGATAACGGGTCCAGCCCAAATCCATAGCTTAGGAAACCTGTTGCGATCAGAACAACTCCAAAGATATCAAAGAGAGGGCTGAAAAATCCTACAGCAATTGTACAGATCCACTCCAACAAGGTCAGCCCGATAATGACCGGGATGAGCAGGATCTTCAGGGCAAACTTTACCAGCCAGATGATGATCCTTCCAATTCCAGTGACAATTCTCGCGAAAGTATACATGATTCCACCGCTCCTTTCTTTCATTCTCCTGGCAGATCAGTTCAGCACACATTCAGCTCCGTTTCCCGGTGTCCGGGAACAAATTCAGGCATGTTGTGATTGACTTCAGCCTGGTAATACCCATCGATGGTTGTCGGGGCATTGAACAAGGCTGCCAGCAGGTATTTCCTGATGTTCTTGACTTTAGTCGTGTTTGTCTCGAGGCATCCCACGACGTAACGGATGTGCCCGTAATCCAGCTTCAGCAGCCTGCTCTTTACGATCTCTGCAGGGAAGTAGCTGCTGGCTATAAGGATCTCCTCTGACCTGCACAGGAGCGTCTCCAGGATCAGGTCAACGATCCCACAGAGCAGCTCATGTTTGGATGGGAATGTCAGGAGCAGGTTATCAAACTCAATGTTCCTGCAGATAAGGCTCCTGTAATCAGCGGCAAGAGAGTTGACGGATGAAGATGATCCCATCGTATCGCATCTCATCTCATCGCATTGAGCCCCTTTCTGCTTTACCTCTACACTAGACGATGAGATATGATTCGATTCGATATTACTCAACTCAGTATTATTTATTTCAGTCTTATTCTTAAGAGGTGTCGATTTTGACACTTCTTGAGGTGTCGTTTTCGGTACTTCATGAAGTGCTGATTTTGGAACCTCTTGAGGTGTCAGTTTTGACACTTCTTGAAGTTCCGGTTTCGATACTTCTTGAAGTGTCGGTTTTGACACCTCTAAGCCATCATGAAACGGTTCTGCTTTGCCTGAAACCTCCTCACGATCCTCTTCTGAGTATAATTTTATGATCCTGTCTGCCCGTTTTTCCGGACCCACGGAAGCTGCTTTCAGGGCAGAAGTGTCATTTCCGGAACCTCTGTCAACAGAAACAGACAATCCTGACGTATCAGCATCATCACCCCTGGATCCTGTGGCTGGAATTCCTGAAGTATCTGTTTGGGAACCTCTGGAAACAGCCTCTTTCTCCTCCGGAACTGACAGGTTTTCCTCTTCGGTATCCGCATCGGACATGAAGCTCTTTACATACAGGATGTTCGGGAGGCCATGTCCCCTGCGTTTTTTCTCCAGCAGGCCGAATTTTTCCAGTTCTGCGAGCAGATCGATTGATTTTTTCTTGGAAAAACCCAGGTCTTTCTGTATTTCCCCAATTTGATATATGATGAACACACGGTTTTCCGCATCAAGCCATCCATTCTTCCTTGAAAGTGACATGCGGTCCAGAAGTACCCCATACAACACCTTTGCCTGAAGTGAAAGGTCAAAAAAAGTATTATCTATCAGCATGATCTTCGGAATCCGTATAAAGCTGAACTGATCCGCCTGGGATCCATAGTAGTAGTTGAAGTGTTTACTCATGCTCCATCATCTCCCTTGAAGTTCAGTTATTCGCCATTCAGT
>OCVV011300632.1_pt1 | contig 22579 bp, 22 predicted proteins | sample 1539721 | NCBI WGS metagenome assembly OCVV01 (sample SAMN02144230, study PRJEB22623) | gut metagenome | biome: sheep rumen | host: Ovis aries | place: New Zealand
GTTCTCGATGAGGGTCGCACCTCCGGCAGTCACCGTAACCGAACCTCGCGGCACGTTCATGGCGCCTAAGCGGATCTCGCTGCCGTTGGTTCCTTTGTATTTACCGGTGAGGTGGAATTTGTTTTTCTCGCTCAGCTCCTGTGCAATGACCAGTGTGGAGTCGTACAACTCCTGGAAACAGTATTTGTTTACCAACCGGCTGTCGTTGCCCAGCATATACGCCAGGTGGCTGCCGAAAGGCTCGAGAACGGGGAAGATGATCTTGCCGCCGCTCGAGTAAACCGTCACGCCCTCCAAGAAATCGAACCGTCCATCCGGGCTGGCGTTATGTTTCTGGTCCAATCGGTCCAGGTCCATGACGCGCAGTAACTGCTTACCGTTGATGGGTCCCTCATTGAGGTACTGCACATCCGTACCCACCGAGTCGTTGCGGTACATGACGTACAACTCGAACTTGTCGGACTGAATACTCGTGGCACCTAAAGAATAGATGTTTTTCATCATCAGGTCCCACGTACCTTTATTCTTTTTGTTCGGTGCATTGGCACTGCTTTTCAGCATCTTCAGCGCCAAGGCAACCGCCTTGTTCTGACTTACGGCGGAGCTGTCGCTCACCTGGTCCGTAGAGAACTCACCGACCTGATAGACCTGGCCGTTATAGGTGTATTCGTATGCTACAGCGAGCACCTCGTCCTGGTTCAGCGCCGATTTGAGAGATATATATCCCAAGGCGCTGTTGAGAGTGTACTCGCTGCTCGTCAGCAGACGCGCACTCTCGATCTTCTCGAAATCACTGCCGCCCTCCATTCCGTTCTGACCTTCCAGCACGGTAGAAGTCTGTTGGAGGTCGCGGAAGGGAGTGGTCTTGATGAACGAATATAAGTTGTTGGCATTGTTGTCCGGCACTGTTCTGGGTGTTCCGCCCCAGTTTTGCTGCGTGTGAAGGCTGCTTTCGCCCAAGTCGGTGAAGGCTACTATGTTACGCGCCTGGTCGTAATTACCGCGTTTGTTGGTAATCCATACCTCGATCTTGTTAATCTTCGCACCGCTCGCCACGTACGGTACGCTCGCCATCGCCTCCTCATAGTGGTCGCGGAAGAAATGGGAGAGGAAGAAGTGGCGGTTCTCGTCGTAGCTGTCGCCGGAGATGTCGAACTTCGTCATCTGCGCGCCGCCCTTGCTGCTCACCGTCTGAGCCTGGCTGTTCTGCTGGGAGATGAGTGCCTGTATCTTCAACTTGCCGAATTTCAGGTTCGCCTTGATACCGAAGAGCGCCTGACTGCCACGGATGAGGGACGAAGGCAGATCCATCGTCACGTTTCCCGCCTCGAGGGACTGGATAATATCGTCCTCTTCGCCCTTGTAGTTCAGTTTGAGGTTCTGCTGGTCGAAGGCGAAAGAGGCCTCGGTGTTGTAGGACATATTAAAATTCAGTTTCTGTCCTACTTTGCCTTGGATGCTCGCCTGGATCTTCTCGTCAAAATCGAAGATGTTGTTGTTGCGTGCGCGCAGCGTAAGAGAAGGGTTCGCGATATACTGGTGCTTGAATCCGAAGAGCAGCTCCGCAGACCCCTGCATCTTGAGTTGTACACCGCCCGGGCCGAACACTTTGTCCGCCGGACCGATGTTGAATTTCATGTCGGTGATGTCGAACTTGGACTCGTTGTTATGCTCCACCTCGCCTATTTTCTGCTGCCAGTAATGGTGCATGATCTGCCGCTCGGCATAGTGGTTATACTCCTCCTGGGTGAGCATGTAAGGGGTTGTGATGTCCGTGTCGCCCAGTTTGGTGCGGATAACGTACGTACCTGTCTCCGGCCTGTATTCAACGGTGGTGGTGATATTATTGGGGTCCTGAAGGTCCAATGAACTGACCGGTTTGGTCAACTCCCCGAAGTTCTGTGCACCGAGTTGTTTCACCCTTGTCGGAGCCCAGTAACTGCTGTCGGTCTCCGTCACAAAATCCGCTACTTCCTCCGGCGTTTTGGTGGACGCTTCGGTAGTGCTACCGTCAGTCTCCTCCAGAGCCCTTTTACGCCTCTCCTCACGTGCCTTTCGTGCCGCTTCTCGTTTGGCCTCTTCCTCTTTCTCCTTCGCTTTCTCTGCCTCGCGGGCGGCTTTCTCGGCTTCCTTTTGGGCTTTCTCCTCCGCAATCAACTCCTTCAGGCTCTTACCTCTGGTCTGCGCAAAACCGCCCGTGGTCACCAGCGGCAACCACAGAATCAGACTAATCAGTAATATATATCGTATTTGCTTATACAAAATCGTCTTTGTTCTTTTAGCAGGCACAGCCTGCGGTCTTTTGTCTTTGAGCGAAGCGGTCTGTCAGAGCATTTTCAGTGCCTCCCGGATCACTGCCTCCACTTTGAGTGCGGGGTTGTTCTTAAGAATCTTGTCCACCGCCTTTCCGCTTGCCGCTGCCGGGAAGCCTAACATCGTCAGTGCGCTTACTGCCTCGGCTTTAACGCCTGTGTCGGCTTCTACGTCTAACATCGGAATCTCCGTCGGGTCACCACCGAGGTCCAGCTTGATTGCCTTGTCCTTCAGGTCCACGATAATTCGCTGTGCGGTCTTCGGTCCCAGCCCCTTCACTTTCGCCATAGCTTTGGCGTTGCCGGTGGCGATAAGCATCCGCAGTTCCTCGGCACTGAACGCGCTCATGATCATCCGTGCGGTAGCAGCACCCACGCCGCTAACCGTCATGAGGAGCTCAAAGAGTTGGCGCTCCGCCTTGGTGACAAAGCCGTAAATCTCGTGTGTGTCCTCGCGGATAATCTCCGTGATAAACAACTTCACCACCTCGCCTTTAGCCTCCGACCCTTCGCCGTTAGCCTCTTTCCCCACCAGCGCGCTATAACCCGGCAGTGTGATGGCAATTCCGTAACCTATTCCGGCAGCCTCTAAAACAGCTTCCGTCGGATTCAGTTCTGTTAATATTCCTTTGATATATTCAATCATAATACAAAAAGCCTGCAAATGTACAACTTTTTTTCCATATACGCAAGCGCGCAAGCATTTTTTATGAAAAAGAGTACCTTTTTTGTTAATTTTCATTTTTCATTTTTCATTTTTCAATTATTTTTCGTACCTTTGCATACCCATTATATGTGATTATGACAGAAATATCCAAATACGGTGAGTTCGGACTCATCAAACATCTTACCAAGGACCTCAAAACCGTCCAGCCTTCGACCAAGAAATCCATCGGAGACGATTGTGCCGTCATGGACTTCGGTTCCAAGAAAGTCCTGATGACCACAGACATGCTCCTCGAGGGCATTCATTTCAACCTCGAGTATGTGCCCCTCAAGCACCTGGGGTACAAGGCAGCGGTGGTTAATTTCTCCGACATTTACGCCATGAACGGTACTCCGACCCAGATCACCGTTTCGCTCGGTATCAGTAGGCGCTTTTCGGTGGAGGATATAGAGGCGCTCTATTCGGGTATCCGTCTGGCGTGCGAGCGCTATAATGTCGATCTCGTCGGTGGCGATACCTGTGCGTCCATGACCGGACTGACCATCTCCATTACCTGCCTCGGAACCGCGGCCGCCAAAGACATCGTCTATCGCAACGGTGCCAAACTGAACGACCTCATCTGCGTTTCCGGAAATCTCGGAACGGCGTATATGGGGCTCCAGTTGCTCGAACGTGAGCGGCTCGTGGGCAATCAGGAGAAAGCCCAGGAAGCCTTCGTCGGCAAGGAGTATCTGCTGGAACGCCAGCTCAAACCCGAGGCGCGGCGTGACATCCTCGAATCCCTCCGCAAGGCGGGCGTCAAACCGACTGCGATGATGGATATCTCGGACGGACTTTCCTCCGAATTGCTGCATATATGCACCCAGTCCGGCGTCGGTTGTTGCGTATATGAGGACAAACTGCCCATTGATTACCAAGCAGCGGCACTCGCAGAGGAGATGAACCTCAATATCGTCACCTGTGCCCTCAACGGCGGAGAGGACTACGAACTACTCTTCACCTGTGCGCTCGACGACTACGAGAAACTCATCCCCGTGGACGACCTCTACATCATTGGTCACATCACCAAACCCGAGTACGGATGCAACCTCATCGGCCGTAACGGAGAAGAGATATCCCTAAAGGCGCAAGGATGGAACGCCTTTGAGGAATCAAAAGAATAACAATTGAATAACAATTGAAAAACGATTGAATAACAATCGACTGAAAACCGACTGAAAACCGATAGAAAATCGGTCCAACCGTTAGAGATAAGTTAGAGATAAGTTGGAGGTTCGTTAGATATTCAGCCTACCACACTATAGGATAACTATAAGGGAAAAGAAATGTACAATATTGCAGTCATATTAGCCGGCGGAATCGGCAGCAGAGTGGGGGGAGAAACCCCGAAACAACTCTTGCCCCTCGCTGACGGGCGCTCGATTCTCGAGCACTCCATTGATGCTTTTGAGCTTGCGCCGGACATTGACGAGATTGCCGTGGTGATGCACCCTGAGCACATTTCTTCTCTACAAAAATTATGCCAAAATAACCATTGGCGGAAACTGACAAAAATCATCCCCGGAGGTGCCGAACGATGGGAGTCGTCCTATAACGCTATTAAGACCTATACTGCGGAATCTTCAAATGACGCAGTCTCCCTCCTGCTCCATGACGCCGCACGACCTTATGTGTCCCAACGCATCATCGCCGATGTGTGCCAAGCGCTGCAGGAGCACGAAGCCGTCACTGTGGCGGTACCCTCCACGGACACAATCTATATAACCGACCGCAACCGCCTGACGTCCATGCCTTCGCGCGATACCGTTTGGAGGGCACAGACTCCGCAGGCATTCCGGCTGTCAACGATTGCTGAGGCTTTTGAACGCGCACTCCAAAAGGGCAATATAGCGGCAACGGACGATGTGGGAATCGTGTATCGCTACATGCCGGAGACACCTGTCTTCATCGTCCCCGGCGAGGAGCAGAATAGAAAGATTACATACAAGGAAGATTTGGCAGAGTGATATCGGTATAGTCCCTGATTTCTGCCGGAACATCTTTTCCGTTCGTGAGATAGACGCAACGCATACCGCAACGGTAGCCGAACTGCATATCCGACAAACTGTCTCCCACCATTACGCTTTTGTGAAAATCCACTTCGGGGAAATCCCTCTTTGCCTGTAGCGCCATTCCTGTCTCGGGTTTGCGGTCCGGGCTGTGACTCTCCGCCAATGTGGTACACACGTAAATCTTATCTATCCTTCCGCCGGCATTCTCTATGTCGCGGAGCATATGCACGTGCACCTCTTGCAGATCGGCGTCCGTAAACAGTCCTTTGCCCACTCCCTGCTGGTTGGATACAATGAATATACGCGCATAGCGGCCGGCTAACTCAGCCGTTTTGGATAGTACGCCGGGTAACCATTCCCACATCTCCCACCGGCGCACATAGTCGCCCGGGAGATGTTTGTTCAATACCCCGTCTCGGTCTAAAAACAGATATTTGTCTTCCGGGAAAAGTGCACGGAACTCTTTCTGCGCCCGGTAATAATCATCCGGTACACCGATGTCTATAAAATAACTCTCAAACGCCAAACCGCTCAAAATCCCCTCGGGGGCAAGCGGTTGGAGGAGTTCTTTCTCAAAGGAGAATTTTTTCGGGAATTTCTGTTGGAGCAACCACTCCCGACGGATGGCATATATGCCTCCGTTGATCACCCCCGCGCCGGCGCTGCTCTCTTTCTCCCGGAAACTGAGAATGCGTGTGCCATCGGTCTCCACAGCTCCGTACCGTCCGGTGTCTTCTACCCTGCGTAGGGCGATGGAAACGGGTGAACCGTTCTTCCGGTGGAACTGCGCAAAAGCGGAAAAGTCAATATCAAACAAGGTGTCGCCGTTTACCACGAGGAACGATTCACCGGTGGTTTTCCGCGCAGCTTGTACGATAGCACCACCTGTGAAAAGGGGCTCCGTTTCCTGCGAATAGACGATCTCCAAACGGCGGTATCGGGGACCGAAATACGAGGCGATGCACTCATGTTTGTATCCCGTGGCCATGACTACCCGTTCCACTCCGGCATCGGCTAACCGATCCAGTACGTAACAGAGGAAAGGTTTGCCATACACAGGTGCCATCGGTTTGGGAACATTACCCAGCACATGGCTGAGCCGTGTGCCAAATCCGCCGGCTAATATGACGGCTTCTCTAATCACGGGGGAACATCTCTTTTTCCACTATTTCGCAAATGATGTGTCCGATCAGAATATGGCACTCCTGAATTCGCGGGGTGTCGGTAGAAGGTACGTTCAGCAGTATATCCGCCATCTCTTTCATCTTCCCTCCGCTTTCTCCGGTCATGGCGATGGTAGTGACGCCGAGTTCGCGCGCTTTGACAAACGCATTATAGATATTCTCGGAGTTACCGCTGGTACTGATGCCGACCAGCACATCGCCCGCGTGACACGCGCCGTTGATCATACGCGAGTAGATCAGATCGTAGCCATAGTCGTTAGCTACTGCCGTGAGGTATGAGGTATTGCAGTGCAGCGCCTCGGAGTTCAGGGGCGGACGGTCGTAATAGAACCGTCCGGATAACTCGGCTGCCAAATGTTGTGCGTCGGCTGCGCTGCCTCCGTTTCCGCACCAGAGCACGCGATGTCCCTCTTTGAGGGACCGGATGAGCGTCTCGGCAGCAGCGCGGATAGCGGCTACTCTTTTTTTGTCCGCCAGCAATGCCTGCTTGGCTTTTATACTTGCTTCTATCGAACGGATTACAGTGTCCATGTTTTTAGTCCTTCCTGTGTAAATTCATATCTTTTGGCTTGGCCTGCAAACTTGCTGCATAAGGCTTTTTCTACGGCGTAACGGCTGGTGCCCGGGCAGTAGAAGAACATAAATCCTCCTCCTCCGGCTCCGCTGACTTTTCCTCCTGTAGCGCCGGCAGAGATAGCCGTGGTGTAGATGTCCTCCAGAAGCGGGTTGGATATCCGTTTGGCTGTTTTTTTCTTCTCTTCCCATCCTTCGTTCAGAATCTCGCCGATCGTATCAATGTCTCCGCGTAGGAGGTGCTCTTTCATCTTCGCGGCTTGCTCCTTGAGCCGGTGCATAGCCTCAATGGAAGAGGTGTTGTTCGCGCGCACGTTGTCAATCTGCCCTTGGATAATCTCGGCGGAGACATGACTCGTCTCGGTATAATACAGCAACAGGTTGTGGGCGAGCTCGTCCTGATAGCGCTGACGGATACGCAGGGGGTTGACAATCACCTTGTCGTCCGGCAGAAACTGCATGAAGTTAAATCCTCCGAAGGTAGCGGCATACTGGTCTTGTTTTCCTCCCGCCATCCGGAGATCGACACGCTCAATCTCATACGCCAGACGCGCAATATCGTACTCGCCCAGCGGTAGTTTCAGCCATTCTGCAAACGCCCCTACAATACTGACAACCAGCGTACTGCTGGTGCCCAGACCGCTTCCTGCCGGCGAATCGACATGGCTGGTGATGCGGAAGGAGAGGGGAGTATGCGTAAAATCTCTCACAATGCGGTTATAGACGCCTTTAGCCAATACGAAATAACCATTGGTATCCAACTCTTCCTGCGCATCATACACTTCCTCCAAGCCGGCATCCGGACTGGAGAAAACGATCTTGCCGTTATTCAAAGGTTCTATGGTCGTATAGGCGTATAGGGAGATAGTAGCGTTGAGAATACTGCCGCCATACATATCCGAATAAGGGGACACATCGGTGCCTCCGCCCGCGAGACCCAACCGTAAAGGTGCTTTGCTACGTATAATCATATATGTGTTTTTATCAATTCTGTTGTAGGATGGCTTTGGTCATTCCGGACCAAGCATATTTGGCTTTCTCCGCCTGTATGTTCGCGCTGAATTTAGCGGTTCTTTCTTCGCCGGACATAGCGATGAAATCGTTGATGGCCGCTGCGACGGAAGCGCTATCGACTTCGCATACATACCCCACTTTCCCGTCCGGTACAATCTCCGCCAGACCGCCCACACGGGTGACCAGCATAGGTTTCTCGAAATGGTAGGCAATCTGGGTTACACCGCTTTGAGTGGCGGATTTATAGGGCTGTACGATGAGGTCGGCAGCGGAGAAATAGAAACGTACCTGATCATCAGGGATGAAATCAGTCCGCCAGATAATTTCGCCTTCCAGCCCGAGTTCTTTTTCCAGCCGGTAGTATTGCTCGGCGTTGTTGTAGAACTCACCGGCAATGAGCAGTTTGAGTTTCCCTGTATCAGGAACCGATTTGACCTGAGCAAACGCTTTGAGCAGCAGGTCTAATCCCTTGTAGTCGCGGATGAAACCAAAGAAAAGCAGATAGGTGTATTGCGGATCCAGATGCAAGATTTCCTGTGCTTCCTTTCTACTTACGGGTACTCCGAAATTGTCGTACAGCGGGTGCGGCGTAAGGGTTTTCGGCTTGCGGGAATCGAAACGCTTGCAGTCCTGCAAAACGCTCTCGGACATGGCGATGAAACGATCTACGCTGCGTACGAAATACCGGATCAGAATATTGTCCCATGGCTTGGGTTCATGGGGGATGACATTATCCAAGATGCTGACGACCTGCATTCCTTTTTTCCGCGCGATACGCGCGATGGTTCCCAGACATGGCGCCATGAGAGGTGTCCAGAACTTAATGACGAGCACATCTGCATTCATCTTGCGGATTATCCGTCCTGTTTTGATCCACGAGAAGGGCGAGATGCTGTTCATAGCCCGCTGTATGTGCAAATCGGTGGGTTCCGGCGCATCGGAATATTGCGTCTTCCCGGGGAACAGGAAATCGGGATATTGCAGCGTAAAGGTAACAATATCCACGGTGTGCCCCTCTTGTATGAACTGGCGAGCAAGGCGTTCGTTGAACGTAGCTAACCCACCTCTATACGGCCATGCAGTACCTAAAATGACTATATGCATTGAAACATTTTTTGCTATTTGCGTGCAAAGATACACTTTTTTTTGTAAATGTGCAAATAAATTTGCATAATTCACTATTTTTTTGTACCTTTGCGCGAAAATTTGTAAGTTGGAACGAATAATACACGCAATTCCATAAAATAATGATCGCGCAACAGGTGATAAAACAAGCCGTACAATGCCTGGAGCAGGAGGCTGCGGCGATAGAGTCTCTCGTTCCCCGGATGGATGAGAAGTTCCTGCAGGCCGTGGAGCTGATTCGTGGATGCAAGGGAAAGGTAGTGGTAACGGGCGTAGGCAAGTCCGGACATATAGGTTCCAAAATAGCCGCCACACTGGCTTCTACGGGCACACCGGCATTCTTCCTTAACCCTCTGGACGCTTACCACGGCGATTTGGGTATGTTGAGTGCGGACGATCTGGTGCTGGCTATTTCTTATTCGGGCGCGACGGAAGAGTTGTTGCGATTCCTGCCGCTCATACAGGCAAAGAAGATTCCTATCATCGGCATGTCGGGTAATGATTCTTCGCTGTTGGCGAAATACGCGCAGGTACACCTAAATATATCCGTCGCGCGTGAGGCGGATCCGCTGAACCTCATTCCGACAGCCTCTACCACAGCGACCCTCGCCATGGGCGATGCCCTCGCTTGCGCGCTTATAGAGGCAACCCATTTCCAGCCTTCCGATTTCGCGATGCTTCACCCGGGCGGTGACCTCGGGCGCAAGCTTCTGGCGAAAGTAGGGGATGCGATGTTTACCGAGAACCTGCCCTTCCTGACGCCTGAAATGCCGATGAGCGAGGCGATAGAGATTGTCACCAAGGGAACGCTGGGAATAGGTATCGTGGTGGAGAAGGACCACCTTGTAGGAATAATCACGGACGGGGATATTCGTAGGGCGATGCAGAAGTTGGGCGCTTCGTTCTTTGAGACGAAGGTTGAGGCGATCATGTCCCGCAACCCGAAGACGATAAGCAAGGATGCGAAGATCGTAGAGGCGGGCGAGAAGATGAACCATTATTCAATCCACACGCTGGTTGTGCTGGACGAAGATAAGGTTTGTGGAGTTATTGATTCATTCTCGTGCTTGCCGGGGACGAGGTTTTATCATTGATAAAAAGGCTAATGGCTAAAGGTTATAGGCTATAGGTTATGGTTAAGTTGTTTTTGACAGATGTGGACGGTTGTTTGACGGACGGCGGAATGTACTACACCGCTGAAGGCGAAGTGATGAAGCGTTTCTGCGTCTATGACGGAATGGGCATGGTGTGTCTGCAACAAGCCGGCATTCCGTGCGGAATCTTGACTTCTGAAAACTCGATGATCGTCAAGGCAAGAGCGGAGAAACTGAAATTGCAGTACCTATACTTAGATGTCGGCAGCAGAGTCAACCCCGACTGTTTGACGAAACTGCAAGCCGCGCAACAGATATGTGAGGAGTTGGGTATCACGTTGACGAACGTCTGCTACGTGGGCGATGACATCAACGATATCGATTTGCTGAGCGCGGTAGGAACTCCGTGTTGTCCGCCGAATGCGCGGCCGGAAGTCCTTGCCATCCCCGGTATCCATGTGCTGAACACACCTGGTGGCCAAGGAGCGGTAAGAGAGATATGCGATGAGATTCGGTCCAATATCGGTGTAATATCGGTGTAATGTCGATGCAATCCTAGACCATTGTCGGGGTAACTCCCTGCTCACAAGCAGATAGGCTCGGTAATGACTAAGGAATGATTAAGGAATATATAAAGAATAACTAAAGATTTGAACGCTTCTGTATTATATACATAGTATATAATACTATTGGAAAGTTTGATTTGAGAAAAAATAACATGAGAAAAGTGAGAAATAATCGTGCCCTTGTGGCTAAGAATTCTCAAAATTCTCACAATTCTCAGTGCAAATTTTTAGAAAGAAACTAAATAACAAAGATAATGAAGAAACAGTCCAAAATTTAGTGTGTCGGAAATTCCGACTAACTGCCGTAGAAGGTTGTGACTGAACTGCAGTTAGTGCAATTTTTGCACATACTGCTTTATATGGCGATAAATATTATAGAATGAATAGCAGAATAGGACTCATAGCGGGAATGTACATAACTACTTTTCTAGTATGTATATTGATTGTTTCATCTATAGTGTGGCTTGTAGGTTGGCATATTACACCTGTGGTTCTGCCGCTTGCTCTTGTTATGGCATTGGTTGTTTTTTCGGTAATGAAGACAAGTAGAAAGGAGCAAATCATAGCCTTAGCTGTAAGTATAGGTGCGATTCTTATTGCCACGCTGATAGAGACATTTGTTTATGATGTGAGTTATGATGGCAATGCTTATCATCAGCCTATCATTTATGCTTTAGCCAATGGATGGAATCCGATATATGAGCACAATAATGCTGTAATTAGTGATGCCTGGAATATGAATATATGGATAGATCATTATTGTAAGGGAGCCGAGACAATTGCATCATCATTTGTAGCAATAACAGGAAATATTGAATCTGGGAAAGCTATCAATTTACTGATACCAATAGCGCTGTTTCTTATAGTATATGATTTCTTCAAGGAGCGTTTTGTGATACAACTCTCTATAAGGAAGAGACTGCTATATAGTCTTGGTATTGCATTTTCTATGGTAATGGTAGGCCAAATAACATCCTATTATATAGATTACATAGGTTATTTCATATTTGTGTTGGCTTTGCTTGGAGTATATGATATAGTGGACACAAAGGGAAATGAGAAAGTGGGATATTGGATGTTAGTATGTTGTATTATGATAGCGGCATCCGTAAAATTCAATATGCTCTTTTGGGCAGGTTACGTTGTTGCCTGCGGTTTGATAGTGATGCTTGTACGGAGGAATTATAAAAATGCACTGCGCTTGGCGCTTGTTAGTGCTTCTGTGGCTATCATATCGGTTGTAGTTCTATCCTATAATCCGTTTGTCACGAATACAATGGATCATGCCAATCCGTTCTATCCACTATTTGAAAAGAATATATTATCCGGAGATTCGCCCGCTAGAAATGCGCAACCGCCTTATATGCGCAATGCCCCACGTTACAAACAAGTATTTCTAAGTTATTTTCAGCGACCGAGTAATGATATGAAATCTACGGCCTATATACCTCCTTATCGGATTTCCAAGACCAATATTTATCGTTCAGGTTATTGCTGTACGAATGTAGGGGGAGGAGGATTGTTCTTTATAGAGATTCTTTTGATGACTTTTCTTGTATTTGCATTTTTCCGTAAGGGTAAATACTATAAGCAGTTTTGTATAGCAGCTATTGCTCTTATAGCTACACTTTTTATATTACCGATAGGGTCTAATTTTAGATACGTACCATTTATCTATTTACTTCCGTTCTTGGGGTTATTATATTTAGAAACATGTGAGAAACAGACGTCGTTTTCACAAGTTATGAAATATATTTTGTCTTGCCTTCTAGTACTGAATATTTCTTTGTGTGCTGTGATAACAGTGGCTACAAATTATATAGAGCAGAAGGCGACGATGCAAACGATAAAGATGCTGGAAGGTAAAGGAGGAGAATCATTTTATACTAAGAACTGGGGTTTTTGCAACAAACTGTATCATGGTGAAATGAACGGAAAAGAGCCGATAGCTCCACTGCTTCCGGAAGATCAATATGAACGAGAAAAATTTATTGGTGGACCTTTTGTTTATCTGTTGAAAAAATGATAAAAAATATTATTCGTCTCATACGTCCGCAACAATGGTTGAAAAATTTGTTCATCTTTCTGCCTTTGTTCTTTGATCGCCACATAATGGATGCTGAATACGTATGGCCTTCTGTTGTGGCATTCGTTGCTTTTTGTTTCGCGGCAAGTGGTGTCTATTGTTTCAATGATATATATGATGTAGAAGCCGATCGGTTACATCCGAAGAAATGCACGCGTCCTATTGCCTCGGGTGCTTTATCTGTGGTGCAAGGGTATATGATTACTGCGTTGTGTTGGGTGATATCTGCGGGAGTGATATTGATGGATATATTTGTGCTACATAATTGCACTTATCTTGGGGTAATCATATTCTCTTATGTGGTGATGAACCTTGCGTACTCAACAAAATTGAAACAGATACCGATATTGGATGTGTTTATCATTGCTATCGGCTTTGTGCTTCGCGTATTTGCCGGAGGTGTTAATGCGCATATCTATATTTCGACATGGATTGTGCTGATGACTTTCCTGTTGGCATTGTTCCTCGCTTTCGCGAAACGTAGAGACGATGTAGTAGAATGGGAAGCAACCGGCAATACGAGAAGAAAGGGTATTGATCGATACAATACTGCATTCATGAATCAAGCTTTGACGATTGTTTCCACGCTGACGATGGTATGCTATATCATGTACACGATTTCGGACAGTGTAATAGAACGCGTTGGTAGCGAGTACTTGTATCTGACATCTATCTTTGTATTAGCGGGTATAATTCGTTATTTGCAGATTACGATTGTGGATGTTAACAGCGGAAGTCCGACTAAGATATTACTGAAGGATAGGTTTATCCAGTTGTGCATAGCCGGATGGTTGATAGCCTTTGCGATAATCTTGTATGTATGAAACGAATAGCGGCTTTTGATTTTGATGGAACCATAACGCGCAAGGATACGCTGATTGAGTTCTTGCGCTTTGCCGGTGGAAGTGTGCGGTTATATGCCGTATTTGCACTCTATTCTCCACTATTGGTTTTAATGAAATTGAAACTCTATTCCAACCAAAAAGCAAAAGAGAAAATCTTTGCACACTATTTCAAGAGCATGCCGATAGAGCAGTTTGATAACTTGTGTCGCAGATTCTATGAACAGAAAGGGCTAGCACTTATCTATGCAGAAGCAAAGGCTCAGATAGCAAAGCACAAAGAGCAAGGAGATGAGGTGGTTATTATTTCCGCGAGTTTAGAAAATTGGGTGTGCCACTTTGCGGAAGCATTGAAAGCCGACAAGTTACTTGCGACCCAAGTAGATATACAAGATGGAAAGTTGACAGGTCATTTCTTTACGGCTAATTGTTATGGCAAAGAGAAAGTGAACCGTTTATTGAGTGTATATCCGGAAAGAAATAAATACTATCTTATGGCTTACGGAGATAGCAGAGGAGATAAAGAACTACTGCAATTTGCAGATGAACAACATTATAAATCATTTAAACAATGAATATAATATTGATATTATTGAGTGTCTTACTCAATTGCGCAGCGCAACTACTGATACGTAAAGGAATGTTAGTTGAGGGTGAAGTGGGAATGCAAAACATGTTGTCCCACGTCAGTTCGATGATTACAAACATTTGGTTGTGGGGAGCGATGTTATGCTTCTTAGGAAGTGTTTTGTTATGGATAGTTGTGCTAAGTCGCGTAGAAGTAAGCTATGCTTATGTATTCAACAGCATTGGATATGTTGTCTTAACCATTTGTGCATATTGGTTGTTTGACGAAAGCATATCCGTATACAAGATTGTAGGAATGGCAGTTGTCATTCTTGGCTTAATTATTATGTCTTTTCACTCACAACTATAGATGGGGACTAATATCAAGGTAATATCGAGGTAATATCGGAGTAATATCGAGGTAATCCTAGACTTTAGTCCGGAGAACACCATAAGAACAAGCCTCCATGAAGCCTCATTGAAATAGATCACGACAAAGCAAATTTTTAAAAGAAACTAAATAGCGAAGATAATGAAGATAGTAGCCATGGTGCCTATAAAGCTGAATAGCGAACGGGTAAAAGAAAAAAACCTTCGACCATTTCATGATGGGAAACCGCTTGTTCAATTTATTTTAGAAGCGCTTGTAAAAAGCAAGCGGGTAGATGAGGTATATGTGTATTGCAGTAGTGAGCGAATTAAAGACTATCTAATTGATGGTGTTAAGTTTCTGAAACGACCAGAATATTTAGATGGAAATGGATGTAACTGCAATGACATTATCCGTGAGTTTATGAAAGAGGTGGATGCTGATTATTATGTTGTTTCTCATGCAACCGCTCCGTTCACAACGCCGGAAAGTATTGACCGTTGTATAGCAAGCGTAGCGGATAGTGAGGAATATGATTCAGCTTTCACGGTAGAGAAGATTCAAACGTTCCTTTGGAGCAATGGCAAACCGATGAATTTTGATCCGAGCCATTTCCCCAGAACACAGGATCTGGATCCTATTTATATGGAAACATCGGGTGCGTTTGTGTTCCCGCGTGAGGTGTTCGAGACATACCAACGCCGTATCGGTATCAAGCCATGTTTGGTGGAGGTGTCTCCCGAAGAAAGCATCGATATCGATACCGAATATGATATGTCGGTAGCGCAGGCTTTGTATAAACAAATGAAAGAAAACCATTAAAATATATGAGTGCCAAAGTACATATAGTGGATTGTACCATCCGTGATGGCGGTTATCTTTTTGACAAGAACTCTGATCCTGCATTCGTAAAAGGAATTATTCAGGGATTAGTGGATGCCGGCATTGATTATTTGGAAACGGGATTTTTGCAGAGCAAAGTGAATGGTGAGACGATCGTCTATCACAACTCAAAGGATGTGATCAAGTATCTGCCCTCTGATCCAAAGCAAACTACTTATCTTGGTTTTTGCGATAATAGCCGTTATACGCCGGAGGAGTTGGATGCGTGTGACGGCAAGTCATTCAAATGGCTTCGTATTTCTTTCGCGAAACACGAGATAGAGGATTCTCTGCGTTTCTGCAAAGCGGCAATGGACAAAGGCTATACAGTTCAATTTAACCCGATGGATAGTATCAGTTATATAGCGGAAGAGCGGGCTGCTTTAATAGAAAAAGTAAATAAAGTAAAGCCAGCCGTGTTCTCCATTGTGGATACATTCGGTGCTATGTATATGACAGATATGGTAGCAATCTTCCGCCAGTTTGACGAACTCTTGGATAAGGATATCATGATCGGTTTGCACTCGCATGATAATTTAGGTCTTTCCTGTGCGTTAGCTGAACGGATGGTGGAGTTATCCGAGGAAACAGGCCGCGAGATCTGTATTGACGGTTCTTTGTTCGGCATGGGACGAGGAGCAGGCAACGCCAAAACAGAACTATTGGCGGATTATTTGAATAAGCATTGCGGCACACATTATAATATACCTGTGCTGTTGGAGACAATAGACAAATACATCGTTCCGGTAACGAAAACTGTCCATTGGGGATATGATCTGCCGATGTTTATATGCGGAACCAAACATTCGCATGTGGATAATGTGAATCATATGAAAAAAACATCTGATAGTACCATAACCGATATCTATAACGTGGTGGAGATGCTGACCCCACAGCAACGCACGAGGTATGGAGCCGGATATTCCAAAACGGATTTCTCTCAGTTAGATGAGAAGATGGAAGCATATAAAAATCAAAAATAATAGCCCATGAATTGTGCAGAATATTTAGTGGATTACTTAATCAAAAATGGCGTAACGGATGTCTTCGGCTATGCAGGAGGATATATTGTGCCGTTCATGGATGCCCTTCATGCGCGCAGAGACGAAATAAAGGTGCATGTATGCTACAATGAGCAAGGATGCTCTTTTGCGGCAAACGGCTATGCACGAACAAGCGGCAAGTTAGGCGTCTATTTCACGACATCCGGTCCCGGAGCTGTGAATGCTTTAGGCGGATTAGCTGACGCCTGGTTTGACGGAGTGCCAATAATGGGCATCTGTGGTAATGTGCCCACCAACGAAATGAAAGGTTTTTCGGGCGTGCGGCAGAATGGTTTTCAGGAAATGGATATTGTCTCAATGACGCGTCATATAACGAAATTCTCTGTTACGCCAAATAGCGCAGAGGAATTTCCGGAGATAGTGTCCAGAGCATATAAATTAGCAACAATAGGCAGGAAAGGAGGAGTTTTAATTGATTTTCCGTTCAACATACAAAAAGCCGATATTGTTAGTCGGTAATGGTGCTCGCTCTGCCGGAGCGGCGGAGTTGGTATATCAGTTTGCGAAGAAAACGCAGATCCCTGTGCTCACCACCATGAATGCAGTGGATTTGGCGCAGGATGATATTCGCATCGGTTTTATCGGTACTTATGGAAATCGCGTGGCAAACATGATCTTGGACGAGTGCGATTTGGTCATCTCTGTGGGTGCGCGTTTAGGGCTTCGACAAATAGGGCATATACGTGAGCGCTTTGCTCCAAAAGCCCATTTGATACGCGTAGATGTAGATACGAATGAGATGAGCCGTGTCATCAAGGACGATGAAGAGGATTATCTGATGGATGCCGCTGAGTTCATGCGACAACTCTTATCGGAGGAGATTCCGCAATATACGGTCTGGAATAAACATTGTCACGAGGCAAAGGAACTGCTAAGTACTTATGATAATGTATTGGGTAATGATGTGATAGAGAAAATTTCGTCATTGCTTATCCCGAATCCTGTCGTGGCTGTGGATGTGGGTCAAAACCAGTGTTGGGCAGCGCAATCTTTGCATCTTAAAGGAGAGAACGGACGCATCTTAATTGGCGGCGGCTATGGCTCCATGGGTTGCGGTTTGCCTTATGCTATAGGTGCTTCTATTTCTATCGGTAATGGTATCGTATATTGCCTTACCGGTGATGGCGGTTTACAAATGAATATTCAAGAGTTGGAGACTGTAGTGCGCGAGAAATTACCGATTAAGATCATCGTTCTCAACAATAGGGCATTAGGCAAGATTACAGAGATTCAAACCGGTTCTTATGGTCATCGCTATGCACAAACGACCTGTTCTAGTGGCTATAGTGTACCGGATTTTGAGAAGATTGCGAATGCTTATGGTATAAAAGCCGTGACATTGGATTCATATGAATCGTTGGGCGAATATTCGGAATGGTTAAAAGATAATGAACCCTGTTTTATCAATATCTTAATGCCGGAAGATACGTTGCTCATTCCTAAGATCAAATGGGAAACGGGTAAAATAGCACCGGCTCTGTCTAAAGACTTATTGACAAAAGTAACAAAATTATTGGAAGAAGAATGATACGTTTTCTTGTAATGGATGTAGATGGCACGCTCACCGACGGCAAGATTTATATGGGCCAAGACGGTGAGTTGTTCAAAGCCTTTGATATCAAAGACGGTTACGGTGTAAAGTGTATTCTGCCCGAAGCTAATATTATTCCTGTTGTTATAACAGCAAGGAATAGCAAAATAGTAGAGAATAGATGTCGTGAGGTGGGAGTAACAGAGTTGCATCAAGGGAAAATGGATAAGTTGGAAACTTTGCAGCAAGTTCTTCGTACTTATTCTGAGTTAGACCATACGGAATATTCCATGGCAAATGTGGCATATGTCGGAGATGATTTGTTGGATTTGCAATGTATGCGTCCTATTAAAGAAGCAGGCGGATTTGTTGCATGCCCGAATGATGCTGTAGATGAAGTGAAAGCGGTTGCTAATTATGTGGCAACTAAAAATGCCGGAAATGGCGCAGTAAGAGAGATAATAGATAGATTGGTAAAATAAATATCACAACATATATCGTGAGTTTTGAATTAGCGCATAATTACTCGGCTTATCAATGTTATTGTACCATAAAACGTAACTTGGAGATATGCTACCACCAAATTAATCTGGTGGAAGCATGTGCCATAGATTTAATCGATGCTATAGTTCTGCAGAAAGAAAAAAGTTGGTATCATGTGATATGTGCTTTGTTACAGAGAATAAAAATTCAACCCTTAAAACGAGCGTTTTTGCAGAGCAAGAATATCTTCACATTTGGTGTAAAAGGGAGAAAAGATCATGAGCAACTATCCAGAACTCTTGCAGAGTCCGTCGAACAAAGTACATGGGTTAGATTGGAGTATTATTACTGCCCACATAAAATTGTGTCAAGATTTTTGCGTTTTTGGAAAGGAGTAAAGAAACTGCCATTATCATTTAAAAATAGAATTTTTCTTGCTTCCAGGATGGTTGGATATTCTTGCGTTATAGATGAATTGGAGAAGTCATTTCGGGATATATCATTAACGGGGAAGAGTTATATTCCTTTTTGCGCTCCCATCTATCATGAAGCATTACTCACACTGTGGTTGAAATCGAAGAGCGTACGAACCTATTTTACTTTTCATGGTGTATTTGGTAGATATCGGCATCAGATTACGAATGATGTAGTAATGGGGGAAAATGTATTATCGGATTATGTTCTTGCTTTTGGTGACACGCAGCGCCAGGATTTAATACGCGACTTTAATGTTGACGCAAAGAAGATATACATAGTAGGAAACCCCAAATATCCGTATCATCCTATTTCGTTAAAGAATATGTATACGTCATGTATTATATTAGGCGGAATCGGTTTATATGATAAGGATTTGAGAGAACTTCTTCTTGTTGTAGAAGATATAGCTAAGCGGTCAAATATATCATTCGCGCTCAAACCGCATCCTTTATCCAATATTCAAACTGATGAAGTGTGGAAAAAAGTAACGCATATTAGTTTGATTGATAAGACGCAAACGATTCAATCCCTTTTTGCGTCAAACGAATATGACTTTGCTATCACCCATAATACATCATCCTATTATGAATGTTTTATAGCCGGATTGAAACCGTTTAGATGGGCGAAGGATGAAAATATAGATTTTGAAGGTTTGGATGATCGATTCGTAAACGGAGAACAATTACTGGAGAAGATAGGAAATGCCTCCAAAATGCCGAAAGAGATTTTATCTCAAGAAGCCGAGTCGTTGCTAAAGAATGTTTTAGGGTACGGACTAAATAAATACAATCAATACATCAATGAATAAATGGAATAAAATAGTAGCAAAACTACATCAATTGATTGATTATCCGATCTCTTTTCGTCATTTTGGAAAGAAGTCGTTGATCTTATGTCCGCTGCAAATAGACGGAAAGAAGAATATATTTGTAGGTGATCATGTGGTAGTAGGTGGATATTCCTGGCTGGCGGCTATGCCGCTGACGAACAATGACAAGCCTCAATTGATAATTAGTAACAATTGCTCAATCGGGAATTTCAATCATATCTATGCAACGAGTGAGATTGTAATCGAAGACTCGGTACTAACGGCTGATAAAGTGTATATATCAGATAATCTGCATTCTTATGCTGATCTGTCCAAGCCTATTATCGAGCAGCCAATTAAGCAGTTGAAGAGGATTCGAATCGGGGAAGGTTCGTGGATAGGTGAGAATGTGTGCATTATCGGAGCATCCATCGGTAAACATTGCACAATAGGAGCAAATTCGGTGGTGACGCACGATATACCGGATTATAGTGTGGCGGTGGGAAGTCCCGCACGCGTGATTAAGAGGTATAATTTTGAAACTCAACAATGGGAAAAAGTAGAAAATAAATAAACAAGATATGAAGATTTTAGTAACAGGAGCCAATGGTTATATAGGCAGCCATGTCGTGGATTTGTTGATTAGCAAAGGACATGAGGTTGTTGCATGTGATATAAACACCAACCATATCAACCCACAAGCACAAGTAATCAAATATAATGTGTTTGATTGCTCGGAAACGGATGATGCTTATAGTTTGTTAGGAAAGCCGGATGTGTGCATACATTTCGCATGGCGTGACGGATTTGTACACAACTCTCCCAAACAGATGTATGACCTAAGTTTGCACTATGCTTTTTTGACGAATTTGATAAGTCATGGCTTGAAGCAATTGGCTGTTATGGGCACGATGCATGAGGTGGGCTATCATGTGGGCAAGATTGATGAGAACACTCCATGTAATCCGCAATCATTATATGCTATCGCAAAAAATGCATTGCGGCAGAGTCTCCTGTTGTATTGTAAACAAAATGATTGTCAACTGCAATGGCTGCGTGGATATTATATTTATGGTGATGATTTGCGTAACCATTCTATCTTTACCAAACTGCTGGAGGCTGCAGAGCGTGGAGATAAGACATTCCCATTCACATCCGGCAAGAACCAGTATGATTTTATGCATGTAGATAAGTTGGTGGAGCAGATAGTGGCCGTTATTCTTCAACAAGAGGTGGATGGCATCATTAATTGTTGTACAGGAGAACCCAAATCATTGGGAGAAGCAGTGTCTGAATTTATTAAGGCTCATAACTTGGACATTCAACTCAATTATGGCGCCTTTCCTGACAGACCCTACGATTCTCCATGTACATATGGGGATAATACAAAAATCAAACAAATCATGCAACATGCCTAAAGTATTAATAATATCATCTCCATTTTTCGGCTACGAGCGAAGTGTAGGTCGTGCGTTTGAACAACTTGGCTATCAGGTGCGAATAGAAAACTACGATGAACCTATACATCCTTTTAAGGGGTGGCTCCGCTGGCGGCATAAGTTCTCGCTCAACCGTGAGCGCTTGCGTGAGCAAAGCAGGCAGAAATACAAAGTATATATAGAACGTGTATTTGATGAGTTCAAGCCGAATATTGTGTTCAGTTACAACGGCACGATACTAAAGGACGAAACATTGGATTATTTTCGCCTGAAGGGAGCAAAAGTGATTCTTTGGATGTATGATAGTGTACTGCGACCGGATAGAGCGATGTGCGAGAAGCATATAGATCATGCAGATGTGGTATGTTGTTTTGAGGAAACGAATGTTGAATATTTTGCGAAGCAAGGCAAAAAGGCTTATTTCCTTCCGTTGGCCTGTGACACCACGGTCTATTATCCGCAAAAGGCAGAAAAAGATATCGATATTTTATTTGTCGGAACTATCTATACAAGTCGGAAGCGGATAGAGATGTTGGAACGATTAGTACAACATTACCCCCATTTGAACATACGTATTTATGGCGAATACAAGCCTTACTTCAAGAATCCTATCACATGGCTTTTCCGCAAATACAGAAAAACATTCCTCAATTACAATATCCCTCCGCAAGAAGTGAATGACCTGTATGCTCGAACGAAGATAGCGCTCAATATACATCATAAACAGACCTTCAACGGAGCTAATCAACGTTTCTTTGAGGCCAGTGGCGCCGGAGCATACCAGATATGTGATGCTAATCCGTTCATTCGCTCTGTGTTCACAAAAGGTGAAATAGGAATCTACGAGAACGAGGAACAGATGTATGCGTTGATTGATTATGCGCTGACGCATGATATGTCGCATGAAATAGAGCAGGCATATGAGGTAATCGTTTCCAAACACACGTTCTTAGTCCGTGTGAAACAGATGTTAGATATACTAAAGTTACAATGAGCAGATTACTATTTATACAATATAGACCCTTTGGGGCAATAATGAATGGCGGAGATCAAGGGACAAAGAAGAACCTGGATATGCTTTGTCGCGTGCTGGGCAAAGAAAATGTAACTGTATTCTATCTTCACGAAAAGCAGGGAAAAAGTACAATCTATGACTATATCAAGGCTTTTTTCTATATCCCGTTCGGCTATTTTATGGGACTTACACCGGCGAAAGTAAAGAAGATAGTGAAACAGGCGGAGGAGTATGATTATGTGTTCATAGATAGAAGCCTGTTTGGCGTGGTGGCAAAAGCTCTCAAGGGAGCCGGCTACAAAGGTAGAATAATCACTTCTTTCCAGAATATAGAGGTGTTATATATGGAAGCCAAGATGCCCAAACATCTCCCGTTCAGGAACGTGCTTATTCTGTGCGCAGATAAGAATGACCGATGGAGCTGCGACA
>OCVV011303730.1_pt1 | contig 22570 bp, 17 predicted proteins | sample 1539721 | NCBI WGS metagenome assembly OCVV01 (sample SAMN02144230, study PRJEB22623) | gut metagenome | biome: sheep rumen | host: Ovis aries | place: New Zealand
CTCCGGAAGGCTTGTCTTTCTGCTCCGCGAGGCGCTTCCAGTTGCGGTCGGCTCCCTCGAGGCGTGCGCCGTAGGGGGCTTGGCTCTCAATGCTGTAGAGCACCGAAACGCTACCGTCGAGGTGCTTCACCACCTGATGCTTCTTAGCCTTATGCTGCAGGTTGTAGAGACCGTTCTGATACCAGTTCTGATACACCCAGTTGTCGTTGTTCACCCATGCGCGGAAGGCGTCGAGCTTCGGGCCGCAGCCGTCTTCAAACACCTTCTGGCCGCCGTAGCTCAGGCTGCAGATGCTGCCATCGGCATTGCTGAACTGCATGTCGAAACCGTTTCCGCTGACGAGAATCTTACCATTTTCTTCGGCGATGTTCACGTTGCCTTCCACATTCTTTATCTGTGAGCCTTTAGCCGCTTTCAGCAGCAGCTGCTCATCGGCCTGCACGTAGCCCGCCTTGGCCCACGGCATGTCGTGCTTCAGGCGGAACTCTATGTTGAGGAAGTACTCGCGGCCGTCGGTAAGCTTGTCGGCCTTCAGCTCGTCGGGCAGCTCCACGTATTTCAGCGAGCGCGGTGCCACGGTGCCCACGTCGAGCAGCCCCTCGCGTACCACCTCGCCGTCGGCCAGCAACTTGTAGTGGCAGTCGTAACCCTTGAGGTCGTCGGTGTAGTAGTTCTTGTTGATGATGTTGATTCCCTCATGCTCTGCGCAGTCCCATTGCACGGCGATGTTCTGGTACACCTTCTTCACCTCGTAGTACTGCGGCTTGGGCTCCATGTCGCCGAAGATGATGCCGTTCATGACAAACTGCCCGTCGTTGGGCGTATCGCCGAAGTCGCCGCCGTAGGCCAGGTAGCGCCGTCCGTCCTTCGTGTAGTTCATCATCGACTGGTCAATCCAGTCCCAGATGGCGCCGCCGCAGAAGAAGTTCGTCGACTCGATGGCGTCCCAGTAGTCCTGCAGGTTGCCCACGGCGTTGCCCATGGAGTGGGCATACTCCGAGATGTGGAACGGATACTTGATGCCCATCTGCCCCTTCACGGCCTGGCGCACCCAGCTCACGCTAGGATACTGGTTGGAGCCCATGTCGACGATGTCGTTGTTGCGCTCATACTGCACGGGGCGCGTCACGTCGAAGGCCTTCAGCGCAGCATAGCTTGCCTTGAAGTTGTCGCCGGGGCCAGCCTCGTTGCCCAGACTCCAGATCACGATGCAGGGGTCGTTCACTCGGGCCCGCGCCAGTTCCATCATGCGTGCCACGTGGGCTGCTCGCCATTCCGTGGGGTGGGAGAGCGATGCCTCGCCGTAGTAGTACTCGTGGCTCTCCAGGTTGGCTTCGGCCTCGAGGTAGATGCCATACTTGTTGCAGAGGTAGTAGAAGTAGGGGTCGTTCGAATAGTGACTGGTGCGCACGTGGTTGATGTTGGCGCGCTTCATCATCATCACCTCTTCCTCCATCTGCTGGCGCGTGATGGCATGTCCGCGCTCGGGATTCGTCTCGTGTCGGTTCACGCCCTTCAGCTTCAGCGGCTTGCCGTTCACGTAGAAGTAGCGGCCTGCCAGTCCGAACTCGTCGGCTTCGGCCGGAGTGTCCTTGATCTCCACCGTGCGGAAACCGATTTGCGTCGATACGGCTTCGGTGGTGCGGCCCTTGTGGTCTTTCAGTTCAGCCACGAGCACATAGACCTGCGGCTCCTCGCCCGTCCAAGGCTTCACGGTGATGCCGGTCAGCAGGTTTTCGGCCGTCGTGGGGCCTGCCACCAGCTCGTTCTCGTCGCTGTAGAGGCGGTTCTTATAGAGGCTGTACTGCACTTTGTATTCCTTGGTGTGGCCCGTGAGGTTCTTCACCTGAGCTTCAATGTTGAGTGCGCCCTTCTTGCCTAACCACATGGCATTGGCACGCAGGTCCTGAATGTGGACCTTCGGCGTGGCGTAGACGCTCACCGAACGGAAGATACCCGGCAGGCGGAACATGTCCTGCGCCTCGAGGAATGAGCCGTCAGAGTTGCGATACACCTCCACAGCAATCACGTTCTCTCCCACGTGGGCATAGCGGGTGATGTCGAAGCGGGCGGCGTCGCGCGAGTTCTTCGAGAAGCCCACGTACTGGCCGTTCACCCAGAGATAGAAGAACGAGTCGACGCCGTCGAACTCCACGAACAGCTCCTGGCCCTTCCATGCCTTCGGCACGTCGAACGTGCGGCGGTAGGAGCCCACCTCGTTGCGGAATTCGTAGGTGGTCCAGTTCGTCGGCGGCGTGCGCATCACGCCCTCGCGCCAGTCGTCTTTCTTCACCTGGTGGTAGAAGATGACGGGCTGGTTCACGTAGATGGGGGTGCCGTAACGCTGCGTGCCGTCATTCTGCAGGCCCACGAGGTTCCAACACGAAGGCACGCTGATGTCGTCCCAAGCCGAGCAGTCGTAGGCCAGCTGGAAGAAGTCGGCAGGCCGCTCGTCGGGCGTCTTGGCGAAGTGGAACTTCCACGTGCCGTCGAGGCTCTGTCGGCGACTGCTGTGTTCGGGCAATACGCGGCGTGCCTCCTCAGCCGAGGCAAACGACGTGAAGCAGGCCCGCGGATGCAGTTTGTTGTAGCCTAGCCGCTCGGGGCTCTGCCACTCTGTGCCGTCGGGCGCCGTAGCCTTACCATACTCAAACCCTTCCAGATTCTGTGACCATGCTGCCAAGGTGCTCATAACCACCAGCAGCAACGAAAACATTCGTTTTTTCATGTTAGTATCTTTTGTTTTTAGTTTCTGGCTGCCAAAGTTACGAATAATTTTCCGTAATGCCAAAGGAGCAGGCGTGTTTTTGCCCGAAAATGTAGTGACCATATCCTTGCAATCACTCTGCAGTCTCCCTCCCGTTTCAGTTGTGTCCTTGTTTCCCATGGCCCAGAGTTATCAGATGATGCCCCTGCAGGGCGTGTACGGCTGCTCTTTTTTTGCGCAAACGCATTCGGGACGATGTGGAAGAAGGGTTGTAGATGTAATGTTTTGTAAAAATGTTTGATGATTATACTGGCGGAAAACGGGCGGCACGAATTGATGGCCTTTTTTGTGAATTATACAAAAATGCAAGTGGAAAAAAGGAAAAAGTGGCGAAAATCCCGAAAAACGTTTCAAATATACAAATCTTTGACGCAAATATTCAAATGGGTAAATGAATAATTAACTAACTTTGTAGCCGAACAATTGGTAAAAATAAACAAGAATAAAAATATCCGTGAATTAATAATTACTAACATTTAAAAACTAGTACGACTATGAAACAGTGTAGACTATTGCTGGCCATACTGATGGCCATCGCGTTCATGCCAAGGGCGTGGGCAGTGGAACTTTCTGAGAAATGGGACTATTATGAGGCAACCACACCTGTCACGGTAACCATAAACGGCATTACCTATCTCTTATACGAAGAAAAAATATATGAAAGCTATTTAGAAGTTAGTTGGGGAGACTGGGCCGAGAATAAACGGGATCTAAAAGGTACCCTATATTACGCCTCTGTCAAAGAAATTAATGCTACTGGAGAAGTCGTGATTCCCGAGTCCGTCAGCAACGGAGGGATAAATTATGAGGTGGCCTATATTGGAATGAGTCCAGAAACTTCACAAAGTGGTTCATCCCAAAGTGTTAATATCGGAAACTTTTTTACGGGTCCAAAATACGTGAACGTCTATTGCAGTTATAGTAGTATAAAGAGGAATCCGATATCCGTTTCCGCCAATGGCATCACCAAACTGACGGTGAATCCTGCTGTTGAGATGACAGGAGAGCTCACGGCACCGTCGTGCCAGAGCATTGTGTTCATGAAAAAAGCAGATATAAAGGGAACACTTACCGCTGCATCGTGTAAGAATGTAGAGTTTAAGGAAGATGCTACTTTTGATGCGAGCTTATCCTGTCAGCAACTCACGAAGCTTGTGTTTGAAGGCAGTTACAAACAAACAAAGACGAATAGTCTGGACTGCCCGAGCCTAACGGAGATATACTTCAAGACCCAAACGCCAATGCTCGCCAACAGTTGGAGCAACTACTCCTCAAGCACTGCGGACAACATCAACGTATTCTTGAACGAAAGCCAAGCGACGTGCAACGAACTGAAGAATTATGCAGCTGTATGGTCTGAATTTCATGGCGTTTTTCCATTGCCCGAGCAAACTAACCCCACTCGTACTGTCAAGATTTCCATTAGTCATGGACGCATAAAAATCGGCGACAGCTCCACGTATATCGTCAACAGCACCGACTACCAGGCTGCGCAATACTCCGATTTCACCTTCCATGTGACAAAGCTTTACGGGAGCGAATATTTGGTGAAGAGCGTGAAACTCAACGGAGTAGATATTCTCGATGATATGGTGCTGACGGAAGGGGCGACCGATGCTTATAGCTATTATTCTTACACCATTTCACCCCTTCTCAATGATGTCGAGATTGCTATTGAGGGCGAAAGCATATTCAATTACGCATATGCTATCTGCAGCGCTGGTGGCACCTGCCTGTGGAGTACCCAGCCATTAAGCCTCATCACCCCAAACTCTCGCTCTTCCGTTCGCTGGCTCAAAGACAGCCAGCAGCCACCAGAACTCTTGATTTATCCCAACGAGGGCTATACGCTCGAGCGCGTATATTTCAACAATTTTGACAACACCTACCGTGCCAAGAGCAACGAGGATGGCACTTTCTCATATCAGGCCATGGCCGATGCTAACCTGTCTGTAGTGTTCAAAGAGATACCGCCTACGCAGAAGTGGGATGTGGCGCTGTTAAGCGACGGACAATTGGTGACAGCTGAGCTCACAGACAAACGCGACGGCACATACACCTACACGCTCACAACGGGTGAGAACACCGTTATTGACGGGCCAAAGAGCATCGCTATCAGAATCAACGGAACGGGAATACCCTTCGTAATGGCCGATGGTGTGGATGTGAGTTCAAGTTTAGAATTTGGCTCTGACTATATAGATATGGATGAATATGGAAATCCCATTACGGAGGACTATTATTCCGGCACAATCCCCCTCGAGAATCTGGATGCCACAAACTGGGTCATCGGACTCAAGAGCGGAGAGCAAATCGTTTGGTCGTCAGCATTGAAGGGCGAAGCCGAGGGTGGCTCTTTCACTATGTCAGGAGGCAACATGACCGACGGGCTGAATCTCAGCAACGACGACCGCGAGGGCATTTTCGTTGATGACGTCGCCAATCCTACCATCGTCTCTGGCTTCAACCTGACGAGCACCTTGGCCGTTCCCAAAGGATATACCTTCACAGTAAAGTTTAACGACACCGACCTCTCGAGCTACTATACGCATAGCAGCATGACGGAATCGGCCGTCAACTACAGCGCCACGTTTGATGGCAGCCAAGCCGACCTTGCCGCATTGATAAACAGTGGTGCATGGGTAGTAGAGTTCACGAAGAGCACTGCCGACATCATTGAGTTTGCCGATGCCAACGTCAAGGCCATCTGCGTAGCCAATTGGGACACCGACCGCGACGGTGAACTCTCGAAGGCCGAGGCGGCTGCGGTGACGACGCTGATTGACAGCGGGACTAATAAGTCGGTGTTCTATGGAAATGGAACTATTACAAGCTTCGATGAATTCCAGTATTTCACGGGACTGACAAATATTGAGGATCGCGCTTTCTACAATTGCTATCAATTAAATAGTGTTGTTTTACCTTCAACTATTCAGACTATAGGCAAATATGCGTTTTATACTTGTTACAAATTGGAGCATATTAACTTCCCGTCCAGCGTGACTAAATTGGGTAACTACTGCTTTGGCAGTGTTGGGTTGAAGACTGTTTATGTGCCGAAAACAATTACAAGTATTGGCGAATCTGTTTTCTCCGGTTCATATTTGGTCGGCATCGTGGTAGATCCTAAAAATACGGTTTATGATTCCCGCAGTAATTGTAATGGAATCATTCAGAAAAGTAATAATTATTTGATTGCAGCTTGCGACAGTACCATCATTCCGGAAACTACCGCAGGGATTGGTGGATGGACGTTTAGTGGCTCAGGAAAAAAGGAAATTAATATTCCGGCAAAGGTGTCATATATAGATTGGTATGCTTTCAATAACTGTCACCAATTGAAGAAAGTTGTCATGAACAGCAAGACTCCTTCTATGACATTCCATAAGAATATTTTCTCCAATAATTCTACTGCAACGATTGAACCTCCAGTCCTCGTCGTCCCAGCAGGAACAAAGGACGCCTATGCAGAGAAAGGCTGGAAATCCTCTGCCGACGAAGGATATTTCAAGGAAGTAGTGGAGGCAGAGCCTGAGATTAGTTCCGGCGACATCAACGGCGACGGCACCATTTCGATTGCCGACGTGACGAAGCTGGTGAACAAGATTCTGGGGAAGGAATAAACCTTTTTTTAAGAGTTTAGAGTTTAGTGTTTAGAGTTTAGAGTCAGTTGAGAGTGAATAGTTTAGAGTTTAAACTAGAAACTGGAAACTTGAAACCAGAAACTAGAAACCTGAAACTAGAAGCTCGATACTATAAACTGCAAAAGCGCCTGCTGCTCGAATGCGAGTGGCGGGCGCTTACGTTTATGATTACTCAGGAAACTGAGCAGTGAGTAATAAGTGGTGAATAATCGAAACTTGAAACTCGAAACCAGAAACTCGAAACTGTGTTACCGGCGGAAGCGGATGCTGACGTAGGGGAATCCCATTGCGCGCAGCATCTGGTGGAACTGGGCGGTGGCGTTCTGTTCGGCAGAGGCGATGTTCTGCGGCGTCATGCATCGGGCAAGCATCTTCTGGCGGGCCTTGCGGGCGAGCGCCTTGCGGTCGGCCTGGGTCCAACGGCCACTCTCGTAGAAGGAGCGCGCCGAGGCCTCGTCGATGAAGTTTGTGTCGAGCAGTCGGACGGGCGGCAGCATGACGCGCAGGGTGTCGCCGTCGGTGCGGATCCAGTCTTCTTCGACGTCGGCCATATCGATGCCCAGTCGGAGGGTGCCGGTATAGATGCGCACGAGTTCGTCGTCACCGAAGAAACCGTGGCGCACGGTGTCGACGAGTTCCTCGTCGCTGACGGTGAGGAATTCCCATTGGCCGATGGCCTTGATGCGTTCTATCTGCGTGGGCGACAGTTCAACGTGCTCCTTGGTGGCTACAGAGGCATTGTTGCTACCCAGCAGCCAGTAGACGAAGGCTGCGCCGGCAACGAGGAGGACGGCGACTACGGCTATGACGACGAGCGCCGTGCGCGACAGTCCGCTGAGGAGCAGTCGCAAGATGTCGAGAATGGACTCTTCCTGTTGTTTTTTTCTTTTTGCCATATTGTTTCAGGTTTCGAGAGTAATCATAAATTAAAGTTTAGGGCGCTTCGTTGCTGTTTGTTCATGCTTCCGATACTTAAATCATCAACTATTTACTTCTCCCTATTCACTCCACTCTCTCCAAAAACTACTTCCCCGACTGCAGGAGGGAGGTGATGTCGGTGGGGGTGAATTGCTTGCGGAAGGTGATGGTGATGTTGTCGGTAGGGAACCCCATCTGGGCAATCATCGGTATGAGGGCACGTGCTGCGTTCTGGCGGGCCGTCTCGGTGAGGTTGAGCCGTGGCAGGTCTTTGACGATGGCTTCGCGTCCGGCATGTTCGAGACGGGTGAGTTCTTCGTCGGTGAAGTTGCGACGCAGCAGCGGCACATACTGGCGCACCTCTTCGTGGTTGATGCGCGTGGAGGTGATCTCAAGTTTCGGATCGGGCAGGATGATTTCTATCTGGTCGCCGCGACGGCTGACGTTGCTCTGGTCGAACTCGCTGAAGTCGATGTAGGCCTTCACGGTGGCATCGATGGGGATGGCGACGCTGCGCTTGCCGAGCGGCAGGTCGATGGAGAACTGCTGTCCGAGAATGCTGCCCAGCAGTTGCTGGGTGTCGTTGTGGGAAATGATTTTGTGGACTTGGCACTCGGTGCTGTAGAGGCGTGCCTGCTTTTGTATCTGCATGACCAGTTCGGGCAGCTGTGGCTCCTGAGGTGCCGACGGCTGTTGGTCGGACGTGCACGCGGTGGCTGCGACTAAGAAGAAAAGGATCAGGTTGCGTAAATATTTCATTGCTATGGGCTTTGATGGGATGTTTCTATTGTCATGCAAAAGTAAAAAAATTATTCGATACGTGCAAATTTTTTTATGTTGGATTAAACTTTCGGCGAAAGGACACGTCATAGTTATAGTAATTAAACACAAAAACGACGATCATACATTTAAAATTTTAGAAAGGAAACAAGCAATGAAGAAAGTAATGTTGACAATGGTAGCCGTACTGATGATGTCGGCTACAGCTATGGCCCAGGACAACAACGGGCCGCGCCAGAGACGCCACATGGACAAGGCCGAGATGGTGAAGATGCAAACCGAGCGTATGGTGAAGGACTACGGGCTGGATGAGGCCCAGCAGGCTAAGCTGCTGGAACTGAACACGCAGTTTGCAGGCAAGTTGCAAATGGGTGGCCCCAGGGGTCCGCGCGGACCTCGTGGCGGTCAGGGCGGCCAGCGTGGCGGTCAGCGTGTAGACGGTCAGACAGGTGCCACGCAGCAGGCCAATGGCCAGCAGGGTGAGCGTCCGAACCGCGAACAGATGGAGGCTCGCATGAAGGAGATGAAAGCCAATCGTGAGGCCTACAACGGAGAACTGAAGAAAATAATGACTACTGAGCAGTTTGCGAAGTATGAGGCTGCCGAGAAGCAGCGCATGGAACGTCGCTCACAGCGTCAGAACCGAAACCAGCCGTGAGGCTCGTGTTTTTACATTTATGAACTTTTATTATATCGTGTGTGTTTTTTCAATAGGTAATTAGAAGTTTAAACGGGTAACAACGCCTGCCAAGATTCTTGGCAGGCGTTTCTTTATGGTAGAGAATGGGGGCTTACTTGTATTCCTCGGGTTTGAATGTGGCGTCGAAGAGCACTTGCTGAGGATTCTTCGTGGAACGGATGACATAGCGGAAGGCAAAGTCGTTGTCCTTGAAGAGTTTCAGGTTGGTGGACTCGCGGATGGACTGCAGCAGTCCTTGGCGGAGCGTCTCGCGATGTTCGTTGAGCACTTGGACGTCGTCCATCTGGTCGGTGAGTGCACAATAATAAATGAACGTGCGCGAGGTGCGGTCGAAGCCGAGGCTGTCGGTGCGCGTGAAATTGTAGACGGGGGTGGGGCAGAACTTCTGTGTGTAGGCACGAGCTTCTTCGGCAGCCTTGTCCTCGATGCTCTTCTTGCAAGCCGTCAGCGAGAGGGCTGCAAGGGCGATGATGATGATTTTTTTCATAAGATGGCTTAATTTTTGTGCAAAGATACGGCAATTTTTGCAAATTTTTGTCACGAAGCAAAGATTTCTCACAAATTATTAGTAATTTTGCATTTTTAAAAGACCCTTTCAGTAAAAATGAATCATATCCGAAACTTCTGTATCATAGCTCATATTGACCACGGAAAGTCGACATTGGCCGACCGACTGTTGGAACACACTAACACCATCCAGATCACGGAGGGTCAAATGCTCGACGACATGGATCTGGAAAAGGAGCGCGGCATCACCATCAAGAGCCACGCCATCCAGATGGTGTATCGATATGAGGGTGAAGACTACGTGTTGAACCTGATTGACACTCCGGGGCACGTGGACTTCAGCTATGAGGTGAGCCGTTCGATAGCAGCCTGCGAGGGTGCGCTGCTGGTGGTGGATGCCACGCAGGGTGTACAGGCGCAGACGATATCGAATCTCTATATGGCTATTGAGCATGACTTGGAAATTATTCCCGTGATCAACAAGATTGACATGCCCAGTGCCATGCCCGACGAGGTGGAGGACGAGATTGTGGAACTGTTGGGCTGCAAGCGTGAAGAGATTCTGCGTGCCAGCGGCAAGACCGGCGAGGGTGTGGAGGACGTGCTGCGGGCCGTGGTGGAGCGGGTGCCTCATCCCGAGGGCGACGCGCAGGCACCGCTGCAGGCGTTGATTTTCGACTCGGTGTTCAACTCGTTCCGTGGCATCATTGCCTATTTCAAGATTGAGAACGGCACCATTAGCAAGGGCGACAAGGTGAAGTTTTTCAATACGGGCATGGAATACACGGCCGACGAGGTGGGCGTGCTGAAGATGGATATGATACCACGCCAGCAACTGACGACGGGAGAGGTGGGCTACATCATCTCGGGCATCAAGGATGCCAAGGAGGTGAAGGTGGGCGACACCATCACGCATGTGGACCGGCCGTGCGAGAAAGCCATTGAGGGCTTCCAGGAAGTGAAGCCGATGGTGTTTGCGGGTGTCTATCCTATTGATCCGACGGACTACGAGAACCTGCGTGCTTCGCTGGAGAAGCTGCAGCTGAATGATGCCTCGCTGACGTTCCAGCCAGAGTCGAGTGTGGCGCTGGGCTTTGGTTTCCGTTGTGGCTTCCTGGGTCTGCTCCACATGGAAATCGTGCAGGAGCGACTCGATCGCGAGTTCAACATGGACGTCATCACGACGGTGCCTAACGTGTCGTACATGGTCTACACGAAGCAGGGCGAGGAAAAGGAGGTGCACAACCCCTCGGGACTGCCCGACCAGACAATGATAGACCACATTGAGGAACCCTACATCAGAGCCAGCATCATCACGACGACAACCTTCATCGGTCCCATCATGAAGCTTTGCCTGGACAAGCGTGGCGAACTGATCAAGCAGGAGTTTGTCAGCGGCAACCGCGTGGAACTGCATTTCTACCTGCCGCTGGGCGAAATCGTGATAGACTTCTACGATAAGCTGAAGTCCATCTCGAAGGGTTATGCCTCGTTCGACTACCACATTGATTCATTCCGCCCGTCGAAGCTGGCCAAACTCGACATCCTGTTGAACGGTGAACCCGTGGATGCCTTGTCGACGCTGACGCATCAGGACAATGCCGTGGCACTGGGACGACGGATGTGCGAGAAACTGAAAGAACTGATTCCGCGCCAGCAGTTTGACATCGCCATTCAGGCGGCCATTGGCGCGAAGATTATTGCCCGCGAGACAATCAAGCAGGTGCGCAAGGACGTGACGGCGAAATGTTATGGCGGCGACGTCAGCCGAAAGCGCAAACTGCTGGAGAAGCAGAAGCGCGGTAAGAAGCGCATGAAGCAGATTGGCAATGTGGAGGTGCCGCAGAAAGCCTTCCTTGCCGTGCTGAAACTTGACTGACCTTTGAAGAGTGGCAACGGATGGCCCTCTTAGATTGAAATGATCACCTTACACCTATCACCTCACTACTGAATACGTTTATGAAAGGACTTGTGAATACGCCTCGCGACATAGCCAGAGAGTTGGCCCGTCGCTATAGTACAATGACCCATGATGAACTCGACATGCTTGAGGGCATCCTCGTACCCATGAAATTTGCAAAGGGTGACCTCATCCTGCATGAAGGGGATATCTGTCGTGACATCTATTTTATCGATTACGGACTGATTCGACAATTCTACTATAAGAAAGGAAAGGAGGTGACCGAGCATCTCGGTGAGGATCATACGATTTTCATGTGTATAGAAAGCCTGTTCAAGGAGGTTCCGTCGAAACTACAGGTAGAGGCATTGGAGCCGACGGTGGTCTATGCGCTGCCGAAAGAGAAGCTGGAAGTAGTGGCCCTGCACAGCGTGAACATCCAGATGATGTATAGAAAGATTCTTGAGGAATCGCTCATTATCTCGCAGATACATGCCGACCTGATGCGCTTTGAAACCGCTCAGGACCGCTATATGCGCATGAGGAAACTCTATCCGCAGGTGGTGCTGCGTGCTCCGCTGGTCTACATTGCCAACTATCTCCAGATGACCCCTGAGACGCTGAGCCGTGTGCGTGCGGTGGCAGCAAGGATGGAGTAGGGGGCATTCAGCCTTGATGCTATATCAGCTAATTGATTTGACATAAAAAAATCCCGGTGGTTCGTTGTGAGCCATCGGGATTTTTGTGATTGTTATGTGCTCGGGCCTTATGCGGCAGCAACGCTGCTGAGCCACGTGTAGATGCACGAGCAGACGCCGAAGAGCACGATGCCGACGGTGCAGAGGGCGAGAGCCAGCTTGGTGGCGTTATCGCTCTCGAAGGTGGGCAGCGGGGTAGCGGTCTTCTTGATGTACATCTCCTTCACGATGAGCAGGTAGTAGTAGAGGCTGGGCACGGTGTTGATCAGGGCGATGAACACCACGAAGTAAGCCCAGAACGAACCCTGCTGTGCAGCGGCCATGAACACGAAGAACTTCGAGAACATACCGGCAAACGGCGGGATACCTGCGAGCGAGAACAGAGCCAGCGTCATGAGGAACGAGAGCTTGGGATTGGTCTCGTAGAAACCAGCCAGCGACGAACGCTCGGTGGTGCCGCCATTGTTCTGCTCAACGACGCTGATGACGCTGAAGACGGCCAGGTTGGCAGCCACGTAGACCAGCGTGTAGAACATCAGCGAAGCCACGCCCATCGACGAGTTGCCAATCACGGCGAGCATGATGTAGCCTGCCTGCGAGATGGAGCTGAAAGCCATGAATCGCTTGAGCTCGCTCTGGCGCATGGCGAAGAGGTTACCGATGGTGATGGTGAGCACGATGATGACGTCCATCATGTACTCCCATTGCGTGGTGAGCGGAGCAAACACCTTCATCAGGATGGCGCACAGGGCAAAAGCAGCAGCACCCTTCGAGATGACGGAGAGGTAGGCCGTGACGGTGGTGGGAGCTCCCTGGTAGGTGTCGGCAGTCCAGAAGTGGAACGGCACGAGCGAGAGCTTGAAGCCCAGGCCGGCAAAGAAGAACACGAGGCCGGCGATGGTGAGCGGCGTTACGGTGAGCACCTTGGCCACATCGTCGAAGTAGAGCGTGCCGCAGGCTCCGTAGATGAAGGAGATGCCATAGAGCATGATAGCGCTGGAGAAGGTTGCGGTGAGGATGTATTTTGCGCCAGCCTCTGCCGAATCCTTCTTCCACTTGTCCATAGCCACGAGGCATGCCATAGGCACAGAGGCCATCTCAAGTCCGAGGAAGAACATCAGGAAGTGGCCCGAGGAGGTCATGACGTACATGCCGAGCAGCGTGGAGACGAGCAGCATGTAGAACTCGCCCTCATAGCGGCGCGTGAGCTCGTTGTGCTCTATCCACGTCTGAGCCATGATGGCCACGACGAGCGTACCACCCGTGAGGATGAGCTTCATGGCGTTGGCAGCAGCGGTAGAGGCATAGAGACCTCCGAACACCTCGGCGGGCTGAGCCAGCACGCAGGGCACGAGCTGCAGGAGCAGCAGCGTGTGGGTGAGGCAGCGCAGCACGGGGTGCTTCTTCTCACTCTTGGTGAGTGCGAAGTCGGCGAAGAACAGTATAATCAGAATGGCTACGAGCGTAGCTTCTGGAACCATTTGTAAGAATTGTCCGTAATTCATATTGTTTCCTCCTCCTTTTAAAGTGCGGCCATAGCCGGATTAACAACTGTGAGAATGGGCACCAGAGCATCGTCGATGATGGGCTTGAAGAAGAACGGCGTAAGACCGAGACCTGCCACACAGAAGATGAGGCATGCCACGGCGACGCGCTCGTCCCAAGTAGCATCGGTGAGCTGTTCGTAGTGAGGATCGGCCACCTTGCCGAAGAGAATCTTGCCAGCCACGCGCAGGATGTAGACGGCGGTGACGACAATCGACGTACAGGCAATGATGGTGCACACACGATGGAACGTGTCGGCATTCATGAACGAACCCACGAAGATGGTCATCTCAGCCGTGAAGCCCGAGAAGCCCGGCAGACCGAGGTTGGCCAGACCGGCAATCAGGTAGCCTACGGCGAGGAAGGGCATGATCTTCATCAGTCCGCCCAGCTTGCGCACGTCACGCGTGTGGGTACGGCCGTAAATCATACCGATGAGGGCAAAGAAGAGGGCCGTCATCAAGCCGTGAGAAAGCATCTGCAGGATGGCACCCGAGCAGGAAGTCTGCGTCATCATCAGGAGGGCAAACAGCACGAGGCCGCAGTGGCTCACGGATGAGTAGGCGTTGATGTACTTCAGGTCGGTCTGCACGCAGGCAGAGAGAGCGCCATAGACCACGGAGATGGTGGTGAGGATGAGGAATATCCAAGCCAGCTCCTGAGCAGCCTCGGGCAGCAGATACATGGCCACGCGGAAGCAGCCATAGCCTCCCAGCTTCATGAGCACGCCGGCATGCAGCATCGACACCGCCGTGGGGGCCGAAGCATGACCGTCGGGCGACCATGTGTGGAACGGGAACATGGCTCCCAGCACGCCGAAGCCGATGAAGATGAACGGGAAGAACACCTTCTGGATGGCCACGGGGATGTTGTGCATCTGGGCAATCTCGACGACGTTCATCGTCGTGGCACCCGAGAAGAAGTAGATGCCGAGGATGCCGATGATGAGCAGGGCAGAACCTCCCATGAGCATCAGCGTGAGCTTCATGGCCGAGTACTCCTTGGCACCGCTACCCCACACGCCGATGAGCAGATACATCGGGATGAGGGCCACCTCGTAGAACATGAACATCGTGAAGAGGTCGATGGAGATGAAGAAGCCGAACACACCCGTAGAGAGCAGGGTGAACCAGAGGAAATACTCCTTCGTGAGCGGCTTCAGCTGCCAGGAGGCGAAGGTACCGGTGAAAACGATGATGCTCGAAAGCAGCAACATCACCACCGAGATGCCGTCGACGCCTACGGCATAGGCTATGTTGAGCGGCTTGAACCAGGGTGTGCTCTCAGCCAGCAACATCACATCGGTATTTCCTGCTGCACGCTGCTGAACGAAATACACCGTCAGCCATATTGACAGGGCCAGCAAGCACGAAGAGCCAGCCACCATCACACCACGCACCTGATTGAGATTCTTCGACAGCCAAAGGCCGAGAAGCATCAGGACGGGGATGATTACGAATAATGTTAATATATTCATTGTCGTTATATCGTTTTTATTACGTTATTACGAGATTACACACACAGCAGGATCAGCGTCAGCGCTACGGCACCCGTGAGGAACCATACCACATACTGGCGCACGTCGCCACTCTGCCAGGGACGGATGCTCTCACCGGCCTCGTTGGCACCCCAAGCCATGAAGTTGAACGTGCCGTCGATGACGCGGCGGTCGAACCAGGCGATGGGCATGGAGACGCAACGGAAGATGACCTTGTGGGTGACGAACTGCCAGATTTCATCCTGATAGAAGCGCTTGTAGGCGGCACGCCACAGACGCGGGAACGTCTTGTAGAGGCGGTCGGCAATGGGCTGCTGCTCACCCTTGTAGATATAAGTGGCGAGGCAGATGCTCAGGATGGCGATGATGGTAGAGGTAGCGGCAATCTGATGGTCGAAGTGGATGGTGTAGTCCTGACCGCTGGCCGAGACAAACGAACCGAACGAGCCACCCCAGCCGAGGAATCCGGCCAGCGTGGTGTAGACACCTACGCCGACAGTAATCACCGAGAGAATGATCAGAGGAACGGTCATCGTGAGCGGAGCCTCATGCGGCGTGTGGTGAGCATGGGCTTCCTTGTTCTCCGTACCCCAGAAGATGCCGAAGTAGAGGCGGAACATGTAGAAGGCTGTCATGGCGGCGATGCCCGTCATGATCCAACCCACCACGGGGCTGTACTGGAAGCAAGCGGTGATGATCTCGTCCTTCGAGCTGAAGCCCGAGAAGAAGGGAATACCGGCAATGGCCAGACAGGAGATAAGGAACGTCACGTGAGTCACGGGCATGTACTTGCGCAGACCACCCATGAGAGCCATCTCGTTGGAGTGGACGGCATGGATGACGCAACCTGCGCAGAGGAACAGGCAGGCCTTGAACATGGCGTGGGTGAACAGGTGGAACATGCCAGCCATGTAGCCCAGCTGCGTGTGATTGTCGAGCACAGCCTCATGGCCGGGCAGGCATACGCCGAGGGCCACCATCATGAAGGCAATCTGCGAAATCGTAGAGAAGGCCAGCACACGCTTGATGTCGGTCTGGGCACAAGCCACGGCAGCGGCATAGAAAGCGGTGATGACACCCACCCACACGATGACCGACATGGTCTGCGGGGCATACTCAATCCACAGCGGGAACATGCGAGCCACCTGGAACACACCGGCCACAACCATCGTGGCGGCATGGATGAGGGCCGAGACAGGCGTCGGGCCTTCCATGGCGTCGGGCAGCCAGATGTGCAGCGGGAACATGGCACTCTTACCGGCACCACCGATGAACATCAGCACGAGCGCCGTGGGCAGGATGAATGCTCCGGCAGCCACAGCCTTGGCGGCACTACCCTGGATGAAGGGCGTGGTACCGGCACCCATCACGATGTCGCCGGCAAACGAGAAGCTGAACGACTGCGTGTAGTAGCCGAAGATGAGGATACCGATGAGGAAGAACATATCGGCAAAGCGCGTCACGATGAATGCCTTCTTAGAGGCAGCCACGGCAGCTGCGAGCGGATAGTAGAAGCCGATGAGCAGGTATGACGACACACCCACGAGCTCCCAGAACATGTACATCTGGAAGATGTTGGTGGCCAGCACCAGGCCGAGCATCGACATCGTGAAGAGGCTCAGGAAGGCGTAGTAGCGCTGGAAGCCCTTCTCGCCGTGCATGTAGCCGAAGGAGTAGATGTGCACCATGAGCGACACCGTGGTGATGACGATGAGCATCATCACCGAGATGGGGTCGAGCAGGATGCCCATGTCGAAATGCAGGGTGCCCAGAGGCAGCCACGTGAAGTTATAGGGCACAATGGTCTGGTAGATGCCCTCGGCTGTGCGTCCGTCGGTGATGAAATACTGGAACGCCGTCAGGTAGCTGATGAGCGTCACCACACCGAGCGTGCAGGTGCCGATGAGGCCTGCCGTCTTGTGCGACATCTTCATTCCCGCAAGTCCGAGCAGGACGAAAGAGAGCAGGGGAAGAAGAAGTATCAAAAATGAATATTCGTACATAATTGTATTTGCGGTTTACTGATTTACGATTTCCTACGAATTACCACTTCATATTTTCAATACTGTTCACCTGGTCACTATGGAAGTTGCGGTAAACGTTGATGATGATAGCGATAGCAACAGCCGACTCGGCAGCGCTCACACCGATAGAGAATAGTGTGAAGAAGAAGCCTTCGAGCTGGCCCGGGAAGAGGATGCGGTTGAACACCGCGAAGTTGATGTCGACGGCGTTCAGCACGAGTTCAACAGAGATGAGCATCGCAATGAGGTTGCGACGGGTCACGAAGCCGAAGAAGCCGATGAAGAACAACATGGCACTCAGCGCGAAATAACACTCTACGGGTATCATTGCTTATCCTCCTTTCTTGCAATCATGATTCCACCGATGATGCAGGCAAGCAGGAAGATGGAGATGAACTCGAAGGGGAGCACCCATCCGTACTTGTCGGCACCCACCATGGCCTGTCCGATTTGCTCCATAGGCACCTCGGTGCCTTCGCTCATCGTTGCCATGAGGTCGAACAACTGGTTCTTGAAAAATACTATCATCACGGTTCCGAAGCCGATGAGAGCAGCCAGGGCACCCACGAGGACGCGGCTTCCCTTGACGTGCTCCTCCATGCCCTGAAGGGTGCGCTTGGAGACGAGCTGGATGGCGAAGATATACATCATCGTGATACCTCCGGCATAGATGCTGATCTGGGCGGCTCCCAGGAACGTGTAGTCGAGCAGGAAGTAGATACCTGCCACGCCGAAGAGAACAAAGAGCAGGAACGTGGCGGCTCTCATGATTCTCTTGGTCGTTACGCACATGATGGCCGAACCCAGGATGATGACGGCCAAAATGCAAAACATTACTAATCTTGCCATAGGATTCCTTTACTTTGTTTTGGTGTTAAACTTACCGATTGTCAGGGGAGCGCCGCCGTCGATGAGGTTGGGCAGCGAGCCTCCCTGGTAGACCTCCTTGTCGAGGTGCAGCACCAGCGAGTCGCGCTCGAAGGTGGCATTCTCGAAGTCGTTGGTAAACTCAATAGCGTCGAAGTTGCAGGCGTTCGTACAGAGCTGGCAGAACATGCAGTCGCCCAGGTCGTACTGATAGTCGTCGAGCACCTTCTTCTTCTTGCCCGTCTCGGGATCTTCGGCCATGTGGGCCGTGATCTTGATGGTGCCGTTGGGGCAAGCTTTCTCGCACAACGTACAGGCCGTGCACTTGTAGGCTCCGTTCTCATCGCGCTTGAAGACCAAGCGTCCGCGATGACGGCTGGAGATGTGCAGCGTTGTCTTGCGGTTCTCGGGGTATTGCTCCGTCGACTTGTTGGTGAAGAAGTCCTTGAAGAATTCCTTCCAGGTGGTCTTCATGCCAACGGCCAGCGTCTTCACAGCATGCCCGAGTTCGCCGAAATATGTTTTGTTTTCTTCCATTGTTTCTTATACCTTATTTAATATAAAGACCAAGTGCTACCACGACGGTCATCAGCACGAGGTTGATGAGCGACAGCGGCATCAAGTATTTCCACTCCAGCTTCAGGATCTGGTCGATACGCAGGCGAGGGAACGTCCACTTCACCCACATCAGCAGCCAGACCACGGCAAAGGCCTTGCCCAGGAACCAGACGATGCCGGGAATGAAGTTCATCACCTTGTCGAAGGCCTCGATGCCGATGTTCAGCGGAGCCCAGCCACCCAGGAATACCGTTGTGGCGATACCTGCGATGATGAAGAGGTTGAGGAACTCAGCCAGATAGAAGAAGCCGAAGCCCATGCCCGAATACTCGGTGTGGTGACCGGCCGTGAGCTCGCTCTCAGCCTCGGCCATGTCGAACGGGCCGCGGTTGGCCTCGGCATTACCGGCGATGAGGAACACCACGAAGGCGATGATGGCAGGAATGTGGCCTTTCACGATGAGCCAGTTCCAGGGGCCCGTCTGGTAGTCCACGATTTCGCTCACCTGCATCGAGCCAATCAGGACGACGGCGGCGATGAGGCAGAGGCAGAGCGACATCTCGTAGGAAATCATCTGCACGGCGGCACGCATGGCCGACACGACAGAATACTTGTTGTTAGAACCCCATCCGGCCAGGAACACGCCCAGCACGCCTATCGACGAGATGGCGGTGATGAGGAACACGCCTACGTTGAAGTCGAGCACCTCGGCACCTCTGTTCCACGGCAGGAACGAGAACGTGCCCACTGAGGCAATGATGACGAGCAGCGGAGCTACGGCATAGAGGAACTTGTCGGCCTTGTCGACGAAGAAAATCTCCTTGATGAGCATCTTCACCACGTCGGCAAACACCTGGAAGATTCCCCAAGGTCCTACGCGCATCGGGCCCAGACGGCACTGGAAGTAGGCGCACACCTTGCGCTCCATGAATATCAGCACGATAGCCAGCAGGGCATAACCCACGAGGATGAGCACTCCCACCAGCACGCACTCAATGAGGATCGCCCAGAAATCGCCGAGACCCAGTGTGTTTCGGAGAAGACCGTCGAACCATTGTGTTACGATTGAAAAATCAAACATAATATTTTCAATTTTCAATTTTCAATTATCAATTTAATACTATCGGTCAATATCTGGTATCACCACGTCGATGGCTGCACAGGTAGCGATGAGGTCGGCAATCTTCTGGCCGCGAAGCATCGCGTCGAAGGCACCCACCAGCGAGAGTCCCATCGGGCGCATCTTCATGCGGTAGGGGCTCTTGTCGCCACGCGAGTCGAGGTAGACGCCAAACTCGCCTGCCACACCTTCCACCGAGAAGAACCACTGTCCCACGGGCACCTTGATGATGGGCTTCTGCTTCACGTAGAAGTCGCCCTCGGGAATGTTGTCGATGAGCTGTTCGATGATGTTCAGGCTCTGGTACATCTCGTTGATGTGCACGAGGTAGCGGTCCATGGAGTCGCAGCCCGTCAAGGTGCATTGTTCCCACTCCACCTTGTCGTACAGGTCGTAGGGATGGTTCTTGCGCACGTCGTTCTTCCATCCGGCAGCACGTCCGGCAGGACCGGTCACGGCGTAGTTGATGCAATCCTCCAGACCCATCGGGCCGCACTTCTCGAAGCGGTTGTGGGTGATGATGTTGTCGCCGAACACGTCCATGTACTCCTGAATCATCGGGCGCAGATACTTCACCAGGTCCTTCACGTTCTTCACGAAGTTCGGGTCGATGTCGGCCTGCAGGCCGCCGATGCGGTAGTAGTTCTGGATGAGGCGTCCGCCGGTGGTCTCCTCCATCACGTTGAGCACGTGCTCGCGGTCGCGCATGCCATAGAGGAATGCCGTCAGGGCACCGAGGTCCTGAGCGCAGCACGAGGTGTAGAGCAGGTGAGAGTCCAGACGTTGCAACTCGTCCATGATGGTACGGATGTACTTGATGCGGTCGGTGAGCTCGATGCCCATGCCTTCCTCGATGACTCCGACGAGTGCATGACGATGCTGCATGGCGCCGAGATAGTTCAGACGGTCGGTCAGAGCCAGCGTCTGCGGGTAGGTCATCTGCTCCCACATCTTCTCAATACCACGATGAATGTAGCCCAGGTGCGGATAGATGCGCTTCACGGTTTCGCCGTCGAGTACCGTCTGCAGGCGAAGCACGCCGTGAGTGGCAGGGTGCTGCGGGCCGATGTTCACCACATAGGCATCGTCTTCGAAGAGAGGATTCTTCTTGCAGACAAGACGTCCGTTCTTGTCGATGGAGTACTCCAGTCCGTAGTCGGGCTCCACGTCCTCCTCGAGCGAATACTTGTCGTCGCCCTTCCAGTCCTTGCGGAAAGGATGACCCTTGAAGTCGTTGCGCAGGAACAGGCGGCGCATGTCGGGATGACCCAGGAAGAGGATGCCGTAGAAGTCGAACACCTCACGCTCCAGCAAGTCAGCCACGCGCCAAAGGTTGATGACCGAGGGGATGACGCTCTGTCCGTCGACCACCTTTGCCAGCATCTTCACCGAGCAGCGCTCGTGGGTCTGGGTATTCTCCAGAATGTAGATACAGCCCAGTCCCTCGTCGGCACCGAAGTCCTCGCCGACGATGGTCACCAGATAGTCGAAGCCTTTCTTGTCCTTCAGGTTTGCCATCTCAGAGGCAAACCGGTCGAAATCGAATGTCAGAAATTCCAGTTTCATGCGTTCTCCTCCTCTTTTTTAGCCGGAGTTTCCGGTGTGGCCGGCTTTTCCGGGGTTATTTCTTTCACAAACTCCTCGGGCACCTGCGTCACGACGATGGTCTCGCGGCGATGGTCGCCGAGCTTCTCGCGGAATGCCAGCTCCTCGTTCGAAACGCCAAGCTCGCGCTCAGCCTTCGTCTGCTTGTGGTTGGCACCGCCGAAGAACTTCTCGGCCTTCACCTTGCGCTGCAGCTGCATCATGCCATAGAGGATAGCCTCAGGACGCGGGGGACAGCCGGGGATGAACACGTCGACAGGCACGATTTCCTCGATGCCCTTCACCACGTGGTAGCTCGACTTGAACGGACCGCCCGAGATGGCACAGCCACCAACGGCCACCACATACTTCGGCTCGGCCATCTGGTCGTACAGACGCTTCAGCGCGGGGGCCATCTTGTGGGTGATGGTGCCGGCACACATGATCAGGTCGGCCTGGCGGGGAGAGTTACGCGTCACCTCGAAGCCAAAGCGTGCAAAGTCATATCGGGCACAGCCGCAGGCCATGAACTCGATACCACAGCACGACGTGGCAAAGGTGAGCGACCAAAGGGAGTTCGAACGACCCCAGTTGATCACCTGGTCGAGCGAATCTACTACTACGTTTACGCCTCCTTCGTGAAGCTCGTCGACGATCTTCTCCAGCGAGGCGTTATCCTTAAACTCGTCATAAGGAATACTCTTGATGTGCGGTTTTCTTACTTCCATTCCAGTGCTCCTTTCCGCCATGCGTAAGCAAGGCCAAATACCAGTACCAGCAGGAAGAAGCCGATGCTGACGAGTGCCATCGGACCGAACTGCTTGACGACGACTGCCCAGGGATAGAGGAACACGGTCTCAATGTCGAACATCAGGAAAAGGATGGCAAACAGATAGAAGCCCACCGACACAGGCAGCCACGAGGAGCCGCGGGTCGGTATGCCACTTTCGTAGGGTTCACCCTTTACCGGATTGTACGAGCGCGGACCGATGAGCTTGGCCACGACATAAGCGCCGAGCACCAAGACAACAGCCGTCAGGAAAACGGTAATTAATAAAGTGTAGTTCATAAAAAGTTTTATAACGTTATATTGATTTGATATTGCAAATGGGCTCTGCACTTCCCTCACGGGAGGCATAGTCCGCGAATTCGTTTGCAAAGATAATAAAAAAATATCTAACAACCGCAACCTTCTGCGAAAAAATGCAAACTCCAAGTGGCATTTTGCCACATTGGCCCCGCATTTCGCCACATTGGCCCCGCATTTCGCCACATTGAGCCCGCATTCCCGCCAGATAGCTCGTCCAACAGCCAATGAAAAAGGGCACCCCGACCTCACGTCGGAGCACCCTCTTCTCACATTTTTAACTCCCCTCCCCTCGGGAGGCGACTGGGGTCTTTAGAGCAGCCACCGGCGTGGCTGCGGCCCCACAAAGGGGAGCGAATCCCTCATTCGCGAC
>OCVV011197935.1_pt1 | contig 22549 bp, 17 predicted proteins | sample 1539721 | NCBI WGS metagenome assembly OCVV01 (sample SAMN02144230, study PRJEB22623) | gut metagenome | biome: sheep rumen | host: Ovis aries | place: New Zealand
CCTGACAGGACAGCTGGGCGACGTTATGAAAGAATCCGCCACTATCGCGCTGAGCCTCCTGAAATCAACTTTTATCTCGCAGAATCTGGATCTTTCGGAAAAGGATATACATATTCATATACCGGAAGGAGCGGTTCCGAAAGACGGACCTTCAGCAGGCGTAACAATGTTCACCGCGTTGGTTTCCCTGATCACAGGCACTATTGTCAGTCCGACACTGGCCATGACAGGTGAGATTTCCCTGCGGGGACAGGTGATGCCTATCGGCGGTCTTCCCGAAAAACTCATGGCTGCACAGCGCGCCGGAATAAAAACCGTCCTGATCCCAAAGGAAAACATGCCCGATCTGGAGGATGTGGCTCCCGAGGTGGTCGAAACACTGGAGATCATCCCTGTGGAAACCGTTCAGGACGTTATACAGCACGCCCTTGGGATCAAACTTCCGAAAAACGACGCACTCAATTTTTTTGAACAGACAAGCAATGAATGAACTGGTACTGAAACCGATCGCATATATCCGGACCGATTTTCCCGAAAAATTTGGGATTCCCCGTCAGAGCGGGCTTGCCGATACCGTGGGAACGATCGTTTTTGAAAAAGAATACGGCATAAGGGAAGCAGTTCGGGGGCTTGAAGAGTTTTCCTTCATCTGGCTGATATGGGGCTTTTCGGGAAACAGGCGTAAGTCTTCAGACAAAGACGGCTCGCCTGACTGGCGTCCTACTGTCCGTCCGCCGAGACTTGGCGGAAACACGCGGGCAGGCGTTTTTGCCACCAGGTCGCCTTTCCGGCCTAATCCTGTCGGCTTATCTTCCGTGAGACTGGAAAAAATCGAATTCCGGCCTGATGACGGTCCTGTGCTGATCGTCCGGGGAGCCGACCTGATGGACGGAACGCCGATCTACGACATAAAACCTTATCTGCCTTACGCCGACAGTCATCCGGATGCGAAAGGCGGCTTCACGGACCGGACCATACAGGCTCCGCTTCGGATACATTTCCCCGAAGAACTTCGGGTATTATTGCCTGAAGAGAAGGTTTCCGGTCTCATGGATGTATTGCGGGAAGATCCGAGGCCCTCGTATCAGGACGACCCCGGGCGCATCTACGGACTTTCCTATGCGGGTAGAAACATCAGATTCCGGACAGACGGCCATGACCTTTATGTTATTGATATAACTTCAGCCGGTAATTGAGAAATATCTTCCTCTGTGCGGCGTGTGCATCCCCGGAGGATTTGTGCCCCAGGAATTGACACAATTTCTGAACAAGAGACTTTTGACACTTTTATCGTATGGCCCAAAAAAGCAGGGGCGTGATCCAAACGGATCACGCCCCCGCTTTTTTATATATACTCTGCCGTATCTTCCGGCATTTGTGCTTTTTTAGCGGACCGCCGCCGCTGCCAGAGCCGCCACTGTTCCGTCGGCCGCTGCTGTAGTCAGCTGACGGACTTTTTTTGTCCTGCAGTCTCCCGCCACAAAAATACCCGGAACCTTCGTAGTGCAGTCTTCAGCCGCCTGAATGTAGCCGTTTTTATCCAGCTCTACCACGTCAACAAAGGCAAGATTATCCGGCATTTCGCCAACGGCCACGAACAATCCTGACACGTCTATCACGCGGGTGCGGTTCTCCCATTTAACCGGGTTATTATCCGATCCGTCTGAAGTCTTCACCGGCACACGTTCCGTGATCTCTACCGCCTCAAGGTTATTCTCTCCGATCAGCTTTGTCACACGGGCGTTCAGGATAAACTCCACATTTTCCTTCTCTTTCAGAGCGTCGATTTCCGGCTGATTTCCTTTCAGCTCACCCTGCCGCTGCACAAAATACACCTTACGGCAGTATCCCGCGAGAAAGATCGCGTCTTCGAAAGACATTTTTCCGCCGCCCTGAATGACTACGTCTTTTTCCCGGAAGAATGCGCCGTCGCAGGTTGCGCAGTAGGAAACGCCTTTGCCCAGTAATTCCTGCTCGCGATCCAGACCGAGAGGCTTGTTCTTCGATCCGGTCGCAAGGATCACAGCCTTCGCTTCATATGTCTTTCCGGCTTCCGTATGTACTATCTTTCTGTCTCCGGCATCCTCCACACGGGCTACTCTCTCAAATATTACTTCAGCACCGAGAGCAGACGCCTGATTGTAAAGATTCATCGCAAACTCAAATCCGGAAATATGTGCTATTCCGGGATAATTTGCGATATCCGGCGTGTTAATTATCCTGCCGCCATAGCTGTTGGCTTCAAAAAGCAGTACTTTTTTTCCTGCCCGAAGTCCATAGATCGCCGCGGTCAGTCCCGCAGGACCGGCACCGACGATAATAATATCTGTCATTTGTTTTCCTCCTGTCATTATTTACCCAACAGGGCCAGAACACGGTCTTTAGGAATGAAACCTACACTTCTGTTCACTTCTTTTCCGTTTTCAAAAACAACCAGCGTAGGGATGGAACTTACCCCATACTTCATAGCCAGCGCGCTCTGTGCGTCACAGTCCACTTTTCCGACTTTAACATCGGTTACCGTATCGGCGATATCCTTGACGATCGGTCCCAGCATCTGGCAAGGTCCGCACCAGACTGCCCAGAAATCCACCAGAACTTTGCCTTCATAATTCAATACCTCATTATCAAAATTCTCTGCTGTAAGAATAACCTCTGCCATTTTATACCTCTTTCTTTCTGTTAAACCGAACTGCCCCGGAGGGCAGGTTTTGTCAACTGAATTTTATTTTTAGATGATTATACTATACACTTGTCTATTTTAAAACAAAAAACAATTATCTTCATAGAATCTTCACAGATTTCTCTCCCCGCTCTTTTCACCACTTTACAATTACATTTTTTCCCTTTATAATTTTCGTCTGAAAGCTTCATGAAACCGGGGACGGAGTTTCGTTTCATGAAACGAAACTCCGTCCCCGGTTTCATTTTCGGAGATTGGAGTGAATATGTCTGAATTAATTAAAAAAAACGACTCATTAGATATAGAAAAAACCTTACGGCCTTATCCGGAAAGCGGCCCGGATGAAACGATTTCCATCAGTCCCGCCGCTCTTTCGCAGCTGGATCCGCAGGATCATCTGCTGATCGATGTCCGCGACGAAAGCTCTTTTTCCATGGGAAACATACCCGGTTCCCGGCGAATATCCCGTGAAGATCTGCTTTCCGGAAACCACGATCTTCCGAAAGACAAAAAAATTATCCTATACTGTATGTTTGGAGTGCTGAGCCTTGAAGCCGCAAAAACTCTGAACGCACAGGGCTATAACGCAGCCAATCTTGAAGGCGGCTACGGCCGGTGGCTCGTGCAGGTCATGCAGCAGGACGCAGATGACCGCACGCGTCTGGATGAGATCGAAAAGAGCCTTCGAAAAAAATTCAAAAAGGAGATTATGAGCCGTTTCGTCCGCGCCATCAATGATTATGAGCTGATACAGGAGGGCGACCGGATCGCGGTATGCATTTCCGGCGGAAAGGATTCCATGCTTATGGCAAAATGCTTCCAGGAATTAAAGCGGCGAAACAAATTTAACTTTGATCTGACATTCCTGGTCATGAATCCCGGATATACAGACGTCACACTACAGATGATCCTGAACAACGCAAAGCTTCTGAACATTCCGATCACCATGTTTGAGTCTGATATTTTTGACGCGGTATATAACATTGAAAAATCTCCCTGCTACCTGTGTGCCCGAATGCGGCGGGGATATCTTTACAGCAAGGCAAAAGAGCTTGGCTGCAATAAAATCGCCCTCGGCCATCACTTTGACGATGTCATCGAGACCACTCTCATGAGTATTTTATACAGCGGGCAGACACAGACCATGATGCCGAAACTTCACAGCACGAATTTCGAAGGAATGGAGCTGATCCGCCCCATGTATTACATCCGGGAGGCAGACGTAAAACGTTGGCGTGATCATAACGGACTTACTTTTATAAGATGCGCGTGCCGTTTCACGGATACCTGTTCCGTAGACGAAAGCAATCCGGGCGCCACCGGCGATTCCGGTTCTAAACGACTCGAGGTGAAGCGTCTGATCGCAAAACTGAAGGAGACAAATCCCCATGTGGAGACAAACCTGCTCCGCAGCATGGAAAACATTCATCTGAACGCTGTCCTCGGCTATAAAAAAGATGGCGTAAAACACAGCTTTCTCGATTCTTACGAAACCGGAAGCGAAGTCTGAATCCTTCGAAAACAGTAGTATTTTTTCATAACAACACAAAAAGCACCATTCCATCGGAAACACCCGCTATGCGGATATCCCCTTTGGAAGAGGTGCTTTTTATTTCGGAGTATGCATTCAGATTGATCAGATGTCGATTTCTCCGTTAAATACCGTTGTCGCGGGTCCCATCAGATAGACCTGATTGGATTCGCGGTCCCATTCTATTTCAAGCGTGCCTCCAAGCAGCTTTACCGTCACCTTATTTCCTTTGACCTTTTCTGTCAAAATAGCAGCCACCGCAGACGCGCATGCGCCTGTTCCGCATGCGAGAGTTTCTCCCGATCCCCGCTCCCAGACACGCATCTGGATCGTATGATCATCGATCAGCTTAATAAACTCTGTGTTCACACGGTCAGGAAAAGCCGTATGATTCTCAAATTTCGGTCCTATCCTGTCGATCTCCAGATTATCCACATTGCCGATAAAAGTGACGCAGTGAGGATTTCCCATGGATACTGCTGTACATCTGTAGATCGCTCCGTCCACCGTCAGCGGAAGGTCGATCACCTGCGGGGTGCGGGAGATTACCGGAATCTTTTCCGCTTCAAAGACCGGTTCGCCCATATTGACTCTGACAGCCGATACCTTTCCCTCTTCCACTTTCAGGTCCAATATTTTGACTCCGCTCTTCGTGTTTACCTTTATCTGCGTCTTGTCCGTCAGGCCAAAATCATAAACATACTTTCCCACGCAGCGGATGCCGTTGCCGCACATAGCTCCCTCGGATCCGTCAGCGTTAAACATCTGCATTTCAAAATCTGCCTTATCAGACTCCTTGATCAGGATTAATCCGTCTGATCCGATGCCAAAATGCCTGTCGCTCACCATAACGGCAATTTTTGCCGGATCCTCTACCTTCTGATCGATCGCATTGACATAAACATAGTCATTCCCGCATCCATGCATTTTCGTAAACTTCATTTTCCCCGACCTCCTGTTTTATCTTTTCTTCAGCCGTACATAGATCTGTTTCTGGTTATTGCTGTCCGGAAGAGTATTTGTCTCATAATCTCCAAGGGATTTTATAAAAGGCGTAAACTTCGAATATCCATAGTTCCTGACATCAAAGTCCGGAAGCCTTTTGCTGAGCTGATCTCCCAGCTTGCCCGAAAAGATCCAGTCATCCTCATCGGAAAACTTATCTATGATATCATTGATAGTTCTTTTCACCTTGCGCAGATCTCTCTGCCTTTTATTCTTAGCTCGTTCTTTATCCCTGTCTTTTTCTTTTCCGCTCCGGGCTTTTCCCCGGCTGCCCGCGGGACTGGCGGTTTCCTCGGGGGCTTCCTCCCCGTTCATTTCTTTCTGATGTTCCTCTGCCTCCGCTTCCTCCGCTTCGGCTTTTTCGTTTGCCATAGCCTCCTGAGCCTGCTCGTAAAGCAGATCCAGATATTTAAACTGATTGCAGGCCGAAATAAAAGGCTGGGGCGTTTTGCTCTCGCCCATGCCGATCACCTGCATTCCCGATTCCCTCAGACGGGCCACCAGACGGGTAAAATCACTGTCTGAAGAAACAATGCAGAATCCATTCACTGTCCCTGAATACAAAATATCCATCGCGTCAATGATCATTGCCGAATCTGTGGCGTTCTTTCCCGTAGTATAACTGTACTGCTGCATCGGAATGATCGAATTGTCCAAAAGAACGCTCTTCCAGGAATTCATCCGCGTACTGGTCCAGTCGCCGTAGATTCTTTTATATGTAGCCACTCCGTTATTCGCCGTCTCATCCAGAATAATCTTTATATATTTATCGGAAACGTTATCCGCGTCGATCAGAACGGCAAATTTCAACTCATTTTCCATTATTATTTAACCTTTTCTTTATTATTCAAACGGCTTTCTTACAAAGAACTGCTATGTATTCGCGCGATCTTCACAGGTATTACTAAACTCCATATGAGCGGAAGATCTTACATCCTGCGGTCCTGCCGTCTCCCTAAGCACATCTCACGTACCGACTATCTCCCGAAGCGCTTCCATCAGTCTCATCATCTCTTCCTGCGTTCCGATGGTTATCCGCAGATAATTATCTATCCGGGGTTTGTTAAAATATCTCACGTAAATATGTTTCTTTCTGAGCTCCGCAAAAATCTCCGACGCCGCGGCAGAACTGTGCTTCGCAAAAACAAAATTTGCTTTTGAATCTCCGAAAACAAAGCCCAGCTTCGCAAGCTCCTTTTTGGTCCATTCTCTTGTTTCAATGATCTGCCGGCACGTCTTGCGGAAGTACGCGTCATCCTTTATGGCCGCTGCTCCCATTTTGATCGAAGTTCTGTTCATTGTGTAGGAATTGAAGGAATACTTCACGTCAGAAAGGAAGGATATCAGCTTTTCGTTTCCGAAACAGAAGCCGACGCGCATGCCTGCCATGGAGCGGGATTTTGAAAATGTCTGCACCACCAGCAGATTATCATATTTCTCTATCAGGGGAAGCGCGCTCTCTGTACCGAAATCCACGTAAGCCTCATCGATGATCACTACCACATCAGGATTTGATCTCACAATGTCCTCGATTGCCTCGACCGGAACCGTTTCACCGGTCGGCGCATTCGGATTTGGAAAAATAATTCCGCCGTTTTCGGTCTTATAATCCTCCGGATCGATCGAAAAATCTTCCTTCAAAGGGATCTGTCTGTACGGTATCCTGAAAGTATCGGCCCATACATCATAAAAAGAATATGTGATATCCGGAAACAAAATCGGTTTACCAGAATTAAAATATGTAAGGAACGCCATCGCGAGCACATCATCGGAACCAACGCCCACAAATACCTGTTCCGGCTTTACGTTATAATACCCGGCGATCGCGTTTACCAGCTCGCCTGCTGTCGGGTCCGGATAAAGACGCATCGTGTCAGGATCCAGCTCCCGCATAGCCTTATCCACCATCGGTGAAGGCGGGTATGGATTTTCGTTCGTATTCAGTTTTATCATATCCGGCTGATCCGGCTGTTCGCCCGGCGTATACGGGATCACCTTTCTGATATTATTCTCCCAATTTCCCATGTTCTTTCTCTCCTGTATCTGTACCTGCAGTATCGTATATATCCGCATGAGCCGTTTATACGGCTTTTATTTTTCATGGTTCCTCTGCCGCTGCCCCCGGATCGTCCTGCTCATAACAAGGCGCGCGGGCGGACATTCGTTCACTATTCCCTCAACGCTGAAGGAAAGCGGACGGACTTCAAAATCTCCGGCCCTCGGTATTGAAAAAGCCGCCCCCCGCTCTTCAGAACCGGCGTCTCCATGTAGGCGGGAATACCAGCACCAGCATAGGGAATATCTCAAGCCTGCCTGCCAGCATATTGAAGATCAGCACAATTTTGGAAAAAATGCTGTATGATCCGTAATTAAGGGTCGGACCGACCTTCGCAAGTCCCGGACCGATATTGTTCAGCGTCGCCGCCACGGCAGTGAAATTTGTCTCGAATGAAAATCCGTCAATACTGATCAGCAGAACGGATAATGCAAAGATCGCGCAGTAAGCCGCGAGAAACACCATGATGGTGTTGATGTTATGCTCCGGAACACTGTTTCCGTCCATACGGATGGTCTCGATCGTATGCGGATGGATGAATCTGTTCACGCGGCGTTTCTGTGCTTTCAGGTAGATCATGATCCTGGATACCTTAATGCCGCCGCCGGTACTTCCGGCACATGCACCGATACACATAAGCAGGATCAGCACCGCCTTTGACAGAGACGGCCATTGATCAAAATCCACGGAGGAATAGCCTGTGGTCGTAATGATGCTTCCCACCTGGAAAAAAGCATGGCGCATGCTTTCCGAAACACTGCTGTACATATGTGCCGTATTTATTGTAATGGTAAGAACTGCCGCGGCAATGATCAGAAGATATACCCTTACCTCCTCCATCATAACTGCCGTCTTTACTCTTTTTACGGAAATCAGGAAATAAAAACTGAAATTTACGCCAAAAGCGATCATGAAAACAGTGATGATCACCTGCTGCAGCGCCGTATAGCTTCCGCAGCTGGTATTCAGCACGCCGAAGCCTCCTGTTCCCGCTGTACCAAATGTGATGCAGACCGCGTCAAACCAGTTCATCCCGCTCAGCAGGAGCGCAATCATCTCTATAATGGTAATGATCAGATAAAGCTTATACAGGATCCTGGCGGTATTGCTGACCTTAGGCGCCAGCTTACTGATATCATAGCCCGGACTCTCTGCCCTCATCAGGTTCATCTGCGTACCCGCGCCTTCTCTTACCGGGATCAGCATAAGAATAAATACGAGAACTCCCATACCGCCGATCCAGTGGGAAAAACTTCTCCACAGCAAAGAAGGATGCGAAACAGCTTCCACATCAGAAAGAATGGATGCTCCCGTCGTCGTAAAACCCGACACGATCTCAAAAACCGCGTCTATAAAGGACGGGATCTCTCCGGTAATGATAAACGGAACCGCGCCCAGAAGACTCATGACAACCCATGCCAGCGCCACGGTCACCATACCTTCCTTACGATAGATCGACATGTCCTTCGGTTTTTTTAATTTTGTTCCGCAAAGACCGATCGCCAGACAAACCGCGGCTCCCAGCAGATAGACAAAACCCGTCTTCTCTCCATATACAACTGCCACCAGGCAGGGAGCCAGCATCAAAAATCCTTCAATTTCTATTACCCAGGCCAGTACATACCCGATCACAGGATAATTCATAACATTTCTCCTTCTGCTTTACACAAAATTCACTCTGCCAGAATATCATGCACATCCTGGAAGCCGAGATTGCTCGTAACAACGATGACCGAATCTCCGGCCATGATCGAATCGTTACCGCCGGGGATGATAAGCTTTGATCCCCTTACGATACCCGCGATCAGGACATTCGGCTTTAATTTAAGATCCTTCAGCGTAATTCCGGTGACCTTTGCGTTTTTCTGTATATAAAACTCCAGCGCCTCAACGCTGCCGTCGAGAAGCTTATATAACGTCTCCACGTTACTTCCCATACTGTTCTTTTTCGCGCGCACATAGCGCACGATCATCTCTGCAGTCAGGTGTTTCGGACTGATGATCGCGTCCAGATTCAATGTGCTCAAAAGATCATCGACTTCGTCCAGACGGCTGACCTTCGTGACGACCTTATGTCTGATCTGATCTCTTGCATACAGCGAAAGAAAGATATTTTCCTCATCGATCCCCGTTCCCGTATACATGGAATCCATCAGATTAAAATGCTCCTCCTGAAGGAAATTATGGTCGCATCCGTCGCCGTGAATGATCGATACCTTTGGCAGCGCATCCGCCAGCTCCACGCATCTGTCCCTGTCCTTCTCGATGATACGTACCCGTATACCCATTTTCGTAAGGAATTTTGCCAGATAATAACTGGTGGTGCCTCCGCCGATCAGCAAAGAGGTCTTGATCGGGTTGATTGCCAGACCGATCGATTTAAAGAATTTATTCGCCGTTCCCGGCAGAACGATTATAGATAATACGTCGTTTTCTCTTATAACGTAATTTCCATCCGGGATCTGTACATTTTTTCCTCTCTGCGCCGCGCAGATCAGAACGGATCCCTGGGTAAGGTATCCTATCTCTTTCAGCGCCTTGCCTACCAGATTCGAAGTGGGCGGGACCTTAAAACGAAGCATGTCCGCGCGGCGCTTCGCAAAACTATAGACCTCCGAAGCCGAAGGAAACTGGAATAGACGGGCGATCTCTCTGGCCGCCTCAAATTCCGGATTAATGATCATAGATATACCAAGCTCCCTGCGCAGGAAGTTTCTCTCCGCGGAAAATATCGGCGTTTTCACTCTTGCGATCGTTTGACAGTTCGCGGCACGTTTCGCGATGACGCAGCAGAGCAGATTTACCTCATCCTTCGATGTGACTGCAATCATAATATCAGCCGTATTCACTCCCGCCTCCACGAGAACCTCATAACTGGTTCCGTTTCCAACGACGCCCATACAGTCAACAAGAGTGGATACACTCTGCACTTTATCCGCATTAGTATCCACAACCGTAATATTGTTATTCTCTTTAGATAATTCACTGGCCAGAAGGCGGCCTACCTTGCCGCATCCAACAACGATTATTTCCATATCTTCACCTTTTTAAAATAATACTGACATATAGCTGCGAAAACCCACGGGACCGCAAAAACGTATGAACAGTTCACATGCTTCTTTTCCCTGCACTTTCGCGTATATCCGGAGAATTTCCACCGGAATCAGCGAAATCATACCACATATGCGATCATATCTCAAGTTCAGCGCCAAGGAAAGCGAACGGTTCGCTGTCATGCAGAAAATGCATCAGCTGATAAGCCGCGATCAGCGCTACTCTTTCTTCTTTTAATATGCGCCGCACTTCATCACGGTCTGCCAGCACGATCTCGATCTCCTCGCTTTCCTCCATATACTTGTCCGAAACAGTCCCCGAAGCGTATCCATATACTGTAGCGCATGCTTCATCTGTCATTCCCACGGATGTATATCTCGGCTTTTCCAGCGATTCGTCCGCACGGACCGGCGTAAAAGTGAGTCCGGTTTCCTCATGCATTTCTCTTATTGCCGCCTCACGGAATGACTCTCCTTCATCCACCAGCCCCGCAGGGAGTTCATATACCCAGCCGTCGATCGGATACCGATACTGTCTGACCAGAACGACTCTGTCTTTGTTCTCTCCGTAAAGACTATACACCGCAACGCTGTCAGCGTTGTTTTTATGAGTTACGGTCTTCATCGAATCCACGTCCGATGCGCGGGACGCCACGATATAATCAGAATGATGTCCCTTTTTATTATCTCCGCTGACTTTATAAAGATTAATGAACCGTTCGTTGGTCAGCTTTGTGATCTTTTTTATTACAGCCATTTATCTACCTCTTTTCCTGTTAATCTATTATCTTCCTTTTTTACAGATTTTTCCATCCCAATATCATAAAAGCCGGCTCATTCCTTCCAAACGGGAATTCCGCAAGGTCCGCTCTGCCCGTCCCAAACCTTACCCGACAGCCGGACTGCAGTACACATGAATGATCGCGCGGATACTTTCATGCAGATACGGCAGGTATTCCTCCATTGGAACAGGCCGCCCTTCAAGCACACAGGAATGAGCCGTTCCGTTCACCATCTCCATGATAGTAAAAAGCATGAGTTTCAGATCTCTGCATTGGATCTTTTCCTTTTCCATAGACCGCAGGCAGCGATCCATTAGAAACCCGGGCTGATCCTCCACGGATTCATTTAGCATGTTTTCAAACAACCCCCAGTTCAGGTTTTTGCTGATAAACTGAAACAGTATCCTGTCCTTCTGCAGATAATTAAGAATATAATCCACAAAGGCCAGCAGCTGTTCCTCAAATCCCTCCACCGGGTTTTCCTGTACAAATCGATCGGCCTTCGCGATCACCTGCTGTGACTTTTTAGTGATCAGCTGGTTCCTCAGATCATATTTATCCTTGAAATACAGATAAAATGTCCCTTTTGCCATACCCGCCTCTTTTACAATGTCAGATATGGATGTTTTCGTAAAACCTTTTTTCTGAAAAAGTTCAAAAGATGTTTTTAATAATGAAGCTCTCTTGTTTTCCTTATTCAGCTCGACTCTCTTCATCATTTTCCTCCTTGCGTTCACACAATTTCCTGGCCATATGGAGTTTCTGAACTACCTGGTATATTTTCAATCCCGATCTCTGATCGCGCGCAAGTTGCGCGATGCACTTGTGCGTCTTCCTCTGCGATCCGCCGGAGGCTCAACTCAGATGGGGGATTCAGGAACGCATCTGGCGTTCTTGCCTCGCCGCGCTCAGGGCGAAGCCCCTTCCACTGAGTCAAATTTGACTCAATCCCCCCCGCCTGCAGGCGGGGACTCACCATCTGAGTTAAAATATACCAGCAAATCCAGTTCGAATATCCCCTTGCCGAAAACATATGATCTTATTAAAAAAACTTCGGCAAAAATATTGACCGTTGGTCATTTTTTTTATATAATAGCCAGACATGAGGCATTTTGTCCATATTTTTCTCGAAAAACTGTGAATTTTTACAAATATCCCGTTTCAGAGCACCACACGTACGCTGCGGGATCATCTCACAGCCGTTAGAGAGACGCATCTTTTTAACAGACGCCGGAAAATGCTTCTCTACAATATATCATATTACTTTCAGGTAATTGTGAAACTCCGGAGACGGGAAAATCCACAATTGCCTGCTGCAACTTTTATAAAGAGGAGTGAAAACACAAATGTTAAATGTAGGCAAATGGATAGCAAGACACCGGGTCATCATTCTGATCGCGGCGATCGCTCTCCTGTTTCCTTCGGCACTGGGCTACCTGGGAACCCGGACAAACTACGATATGCTTAGCTATCTTCCTGAATCTCTTGAAACTGTGGAAGGTCAGAACATCCTGGTCGATGAATTCGGAATGGGTGCTTTCTCCATGATCGTTGTCGAAGACATGGATATGAAAGACGCAGCCGAACTTGAGAAAAAAATCGAAGCGGTCCCGCACGTAGCGAATGTACTGTGGTATGACGACGCGGCGGATATTTCTCTTCCGGTGGATATGCTTCCTGACAAGCTGCGGGAAGCCTTTTTCAATGACGACGCGACTATGATGATCGCGCTTCTGGACGACGGCACCTCAGCCGACACATCTCTGGAAGCGATCGATAAGATCAGGGAGGTTACAGATCATCAGTGTTATGTCAGCGGAATGACGGCTCTCGTAAATGATATCAAAAACCTCTGTGACCGCGAGGTTCCTGTTTATGTAACGATCGCCGTCATACTGGCTCTTATCATTCTTCTGCTGACTACCTCATCATATCTGATACCATTCCTGTTCCTTGCCAGCATCGGCATGGGTATTGTTTATAACATGGGAACGAATGTGTTCTTCGGTGAGATATCCTATATCACGAAAGCACTCGCCGCTGTCCTTCAGCTCGGCGTGACTATGGACTATTCCATTTTCCTGTTCGGCAGTTACGAAGAAACGAAGTTACTTTATCCCGAAAGCCGGGAAGAAGCTATGGGACACGCCATTGTGAATACCTTCCGTTCTATCGTCGGAAGCTCGGTAACTACCATAGCCGGTTTCATCGCCCTGTGCTTCATGACCTTTACGCTCGGTCTCGATCTGGGTATCGTCATGGCGAAAGGCGTCGTCTTTGGCGTGATCACATGCGTCACAGTACTGCCGGCCCTTATCCTGATATTTGACGAACCTGTACACAAGCTGTCGCACACGCCGATCATCCATAACATCGAAGGCCCCTCAAGATTTATAACCAGGCATTATAAGGCATGGATCATAGTATTCCTTCTCCTTCTGGTGCCTGCCGTATACGGAAACAATAACGTTAAAGTTTATTACAACATTCTTGATGCCGTTCCTGAAACTCTGGACTCCAAGGTGGCAAACAGAAAGCTTGAAGAAAAATTCAACACCAGCACGATGCATATGCTCCTGATCGACAAGAATCTGGAGGCCAAGGATAAGGTGGATCTGCTGAATAATCTGGACAGGGTAGACGGAGTCAAATATTCTCTGGGTATGAACTCTCTGGTAAGCGCTTCCGTTCCCGAAGATTTCATTCCCGATAAGGTAAAAGATATGCTTCAGAGCGATTCCTATGAGCTGGTCCTGATCAATTCGGAATACCCTACGGCAAGCAACGAGGTCAACGCTCAGCTGGATGATATCGTGGAAATTTCAAAGAGCATCGACCCGGATTCCATCCTGATCGGAGAGGCGCCTCTGACAAAGGATCTGATGGACATTACCGCAGTAGACTTTATAAACGTCAACAGCATCTCCATCATAGCGATCTTTGTGATCATTCTTCTGGTGCTGAAGTCCATTTCACTGCCTGTGATCCTGATCGCCGTTATTGAATTTGCCATCATGGCAAATATGGCAGCATCCTATTATACAGGTGCGACGATACCATTTATCGCCAGCGTCGTTCTCGGCACGATCCAGCTGGGATCGACTGTCGATTACGCCATCCTGATGACAAACAGATACATTAAAGAACGCTCCCTCGGGGCGGAAAAGAAAGAAGCTGTCGATATCGCGCACAACACTTCCATGCTGTCTATCCTGACCAGCGGATGTTCATTCTTTGCAGCTGTTCTGGGCGTAGGCGTATTTTCCGAGATAGATATGCTCAGTTCTCTGTGCACCATGCTCGCCCGGGGCGCTCTGATCAGTATGGTGGTCGTTATAATGATCCTGCCGGCGATGCTTATGGTGTTTGACGGATTGATCTGTCACACGACCGTCGACCTGCGCAGAACCGTCATCAAAAAACAAAGTCCGCGAGCGGACTTCAACTCCCCAACCCCTCATTCATGAGGGGAGCAAACCGGACTTTGTGCGCCGCCGCACGGCAGCGCAGCTGCCTTCCTCTGTGCGGCGTGTGCATCTCCCGGAGGGTTTCTGTCATAGAAATTTTTAAAGTTTCCTATGACAGGAAAAAGGAACGCTAAATCTGTAAAAATGATTATTTTACGGGCTTTTGAACACTTGAAATCTTTCCTTAAAGGATTTAGGATTTAGTTATAGCTAACTTATCACTCTTCAGATTCTCCGGAGATTCTTTGCAAACATCCGGAGGATCTGATACAGATGTATTCTGATAATGTTTTGAATTATTTCCCCGAAAGGACCCGCGTTCGGATAAAACGGCTTCTTTTGGAGGAACATCTCATATGATTTAAGAAAGGACTTGATCGATCATGATAAAACGTACAGTGAAAAAGGGTGTCAGGACCACGGTAGTATTCGGAATGTCCGCCTTAATGGCTGCCTCCCCTGTGTTATCCGCCCTTCCTGTCTACGCCGCTGAAACCGGATCCTCTTCAACCGAAAATGCAAAAGGCACAAATACTGCAGAGGACGACAAATCTACTATCACTGATGATACAAAATCCGAAACTACAGACGTCTCCAAGGAGGAAACAGCATACGTAAAGGCTGATCCTTCCGGAAAGACCGAAAAAATAACCGTCTCCAGCCGTCTGAAAAACGCGGGTCTGTACAGCTCCGTTAAAGACAGATCAATTCTGAAAAATATAAAAAACGTAAAAGGTGACGAAGAATTCTCCGCAAAAGGCGGGGAACTGACCTGGGAGACAGACGGCGCCGATATTTATTATCAGGGAACAACAGACAAGGAGCTTCCTGTAGGCGTTGACCTCACATATTACCTTGACGGAAAAGAGATCAGCCCTGACGACCTGCCCGGAAAGAGCGGCAAACTGAAAATAAAGATAAAATACAGCAACTATTCCAGACAGACCATAGATCTGGACGGAAAGAAAGTAGAAATCAACACCCCGTTCATCATGCTGACCGGAATGATCCTGCCTCTGGAAAACTTTTCCAACGTAACGGTAGACCACGGAAAAGTCGTTGACGACGGCACCAGAAGCATTGTTCTTGGATACGGCATGCCCGGTCTGGCAGACACTCTGAAGCTTAAAGATGTGGAGCTGGACATGGACGATGAAGATTCAAAGGATTCCAAATCCCTTGAAGAACGTCTGGACGAAATAGATATTCCCGAGGAAGTGGAGATCACGGCTGATGTGACTGATTTTGAGATGAACAACACCTTTACGGTTGCTTCATCTGAAGGTTTCGAGGATCTGGAAACAACAGACTTCTTCTCCGTTGACGATATCAACGAAGCCATGGCGAAGATCGAAGACGGCTCCTTAAAGCTGGTCGACGGAAGCAGGGAGCTTTCAGACGGAACGGTTACCCTCGATAATAGCTACGGCGAATTCCACAACGGCATACTTACGCTGAAGAGCGGCGTCGATCAGCTGGTTTCCGGCGGACAGACCCTCAGCAGCAGCGTGACTGCATATACAGACGGCGTAACCACTTTTGCGGAGGGAACCAAAGCCTATGTGAACGGCGTAGAACAGCTGGCAAAAGGCACCGCTGCACTGGGGGATCTGGTCAGCGGCGTTGATCAGGTAAACGCGGGCGCTCAGAAGCTGAAATCTTATTTCGATGGCGCAGGATCAGATGACGTTGCGGCAGGCGCCTCAAAACTCGCCGCAGGCACAAAGGAGCTCAACGACACCTTAAGCCAGGCTTCCGACCTGATGGAATCCCTTCCTCAGCTTCTGACAATGGGTCAGTCTCTGATCTCTTCCGCGCAGGGCTCCACCTCAGAGATCAGCGGTCTGCAGGATTCCCTGACGCAGCTTGGCTCCTCCCTCGGCACACTGAAATCGACCTTAAACAGCGTAAAATCTTCTATCGACGAAAAGAATTCCGAGATAGAATCACACAATGCTTCCGATGACGCTGCCATCGCGGATCTTCAGAACGCTCTGAACTCGCTTCCGACATCAGCGACAGGTACCGGAACACAGACCGTAACAGATGAAGATGACGGCACCACACACGATGTGAGCGTGACGGTAGACGTCAGCGTAGACTCCTCCGCTGCAGCCGCTTCCATCAACGCCGCTATCAATGAACTGCAGAGTCACAGGCTCAGCACGATCGACACCTCCGCTCTGGAAGCCTGCATCGGCAGTATTGACGGAATGATCTCAGGCGTCGGAGAAGCCGGCAAAGCTCTCGGCGATCTTCCGAAGCAGGTCAGCGATCTGAGCACGGCGCTGGATAAAGCCTCCGGCCAGATCTCCTCACTTTCTGATAAGAGCGGCCAGATCAAACAGCTGTCCTCATCCGTTTCCGCGCTGAACAGCGGTATGCAGAACCTCTCCGGCGCGATCAACGGGGATCTGAAAAAAGGCATTGACAGTCTGGCAGGCGGTACAAGCCAGCTGAGTTCCGGAACCAGTTCTGCCGTATCCGGACTGAATAAAGGCATCGGACAGATCACATCCAATGATAAAAAGCTCACTTCGGGCGCCGATCAGCTCATCAGTGCCAGCGCGCAGATGGAAACAGGCTCTGAGACACTTGTCACAGGAATGAACACGCTTGGAAACGGAACAGGCGCCCTTGCTTCCGCCAGCTCACAGGTTTACGACGGCATCTCAGTGCTCAGCAGCGGTGCGGGAGCACTTGCGGACGGCATGAAAGAATTTGACGATAAGGCAATTGCTAAGATCACCGGAATGTTCGAGGGTGATCTGGAAGACCTCTTTGACCGGGTAAAGGCACTATCTGACAAAAACGCCGCTTATGAAAACTACAGCGGCAAAGCTGACGGAATGGAAAGCTCTGTCAAGTTTATCATTGAAACTGATTCTATTGAATAATATCTGAAAAAACACCTCCAAAGTTGATCCTGGTTATTTAACCAATCTGCTTTGGAGGTGTTTTTATAGTCAGAGAATACACTATGTCCCCTGAGAACATTCATCGCTCTTTCAAAAATTTTTTACCGATTTCTTTACTGCGCTTCCACGGATCATTTACCGGTTCTTTACTGCGCTTCCACGGATCATTTACCGGTTCTTTACCTCTTCTTCATCGGCCTTACTGCACAGGATTCCTGCCTCCGGCATCCATACACGCCTTATTTCCCCGGCCGCGATCCCGAACTCTGATACGACCTCTCCCATACAATTTTTGATAACACACCTCCGTCCCCGGTTCCGGTCTGCCTCGAGGATGACGCTGCACTCTCCGCATGCATGCACATAGAAGAAGGTGTTTTCCCTGTTCCGCATGTCTACATACTGATTTCCGGCATAGGCAGCTTCCAGCTCCTCCGCTGCTGCATGACTTCGCACTCTGACGGACGGATAGAGATCGTGGGGCTGTTCCGGCTCGATCTGCGTTTTCTGGAGCAGTATCCTGTGACTCTTCTGAAATTCTGTCCAGAATCTGATCATTCGCTTCTGTTCATCTGATATTTCATCAAGTCTGACCGAAAGCTGTACTGTCGAGAACAAACAGGAGACCATCTGAAGAGCGGCGTTTTCCACCGTCTCATCAGTATGCCACATCAGCATATCAGAATGAACGGCCGTATCGCCCGACAACAGTCTGAGATCGATCGTTCCCAGGCGATTTGCGACCGCTGATCCCGGACAATCCACCACCCGAAGTATGTTTCCGTATCTGCGTATTTCCGGCCCCACATATCTCTGACGAAATTCGATCATGATATCCGTTCTTAGTTTTTTCAGTTCCTCCGTTGTCACCGACAGCAGTTCTCCCAGGGCTTCCTGCACATCCGCAAAATCCATCCCCTCTCCGTATGCCGGGCTGTCGTCCCGTAAATAGAACTCATCGATAAAATCAAGCTTCAGACCGTCTACGCCCCAGTCCCGGACCGCGCGTATATAAATACCTTTCAGGTATTCCCGCACCTCGGGATAACGAATGTCCAGGATCCCGGCCCGGGATGTCTCATCGAATGTCAGCAGTTTATCTTTAAACCGCGTGAAATTCTCAGCTTCAACGCCCATGTAGGGAACCGGGAACCACAGCATATAACGGAGCCCCATTTTCTTTACCCTGCCGACATGGGCCGCAAAATCTTTAAACTTCACCTTAGAAGGCTTCCAGTCTCCGCAGAAAGCATATCCTCTTTTATTGTCCTCAGTCTGCCATCCGTCGTCCACGATAACAGTGGAATACCCGAGCTTTTTTGCTCTCCGGCTTTCCTCCTCTATGATCTTCTCCGTGACATTCTGATGATAAGAATACCAGAAGGAATACACCGGCTCCCGCGCAGCTTCCGGCGCTTCCATCGCAAAATAATCCTTTCCGGACTCCCAGAATCTTCTGGTTTTCTGAAGCGAATTCCAGAAAGGCTCCTTTTTTTCTGACCTCCATATACTGATCCGGTATTCATTCAGAAAAAAATCTCCCGGAACCGTTATACTGAAACGGCATATTATTTTTCCGTCTTCCTCCCTTATTCCGCAGAAAGAGGAAACTCTTCTTTTAACCTCCGACAGAGCGGCTGTGTGTATATTTTCGCCCTTATTATTATAAAAACACATCACCGGGGCGGATATGGACATCATAGTTTCCACGGCCGGACTCCAGTCGGCCTTCAGCCTTCGGTCCGTTCCGCAGTCGGGATACCATATCCCGGCAATGTCAACTGCAGGAAACGAGTACTCTATCTCTGCTTCTCTGTCAGACACAGCTCCCCTGGCAAAGCCAAAAACAAACTCTGTTATCTGATCGTCAATAGCATTGACCCGGATATACGCCGCTCCCCCGCAGGCAGCCCTGTATCCGTTTTTTTCAACCACTGTATGCATTTTCTCCATGTCTTATCCTCTGAAATGTCATGTCCGTATGCTTTTTTCGTTCATCTGCTCCTGTTTTGCAAACATCTTTCTGTATCCGGAAGGACTGATTCCTTTATGGTGCTGAAACATCCTTGTAAAAGTCAGCTGATTCTCATATCCCACCTTTTCCGCGATCACAGAGACCGGGTGATCAGTCATCTCCAGCAATTCACAGGCCTTTTTTACCCGGTATGAAAGCAGATAATCTCTTGGAGATGATCCTGTATATTTTTTGAATAATGTAGTAAAGTAGCTCCTTGTAAACCCCACATATTCCATGATGTCCGCCACCTTGATCGTCGCATAGTTATAATGGATAAAATCAATGGCTTTCTTCACATAAAACGCCGGCTCATTTTCATAGCTTCGTCTTTTCCTGTCTTTTCTGTTTTCCACGGCCGCCATCGCCCAGGACAAACATTCCAGAAGTATTCCTCTCCTGCGCAGGTCATTTATATAGTTCATCTCCGGCTTTTCATGCATGCGGACGATCATCTGATAAAACTCATATGCATCCGCGTTAGACGCCAGACAATACACGCCCTCCGTGAAACCGATTTCTTCTGTTATCTTTTTTGCCTCGCCGCCATTGTATGTGACCCAGCAGTACTCCCATGGATCCTTCATATCGGCCGTATACTCTGCCACCTCATTATCTTTCAGGATAAAAAGATCCCCCGCATGCGGATGTACCTCCATTCCATTTACCTTCAGGACCCCTTTCCCGGAGAGGACCGCATGCAGATGGTAACAGTCTCTGAGGTCAGGCCCATAGGTCACGCCGGGTTCCACTCTCTCCATCCCGCAGGCGATCAGGCATATGTCGCCTTCCTGTCTGTGCTCATATTCCAGATTATGATAATGTTTATTTCTTTTCGCGGTATCCAAAACTGCCATGTCGATCTCACCTCTGTAAGTCCACTATGTCTTGATCCCGTCATGATCCCGTCATGATCCGCAGAGCTTCATCCTGAAACATTCCAAAGACTGTTCCTGCGCATTATCCGTCCTTATGGTTTCAAGTCTCGCTCGCGAGACCTGGCGCGGGATTCGGGTCAGCTTCAGCTGACATCTTCCAAACCGAATCCCTGTGCATCCTCGCGGAGCGTTTATCTCAGCGGGAGACTGCCCCCCCCGCTGAGATGAGCTTGTCATAACCCGCCGCTTAAGAAGCGGGGTCTTCTCACACTGAGATAAAAGGCAGTGGATGTCCACTGCCTTCGCTTTCCTTTTTATTTCTTATTATTCCGACGCAAGAATATCATTCATCATTTTTGCCATATCCCTGCAAACGTCTTCCATCTTTTCCGGATTATTCCATGCATCAATAAATCCTGAAGTAAAACCGCTCTCCCATGCTGTCGTATACCGGGAAGCCGGATGCTGTATCAGCGTACCGTTTTCTTCTATGTCAAGGAACGGAGAAATATCCATGCCGTCGAAAGCCGATATAAAAGCATCCGAACAGCCCACATAAGCCGCCATCGTTACTCCGAGCTCCGCCTGTTTTTTCTGTCCGTATTCAGAACAGAAGAATGAAATCAGATCATACGCTGCCTGAGGATCTTTCGTTCCCGCCGACGCGGCCCATCCGAGGCCGTTATAAAGGGAACATCTCTCGCCTTCATCCGCCTTGCCGTTTCCATTGGCGTCGTTATACGGAATCTCCGCCCATGCGTAATCCGCCGCATTTTCCGCGGTATAGAAGGTATTTATCATCCAGGAACCCTGAAGCATCATTGCCACATTTCCCGAAAGGAAGAGATTATCCGGATCAGTCTCGGACATAACGCTCTGTGAAGGCATGCTCGGGAACAGGTTATCCGCAAGCCAGGTCATGCCTGCGATCGTGTTTTCCTGATCCATCCCTGATTTTTTGTTATCCTCGGTAATGATCTCGCCGCCCCAGTCATAGATGAAGTTGTACCATCCGTCCTGACCATCGTTTGTATTCATCGCAGTTCCGAAAACGCCGTCATCCCTGCCTTCTTCCGTAATCTTTGCCGCAGCCTCCGCATAGTCTTCCCAGGTCCACTCCTCCGTAGGATGATCTACTCCATATTTATCAAACAGCGTTTTGTTATAGATCATGGCGATCGTGTCATGATCCTTTGGTATTGCATACTGCTTTCCGCCATTTTCATAAATAGCCGTGATTCCCGGATAATAGTTGTCCAGATCGATCGCATCGTCAGCGTCTATATAATCGCTCAGATCAAGGAGCATATCTGCTTCCATATATTTCTGCGCTTCATTGATATGCATCCAGAACACGTCCGGAAGATCCCCGCCGGAAGCTCCGGCCTCAAGCAGTGTCCAGTATTCATCCCATGTGATAACATTTATCTTTACTTTTACGCCTGAAGTCTCGCTCCATTCATCCGCGATCTCCTGAAGTCCTTCAAGCTGGTTGTTATCCCAGATATCCACTGTGATCTGATCCGTTTTGTATCCCTGTCCGGCAGAAGCCGTACTTCCCGATGATGTTCCGGCGCCTTTACCGGTATCCCCGCCGCTCTGACTGCCGCCGCAGGCTGTCAGAGACGCCGCTATAGCTGTTATTAAAAGCATAGAAACAATTTTCTTTTTCATAGCCTTCTCCTTTTCTATTTCCCGCTTTTCTCCATGTTGTCATTAAGGTTCAGCTGTTCCTGTTTCATGCTCATATTATATGACAGATATATAAAAAAGAATATGTTCCGCGGTTCTGCATATATAGCAAAATGTTCTGCCGCCGCATTTCTCCGGCAGTTTTCGCCGAAATCTCCTCACCTGTGTTCCTCCAGATGTTTTCTCACCATTTCAAATTCCTTTACGTTGATGCAGTTCGGAAGCAGGGCTTCGCGTACCTGCCTCTCGCATTCATCAAGGTCCATCCAGCAGACGCTCTCCACTTCCTCCTTCTGCAGTCTGAGCCGGTCGGCATCGATCCTGCCCCGAAGCCTGCTGCTATCTTCTCCCTGGTCTGTATCCTGCTCTTCTGCCGACACGTTCTGCCCGCCGCATCCTGCGGCGTTTCCGGCGTTTCCCCGCCGTCCTGCAGCCTGCTCTTCTGCCGACACATTCTGCCCGCCGCATCC
>OCVV012848848.1_pt1 | contig 22544 bp, 18 predicted proteins | sample 1539721 | NCBI WGS metagenome assembly OCVV01 (sample SAMN02144230, study PRJEB22623) | gut metagenome | biome: sheep rumen | host: Ovis aries | place: New Zealand
AGAGCAGAGCAGAGCAGAGCAGAGCAGAGCAGAGCAGAGCAGAGCAGAGCAGAGCAGAGCAGAGCAGAGCAGAGCAGAGCAGAGCAGAGCTAACGGTTCTCTTTTAATATGCTCTAAAACTGAATATAGCATTCGTAGCGGATAGCCGTCGGATCTGGCAGGGTAAGTATACCCTGTCAGGCTCGGCGGTATTTTTGTGCGTTAGCAATGAGAAGCGCCAGGACAAGATGGAAGGCGGACGGCGGGAGCTTGCTCACAGCCGTCCGGATTACAGCTTGTCCGCAGATGCGGCGAATGCCGCATCATCGAGTGAGCGAAGCTCACGAGATGGCGCTTCGGAAAAGTGAATCATGGTAATGCGGCGGCCATAACAGCCGTGGAATAACAAGAAGTAAAGGAGAAAAATATGAAAAAAAAGAAGAACAGGTTGTTGGGACTTTTGCTCAGCCTCGTGATGGTGCTGGGAATGATGCCGGGGATAAGCATGAAGGCGAAGGCTGATGTACCACAGTCGGGAGGAAACGCATATGTTGGTTACAGAAAATCTGCAAACGGATTTGATGTGTATGGTAAAAATGGAAACGGCACGATATCAACAACATTCAGCGACGGGGGCTATACGACCGTCATGCAGGTTGGGAATAGTGCGAGTATAAATTTTGACGATTTTGCTTACGGAAAAGAATATACATCGGAAGGTGTGAAGTCGAGCATTGAGGCTAGAGTGCGTGGTAAGGCAGTCCTGGTTACTTATACCCTGGTCAATACTTCAGGTGAGGCCAAGACTGTAAAAATCGGATCATGGGCGGATACTCAGATTGGTGACGATGATGAGGCACCATGTTCATTTACGGATAGTGGGATCAGGATGACTTCGAAAGACGGCTCTCTGGAATTTCAACTTATTCCCGGTAATGGCAATTTCACAACGAGGTGGTATGGAAATTATGGAGAAGCTGATGATAATGTTTTTGTAAATCGGACAGATACGGCTACTTATACTCAGGACAGCGGAATCGCCTGGTCGTGGACAGTAGAGATTCCGGCAGGCGCAACGGTCACGAGAAGTGCTGAGTTGTCCGCTGGTCAGGCCGGAACGAGTCAGATTATCTATGACGCCAATGGCGGAACAGGCGAGATGGATCCGACGGTAGATATACCGGGCGAATCGGTAACCCTGAACAGGAACGAATATACCAAAGACAATTTTACATTCCGGGGCTGGGACACTGATAGTGCGGGTGTGACTGCTGTTTATGCAGATGGAGCTACACTTAATATGCCGGATACCGACACCACTTTGTATGCTGTGTGGGAAGAAAATGACAATAGCGGCACGCTCATCGTTGAACCTGCCGACGGCGCACCTGCATGTGAGGCAGGAGGTCTCAGCTCTGATGACATTGTTGAAATTGCTGCAGAAGAAGGTTTTGCAGGTGCAGGTGCAGATGACCTTGCCCTTAAGCTTGAGGTTTCAAATATAGACGAAACAGTACCCGCAGAAGAGAAGGCAGTAGCTGAAGATTATGTTGCGTCACTGGGTGAAAATATCCATATAGGATTGTACACTGATCTGAGCCTCTTCCTTGTAGGCGGAGGAAACAGACTGCAGGTGACAGATCTTGGTGGACGGTCTTTAACAGTATATATGATAGCACCTGACTACCTGCTTGCGCCCGCAGGCTTTACCAGGCACTTTATAGTATTTCAGATTCATAACGGAGTTCCTATTGAAGTAGGGCGATCCTCGACCAGACGTATTCCTGTTACAGCAGGGCGCTTTTCGACATATGTAATAGCTTACTATGATGTAGCAGATGGTGGCAGCGGTTCACATGAGCATGACCATCATATCTGCGAGAAAGGCCACAAGTTTGCATACTGCGTTATGCAGGCTCCTACTACTGAGGTGGATGGGTTTGCAGAGTGGAGATGCACGCAGTGCGGCATCTATGACTGGAATGACCATGACAATGCAGACGCAAGGGAGACAGTTACCCTGTCCGCATACCCTGTTTTCAATGACACGCTGGAGAAAAATATAAAGGCAGCAGAGGCAGGCACAACAGTGAGCATTGAGACAAAGCGCTGGGTAAGTGTACGCCGTGGCGTGCTTGAGGCACTTGCAGAAAAGCCCGGTGTGACTCTTTCCATAAAATTTGCAAAAGATGGCACAGACTATGTGCTTACTATTCCCGGCGGTGATCCTGCCCTTACAGGCATCCTTGCTTCTGGGGACAGGTTCTTCAGTTTCACGACACTGGGAAATACTTACGGTTTGACAGCAGTGGAGAAGTGATCTTTAGAAGGATACCTGCTCATTTCTGAGAAAGAATTTATAAAGCGGTGCCCTCAGGTTAGGTCCTGGGGGCGTTTTGCACATAAAGCATAAAGCATTGCTGCACTGCAGTTGAAATTGTTTTTCAGCCGTGGTAGAATTCAGACCATATTTAGGAGCTGTTACAAAGTAATCTTACATTTTGCTTCGTCTTTTAGCCATTCTGCTTCATCAAAAAATCTTGACGTAGCCCGTTGCACCTGTGATTTTTCTCTTTTGCAGCAGAAATACTTCGGCAAATCTGTAAATTTCTTTTTGAACAGTTCATCACAGGATCTCAGGCCGGAATCCCGGCACAGGATGAAAATGGTGTACCCGTTCTTGGAGTACAGTATCCATCCATTCAGAGTTTTTCCTGATTTAAACGTTAACCGTGCATGGGATACGGAAATGTCTTGACCTTATTCTTCAATGCTTTATGCTTCTTGTGTTTACGCATTTTCCGCATTTCCTGCACACAGACAACAAAGTGCAGGAGTGTCGGCTCCTGCAGAAGGAGGCGTAAATGTCAAAGAAAAGAACCGGTAGGAAGCGGGGCAGAAGACCCGGAAGAAAATTTGGGAGAAAAGGAAACCGTGAGTACAAAAGCGACGTATTCTCAATGCTGCTTGAGGACAGGAGAAATGCATTGGATGTCTACAATGCCCTCAATCATTCCAGCTACACGGATCCTGATGCCGTGGAGATAATAACCACAGACCATGGCATATCATTGTCCATTCGGAACGATGCTTCTTTCCTCATCGACAGGCATATCAATTACTACGAGCACCAGGCATCTTTCAACCCGAATATGCCCCTCAGATGCCTGATTTACTATGTAAATGACATAGAAAATGATGTAAAATATGTAAAAGAGGATTTGTACGGACACAGGCGCATAGCACTGCCTACTCCTCATTTTGTGGTTTTCTACAATGGCACCGGGAGCCGTCCGGAGAAGGAAGTGATGAGGCTTTCGGATTCATTCTGCCACAAGACCGATGAGCCGAATATGGAAGTGGTCTGCACCGCATACAATATAAATCCGGGTTTCAATTCTGAACTGAAGGAAAACTCCGGAGTACTGTACGGATATTCGTATTTTGTAGACAGGGTCAGAAATAATCTTGCGAATAATGAGTTAGCGGATGCAATAAAAAACGCCGTAGACGAATGTATAAACGAAGATATCCTGAAGGATTTCTTTATCACCAGAAGGGATGAGGTGGAAAAAGTGACAAGACTTGATTTCACATTTGAGACAAGGGAGAAAATGATCCGTCGGGATGCAAAGGCTGAGGGAATAGCCGAGGGACGCAATGACACTATAAAAGAGCTGCAACCCCAGATTGATGCGCTGAAGGAAGATAATAAAGTTCTGATGGAAGGTAATAAAACTCTTACAGAAGAAAACCAGTCTCTCAGTGATGAAAATGCCAGACTTCGTAAGGCTTTAGCTGAAGCCGGCCTGTCAGCAGTGGAGAAGTAATCTTTAGCAAGCTAACGAATTATTACTGAAAAGAGTTTTATAAAGCAGTGCCTCCGGGTTCCGGAGGCGCTTTGTCGTCAGGAATTTTTTCTCCTTTATCCATTGCTTGTTTGCATTAATGCTGAAAAATAGAGACAATAAAACTGACTTTCTTTTTACTTCCCTTGCATGATCAGAAAAAAAATGTTATCATTCATCTTGAATTAAGTGAGTGTAGTTTGTAAAACATTTGTGGTGTTTCAAAAGCATATCATTATTTTTCCAAAGAATACTTTTGCATACATAAAAATATATCGAGATATTATTTAAGAACCGGACAAGCTTTATATACATGTAATTGCGGAGAACGCTGCTGTGACCGTGGCGTAGGATGCGGAAGATAATATCATGTCGGAGGTAAAACATGGTAAATATGAGAGAAAGATATGAGTCTATAGGACTGACCGATCTTCGGGAAATGGCAAAGAACCGTAAGATCAAGGGAGCTGCTTCCATGAAAAAAGCTGATCTTGTGGAGGCAATGCTCATAAAGGATCGTGAGGATGAGAGGGAAAAAGCCGAGGAAGCAAAAGCTGCAAGAGCTGAAAGTGCCAAGCAGGATGCTTCACCCAAGGCAAAAAATGAAGGCGGAAAGCCAGAGGCTAAGCCTATTCCCCGTCAGGTTAATGAAAAAGAAGAACTATCCGAGGAGGCGCTTAAGGAGCTGGACAGCGGAGTAATGGTACGTGGTATTCTGGAGGTAATGCCGGACGGATTCGGATTTATCAGAAGTGACAATTACCTGCCGGGTGACGCAGATATCTATGTAGCTCCCAGTCAGATCAGGCGTTTCTCGCTGAAGACCGGTGATATCGTATCCGGTAATACAAGAGTAAAGACACAGAATGAGAAATTTCAGGCGCTTCTCTATGTAAGCCGTGTAAATGACCTTATGCCCGATACAACGGCTGCCCGATATAATTTCGAGAACATGACGCCTATATTCCCGAATGAAAAGATCAAGCTGGAATATCCGGGGGCACCTGTGTCCATGAGGATAATGGATCTGATCAGCCCGATAGGAAAAGGCCAGAGAGGTCTCATCGTATCCCAGCCCAAAGCCGGTAAGACCACACTTCTTAAGGATGTGGCAAAATCAATAAAGATAAATAACCCTGAGATACATATGATAATCCTGCTCATAGATGAGCGTCCTGAGGAAGTTACGGATATGAAGGAAACCGTAGGCGGACCGGATGTTGAGGTTATCTATTCAACTTTTGATGAGACAGCCGAGCATCATAAAAGGGTGGCCGAAATGGTCATCGAGAGGGCAAGACGTCTTGTAGAGTATAAGAAGGATGTTGTCATTCTCCTGGATTCCATAACCAGGCTTACAAGAGCATACAACCAGGTGGTTCCGCCAAGCGGACGTACCCTGTCAGGCGGTCTTGATCCCGCAGCTCTTCACCCTCCCAAGCGCTTCTTCGGTGCGGCAAGAAATATGCGTGAAGGCGGAAGCCTTACCATACTTGCAACGGCATTGGTGGAGACCGGAAGCAAGATGGATGATGTGGTTTATGAGGAATTCAAGGGAACCGGTAATATGGAAATAGTCCTTAACAGAAAGCTTTCCGAGAGAAGGATATTCCCTGCTATCGATATTCCGAAGTCCAGCACGAGACGCGAGGATCTGCTCCTTACCGAAGAGGAACTGACAGCTATCACTACCGTACGGCGTGCTGTTAACGGATCACATCCGGACGAGATAGTTGATAAGGTGATCGATATGTTCTCCAAGACTACCAGTAACCGTGAGCTGGTTGGACAGATACAGAAAACGAGGTTTTATTGATAATGAGCGGAACAATGACATATGAAAATGATGAAAATGTTGACCTGGCGGCCATAGAAAAAGATGCTGCAGAGGTAATGAACCAGGTCTGCGAGATGTCCGGGATAGGGGCCGGCAGCGTGGTTGTGATAGGCTGTTCTTCCAGCGAGGTTGTGGGTGAGCGTGTAGGGACACACTCCAGTATGGATGTGGCAGGAGCTCTGTACAAAGGTATAAAACCTGTAGCTGATAAATACGGAGTGGAAATAGCCGCACAGTGCTGTGAGCATCTTAACCGTGCGATCGTAATGGAAAAGGATGTGGCGGACAGATTGGGACTCGAAGAGGTTAATGTCGTACCGCAGCCTAAGGCGGGCGGATCCTTCGGCACCACTGTTTATAAAAACTGCAAATCACCGGTGGTGGTAGAAAGCCTTATGCAGAAGGCTGACGCAGGCATGGATATCGGCGGAGTGATGGTAGGCATGCACATAAAACCTGTGGTAGTACCTCTTAAGATCACAAAGCGTAATATCGGTTCAGCTATTGTCATAGCGGCAAGAAGGCGCCCAAAATATGTTGGTGGAGCGAGAGCAGTTTATAATGAGGCTCTTGAGTGAATTTCGGGATTGCCATTAAGAAGCAGATATTTCAGTGAAAAAGAGAGTTGGATAAAGCAGATATTCCTAAAATAAAATACATTGAAGGACGGGAACGGACTACTGAGCTGGTTTGTATTCCGGGCAAAGCACCGTTCATAAGGTTTATTCCCTTTTCAAATAAAACGAAGTCAGAAGCAGAAAACACAGGCCTCACTATTGAGAGCGGGGCCTGTGATTTTGTGATACATGGCTTCTCCACAAGACTCGGTGGTGTATCTGAGGGAATCTTCTCCAGTATGAATTTTGCATCAAACAGAGGTGATGCACCGGAAAACATACTTGAGAATTTCAGGATAATGGGTGAAAGTCTGGGGATACCCGCAGAGTCAATGGTATATGCCAAGCAGACTCATACGATCAATGTTTTGCATGTGAACGAATATAATAAAGGTATGGGCGTTACAAGGGAACGTGACTTTAACGACATTGATGCCCTTGTTACGGATACTCCCGGAGTCTGTCTGGTGGCAGGGTTTGCTGACTGCATTCCTGTTTTTTTTATTGATACAAAAAGAAAGGCTATCGGTCTGGCTCATTCCGGGTGGCGCGGTACCGTTAATGACATCATATATGAAACGGTAAAAAAGATGTCGGAACTTTTCGGAACGGATCCTGGAGATATCAGGGCTTTTGTGGGGCCGGGAATCTGTGCGGAGCATTATGAAGTCGGAAATGATGTGGCAGATGAGTTTAAAAATAAATATCCTGATGCAGAGAAGATGGGAATATTGCGAAAGAAGGATAATACCGGCATAGACAGCGGAAATATGAGCGGGGGATCGTCCGGCGAGAAGTATTATCTGGATCTTACGCTAGCCTGCAGGGATAATCTTATAAATACAGGTGTTCCTGAAGATAAGGTGTTTTTAAGTGATATATGTACCTGCTGTAATCCTGAGCTTTTGCATTCCCACAGATTTACAAAAGGACAGCGGGGCGGCCTGTGCGGATTTCTAATGATCAGGTAAAAGCAGATGTCTGAAATTATGTCTGAAATTATGTCTGAAATTAAAGAAAAAAAACGTTTAGTGTTTCCGGATCAGGCGAGGATCATCGCCTGTATTTTAGTTTTGCTGGTTCATGTTTCTGCGTTGTGGCTTGAAAGAGAGGCGGTAGGATCATCGGCTTCATTCTTTGCCCTGACGGGAAACATACTTGCTTTTACAGGCGTGTCTCTGTATGTGATGATATCCGGTGCCCTTATGCTTGATCCGGAAAGGAAAACGGATACAGCCTATTGTGTAAGAAAGAGCCTTAAACTCTTTGGACTGTGGTTTTTGTGGAAAGTGCTGTACCGGCTGTCAGATATGCTTGAGTTTATCCTAAGCGGAGCAGCAGTAAGCTGGAAAGAAGACTTTTTTTTGAATGTATTCAGGAAGCCTGGGCATTATCATCTTTGGTTCCTGCCGATGATAGCTCTTATCTATCTTATGGTTCCTCTTATAAAGAAGGGCTGCGAGAAAAAGGAAAACTGTCTGCTTTATATCATTCTGTTCAGCCTGGTGTCCGTGCTTATGCCGACGATATTTCTTTTTGATTTTCCTTTCAGATATCTGCTGGAAGATTTTTACAGGATATTTGATTTTGCTTATTTTGCCGGATATCTAGGCTATTTTATTCTTGGATACTATATCCTTCATCATATAGATAAAAAGATACCTACCGGCATTGGCGGGCTTGTCTGCTCGGCGGCACTGATAACTTTTATTATAGCCTGTGTATCAGCGGGAAAGAGAAGCTTGACGGACGGTACGGTATGTGAGCTCTTTTCAAGCCCGTTTACTGTTCATAATCTGTTAATATCAGTAACGATATTTATCATCCCAAAACTGGTAAAGACCCCAGAAAAGGCAGCGGTAAGCGGTAAGGGGAATAAGTATCTGCAGCTGCTATCGGCGTCTACTTTGGGCGTATATCTGATACACCCTTTTATACTGGATATCATTGCAGGGGCGGGACTTTTTGATATCATTGGAAATGTCTGGCTCGGAATGCCCCTAATTTTATTGTTACTATCATTATTATCTTTTGCTATAATATTGCCCGTTAAAGCAGTGTATGGGATATTTCGCAAAAGCAAGAGTAAAGAGGTTTGACAGAGAGTGTATAAAAAAATACTTTCAAATGTAAAAGAATTTAAAGCTGCTTCGATCGCTACTCCTGTCTGGATGATCTTCGAAGTGATCTTTGAGGTGTTAATACCTATGTGTATGGCCTCCATCGTTGATCAGGGTGTGAAGGAAAATAATATGCAGCATATTTATGTCATGGGCGGCATAATGGTAGTGCTGGCGGTAATGGCGTGGTTTTCGGGATTTATGGGAGGCATATACGGAGCCAAGGCTTCTACCGGATTTGCCAGGAATTTAAGGAAAGCCATGTTCGAAAGGATTCAGACATATTCCTTTTCCAATATAGATAAGTTTTCCACGGCAGGTCTTGTTACAAGACTTACAACAGATGTTACCAATGTGCAGAATGCGTATCAGATGCTGCTTCGCATGTGCTTCAGGGCGCCGTTTTCGATGCTGTTTGCAATGATAGCGGCATTTATCATCGAGCCGAAGATCGCGAGTGTTTATCTTATTGCCGTATTTGCATTAAGCATTGTGATCGTTTCCCTGGCACGGGCAGCCATGAAGTGCTTCAGGGAGGTTTTTAAAAAGTATGATGACTTAAATGCGGCTGTTCAGGAAAATGTAAGTGCTATAAGGGTCGTCAAAGCATATGTAAGAGAAGAATATGAAACAGACAGGCTTAGAAAGGCAGCACAGAATATTTACGGACTGTTCGTAAAGGCCGAGGGCAGAGTGGTTATGGTTGCACCGGTAATGCAGCTTACGGTATATACCTGTATTCTTACAATAAGCTGGATCGGTGCGCATATGATAGTGGCTAAGCAGCTGGAGACGGGAGAACTAATGAGCCTGCTCACATATTGTATGTATATACTTATGAGCCTTATGATGATGTCATTTGTATTTGTAATGGTATCAATGTCTGCTGCAAGTGTGGAGCGTATAGCGGAGGTCTTAAGTGAGGAATCCGATATAAAGGAGCCTGAAGCACCCGTGACGGAAGTAAAGGATGGGCGCATTGAATTCTGCAATGTGGATTTTTCATACGACAGGAGCGGCAGCGGAGTACCTGTATTAAAGGATGTGAACTTGTCGATCAATAGCGGTGAAGTGATAGGCATCATAGGTGCAACCGGTTCAGCCAAATCATCTCTGGTATCACTGATCAGCAGGCTTTATGATGTGTCAGAGGGCAGCGTGAAGGTAGGTGGAAGGGATGTGCGGGAGTATTCCCTGGAGTCACTTCGGAATCAGGTGGCGGTAGTGCTTCAGAAGAATGTTATATTCTCAGGGACAATACTTGAAAACCTGCGCTGGGGAAATCCGGAAGCTACGGATGAAGAGTGTAAGGCAGCCTGCAGGCTCGCCTGTGCGGATGAATTCATAGAGAATTTCCCGGATAAGTATGAGACCAGAATAGAGCAGGGCGGTACAAATGTATCCGGGGGACAGAAGCAGAGACTGTGTATAGCAAGGGCGCTCCTTAAGAAGCCAAAGATACTTATACTTGATGATTCCACATCTGCTGTTGATACAGCGACGGATGCGAAGATAAGGAAAGCTTTCAGGGCGGAAATTCCTGGAACAACAAAGATCATAATCGCACAGCGCGTTTCGAGCGTGATGGATGCGGACAGGATAATAGTCATGGATGAGGGCAGGGTGAGTGCTTTCGGAACACATGAAGAACTGCTTGCGGACAGCAGGATATACAGGGAAGTATATGAATCACAGACCGGCGGAAACGGCGACTTTGACGAGCAGGGTGACAGGTAATGGCAGAACAGAAGGTTAAAGAAATAAAAATGGGACGCGGGCGCAATATGGGGCCCAGACCGAAGCTCAAGGATCCGGGAAAAATCTTTGGCAGGGTGATGGTAAGAGTGCTGTCAAAATATCCGGTTCAGTTTATAGTGGCGGTATCGTGCATAATAATCACGATCATGTGCTCTATAAAAGGAACATTTTTCCTGCAATCCCTGATAGATGATCATATTGAGCCTCTTATGAAGGCCGAGAACCCGGATTTTTCGGGACTTTTTCATGCCATACTTGTAATGGCCGGAATATATGCTATAGGAATAATAGCGGTTTTTGTTCAGAATAAGCTTATGATCTATATTTCCCAGGGAACGCTTCGCGACCTGAGAATAGAGCTTTTTTCAAAAATGGAGAAGCTTCCAATATCCTATTTTGATACACATTCCCATGGTGATATCATGTCTGTCTACACGAATGATATAGACACGTTAAGGCAGATGATAAGCCAGAGCCTGCCGCAGCTTCTGAATTCGGGTATTACTATCGTGAGCACATTTATCAGTATGATCGTGTTAAGCCCCGTATTGACCTGTGTGAGCCTTATCATGGTTGCGGTGCAGATAATCGTGACAGGCAAAGTTGCAGGAGGCAGCAGCAGATACTTTATAGAACAGCAAAAGCAGCTCGGAAGCCTTAACGGATTTATTGAGGAAATGATGGAAGGCCAGAAAGTCGTTAAGGTCTTTAACCGCGAAAAGATAAATGTGGAAAGATTTAACGAGCTTAATGACTCTCTGTATGAAAGTGCAAAAAAAGCCAACCAGTACGTTAATGTGCTGGGGCCTATAAATGCCCAGCTTGGGAATCTGAGTTATGTGCTGTGTGCTGTGGCCGGAGGCATACTTGTATTCAATCATGGCACGGGATTTCTTGCACTTACCATAGGAGACCTGGCAAGTTTTCTTACTTTTAACAAGAGCATCAACATGCCGATAAACCAGATAAGCCAGCAGTTCAATGCAATAGTCATGGGACTTGCAGGTGCCGAAAGGATATTCAGGGTTTTGGACGAGATCCCGGAGACGGATGAGGGATATGTGACTCTTGTGAATGTAAAAAGAAATCCTGACTTTAAGGGTGTGGAAACCAATACGGAAAGAGCAGATGAAAATGCGGCTCCCCTGATCGCATCGGAGGGAGAGTGGCTTGAAACTGAGGAAAAAACAGGTATATGGGCATGGAAGCATTTTCATAAGGCAGACGGAACCACATCATATGTAAGGCTTACCGGAGATGTGGTTTTTGACGGAGTGGATTTTGGTTATGTGCCGGAAAAGACCGTGCTCCATGACATAAAGCTTTACGCGAAGCCCGGACAGAAGATAGCACTGGTAGGTACCACCGGAGCCGGAAAGACAACCATCACGAACCTGCTAAACAGGTTTTATGATATACAAGACGGAAAGATAAGATATGATGGAATAAACATAAATAAGATAAAGAAAGATGACCTGAGGCATTCCCTAGGGATAGTGCTTCAGGATGTACACCTTTTCAGCGGCACCATAAGGGAGAATATCCGTTACGGAAAGCTGGATGCAACTGATGCGGAAGTGGAGGCGGCAGCAAAGCTTGCCAATGCCGACGGTTTTATAAGAAGGCTGCCTGATGGATATGATACGGTGATAAAGAGCGATGGTGGCAGTTTAAGCCAGGGGCAGAGGCAGCTCATAGCCATAGCCCGTACCGCAATTGCGGATCCACCGGTGCTGATACTTGATGAAGCTACAAGCTCCATTGACACCCGGACCGAAAAGCTGGTACAGGCCGGGATGGATGGACTGATGAAAGGCCGGACGACATTCGTTATTGCCCACAGGCTCTCCACGGTTCGTAATTCGGATTGTATTATGGTGCTTGACGGCGGGCGTATCATAGAAAGAGGAACACATGATGAGCTGATTAAGGAAAGGGGCAGATATTATACGCTATATACGGGCATAAAGAATGAAGCTGCAGGAGCATAAGAAAACAGAAATTGAACAGTAAACGACAGGAGAGTATCAGCATGAAAAAAGTATTCATAGACGGCAGTGCAGGCACAACGGGACTACGTATCAATGAAAGATTTAAGGATCGTGACGATATCGAGATCATGCATATTGACGAGGCAAAGCGTAAGGATCCCGAAGAGATAAAGAAGTTTATAAATGAATCAGACTTTACCTTTCTCTGTCTTCCAGATGATGCGGCAAGGGAAGCTGTAAGCTATGTCGAAAATGATGATACGGTCATCATAGACACTTCAACTGCTCACAGGACACTTGATGACTGGGCATACGGTTTTCCGGAGCTCTCCGGGGAATTTGAGGAAAAGATAAGATCGAGTAAGAGGATCGCTGTTCCGGGGTGCTATGCGTCCGGTTTCATCGCTCTCGCATACCCTCTTGTAAGCGGAGGACTTATACCTGCAGATTATCCGGCAGCTGTTTTTGCCGTATCCGGGTATAGTGGAGGCGGGAAAAAGCTTATCGAAGCTTATGAAGAAGATGGCAGGGATGCGAAGTTTGATTCCGCAAGGATGTATGCCTGGGGGCAGGCTCACAAGCATCTTAAGGAAATGAAAAAGATAAGCGGGCTTGAAAGAGAGCCTATCTTTGCGCCTCTAACAACAAACTATCATAGCGGAATGATCGTACAGTTCCCCATATACGGACACCTGATGAACAAACAGATGACGCCTTCTGCGCTGCGGGATTATTATGCGGACTTTTATGCGGGAAAGAAATTCATGAAGGTGATGCCTTTCGGTGCGGATGTGGATGCAGGAGGAGCGATTTTCTCCGATGCCTGTGCCGGCTGGGACGGAATGGAGATATTTGTGAGCGGCAATTCGGACAGGCTTATGATAGCATCGCGTTTTGATAATCTCGGTAAAGGTGCTTCGGGCGCGGCAATAGAATGCATGAACATTTCCATGGGTGCAGATCCGGCAAAAGGACTTAATCTGTAAGCAGAAACCCATGCCTAAAACTGAAGGTGTAATTCAGAGGCATAATTCAGACTGTAAATTTGTCTATAAAAAAAAACAAAACTGTGGTAAAATAACAAAATCTGAGGTGAGTGGTCACCCGGAAGTGACAGGTCGTGCGGGAGTAACAGCGATGTTTGGAAAAAAGCTTGGATTAAAGAAAAAGATTAAGAATATCATAATGATGATCATGGCGGCTGTCATGTCCGGACTTATGAATGCAATGCCGGTGATGGCAGCGGCAGAGGATGCGGCACCCCAGGGCGAGGAACAGACCATAATGCTTCTGCTTATAATGGGTGGTGTGCTCATCGTGATCCTGGCAGTTGTACTGTCGGTGGTTTCAACAGTTGTAAGCTCCATAGCCTCTGTGGTGGATGATGATGATTCCGCAGAGTAAGCAGTGAAAGATTGTATTATGAAGGGGGGCTGCAATGCAGTCCCCTTTTTTGCTCAGGACATTATTTATGGATCATTGATCACGGTTCAGAACAGACTTTTTAAGATGACATTAAAGGAAAAGGACAGATGGCAGAAGCTAAAAGGCAGAAAAGCAGGCAGGCTGAGGTAAAAGTTAAATTAAAGGAACCCTCCATGTATAACGTGGTCATGCTTAATGACGATGTTACAACAATGGATTTTGTTGTGGAGGTGTTAAAGGAAATTTTTAACAAGGATTCCGAAACCGCAGTTGCGCTGATGTTGAAGGTACATCACGAAGGCGAGGCGGTTGTGGCAAAATACACATACGATATAGCTTCTACCAAGAGGCGGCTGGCTATAGAAAAGGCCAGGGCAGCAGGCTTTCCGTTTCAGATGAGACTGGATGAGGCCTGACGGAGGACATAAATATATGATATTTGATAAACATACGGATATAACAGTAAAAAAGGCAATAAAACTTGCAATAACCTGCGGAAGTGAATATGTGACGCCGGAGCATGTTCTGGCAGCGGCGACAGAGGATCCCATATTTGCAAGGGCAATGAAAATGTGCGGCGGGAATATAAAAAATTTCCGGGATAATCTGATGGAATTTATCACGGATATTCTGCCCAAGCGGACAGACCTTGAAGATACCGATATGGAGAATCGCATATCGGATGCAATGGCCTCCACTATTGAGATAGCGGCAGAAACCGCACTTAAAAATGGCAGCGATAATATCTATCTGTACCACATTATATGGGGAGTCATGAACCAGCGTGACAGTTTTGCCCTGTTCTATCTGGAAAATGAGGTTGGAGACGCCGGAGATTTTAATTCTGCAGTTCATCTGCTGTATGAAGGCGAAGATGGCGAGGCTAAGGACAAAACGGTGGAGGAACCGGAAGATTTTGTAAAAGAATATGCGGATGTGCTTAATGAAACTGTTTCTGCATCGCGTCCGCTCATAGGCAGGGACAAGGAAATTGACCGTATGATCCGTATACTTCTGCGCAGGGAAAAAAATAATCCGCTGCTGGTAGGTGAGTCGGGCGTGGGCAAAACTGCCATAGTAAACGGTCTTGCTGCAAGGATCAATGCGGGAAATGTTCCTGAAACTCTTAAAGAGGTGAAGATATACAGGCTTGATCTGTCAGAACTGCTTGCCGGTACCCAGTACAGGGGGGAATTTGAACTGCGTTTTAAGGAAGTTATGGATGCTTTCAGCGAAATAGAGGATGCCATCGTTTTTATTGATGAAATACACAATATCGTAGGCGCAGGTGCCATGGGGAGCGGCTCCATGGATGCATCAAATATGCTGAAACCCTATCTTGAGGAGGGCGCAATACGGTTTATAGGAGTTACTACATATGACGAGTACAAAAAGTATTTCATGAAAAACACTACTCTTGTAAGAAGATTCCAGAATATTGATGTAAAGGAACCTGATGAGGATGAGGCCGTAAAGATACTTGAGGGCTTAAAACCCGGATTTGAAAAATACCATGGGGTGAAATATGCAAAGGATGTGATCCCTCACGCAGTACACTTGAGTAAAGAGTTCATCGGCAGCAGATACCTTCCGGATAAAGCTATCGACCTGATAGATGAGGCTGGTGCGTACAGACAGATGCATCCCATAGCAGATAAGAAAAAACAGATAGTCGGCAAGGATGTGATAGAAACAGTTCTTTCTGAAATTGGAAATATACCTAAGGCTACTGCAGAACAGTCTGAGGTAGTAAGATTAAAAGATCTGTATGAAAGGCTATCGAGCCAGATATTTGGTCAGGATGAAGCAATACATAAGATAGTGGATGCTATTCTTATGAGCCGTGCAGGGCTTTTGGCCGACAATAAGCCAATAGCATCTTTCCTTTTTGTGGGACCTACAGGTGTGGGAAAGACAGAAGTAGCCAAGGTACTGGCTTCAGAGCTGGGGATTGGATTTGTCCGCTTCGATATGAGTGAATATATGGAAAAGCACACGGTATCCAAGCTTATTGGCAGTCCTGCCGGATACGTGGGCTATGAAGAAGGCGGTCTTCTTACGGATGCCATCAGGAAGACACCTCACTGTGTGCTGCTTTTAGACGAGATAGAAAAGGCGCATACAGACATTTACAATGTGCTGCTGCAGGTTATGGATTATGCATCACTTACCGATAATAAAGGCCTGAAAGCGGATTTTAAGAATGTGATAATAATAATGACCTCTAATGCCGGGGCAAGGCTTATAGGCAAGCAGTCCATCGGTTTCGGTGCGGCAGCATTTAATGACAGCATTATGATGGAGGAAGTGAAGCGGGTGTTCTCACCGGAGTTCCGCAACCGCCTGAGTGCCATTGTATCTTTCAATCATATGAGCGACAGGATGGCTGAGCAGATTACGGACAAGAAGCTTAATGAGCTGACTAAAAAGCTTAATGCGAAGAATATCGATGTATCAGTGGATAAGAATGCCCTTAGCTATATCCGGAAAAAGGGCATTACCAGGGAGTATGGTGCGAGGGAGATAGAGCGTGTGATAGATTCACAGATAAAACCTCTCTTTGTATCCGAGATACTTTTTGGGAAACTGAAAAAAGGCGGCAATGCAACGATAACCGTAAAAAGGGGACAGCCCGTAAAGGGATCCGGCAGGTCTGCGGGACGGAGCGATATTAAGGATGAGACTCCTGCGCTTATAGTTAAACCGGGGCGCAGAACGGCAAAAAAAACGGAGGAGTGACGTGAGATTTATTTCCTGGAATGTAAATGGATTAAGGGCCTGTGTAGGCAAGAACTTCATGGAGTACTTTAACGAAGCGGACGCAGATATATTCTGTGTCCAGGAGACTAAGATGCAGGAGGGACAGCTTACCCTGGATACTAAAGGGTACAGCCAGTACTGGAACTATGCTGAAAAGAAGGGGTACTCCGGGACTGCAGTATTCACTAAGAAAGAGCCGTTGAGCGTAAACTACGGCATAGGCGTGGAGGAACACGATCACGAGGGCCGTGTGATCACCCTTGAGTTCGATAATTATTATTTTATAACGGTGTATGTTCCAAATTCACAGGATGGACTGAAAAGGCTGGATTACCGAATGTGCTGGGAGGATGATTTCTTAAACTATATAAAAAAGCTGGATAGGAAAAAGCCGGTTATCTACTGTGGCGACCTGAATGTGGCGCACGAGGAAATAGATCTTAAGAATCCTTCAACCAACCATATGAACGCCGGGTTTTCCGATGAGGAGAGAGGAAAATTTTCGGATGTGCTGGCGGCGGGCTTTGTGGATTCTTTCAGGTATCTGTACCCGGATGCTGTGGGAGCCTATTCCTGGTGGTCATACAGGATGAAAGCAAGAGAGCGGAATGCGGGATGGCGTATTGACTATTTTGTGGTATCGGAAAAGCTTAAATCAGCAATAAATGAAGCAAAGATACACAGTGAGATAATGGGGTCGGATCACTGTCCGGTAGAGCTTGAGATCGATCTGTAAATTGCACCGGGACGTGATGTGCTGAGGGACTTTACGGTCAGACGAGCCGGGGATGGCAGATGCCGGTGAATTATGATAAAATAGATAGGTTAGAAGTGACTATCCTGATCAAAGCCGGAATATGGTTACATGGGATGGTTTCAAATTTCAAATAGATTTTAAATAAAGAAAAAGATTTTTGGGAGGAACTGCAATGCAGGATAAGGGGAAATATTACATTACAACAGCTATAGCTTATGCATCAGGAAAGCCTCATATTGGGAACACATATGAGATAGTGCTTGCCGATGCAATCGCACGGTATAAGAGAAAAGACGGATATGATGTGTGGTTCCAGACAGGTACAGATGAGCATGGACAGAAGATTGAGGAAAAGGCCAAGGCTGCCGGCAAGTCCCCAAAGGAGTTTGTTGACGGGACAGCTGCCGAGATCAGGCGTATATGGGACCTGATGAACACTTCGTATGATTATTTTATCCGGACAACGGATGATTATCATGAGAAGCAGGTCCAGAAGATGTTTAAACGTTTCTATGATCAGGGCGATATATATAAGGGCTCATATGAAGGTATGTACTGTACGCCATGCGAGTCTTTCTGGACTCAGGGACAGCTTGTGGACGGAAAGTGTCCGGACTGCGGACGCGAAGTTAAGCCGGCAAAGGAGGAAGCATACTTCTTCAAGATGAGCAAGTATGCGGACCGGCTTATAGAGCATATTAATACGCATCCGGAATTCATACAGCCCGTGGCAAGGAAGAATGAGATGATGAACAATTTCCTGCTTCCGGGCCTTCAGGATCTGTGTGTTTCCAGAACATCATTTAAATGGGGAATTCCTGTTGATTTTGATCCGGACCATGTGGTTTATGTATGGCTTGATGCGCTTTCAAACTATATAACCGGTATAGGATATGATACAGACGGCAATTCTACGGAGCAGTACAAAAAAAACTGGCCGGCAGATCTGCACCTTATCGGAAAGGATATCATCCGTTTCCATACGATATACTGGCCTATATTCCTGATGGCCCTGGGCGAGCCGCTTCCTAAGCAGGTATTCGGTCATCCCTGGCTTCTGCAGGGGGATGGAAAGATGAGCAAATCCAAGGGAAATGTTCTCTATGCGGATGACCTTGTGGATTTCTTCGGCGTGGATGCAGTACGTTATTTCGTGCTTCATGAGATGCCCTTTGACAATGACGGACAGATTTCGTGGGATCTCATGGTAGAACGTATCAATTCAGATCTTGCCAATACATTGGGCAATCTTGTAAAGCGTACCGTTTCCATGAGTAACAAGTATTTTGACGGTGTGCTCGAGGATAAGGGGACAAGTGAGGCAATAGATGATGACTTAAAGGCTGTTGCCACAGGCGCTTATGCAAAGGTCGAGGAGAAAATGGAGACGCTCAGGGTGGCAGATTCACTTACAGAAATCTTCAATGTGTTCAAGCGCTGCAATAAATATATTGATGAGACTGAGCCCTGGGTACTTGCAAAGGATGAGGATAAGAAGGACAGGCTTGCTACTGTTATGTACAATCTTGCTACCGGCATACTTATGGGGGCATCTCTATTACAGCCTTTTATGCCTGAAACTGCGGAAAAGATAGCTGCTGAGCTCAATTGTAAACTCCTTGATTTTGATGAGCTGGGAAGTTTCGGAGGTGTTGCTGACGGAACCAGGGTTACTGCAGAGCCGGAGATACTCTTTGCAAGGCTTGACATAAAGGAAATAACAGAAAAGGCAGATGCTCTCTATGAGAGCAGAAAGCAGGCTGAAAATAATACTGAGACTCCCAATGCGGCAGCAGGCGGAGCCGCAATGGGAGATGATGTGAAAGACATACATGTGGAGCTTAAGGAGCAGATCACATATGATGATTTCGCAAAGTGCCAGTTTGTTGTAGGCGAGATCGTTAAGTGTGAGGAGGTGCCTAAGTCCAAGAAGCTTCTCTGCTCACAGGTTAAGATCGGTGATACCACAAAGCAGATCCTTTCCGGGATAAAGGCGTGGTATTCGCCAGATCAGATGGTGGGAAAAAAAGTAATGGTGCTGCTTAATTTAAAGCCTGCAAAAATGGCAGGACTTGATTCTGAAGGAATGCTTCTCTGTGCAGAGGATTCCGAAGGAAATGTAGTACTTATGACCCCTGAAACCGATGTTGAGAGCGGAAGCGAGATAGGCTGAGCATTTGCTTGTTTTCTTTTGCACGACGGTTGCTTACGGCGCCGGATGGAAGTGAAAATGGGAATTTATTATGAATAAAAAAGGTACCGGTATTTTTCTTGTGATATTGATAGTTTCTGTTTTGGTTACCGTCATGATAATGGTGTGGTCATCAAAGCAGACGGTTGATGAGTACAATACAGCTAAGCAGCAGATATCTGCAGGTGAGGCTCAGGCAGAGGAAATAGGAGAAACTTTGCAGCAGCTGCAGGATGAGAAAAAAGCCGAATATGGTATCGTGGATCAGAATATTGGTGAGTAGCCGTGGAATCTGAAAATAAAAAAGTGGACATCGCCATAAGAGCCGCAAAGCCTGAAGAATGGGATGAGGTAATGCATCTTGTATGGTCGGTCTTTAAGGAATTCCATGCAGAGGATTATGGCAGGGAAGGAACAGACAGTTTTCTGGAATTCATAACAGATGAGCCTTTGAGACAGCATTTTCTGTGTGGTAAGTATCCTGTATTTGTGGCCTTATGCCGGGACAGCGAAAGTGAAGAGGAAGAGATAGTCGGGATGATATCCATGCGGGAGAATAATTTTATCTCCCTGCTGTTTGTTAAGACCGGAATGCAGTGCTCGGGAATCGGCACCATGCTGGTAGAGCGTGCGATTGAATTCCTAAATCCTGATGGTGAGGATGCAAGACTTGATAAGGATAAGAGTGAGGATTTCCGCTACAATAGGTTAGGCGATGGTTCTGTTACTGTTAATGCTGCTCCGAATGCAGTTGGTTTTTATAAAAAACTGGGGTTTGTTGCAACCGATGGAATGCAGGTAAACTGTGGCGTGACCTACCTGCCAATGAAGAAGAACGGGACTGTGGATAGTATGGACAACCTGTTAGCGGGGCTAAGGGCTTTGCTGGGCTAAAAACATAAAAAGGAGAGAGAGATGGCAAGATACACAAAGGAGGATGTCCTCCGTATTGCAGAAGAAGAAAATGTTGAGTTCATTAGACTTCAGTTTACCGATGTTTTCGGCAATCTTAAAAATATTGCCATAACTTCCGCGCATCTGAAAAATGCACTTGAAAATAAATGCATGTTTGACGGATCTTCCATAGACGGATTTGCACGTATAGAGGAATCGGATATGTACCTTCACCCGGATCCCGATACATTGGAGATATTCCCCTGGCGCCCGCAGCATGGAAAAGTTGCAAGGCTCATCTGTGATGTGTATGGCACAGACGGTCAGCCTTTTATAGGCGATCCCCGTTATATCCTTAGACGTGCAATAAAGGAAGCGGCTGATATGGGGTATACTCTCAATGTGGGCCCCGAGTGTGAGTTCTTCCTTTTCCAGACGGATGAGAATGCGCAGCCTACAACGGTAGCATATGAGAGGGCAGGTTATTTTGATCTCGGCCCTGTGGATTTCGGTGAAAATGCAAGGCGTGATATGGTTCTTACCCTCGAGGAAATGGGATTTGATATCGAAGCGTCACACCATGAGTGTGCACCTGCACAGCATGAGATAGATTTCAGATATGATGAAGCCCTGAAGACTGCGGACAACATTATGACATTTAAGCTGGCTGTAAAGACTATAGCAAGACGCCACGGCCAGCACGCTACTTTCATGCCAAAGCCTAAGTATGGAACAGCAGGATCGGGTATGCATCTTAACCTTTCCCTCTCAAAGGGGGGGAAGAATATCTTCCAGGATCCGAAGGATGAATATGGTCTCAGCAAAGAGGCATATTATTTCATAGGCGGACTTATGAAGCATATGAAGGCTATGACGGCTATACTGAATCCTCTTGTTAATTCTTACAAGCGTCTCGTGCCAGGCTATGAGGCTCCCGTACACATTGCATGGAGCAGCAGGAACCGCAGTCCTCTTATACGCATACCTTCAGCAAGAGGTGAAGGCACAAGAGTGGAATTAAGGAGTCCTGATTCTGCAGCAAATCCTTATCTTGCCATAGCTATATGCTTACAGGCAGGACTGGATGGTATAAAGAATAAGATCGAGCCTCCTGAAGCCGTGAATAAGAATATTTTCGAGCTTAGCGAGAAAGAACGCAAAAAGTACAAGATAGAAACGCTTCCTTCAAATCTGCTGGATGCAGTGGAGGAACTGGAAAAGGATGAACTGATAAAGGCTGCTCTCGGTCCGCATGTTGCACCTTTGTATATAAGCGGTAAGAAGAGAGAGTGGGCTGAATACAGCGAACAGGTGACGCAGTGGGAGACTGACAGATATCTTTATAAGTATTGAGCTTTAAGGAGGAGGGGACTATGCATTTTACGAAAATGGAAGGCTGCGGAAATGATTATATCTATATTGACGGCAGCAAAGAAAACGTAGAAGATAAGCAGGGACTTGCAAGAAAGCTCAGTGACCGGAATTTCGGCGTCGGAGGCGATGGGATAATCTTTATAAACCCCGGAAAAGAAGCTGAGTTCGAGATGGAGATGTACAACGCTGATGGCTCCAGGTCTGAGATGTGTGGAAACGGGATCAGATGTGTTGCAAAGTATATCCATGACAAGGGACTGTCAGATAGCAATCCGCTGACAATTGAAAGTTTTGGCGTTACCCGTACTGTAGATCTGCATCTTAAGGATGACAAAGTGGATACTGTTACGGTAAATATGGGAGCGCCTATCCTGGAACCGGAAAGGATCCCGGCAGTACCGGAAACACCCGGGGCGAATGTGCTGATCGACTGTCCTTTAAAAGCCGGTGATGAAACATACAGGATAACCTGCGTTTCCATGGGAAATCCCCATGCAGTCATTTTTACAGAAGATACGGAAACTGTTCCTTTGGAAAAGGCCGGACCTGTGATAGAGCACCATGAGCGCTTCCCCAATAACATAAATGTTGAATTTGTCAAAGTGGTGGATGAAAGCCATATCGTTATGCGTGTGTGGGAGAGAGGAACCGGAGAAACATTGGCCTGCGGTACAGGTGCCTGTGCATCCGTGACAGCCTGCATCCTGAATGGAAAAACAGGCAGAAATGTGGAAGTTAAGCTAAAGGGCGGAGTGATAAATGTTGAATGGCGCGAGTCGGACAATAATATCTATATGACCGGTCCCGCTAAGTTCGTATTCGAAGGTGATGTTGAAATATGATTTCACCTGTAAGGGATCAACTTAAATATAAAATGCGGTAAATACTATATAGTAAGTTACCAAAACTTCCCACATATAGTCTGTGGAAAGAGAACGACGACTCGCATATGCACCGGAACCGATGCAACGCCTCGGGAAACTAATTGCTAAC
>OCVV011233821.1_pt1 | contig 22536 bp, 22 predicted proteins | sample 1539721 | NCBI WGS metagenome assembly OCVV01 (sample SAMN02144230, study PRJEB22623) | gut metagenome | biome: sheep rumen | host: Ovis aries | place: New Zealand
CCCCCCGCCGCGCCGGAGGCCGCAAGCACGCCACGCCACTTCCCCAGGTACGCGGCAAGCGCGCGCTTCGCCGTGCCCAGAAGAGGCACGAGGCGCTCCTTCGAGCCCTTGCCCATCACGCGCAGGACCTCCTCGTCCAGCATGACGTCGCGCACGTCGAGCCCGCACAGCTCGGAGACGCGCAGGCCGCATCCGTACAGCACCTCCAGCATCGCCTTGTCGCGATGGAACGCCGCCTGCGGGCGCGCGTCCAGGCGCCCGCTCTTCAGCACGCGCGGCTTTGGCTCCAGCTCCGGGCGGAACGGCTCGTCCATGAGCGCAAACGCCTGCTCGTGCGTCAGCACCTCCGGCAGGCGGTCCGGTCGCCTGGGCAGCGGCAGGTTCGCGCTCGGGTGGTTGCGCGTGATCTGCTCGCCCACCATGAACTTGTGGAAGCCCTTGATGGCCGAGGCCGCCCTCTGAACGGAAGACGCGGCGAGGCCCGCATCGGTCAGCCCAGCCAGGTGGGCCTCGATGTCGGACCTCGTCACGTCCTCGGGGGACGCGATGCCGCGCTCCCCCAGAAATGCTATGTACCTCTTCAGGTCCCTGCCGTACGACTGCACGGTGTTGGTCGAGCTGCCCCGCTCCACGGCAAGGTAGCCCAGGTAGTCGTCAAGCGCTTCGGCAAGGTCCAACGGTTCCTCCCGCTAGTCCACGGAGGACGTCACGTCGTGACGGTCGATCCCCTCGTGGGACGCGATGGAGGCGCGCACGAACTCGCGGAACAGCGGCGCCGGCTTCGTCGGGCGGCTCTTGAACTCCGGGTGGGCCTGGCTCGCGACGAACCACGGGTGCACGGACTCGGGAAGCTCCACCATCTCGACGAGGCGGTCGTCCGGCGACAGGCCAGAAATGACGAGGCCCGCGTCCTGCAGCTGCTGGCGGAAGGCGTTGTTCACCTCGTAGCGGTGGCGGTGGCGCTCGTACACCAGCTCGTCGCCGTACGCCTCGAACGCGAGCGAGTCATGCGCGACCTTGCACGGGTAGGCGCCCAGGCGCATGGTGCCGCCCTTGTCCGTCACGTCCTCCTGGTCCGGCATGAGGGCGATCACGGGGTACGGGGAGTCCGGCGCGAACTCGGCGGAGTTTGCGCCCGGCATGCCGGCGACGTTGCGCGCGAACTCGCTCACGGCAACCTGCAGGCCCAGGCAGATGCCCAGGTACGGAATCTTGTGCTCGCGGGCGTACTGCGCAGCGAGGATCTTGCCCTCCACGCCGCGCTGGCCAAAGCCGCCGGGCACGAGGATGCCGTCGTAGCCGGCCAGCGCCGCGTCGACGTTCTCCTCGGTCAGCTCACCACCGGCGATGAGGTCGATCTTGAGCTTGTGGCCAAAGTGGACCCCGGAGTGGTGCAGCGCCTCGATGACGGAGAGGTAGGCGTCCGGGAGCTCCGTGTACTTGCCCACGACGCAGATCTTCGTGGTGTCCTCGAGCTTGTTGCACGCGTGCATGCGCGAGGTGAACGTGTCCCACTCGGTCATGTCGCCGTCGCGGACCTCGAGGCCGAGCTTCTCGAGGGCCTTCACGTCGAAGCCCTGCGCGGAGAGGTGGCGCGGCACGTCGTAGATGGACGGGCAGTCGGAGTTCTCGAACACGCAATCCTCGTCCACGTCGCAGAAGTGGGCGATCTTCGCGCGGATGGGTGCCTCGACCTCGTGGTCGGAGCGGCACACGATGAAGTCGGGCTGCAGGCCCAGCGAGCGCATCTCCTTCACGGAGTGCTGCGTCGGCTTCGTCTTCACCTCGTGGGCCGCGGCGATGTACGGCACGAGGCTCACGTGGATCACCAGCGTGTTGCCCGCGCCCTTCTCCTTGCGGAACTCGCGGATGGCCTCGACGAACGGCTGTCCCTCGATGTCGCCGATGGTGCCGCCGAGCTCCGTGATCACGATGTCGGCGCCGGTCTGCTCCTCGATGCGCAGGAAGCGCTCCTTGATGGCGTTCGTGACGTGCGGGATGACCTGCACGGTGCCGCCCAGGAAGTCCCCGGCGCGCTCGCGGCTGATGAGCGACTGGTAGATGGCGCCGGTGGTGAAGTTGGAGCCGCGGGTGAGGTTCTCGTCGATGAAGCGCTCGTAGTGGCCCAGGTCGAGGTCGGTCTCCTTGCCGTCCTCGGTCACGAAGACCTCGCCGTGCTGGAACGGGCTCATCGTGCCCGGGTCGACGTTCAGGTAGGGGTCGGCCTTCTGCATCATGACCTTGTAGCCACGCGCCTTGAGTAGCCTGCCGAGGGACGCGGCCGTGATGCCCTTTCCTAGTGAGGACACGACGCCGCCGGTTACGAAGATGTGCTTGGTCATGATCAGACCTTCCCGTAAAAGTTTTCCTCTTTACGGGATTTCATCTTACAGCGAGTTCGTTACCGCTGGGACTACGTTCGTTACAAATTCATGAACCCACGCAACCCCCACGCGCGCCGCGGCATCCGCTGCACCGCGGCATCCACGCGGCAGGCTCCGCCCTTTGGGCGCGCCGGGCGAGAAGAGCTATGCCTCCTGGCTGCGGGCTTCCTCGGCCTCCGCGAGCATCTGCCGTGCGTGGTCGAGCGACGCCTCGCTCTGGTCGCCGGAGAGCATGCGCGCGACCTCGCGCACGCGGTCCTGACCCTCCACCTGGGAAAGCGTCGTCCTCGGCACGTCCGACCCCACCTTCGTCACCACGTAGTGGGCGTCCGCCATCACGGCAACCTGCGCCAGGTGCGTCACCACGATTACCTGGTGCGTCCGCGCGAGCCTCGCGAGCACCTGGGCCAGCGCCACGGCGGTCGCCCCGCCCACGCCGGCGTCCACCTCGTCGAACACGAGGGTCTCCGTCGAGTCCGCGTTGCCGAGCACCACCTTGCACGCCAGCATCACGCGGGATATCTCGCCGCCAGAGGCGATCTTGCGCAGCGGGCGCGCCGTGAGGCCGGCCGCCGGTCGGTACATGAGCTCCACCTTGCTCGGCCCCTGCGACGTCCACTGCGCGCGCGGGAGCCGCTCGCTTGCTACCTCGAGCTCGGCCGTCCCCATCTCCAGGAACGCCATCTGCTCCGTCACGGCCGCGGCCAGCCCGGGCGCAGCCTTCGCGCGCACCCCGTCCAGGGCGTCTGCCGCGGCGGCAAGGTCCTTCTCGGCCGCGTCGAGCGCCTCCTGGGCGCGCGCGATGCGCTCTCCCCCGTCGCGGGCGGCCTCAACCAGCTCGGCCGCCTTATCGCGGCGCTCGAGCACGTCCTCCATGCGCGGCCCGTACGAGCGCAGCAGCCCCTGCAGCTGCGCCATGCGAACCTGCAGCCGGTCAAGCGCCTCCGGGTCGAAGTCCACACCGTCCTGGTACTCGCGCAGGCCGGCGGTCACGTCCTCTATGTCGATGAGCGAGCTCTCGAGCGTGTCCGCAAAGCGGCCCAGCGCGGGGTCGAACCTCGCGGCGTCGCGCAGGGTCCCCACAATGCCGGACAGCGCGTCCTCCACGCCACCGTCCCCCACGATGCCCTCGCGTGCCTCTGCCGCCGCGCGCAGCAGCGCCTCGGCATGCTCCGCCTTCGGCAGCGTCTCCTCCAGCTCTTCGTACTCGCCGGCCTTTGGCGCCACCTCGTCTATCTTGCGCAGGACGAAGTCCGCCTCCTCAACGCGGCCGTCCGCGGCGCGGCTCATCTCGCGCACGCGCTCCAGCTCGTCCGCGGCGTCGCGCGCGGCGTGCAGCGCCTGCTGGTAGCGGGCCAAGGCGTCCGCGGCGGCCTCTCCCGCCCACGCGTCCAGAAGGTCCACGTGGGTCGCCACCTGCAGCAGCCTCTGGTGCTCGTGCTGGCCGCAGATGTCGATGGTGGCGCCCACGCCATTCGCAAGCTCGCGGACGGACGCCATCCGGCCGTCCACCTCCACGCGCCCGCGTCCCGTGGACTCCACCCTGCGGCGCACCACGGTCCCGTCGGGGTCCCCTCCGCACACGAACAGCCGGCCGTCCACCTCGAGGCCGTCCGATCCCTCGCGTATGGCCCCAGCGTCCGCGCGCTCCCCCATCAGCAGCTTGAGGGAGGAAAGCAGCGCCGACTTGCCCGTGCCGGTCTCGCCGGTGAGCACGGTCAGCCCCGCGGCGGGCCTGATGGTCGCGTCCTCGATGAGCGCGACGTTCCTTACGCGAAGCTCGTCGATCATGTGCTAGTCCTTGTCCCTTCCGTAGAACACGCGCGAGACCGACTGGTAGAAGCTCTTCGAGCTGCGGTCCAGCAGGATGAGGTCGCCCGGGCCGCGGCGCACCGTCGCCCTCACGGGGCGCGCGCCGTCGGCCACGATCGGCTGGCCGTCCGCGAAGAACAGCCTCTCCGGGTCGCGCTCCGGGTTGATCTTCAGCTCCACCACGTCGGTGGACGACGTCAGAAACGCACGCGCCAGAATCGTGTGCGGCGCCACCGGCACGCATACCATGCCCTTGAACTCAGGCGTCACGATAGGGCCACCCGCGGCGAGCGCGTATCCCGTCGAGCCCGTCGCCGTCGCCACCACGAACCCGTCCCCGCGCAGTGTGTCCACGTGGTGCCCAGAGACCGCCACGTCGAACACGATCATGTCTCCCCGCACCCCGTGCGTGAGCGAGAGGTCGTTCAGCGCAAAGCGCCGCTTCGAGATAATCGTGCCGTCCGGGGCCCTGAAGTCAACCGTTATGTCCAGGGTCGCCCTGTGCGACGCGTGCATGCGGTGCCCAAGCGCATCGTCCACCGTCTCTATCACGTCGTCGGGGCCGGCGCAGGTCAGAAATCCCAGGTGCCCGTACGATATGCCAACGAGGGGTATCTCGGAGTAGCCCACGATCTTCGCGGCGCGCAAGAGCGTTCCGTCGCCGCCAAACGAGACGGCCAGCCCCACGCCCGTCGTGTCGACCACCTTGTCGGGATACAGCTTCTTGTCGTGCGCCCACTGGACCTCGACGCCCTGCCCGTCAAGCCACTCCGCGAGCGAGCGAGCGCCCGCCACGGCGTCCTTGCGAGCATAGTTCGGAATCAGAAGGACCTTCACCGGCACCACTTCCCAGCCTTGCGGTCAGACACGTCTAGCAAAAAGTGTAGCACCCGCGAGCAAAACGTCTAACGTCACCAAGACGCGCTAGCGCACGCGGGCGACCGCCCCGTCGCCCACGACCGACCCAAGGTCCAAGTCGCAGCTCAGATGCCCCGTTGCGGTGCGGCCGAGCAGCAGGAACTCCCGGTTTCCCTTGTGGCCCCTGATGGGGCTCGGGCATGCCGCGACGGGTCTGAGCCCTTCCTCGCAGAACGCTTGCGCCACGTCGGCGAGCGCCCTCAGGTGCACGGCGGGGTCGCTCACGATGCCGCCGTCTCCCACCTCGTCGCGCCCCGCCTCGAACTGCGGCTTCACGAGCGTGAGGAACGCGGAGTCCTCCTCGCGCAGCATCTCGACGACGGCGGGAAGCACCGTCCGGACGGACGTGAACGAGACGTCGCACACCGCGAGGTCGATGCTGTGCCGGTTGCCGTCGTCCGGCAGGTCCACCATGTTCGTACGCTCGCGCAGCGTCACGCGCGCATCCGTGCGCAGGCCCCAGTCGAACTGGGCGTATCCCACGTCCACGGCAAGGACGGACGCCGCGCCGCGCTTCAGCAGGCAGTCCGTGAACCCCCCGGTGGAGCAGCCCACGTCCAGGCACGACATCCCCCTGGGGTCGACCCCAAAGGCGTCGAGCGCGCGCTCCAGCTTCAGGCCGCCCCTGCCCACGTAGGGAATCCGTCCCCTCACATGCAGCTCGATCCCGGGCCTCACCTGCTCGCCCGGAAACTCCATCCTGCGATCCGACGTGCTGACGTCGCCCGCGAGCACCGCACGCATCGCCTCGTCCCTGGACGAGAAGAGCCCCTGCTCCACGAGCTCGGCGTCGAGCCTTCGCTTGCGGGCCACCTACGCGCCCTCGCCCTGCCGGTCACCGGCGTTTTGCGCCTGCGCGCCCTCGTTCTTCTCGCCCGGCCGGGCGTCCTTGCCGTCGGCCTCGGCGCGGAGCTTCGCCTCCTCCTCGGAGGTGAAGTTCGTCCTGTCCACCATGTCGACGGCCTTCGAGCCCAGGGCGATGGCCTCGTCAAATAGGTCGAGCGAGCGCTCGAGCGAGGTCTCCTTGTCGCGGACCTGGCTCACGATCTCGTCCAACCTGTCGGTTATCTGGTCGAACGTCTTGTACGGGGCGGTGTCGGGCTTCGCCATCGCTACTCCTCGCCTAGACCCGCGCCATCGGGCTCGGCCTCGGCGTCCTCGGACTCGGCGACCTCGGCATCCTCGGGCTCGTCGTCCTCGGCGTCCTCCTCGGCGGCGCGCTCCGCCTCGAGCCTCTTCGCCTCGGCCACGACGTCCACGCCCTTGTCCATCTTGGATGCGACGCGCCCGAGCACGCCGTTGATGAACTTGGGCGACTCGTCGGAGCCGAACGCCTTCGCAAGCTCGACGGACTCGTCGATCGTGACGGCGATGGCCACCTCGTCCACCTCGAGCATCTCGTACAGCGCAAGACGCAGGAGGTTGCGGTCCACGGACGGCATCCTCGAGACACTCCAGTTGGAGGACGTCGCGGATATCACGGCGTCCAGCTCGTGGCGCATGTCGTCCGCACCGCGGGCCAGCATCTCGCCAAACGGGTCGAGCGGACCCTGGGAAAGTGCGTAGTCACCCTCGAGCACCTCGTACACGGTGCGGTCTGTCGCCTCCGCCTGGAACAGAAGCTGCAGGGCCTGGGCGCGGGCGAGGGTGCGCCCGCCAAAGTGATGATGCTTGTTCGACACGGTAGTGGTTACTCCTTGGGAAAAACGAGGCTGTCGATGCACACGTCCACGGCGCCCACCTCGACGCCGATCTGCTCGCTGATCGCTTCCGCGACGGCGTCGCGCACGGCTGCGGCAAGCTTGGTGAACGGGTATCCGTAGAAGACCGCCAGGTGCACGGTCACCCTCAGGCTGCCGTCCACGACCTCGGACTCGACCGCCGCCTCCGGGGCGACGCTGCGGCTGGTGAAGACGGACACGAGGCTCGACGCGATGTCGTTGCCGCCCACGCGGGCGACGCCCTCGACCTTCTCGCACGCGGTGGTGACAATGGTCGAGACGACTCCCCTCGAGATGCCGATCCCGGCGACATAGAGCTCAGATTCGCTCATTTCCCATCCTTTCGCAGGTGCCGTGAGTGCCGGCACGATACACGACGTCCTTGAACAAGTATAGCCGCAACGGCCTGGGCGGGCGTGCGTTCGCATGCGGTAAAAAAGGCCCGCGACGCGCCTGTGCGCTGCCGCGGGCCAACGATCCGTCTGTGCGGGGCTAGACGCGCTGGACGAACTTGCCGTCGCGCGTGTCGACCTTGATGCGCTCGCCCTGGTTCAGGTACATGGGAACCTGGATGACGGCGCCAGTCTCGATGGTGGCGGGCTTGGTGCCGCCCTGGACGGTGTCACCCTTGAAGCCGGGGTCGGTCTCGGTGATCTCGACCTCGATGAAGGTGGGCGGCTGGACCGCATACAGCACGTCGTTTGCATACTGCAGCAGGCAGATGTCGTTCTCCTTCAGGAACTTGTCGTTGTCGCCGATGAGCTCCGCGTCAACGGGAATCTGCTCGAAGGTCTCGGTGTCCATGAACCAGTACGCGTTGCCGTCGTTGTAGAGGTACTGCATCTCACGGGTGCGCATGTTCACGCTCTCGAACTTGGCGGACTGCTGGAAGTTCTCCTCGTTCACACGGCCGGTGCGGATGTCGCGGTACTTGGTGCGGACGTAGGTGTTGCCCTTGCCCGGCTTGACGTGCTGCGCCTCGAGAATGACGCAGTCCTTGCCCTTGATGTTGACGCCCAGACCAACCTTGAGGTCGGTAATGCCCAGAGTTGCCACTGTTGCCTACTTTCTACGAACATATGCGTCCGCCATGCGGACACAGGAATCACAACGGTATGCAACTATACCGCACGATTCGTCCCTGCGCACGCATGGCGTCGCACTCCATAGAGACAACAGCTGCACCGGAGTTTCCGTATGCTACGAAGCCCCACATTCCGCCACGGACCCCCAGGCAATCCGCCGAGAAGAACGGCGCTCGCGGCCGGGGATTACTTCCCCCTCTTGAAGACCCCGCCAATCACGGACGGAATGCTCTTCACGCCCATCTTCGCAACCTGGAGGGCATTCGGGGACCTGAGGAGCCTGTCTGCGGGAACGTGCTCTCGCACGGCACGGAGCGTCGCCCTGTTGTCGCGGGTCGAGAACGTGAAGTGCCCGGCCTCCTTCGTGAAGATGGCGAAGCGCACGATGTTCTTCTTGCCGAGCACCTCGGCCGAGACGTAGTCGATCTCCTCCCAGGGTATCTGGACGAAGTCCTCCTTGTTCTTCTCGTTATAGAACTCGAAGGCCTTGTCGCCCACCATCACGTCGCCGTAGGTGGTGAAGCCCTGCAGGAACGTCGCCTTTGAGGAATACTCGACGCTCGTGTTCATAGAGATAGCCATTAGATCAGACCCTTCGTGGTAGGAGGCGCCGCCTCCCCGGGCTACAGAAGAGACCGCACCCCCGTGTGGCCAGCTGTGAACAGCTTAGGGGATGCGGCCCAAAGAGCAAAGTCTGCGTGCGACTGATCGCGAAGGAAACCCTTAGAGCAGGCCGATGACGCGGCCGAGGATGCCGACGGCGAACAGGCACAGGATGATGACGATCGGGGAGACCTTCTTCTTCAGGAGCTTGCAGATGAGCAGGGTCAGGCCGACGGCAGCAAGGCCCGGGATGAGCGAGTCGAGGTTCTGCTGCAGCGTGGTGACCTTGGTCGGGGTGAGCGAGAGCCCCTGGTTGAAGTACTGGTCGAACGCGGACTGAATGCCCTTGTAGCCAGCGGGAAGCTTATTCCAGTGGATGTAGGCCTTGGAGTCGAGCGCGACGTTGGAGACCACCGGCGCGAAGCTGATGGAGACCCAGCGCTGGACAAGCGCGCCGATGATGAACATACCAAGGATGGAAGCGCCCTCGGTGACCCTGCCGAGCAGGCCGCCAGAGAGGTCCTTGGAGATGTCGGTGCCGACCTTGTAGCCGAACTCCTGCGAGTACCACAGGAAGGCGAGGCGGATGACGTTCCATGCGATGAAGAACAGGAGCGGACCGACGATGCTTCCACCGGGCGCAAGGGACGCGCCGAGGGCACCGAGGATCGGGCGAACCGTGTACCAGAACACAGGGTCGCCGACGCCTGCCAGAGGACCCATCATACCGACCTTGACGCCCTGGATGGCCTGGTCGTCAATCGGAGCGCCGTTGGCACGCTCCTCCTCCATTGCGAGGGTGACGCCGATGACGGGAGCCGAGACGTACGGGTGGGTGTTGTAGAACTCCAGGTGACGCTTCAGCGCCTCGATCTGGTCTTCCTTCTTGGGATAGAGCTTCTTGATGGCCGGAATCATTGCGTAGCACCAGCCACCGTTCTGCATACGCTCGTAGTTCCAGGAGCCCTGCAGGTACTGGTGACGGTTGCAGACCGCACGACGGTCGGCGACGGTAAGGTGGACCTCACCCGGCTTCGCCTCAGTGTTCTTGATGTCTTCTGCCATTGTGTTCACTCCCCTTCCTACTCGTAGTCGTCCAGGATGTCACCCAGCGGGTCGCCAGAACCACCCGCGGCGCCGGCGCCCTGCTTTGCGAGCTCCTTGAGGCCGAGGTAGAGGATGGCGAAGCAGCCACCGATGAGACCGAGGGCGATGAGCGTGAGTTCCTTCAGGGTAGCCATGACGAAGCCGAGGGCGAAGAACGGCCAGGTCTCCTTGGTTGCCATCATGTTGATGACCATGGCGTAGCCGACTGCGGCGACCATGCCGCCGCCGACCGTCATGCCGCCGGACAGCCATGCGGGCATGGCCTCGAGGACGGAGGTGACCGCCTGGGCGGGGATGAAGCAAAGGGCCGCCGCCGGGATGGCGATACGAGCGCCCTGCATGCAGATGGCGCCGATCTGGAGGCGGTCGATGGCCGCGAAGTCGGCCTTCTCGGCAGCCGCGTCCATCGCGTGGACGATGGGGATGGCGAGCGTACGGCAGATCATGGTCAGGAACAGGCCTGCAACGGACAGGGCCGTTGCGGCGCCGATGGCGGTGTTGATGGCCGCGGTGACGTCGGAGGTGCCGCCGTTGAGGGCGAGCATCAGGATGATGCCGGACGCGACGGACGCGAGTGCCGCGTCAGGCGCGACCGCAGCGCCGATGTTTGCCCAGCCAAGGGCCATGAGCTGTAGGCTGCCGCCGAGGATGATGCCCTCGGTGGGATGCCCGCACACGAGGCCGATAAGGGTGCAGGCAACAATCGGCTGGTGGAACTCCCACTCGTCCAGGATGCCTTCCATGCCTGCCAGGAACGCCACGACGATGACAAGCACGATCGAAATAGGATTCATGAACTTCCTCCTTCTTCCTATCGAGGCCGTTAGGCCATGTTCTTCTCTTTGAGAAGAGCCCAGATGTCATCGACCTTGTCGCTCGGAACCTTCTGTACGGTGAAGTGCGTGCCGTTGTCACGGATCTTCTTCAGGCACTCCACGTCGGCCGCGTCACAGGCGATGGCCTGGTTGATGACGGTCTTGCCGGCAGAGCCTGCCATGGAGCCGATGCAGACCTCCGGGAACTTCACGCCCTGCTCCTCAGCCTCGAGCAGGTCCTGCGGGGTCTCGAACAGGACCATGGCCTTGGTCGCGCCAAAGCGGGGATCCTTGTCGACCTGGACGAGCTTGCTGATGGGGATGACGTGGACGTGCACTCCTGGAGGCGCGGCCTGCGTAATCATGCTCTTGCGCAGATCGTCGTGGGAGACACCGTCCGAGACGACGAGGATGCGGTCCGGCTGGACCTGCTTCGTCCAGGCAGTTGCCACCTGGCCGTGCAGCAAACGGGTGTCGATGCGCACGTAGGCGTACTTGATGTGACCATCGCCCAGCACGGTTCCCTCGGGAATCGCACCAGCAGCAACCGGGGCAGCCGCAGCAGCTGCGGGAGCCTCTGTGGCAGGCTGCAGCTCCTCCGGCTTCACCTTGACGCCGTCGCGCGCCTCGGCGAAAATCTCCTGCATCACAGCGACTGCGGTGTCGGCGCCCATGCGGGAACCGTACGCAGAGACGAGCATCGGCAGGTTCAGGCCGGTAATGGCGACCCAATCGTCGTGCCCCTCCTCGCTGATGAGACGGGAGACCTGGTTGAAGGGAGTACCTCCCCACAGGTCGACCAAGAACAAGACGTGCTCCTGGTCGTCGAAAGTGGCGATCGCGTCAAGCAGCTTCTGGTGCATGTCGTCAGGGCCCATGTCAGGCGTCAGGACCACGGCCGCAACGTTTTCCTGCGGACCGAAGATCATGCTGCCCGATTCCATGATGCCCTCGGCGAACTTGCCGTGGCTGGCTAGGACAATACTGACCATCCAACTTCCTCCTTTTCGTCCACCCTGCTTCCTACAGAACCGATGCGAACGCGTGCAAGGCTTCACGTCTTCCTAACCATTTGCACACGATTGCTCCACATCGTGGATAAGTGTACACCTCGTGAACTGAAAACGCTTTCAGAAAAGGAAAATCCAAGCCACATTTTTTGCAGCGTTTTGTGAAGAAAGCCACCCGCGCTTGCTCTGTCGCGATATTTTGTCCTCCGTTATGAAAAGCCCGTCTGGCGACGATATCGCCAGACGGGCCGTCCGCTCCCCTGAGCGTGAGTGGCTATCCGTGAAGGACGTGTCCTAGCAGTCGATGACCCTCAGGTCATGCGAGGAACGCCCGAACGGCTTGTAGCCGTCCTCCGTGATGACGCCGGTGTCCTCGACGCGGATGCCGAACTTGCCCGGCAGATAGATGCCGGGCTCGTCGGTCACGACGGAGCCGAGCGGGCACGGCTTGTCGTAGCCGCGGCTGAAGTTCGGGCGCTCGTGGATCTGCAGCCCGACGCCGTGGCCAAGGCCGTGCTTGAAGTAGTCGCCGTATCCCGCGTCGCTGATGACCTTCACGGCGAGGTCCTGGATCTCCTTGCCGTGGATGCCGGGCTTGATCGCGGCGGCGCACGTCTCGTTCGCAAGGCGTACGACGTCGTACACCTTCCTCTGCTCCTCGCTCGGCTCGCCGATCACGACGGTCCTCGTCATGTCCGCGTGGTAGTCGTGATAGCCGGCGCCGTAGTCCATGACGATCATGTCGCCCTTCTGGACCTTGCGGTCCCCCGGCTGTGCGTGCGGGTTCGCGCCGTTCGGTCCGGATGCGATGATGCTGTCGAACGAGATGGCATCCGCGCCGTGGGTCAGCATGTACGTCTCGAGCTCGACCCTGATCTGCTGCTCGGTCAAGCCGGGCTTGATGTACTCGCAGATGTGGTCGTAGGCGTCGTCCGTGATCTCCTGGGCACGACGCAGGAGCGCGAGCTCCTCCTCGTCCTTCACGACGCGAAGTCTCTCGGCGATGTCGTCGTGCATGCGGGGATTCAGGCAGTCGACGGACGCCTTGTTGCACTCGCTGCGGAACGCATCGAAGAACGCGAGGTCCATGGAGTCCTCGACGGCGACGACACGGCTCTTCGTCTCGAGCACGCGCTGGGCGGCCCACCATGCGGGGCTCACGATGTCCATGTCCATCTTCCAGGGCGTGTCCTCGCCCAGACGCTCGACGAACGTGTTGTAGTAGCGCGAGTCGGTGTGGAGCCACTGCCCGTCGGCCGTGACGAACGCGGTGTGGGCCGTCTCGTCGTCGAACGTGCGCTCGGCGCCGGTGAGCCACCTCAGGTCGGGGTTGTTGCGAAGGATAACGGCGTCGTAGCCGCGCTCCGCCATCATCTCTCGAAGACGCGCGACGCGTCCGGCGCATGCCTTGGCATCTGCCATGGGTAAGCCTCTTTCTCTTGTTGGCCCTCAGTCCGCGCGCAAGGCACTTCTCGCCCGCGCGCCCTACCGATGCTACTCCTTAGCGGGGGCGTGGGCGTCGCACCAGGCGGAAATGTTGTCCATCAACACGTCGTCCTCCACGACCGTCATCCTCAGGCGGCCGATGCCATGGGGCAGGCACAGGTGGAAGCGGTTAGAACGCGCAAAGCGGTCGCGCCTCATGGCGTCCGCAAGCGCCTTGGGGTCGACATTGCCCGAGAACTCGCCGAGGTCGAACGTGTCGAGCAGCTCATCCTGCATGAGGACGTCTTCCACGTCCAGAAGCTCGAGGCTGCATGCGAGCCTCGCGGAGAAACGCAGGCCCTCCGCCAGGAGCGTCGATGCGGGAACGTCGGCTCCGGCGACGGCCTCGAGCGCGCGCGCGAACGTCTGACCGTAGGCGAGCGAGTTCCTGATGGAGACCGACGTGGACGAGACGAGATGCCCCCGGGACTTGAGGGCGTCAATCGCGGCGTCGAGCACATCCGCGGGGTCTCCCGCCATCACGGAATCCGCCTTGTTCCACAGTGCCTCGAACGTGTCCTCGTTCTCCGCTACGGCGGAGGCGACCATGAGGGCGCGCCCGAGCCGCGACGTCTCCGCGTCCTCGGCGAGGTTCATGACGCCCGGGTCGCACAGCAGGTACTTCACGTAGGTGGAGACGCCCGCGATGCGCGTGACCCCAGCTACGTCCAGGTCACGCGGGGTCGTGGCCACCTCGACCATGCCGTCGAGGTCGCGCACCACGCACGCGAGGGGCACGCGGCCGCACCACATGGCCGTCGCGTGCGCGAGCATGGACAGCGTGTCGACGTCGCCGACGCCCAGCACCAGGTCATCGCAGGTGATGCCCGCGTTAGCGAACCCCTCGAGCGTGCGCGTGACCTCGGTCATCGTGCGGGCGGCAGCACCCGCGGGTGCCTCCATGCGCACGACCCTGAAGCCGCCGTCCGTCAACTGGCGGCGGATGCGCTCCTCGAGCCCGGCATCCGTCCCCTCGCCCACGACGTAGGCGCACAGGTTCGGCCTCCCCACGTTGCTCGCGAGGATCTTTCCCATCGTCTCCACGACGTCCGTACCGTAGCGCACGTCGCACGAGCCACCCGGGGCGGAAACCCAGTGGCGTGCCACGTCCTCGTATCTATCGGTCATAGTAGGCCCTTCTCCCATAGCAGCTGACCGGCCTCTGACGTCACCTGCTCAAACGACTTGTGTCTGATGTCGATCCTCAGGTCGGCCTCCTGCTCGTACAGGGGGCGCCGCGCGCGATACAGCCGGCGCGCGCATGCCTCGTCCTTGAAGTCCGGCCTGATCTCCGGGTGCTGGATCTGCCTGAGCGAGTCCTCAACGTCGCCGTCCAGGAAGACGACGGTCCCCATGGCGTGCATGAGCTCGCAGCTGCGCTCTCCCTCCACGATGCCGCCACCGCAGCTCACGAGCAGCGACTTCCTCTTGGCGAGTCCCTCGAGCACCTGCGCCTCCAGCTCGCGGAAGCGCGCCTCGCCGTCCTCGTGGAAGATCTGGCACACCGTCTTTTTGGCCATGCGCTCGACCATGCGGTCCGTGTCCACAAAGTCCCGGTTGAAGAGCGCGCCAAGGTTGCGCGCGAGCGTGGACTTGCCGGCCCCAAGGAAGCCGACGAAGAATATGTGGTCGCAGCCCTCGTGGACCACGTAGCCGTTTTCCGAGTGTTTCATGCAGAGTTCCAACGCGCGAATCGATTTTGACACATCGATTCTAGCATCTTGCGCGTGCGCTTCTATGCGGGGTGGGCCTAGTCCTTCGGCTGGAACGGGTCCTCGTGGAGCACGAGCCTCTCCCCCACGCGGAACAGGTGGGTGTACCACATGTCGCTGCGCGAGAGCGGCCGCACGAGAATGGTGCGAACGCCGGCGAGGTTGCCGGCGGCGAGGTCGGTGAACACCTGGTCGCCCACGAGCACCGCCTGCTCGGCCGGGACGCCCATGCGTGCGAGCGCAGCCCACACGGCGAACGGCGCCGGCTTCATGGCGTGGTGCACGCAGTCCATGCCCAGGCGCGCCGCGGACGCACAGACGTCGCGGCCGTGGAAGTTGTTCGATATCATGCAGAGCGCCATGCCGGCATCGCGCGCACTTCTCGTCCAGGCGCAGATTTCCTGCGGGGGCTCCCACGTGTCGCGCGGGAAGCAGGTGTTGTCGCGGTCGATCAGGACGCAGCGAATCCCCCACGAGCGCAAGAGCTCGAGGGGGATCTTGTCTACGCTGTCGAACTCGCGATCTGGCCTTAGGATGGACATGCCCTAGCCCGCCTGGTCTGCCTTGGACTTCTCGATGGCCTTCTGGTGGTCCTCATAGGTGGTCGAGAACGTGTGGTTGGAGTAGTCGCCCTTCTCGATGATGAGGAAGTACAGATAGTCCGTCGTGTCGGGAGAAAGCGCCGCCTTGATGGAGGCAAGGCTCGGCGTGCAGATGGGCGTGGGAGGAAGGCCCTTGTTGAGGTAGGTGTTGTACGGGCTCTGCGTCTTGAGGTCGTCCGCCGTCACCTCGCCGCCCGTGACGTAGCTCATGGTCGCGTCGCTCTGCAGCGGCATGCCGGCCTTCAGGCGGTTGTAGAACACGCTCGCGACCTTGCCGCGGTCGTCCTCGCTTATGGCCTCGCGCTCGATGATGGACGCGAGCTTGATGATGTCGTAGTCGGACATCGTCACGCCGTACTGGCTCTTAATCGCGGCCTCGGCGCTCGCGAAGTCAAGCGACGCCACCTCGGACTGATACTTGTCGAGCATAGCCTTGATCACGGTGTCGGCGGTCACGTTCTTCTCGCTGCCGAAGTCGTACTTCGTGGGGTACAGGAAGCCCTCGAGAGAGTCGTTTTGCGCGTTGGCGAGGAAAGCGTAGCGCGCGGAGTAGTTGGACGCCTTTGCCTGCGCCAGGAAGTCCTCGGTCGAGATTCCGAGCGACTCGCTCACGACCTTTGCGGTCTTCTTCACCGTAAGGCCCTCCGCGACGGTCACGGTGCCCTTGCTTGAGTTGGGGCCCGTGACGAGCCTGCTCACGACCTCGGCGACGTCGCCTCCGGTCACAAAGACGTACGTGCCGCTCTTGAGCTTAGAGTCCGCCTCCTGGCGCTTCACCTCGGTCGCGAACGCCTCCTTGTCGGGTATCACACCCGCGTCGTACAGGCTCTGCGCGATGGCAGAGCCGCCGGAGCCCTCGGGAATGTTCACGGTGACGGTCTTGCCGGCCTCGATGGTCTTGTGATCGTGCCCTCCGCCCAGGATGCGCGGCACCACGACAAAGCCGATGGCGGCAACCACGGCAACCGCGGCCAGAACGAACGGCAGGAACTTCAGCTTGCCGCGCCTGCCCTGCGGCTCTGGCTTCTTGTGGCTGTGTCCGGAGCGGGCGCGCTGCGTCGTGCGCGCCGTGCGGGAGGACATGTGATCCGAGCCGTTCGCGGATTGCATACGCATGGCACCGGTACGCGAGATGGGCTGGCGCTTTCCGGGAGCCGTCGCCTTGCGCGCGGCGGGCCTTCCGTCCTGCGGCCTTTGGCTATCGCGCCCTGCCTGCCGCGCACGCGCGGCGCGCTCGCCCTGTCCGCCCTTGCGGGGGCCTTGCGCCGCGCGAGCGCCGTCTGCGTTCCCGCGTGCGAAGTGGGCGCCCCTCCTGCCGGAGCTTTCGGACATCTGCGCTACCCCCTCTGGGCGTCAAGCCACGTCTGGAGGAAGAGCGACGCCGCGACCATGTCCACACGGCCGCGCATGCTCTTCTCGTTGTATCCCTCTTCCCTCAGAATACGCTTGGCCTCCTGCGACGACAGCCGCTCGTCCTCGAACTCCAGAGGAAGCCCGCAAGCCTCGGCAATCTGCCGCGCCTGCGCCATGACGCGCTCGGCCTGGGGGCCGTCCTCGCCGGAAAGCGTCTTCGGCCTACCGCACACCAGCACATCAGGCTCGTAGTCCTCCAGCACGTAGCGAAAGCTCCGGGCGCCGCCCAGCACCTCCTCCGCTGGCAGGACCTTCACGGGAACGGCGATGGTTCCGGAGGCATCGCTGGCCGCGATGCCAATCCGGACCTCGCCGATGTCAAGCGCGAGCGCCCTCACAGGCAGCCCTACGCGCCCAGGAGCTTCTTGGCAGCGTCGAGCGCGGCGTCGATGCCGGCCGCATCCTTGCCGCCTGCCTGCGCCATGTTCGGCCTGCCGCCACCCTTGCCGCCAACGAGGCCAGAGATCTCCTTGACCACGTTTCCGGCCGAGAAGCCCGCGGACACGGCGCCGTCGGTCGCTGCCGCCAGCAGGCCCACCTTGCCATCGGCCTCGGAGGCCAGCACGCAGGCGCAGTCGGAACCGATCTTGTCGCGGACGGTGTCCCAGACGTTCCTGAGCTCCTTGCCGGAGATGCCGCTCAGGTGGGCGACGACGAGCTTGTACGCGCCCATGTCGACCACGGCGCTCACGGCGTCCGCGACCTGGTTGGAGGAACCGCCCACGAGCGCGGCCTTCAGCTTCTTCTCGGCCTCGGACTTCTCGTCCCTCAGCTGCTCCACGCGCGCCATCACGTCCGCGGGGCGGCACTTCAGGACGGCTGCGACCTCGTCAATCTCGGCCAGGCGCTCGTCCACGTACTCGAGGGCGCCCGCGGAGGTCACGGCCTCGATGCGGCGTGCGTTCGAGCCGACGGAGCTCTCGCTCACGATCTTGAAGAAGCCGAGCTCAGCCGTGTTGCGGGCGTGCGTGCCGCCGCAAAGCTCGCGCGAGAAGGGCTTGTCCTCGGTCCCGACGGACACCACGCGCACGACGTCGCCGTACTTCTCGCCAAATAGCGCGACGGCGCCGGCGGCCTTCGCCTCGTCGATGCCCATGACGCTGGTGACGACGGGCTTCGCCGCGAAGATCTGGGCGTTGACCTCGCCCTCGATGCGGGCAAGCTCGTCGGTCGTCACGGCCTCGAAGTGCGTGAAGTCAAAGCGCAGCCTGTCGGGGGCAACAAGGGATCCCGCCTGGTTCACGTGCTCGCCCAGGACCTCCTTCAGCGCTGCGTCCAGGAGGTGCGTCGCGGTGTGGTTACGGCGGATGAGCTCACGTCGACCGTGGTCGACGGAAGTGCTCACCGTGGCACCTACGCTGATCTCGCCCTCCTCGACCTCGCACTCGTGGGAGGTGAAACCGCCCTCGCGGTGCAACGTGTCCTCGACCCTCAGCTCAAGGCCGTTCGCGAAGATCCTGCCGGTGTCACCGATCTGGCCGCCCATCTCGCCGTAGAACGAGGTGCGGTCGAGCACGACCTCGACCTTCTCGCCCTTCTTGGCACAAGCGACCTCCTCGCCGTCCCTCACGAGGGCGACAACGGTGCAGCCGTCCAGGTCGTCGTGGTCGTAGCCGTCGAAGACGGTCCCGTCAAGCCTGTCGGAGAGCGCGGCCCACACGTTGTTGGCCTTGCCCCACGCGTCGCGGTTCGCCGTGGCGCGCGCACGCTCCTTCTGGGCGTCCATCTCACGGTCGAACGCGTCCATGTCCACCTCGTGGCCGGCGCTCTCGGAGATCTCGCGCGTGAGGTCGATGGGGAATCCGTAGGTGTCGTGCAGCTTGAACGCGACCTCGCCGGACAGGACGTCGCCCTCGCCCAGCTTGTCGAGCTCTGCCTGGAGCATGGACTCGCCGGCGTTCAGCGTGGCGCCGAAGCGCTCCTCCTCCGCGGAGATGATGCCGTCCACGAGGGCCTTGTTCTGCACGAGCTCGTTGTAGTGCTCGCCCATGATGCGCTCGACCTCGTGTGCGTACTCGGTCAGGAACGCGCCCTGGATGCCGAGCAGGCGTCCGTGGTAGACGGCGCGGCGAAGCAGGCGGCGCAGCACGTAGCCGCGACCCTCGTTCGAGGGCAGGATGCCGTCTGCGATCATGAACGTCACGGCGCGGGAGTGGTCCGCCAGGATGCGCAGGCTCTTGTCCTGCGGCTCCTTGGAGCTGCCATGGTACTCCTTGCCGGAGAGGCGCTCGCCGAGCTCAATGAGCGAGCTCATGACGTCGCCCTCGTAGTTGGAGCCCTTGTGCTGCATGATGGCGGCCATGCGCTCCAGACCCATGCCGGTGTCGATGTTGCGGTGTGGGAGGTCCGGCATGGAGCCGTCCGGCTGACGGTCGTACTGGGTGAAGACGAGGTTCCAGAACTCGAGGTAGCGGTCGCCGTCGTCACCGGGCTTCTCGCCCTCGAACTCCAGGCCCTGGTCGAAGTAGATCTCGGAGCAAGGGCCGCACGGGCCGGTGGGTCCGGCTGCCCAGAAGTTGTCCTCCTCGCCCAGGCGCGAGATGTGGTCGTACTCGACGCCCTGGGCGTGCCACAGCTCGATAGCCTCGTCGTCGTCCTCGAAGACCGTCATGTACAGGCGGTCCTTCGGAAGGCCCAGGTGCTCGGGGCTCGTGATGAACTCCCACGCCCACGCGATCGCATCGGCCTTCGTGTAGCCGCCAAAGCTGAAGTTGCCAAGCATCTCGAAGAACGAGAGGTGACGCGCGTCACCGATGTTGTCGATGTCGTTCGTGCGCAGGCACTTCTGGCAGGAGGTCGCCCCGATCTCCTTCATGGTCTTCGTGCCCTGGTAGTACTCCTTGAACTGGTTCATGCCGGCGTTCGCAAGGAGGAGCGAAGGGTCCTCGGGGATGAGGGAGGAGGACGGGTAGAGCTTGCAGCCCTTGTCCTCGAAGAACTTGAGGAAGTCCTCGCGGATTTCCGCGGTAGTCATGTTCTTGTAGTCAGCAGTGCTCATGGTTCTCCTTGTTGACGGCCCCGCGGCATGGCGCGACCTCGTTGGCAGTTTTCCGCTAGCGCATAATACTACGATTCGATGGAGACGTTGCGGACGCCAATCCTCATCTACTTGTGCAAATCCTTATCATGCCCAGACTCGGGGTCGTGCGTCGAGCCGTCCCGGCGCCTCCCCCTCGCCCGCTCGACGGCGTCCGAGAGCGCGTCAGCGAGGGCGTGCGCACGCGCTTTCGGCGGCTCGTCCGCGACGGGCGCCTCAGTCTGGGAGCCGTCCACCAGCCGCGACCCCATGAAGAACCGGTCGTCGTCCAGGGCATCGAACGCGGGCTCCACGCCTCCGCGGGCGTCGTGGAACGGCGTCCCCTGGAACAGCGCCCCGTCGTAGGACACGAGCTGTCTGCCGCTTCTGCTCTCGAAGTAGTACACGAACACGCTCTTGATGGCCGCGGTCAAAGGCACGGCAAGGAGCATGCCAAGCACTCCCCCAAGGCTGTTGCCGATGAAGAGGCCGATGAGCGAAAGCGCGGGGTGAATCTTCACAGCTGAGCGCATCACCAGGGGCGACACGACGTTGTCCGTCACGTTCTGAATCACGACCGACCCCACGAGCGCCACGAGGGCGAGCATCGGGCTCTCGAACAGCGCCAGCAGCACGGCGAACGCGACGGCGACCCACTCGCCGATGACGGGGATGAAGTGGAGCACGCCCACCAGGATCGCGGCGAGACCCGCATACGGGTGCCCCACGAGCGCGAAGAACACCCACGAGAGCAGCCCGTCGAACACGGACGTGATGACGGTGCCGCGCATGTAGCCGCCCATGGAGCGGCTCATGACGGCGAGAAGGACGGAGAGCCCGCGCTCGTGGCGCGGCCCGGCGATCGTAATGAACTCCCGCGCGATGACGGGGTAGTCCTTCGCGAACCAGTACGCGAGGACGAGGCCGAGGCACAGCGTCGCGAAGCCGTTCACGAACGAGAAGGCGCTGCTCATCAGGCCCGTCGAGAGCCTCTCCGCCATTTCGGAGGACGCCTTGATGCCAATGCCCGATATCGAGTTCACGAACTGGTTCACGCTCTGCTGCACGTCCGTGGTGCCCGCGTTGCCGTAGCGGCGCCAGAAGCCGTCGACGGAGGTCCTGACTTTGATGACGTACGTCGGAACCTTGCGCAGCACCTCGGCGAGCTGCTCCACGAACGGAGGCATGAGCAGCAGGAACACGCCCACGAGCACCGCGATGAGCACGAGCAGCGCCACGAGCGCCCCAATGGTGCGGTTCACGCCGCGGTCCTCGAGGAAGTTCGTGAGTGGGCTGCACACGAAGCCCATCACGACGCCGGCAAGCAGAAGCTCCACCGCAGGCCAGATGAAGCTCATGGCCCAGACGCAGATGCCGAACACGACGGCAACGCCGATGAATGCCCACGCCCGTATGCCGAGGCTCCTGAAGACTCCCAGGGCGTCCCTTTGCCCCGCGCCCGTGTCCTTCTCGTCCAAAACGTCCTCTTGCAACGCGTCCTCCATGCACGGCACCCGCTAGCGCATAAGGCCCTCGGGGTCGATCTTCTCCTGGACCTTCTTCAGCGTGCGCCTCAGCAGCCTCGACACCTGCACCTGCGAGATGCCGAGCTTCTTCGCAATCTCGACCTGCGTGAGGCCGTCGATGAAGCGCATGCGGATGATCTCCTGCTCGCGGGGCGAGAAGTCCTTGATCGTGTCCTCGATGACCATGCGGTCGTCCGAGGCGGCGAGGTCCTCGTCCTCCGTCGCGTAGTGGTCAATCACGGACGGCGCGTCATCGTCGTCGCCCTGGCCCGTGCCCTCCAGCGGCACGGAGCTGTACGCGCTCGAGGACTCCATCGCCTCGAGCACCTCGTCGACGGACGTGCCGAGCTCCTTCGCGATCTCCTCGACGGACGGCGAGCGCTGCAGCTCCTTCGTGAGCTCGTCCGTCACCTGGTTCACCTTGGAGGACAGCTCCTGCAGGCGCCGCGGCACGCGCACGGACCAGCCCTTGTCGCGGAAGTGGCGCTTGATCTCGCCCATGATGGTCGGCGTGGCGAACGTCGTGAACTCGAGCCCGCGCGACAGGTCGAAGCGGTCGATGGCCTTGATGAGGCCGATCGTGCCCACCTGCACGAGGTCGTCGAGGGGCTCGCCCCTGTTCTTGAACTTGGAGGCCAGGAAGCGCACGAGGTTGAGGTGGCTCATGATGAGCTGCTCGCGGGCCTGGTCGTCCCCCTCCTCCTTATAGCGCCTGAACAGCTCCCTCGTGCGGTCCTTGTCCCACGCGAGCTTGCCCTTCGGCATCCTGGACGAGATGCGCCTGCGCGGCGCGACCTCCGTCCCACGCTCGCTGCTATTGGGCATCGGTCCCGCCAATCCCCTTCACGAGGACGAGCTCGCCGGCGTCCGTGACCTCGCAGCTGTCGCACACGGCGTCCAGCAGGAGCTCGACGAGGGAAAGGTCCTCGCCATCCTGGGACTGCTCGGGCTCCTTGTCGCCAAGCGAGAAGGACATCGACACGCCGTCGGTTGCGATGGCGAAGCTCACGTCGCACGTTGCCGGACGAGTGGCACAGCTGTAGACGAAGCCCTCCTCCGCGGCCATGCGCAGGTCCTCGACATCGTCTACGTTCATGTCACACAGCACGGCAAGGTTTGCCGCCGTCATGCGGACCACCCTCGCGAACTCCGGCTCCGCCGGCACGCTCAGGCGGACGCTCTTCTCTTCCGTCATGCTCTCCCCTACTCGGACGCGTTCGCGTCGCGCTCGTCCTTCTCGTCCGTTTCCTTCGATGCAGCCACGCCGACCTCGCCGTACGTGACGTAGCCGGCGTTGCCGCCATGGGCCCGCTCCTCAGGGGCCGTC
>OCVV011324054.1_pt1 | contig 22535 bp, 39 predicted proteins | sample 1539721 | NCBI WGS metagenome assembly OCVV01 (sample SAMN02144230, study PRJEB22623) | gut metagenome | biome: sheep rumen | host: Ovis aries | place: New Zealand
TTATTGAAACTAAAGATAAAACTTTTACTTGGAAAGCTATTAAGGATTATGAATTTGCAAAAGATAATTGTGACTTCAAAAATGGAGAAAAAATAATTGGTATAATAACTAGATATGATGGAGTTAAAGTTAAAGTAGCTGAAACAAATTATTATCACCAATTACGTCCAATTAATTTTTCAATATATAAGGGGGAATAAATTATGGAATGGTATCAAATTTTGTTTCTTGTAATTTTTACTGAAGTAATTATAAATATGTTTGGTGCAGCTATCTGTGCAAAGTTATATGATGAGTGGTGTGAGTTTGTTCCAATGCCAAAAGACATTAAAGATAATACAGAAATGAATTGGTTTGGATGTATTGTTTGTTATATACTACTATTTATATTATTTCCAATTCTATATATTGGTAAACTTATTTATTGGTTATTTCATATTTAAGGAGGACTATTATATGAAGATTTATAGATTAGAGTATTGTTATATAGGAGATATGTATCAATATCACACAAATGACCCTTGTAGATTAGTTGGATTATTTACTAGTAAGGAAAAAGCAGAACAAGTAAAAGAAAAGATTGAATCATTAACCTATGACGCTGGTGTTAGATTAAAATATGAGTGTTATCTATATGAAATAGAAACTGATGTTATAGTTGATAATATAATTAAGGAACAATTAACGGAGGAATAGGTTATGTTTAAAGAAATTGATGAATTAAGTTTATTAGTTTGGTTAAGTCGTGGTAGTAAGAATAAGTTAATTGAATTAATGTGTAAATATACTGGTTGTGAACCTGATGTATATACAAATGACGAAATAATTAGTTTATTTGAACGTGCATTAATTGATATTAGTAGAAAGTATTATATTAAAGGTTTATTAAATGAATATTTTACTGCTAGACGTGAGTGGAAGACTTATGCTTCCATCTATCCAAATAAATACACAGAAATTGATGCTGAAATTGACGCATTAGGAACTGCATTATTCTCAGTTTATCCAAAGGTATTTGATGAAGAGGATAAATTAAGAATTGAAGAACTAAGAAAAGAATATGTGGAGGAGTAATAATATGGAGTTTGATGAATTAGAATTATTATATAACAAATGGCAAGCTAAGCAAAAGGAAAATTTTAAAATTAAATCTAATCCATATCCCACAGATTATGTTTTTGATGAAGATAAATCTGTTAAGTGGAATAGAGAGAAAGTTATTGAAGAAAATGTAAAGATAGAAAACAATAAAATAGAATTTATAAGACAATTAAATGAATCAAGAGAAAAGTTCTATGATGCTTTATATCAATATATTAAAGAAGATTGTGATTCAGGTAATGATAAAACTTTAACTAGGAAGTTATTTGATAAGATTACTGAATATATTTATAGCAATCATGAAGATGATTATTATTTTGAAAATGGTTTATATAGTACTGTTTGTAGATATGAAGATATACTTGAATTTATTGAGAAAGCTATTTCTATATTAAAGGAGGAATAATATATAATGGATAAAGAAAATTTGGTAAAAATTAAAGATTTAGATAAGAAAGACCTTAGGGTTATATGTGAAAGATTTAATGATGCATGTGAGTGTTGTGGTTTATACCTTTATAAAATATCAAAGTGTTATTTAAACATTTTTGATGAAATTCAAGAAATGCTAAATTTAGAAGTTGATATAAATAAGTTAAATAAAGACAGAAAAGAATTGATGCCTTATTTAAAGAAGTATGATGAATATAAGGAGGATTAGATTATGAGTAGAGAAATAGAAGAAATTAAAAGTATTATTTTTGCAAACTTTGGAGCTTTAGGTTTTTATAATCCTACTATGAATGATGAAATATTAAAAGATAGAGATAAGGTTTTAAATTATTTAAATAGATTTGAATCTATAGATAATGTCAAATTCAGTGAGGCGTCAGGAATACTTGAAACATTTGAAAATGATGGACTACTTAATAAAGAAATAGGAACAATAAGTTATAATCAAATTTGGCTTAAAAATCAAATTGAAATATTAAAACAATCCTTACTAAAATCTCAAGAAATAGAACAAGAAAATGTTGAATATAAAAAGGTGTTAAGCATTATTAAGGAAAAGAATGTAGATTTCGATACTTTAACTGATAGTGAAACATTAGATGATTATAATTCAAAAATGAATTGGAGTTATCGTAGACTTACCGAAGAAGAATTTAATACATTGAAAGAGTGGTCAAAATTATAATGACAAATAGAGAATGGTTAGAATCATTAACTGATGAAGAGTTTGCAGATTGGTGTATTAATGAACCATCTTTCGACTTTGCTACAAATAAACCAGTTCAGCCAAGCCCTAAATTATATGAAATAGCACATAGTTATAATTCTAGTTATTTAGGATTAATGCAATGGTTAAAGGAAAAGAGATATGAAAAATAAAGGAAAGAGTGAAATAAAATGATTAAAATATTAAAAGATGGTGTAAAACCAAAAACTATAAAAGTGATTTACAAAACAAGTTGTCAACATTGTGGTTGCATATTTGAATTTGAAACTGAAGATATTAAATCTCAAGAGAGACATCCTGGTGGAAATATAACAGTAGAATGTCCTTGTTGTCATAAAGACATAATCCAACCATCATATAAATATGAAAATAGGATAGTAGAGGTGGAAGATGAGTAAAGAATATTTAGAAGCATTAAAAGAATTATGTGAATTTGTTAATTATTGTGATGAGGCAAATGAAGATGTAGGTGTTATCGAAGAAGCCTTACAACGCCTAGAATCCATAGACAATTCAAACCCTAGTGAAGCATTGGAAGATTTAGAAAATATGGTTGATACCTTTTTAGTAGAAAATAAAAATAAAATAGAATTTAATAAAGTAAATAATTATGATTGCGAATTACTTGAAGAAAGAAGAAAAGACCTTGAAAGTTATAAACAAGCCTTACTAAAAGCACAAGAACAAGCAAAGGTGCTTGAGATTATTAAGAAAAAGAATGTAAATATTACAAGTTTAAAAGCGTACGATTTAGAAGAATACAATATGGTTTATGAAAATAAACTTACTCAAGAAGAATTTGATTTATTAAAGGAGATATTAAAATGAGAATGAGTGAATGGGCAAAAAGAGAAGTAGAAATTGCATGTAAGAAAGAAAATCCTAATTGGGATGGAAAGAGTTTTGATTATGGTTGTGCTTGTTATCAGTCAGCATTAAAAGCATATCAATCATTATGTGAAGATGAACATAGTGGTATGTCATTTAATATTACAAAGAACATTTTAATTAGATTAATGGAGGGCAATCCATTAACTCCTATTACTGATGAAGATTTCTTTATTGAAAATGATATGCCACTAGAAAGTGAAGAACATTTAAAAGAAAGAGGATTAAAGAGTGATTTACAATGTCCTAGAAAGTCTAGTCTTTTTAGAAAAGAAACTTTAGATGGCAAAGTAAGTTATACTGATGTTGAAAGAGTTGTCTATGTGGATGAAAACGGACACTATTGGGGTAATGGTTGGGTAACTAGAATTATAGACAAAATGTTTCCTATTACAATGCCTTATAATCCTAGCAATCAAAAGTATAAAGTTTATGGTGAGGAATTTTTATTAGACAAAAGAAATGGTGATTACGACCATAGAGCATTTTTATATGTAATCACTCCAGAAGATGAAAGAATCGAACTTGATAAATATTACAAAGAGGTAAACGGAGAAATGGTTAAAATCTCAAAAGAAGAATATCTTGCTGATAAAGAAAAGGTGTTAGGATGAAACTATTACTATATTGCACTAAAGCAAATCCTAATATCGTAAAAGGAATAGATAATAAATTTTATATTTCTAATGCTTTTAAAGAAGAAGGTTTAGATGATTATAAACTTAACGGCAAAATCGTAGCTGAGTGTGATTTTGAGGTTGAGAAGATAAGAAAAGGTTGGGGTTGTTTGAATGGAACAAGATATTCTACATCTAGTCTTGATTGTTTTGAATTATATAAAAAGTCTTATTTATCTTTTGATGAAATTAATAACTATCTAAAAGGAACTCTAAATGAATATTGTGGTTATGCAATCCACATTAAGAACTTAAAGATATTTGATGAGCCAAGAGAGTTAAGTGATTATACAACTAGAAAACCACAAACTTATGATTCAATCATTTGTGATAGTTGCAATAATTTTGGTTTTGATTGTAAGAAATGCAGTAGTTTTTATGATTATCAACAAGTTATGAAAGCACCTCAAAATATGATGAAAGTGTGTGAATGGGATGTAGAAGATAAAATCTTAATCTCAATACAACCACAATGGCTATGCAAAATCTTAAATAAAGAAAAAACTATTGAAATTAGAAAGAAAGTGTTAAAGGAGATGATGGGATGACATTATTTGATTACTGCAAAGAGCAGTTGGAAAAGAATCCAGATATTAAAAAGTTTGAGTATAATGGTAAAAGTTATCACAAAAAGGAAATAGATGGTTTAAAGGTTATATCAGGAACATTTAAAAATGAAATCTATGAAGATGGTTATTATGATTATGATGGTAAAGATGATGATGGTAAGCCTATTTTCATTAAGTTTAGTTGGCTAGTATGTAAGATTAAGAAAGTTGGTGAATAAATAATGATAGTTGAAATTAAAGTTTATGATTATAAAGAAGAACAATTTTTAAAAAGTTTAGTTGATGAACTTAGAAATAAACATCTACTCACTATTGAAGAAGATGTATTTGGCATAAAGTTAGAATTGAATGTTGATTCTTTTGATGAGGTTATTTGTCTTTTAGAAAAATATGCTAGAAAAATTGATATTGAATTATCTATATGGACTACTAATAATGTTAGTTTGTATATATCAAAGCGTGAAACTTGTTCTTTAGGAAATCAAGTTGAGTAAGGTTGGTGAGTAAAGATGTTTGTAAGAACTGAAAATGGAATATATGAAACTATTAAATGTTTGGGAGATGGTTCTTGTTATTGTAATAATGGTAACAAAAATAAATATATATCTTCATTTGAAATACTTAAACAATCCGACAACTTAGCTGATTTATGTGATGAGTTTAGATATGAATTTAACAATTTTTTAAAACACGAAAAATGCTGGAGAGATAGCAATACTGATATGTGGTACGATTATGATACTGATATTGATATTTCTTTTTCACTTAAAGCAATATCAACTATTAAAGGCGCAATATGGACTGATAAAGGACTTATCTATGTAGCAAAACTAAATGAGAAAGGTGAGTTTGAATTACTATGAAATATGTAAGAACAAAAGAAAAAGTATATGAAGTAGTTGAAGAAAATGAAAGATACTATAAGTGTTGTTATGATGATGGAAGAATAACACTTGTAGCAAAGTTTGACAATGATGTAAACGGATTTTCAAAAGCATTGAAAACAGCCGATTCAATAGATGAGTTATGTGACTGCTTTATCATTAAGTTTGTAGAAAGCAATACATTTTCTGCATACGATACATACGAGGATGCTAAGTACGTTTATGACCACGATAAGCAAAATACAACTTGTATACTATATGGTGTAATAGAAACTGAAACTGCATTAAATTATGTAGCAATAGAAACTGATGGTAAAGGGTTGATATTAAATGAAAAATAAAAAGTATAATTTAGATGCCCATCAATCATAGATAAAATAATTGCAAATAAAGAACACTCTAATGAAATAAGTATCAGTGTAGACTTATTCAGATTCTTTTAGATGTTGTAATTATTGTATTTATGATTTTATTTTTTAGTATTATAAAAAAAATTATTGACATATTAATATCTCAATGATATAATTAGTGTAGAAATACAAATTTGGAGGTATTTATTATGGCAAAACAATTTAGAATTATAAGAAAAAATGGTCTTAAAACTAGTTGGTACAATTTATCTGATTGGAGTTTAGATAATATTAATTTCATTACAGGTATAATATACCAAGAATGTGATAATTGGCAAATGGAATTTAGAGAGGTGGAAGCATAATGGTCTACTTTAAAAAGGATGAAGGTAAACCTATATTATTATCAGTGGATGGAGTAATATCTTATTTAAAAAGTAAACCTTTAAGTGCAGGGTTTACTTGTCATTTTAATGAAAAATTAGGTCGACTATTTTTAACTTGTGATGTAAATATTCATATGTGTTGTAAATTTAGAGATGAATATGTTAAAATTATGTCATATTTAGGTGATATTCCTGACGTTTATTCATGTATGACTATGATGACTAATCAAACACCAGTTTCATTATTGGATGTAGCATCTAGAATTTATTCAAATTATCCACAAGTATCCTTTTTCATATATTATAACTATCTAGGGATGCTAGAAATTTATGATGAACTTAAACATATAGATGAATTAGATAGATTTAAGAATATACAACATATTTAAGAAATGCTGTTAAGAAAGGAGTTGATTGTAATGAATAATAAGTTTAAACTAGGATTTATGGTAGGAAGAATGCAACCTATACACAAAGGTCATGAACAATTAATTGATTTAGGTCTATCCTTATGTGATAGGTTTGTAATTCTATTAGGTAATGCTGAAACATCTAGAACTAAAAATAATCCATTTACATTTGAAGAGAGAAAAACACTAATCAAAGAAATCTATGGAGACAAAGTTGAGATATATCCTATAATTAATATTGGAATTGGTTATGTTCCTGAATGGGGTAATTATTTGATGAACACAATTAAATATTATTGTGGAGAATATCCAGACTTTGTAATCAATGGTACTGAAGTTGATAGAAATGATTGGATTGATAAAAATGTATATGATAATTTAACTGAATTAACTATAAGTAGAAATTTAATTCCTATCAATGCATCAATGGTTAGATGTTATTTAGCTGAATATGGATTTTCTAGTGAATGTAAAGCTAAGGATTGTTTAAATAAATTATTACATCCTTATGTACGTTCTATGGGTAGTATTATTAGAATGAAAGATAATAGAAATTTAGAAAAGGAGGAAGAAAAGGATGAAACTATTAGTAGTGATAGATGTACAGAATGATTTTGTCACAGGTTCATTAAGAAATGAAGAAGCTATTAAGAAATTACCTAATGTATGTAAAGAGATTAGGGATTGGAAAGGACCAATTATATTAACTAAAGATACTCACTATGATGAGACTTATTCCTACTCAATTGAAGGACAAAAATTACCTATCCCACATTGTATTAGGGATACATGGGGATGGAAATTATGCAAGGAAGTTGTAGATGAATTGTACAATACATCAAATAAGTTTGAAATTGTAACTAAGCCTACATTTGGATTTGATGGTTGGAAAGAATTACTTGATGGTTATTACATAAATACAATAGATTGTTGTGAATGTATTGATGAAATCGAAGTAATTGGATATTGTACAGATATTTGTGTTATTTCTAATGTATTAGGAATTAAATCAATACTCCCAAATGTGCCAATTAAGGTTAAAGAATCTTGTTGTGCAGGAGTTACTGTTGATTCACATAAAAATGCATTACAAGCAATGAAAATGTGTCACATTGATATTATTGATTAGGAAAGGAAAATATAAAAATGAAAAGAAATGGTAGAAATATGAAGATGCCTAAAGGAGTTGGCATTAAGTCTGACGTTTGGTCACAATTAAGTAACACTCAAAGATATAATGTATTATCAAATATTAATAATTATAAAAAGACTATGTGGAAAAATAAGAAAGAATTAAGATTACAAAAATTAAAGGGAGTAACTGAATAAGGTTTACACTATTGAAACTTGGGATGGTAAGTTACCTACTTATCAAATGGGTGAAAATGGTTTAATCACTGTTATTACTCCATAATAAATAATTGAGAACATTTTGTTCTCTTTTATTTTATATAAAATGAGCTAAATTAATTGTATAATATATAGTAAAGGAGGCACGTCCTTAAATGATAAATAATAAAGATAATTTAGGAAATGAATTAACTAAAGAACAAATGGATTATTTTAAAGATACTAAAATTGTAGATAGTAATAATAATCTTTTAGTTTGTTATCATGGAAGTCCTAATCCAGGTTTTAAAGAATTTAATCCTAAAGATAGTAAATCACAATTTGGTAAATACAAGTTTGGAAATCATAATGTAAATTATTTTACTACTGATAGAAAATCAGCATCCACATATACTGAATTTGGATATGATGATGGTACTATATTTGAATGTTACATTAATATAGTTAATCCATATATAGTAGATAATAAAAGTGAAGCTGAAATTAAATCCCATTTAAATATTAAAGATGATAGATTAAGAGAACAACAAATAAAACTATTTGATAGAATATTTAATAAGTGGAAAGGTAAGATATTAGATTATTCTGATTTCAGATTCAATGAATTAAATAATGATTTAAGTAAACTTAATTTAGAGTTAAGACCAAGTGATGTGTATGATGAAGATACTGACCCAATGGACATAGATTACTTTGATTTATGGAATTTAGGTAGAAATAGTTTCATAGGTGCAGAACATATTCTAGAATATCAATACTCAACTGATGAGTTATTTGATGATGATATGTATGACCAATTAAAAGATGATATTGTAGGTGAAGACCCTAATGATTATTATTTCTCAACTGATGATGTAGTTAGATTTGTACTATCATTAGATGAAGGATATGACGGTATAATCATAAAAGATATACACGACAGTAAAGATATGTTCAGTGATATAACTACTGACATAATTACATTAAGTTCAGGTAATCAAATAAAATCTATATCTAACAAGAATCCAAGCTCAAGTAATAGAATTGATGAAGAAGTAGAATTTGATGATTATGAATATGATTTAGACCCAGATGAATTAACACAGTTATTAGATTTAAAAGGTTTAGAAGATACTGAACTAGATGAACCAACTGAACAAGAACCTAATAATAAAAATTCTTTCTGGTATAAATCTATGTTAGACACTATTGAACAATCTAGAAAGTTTAGAAGAGGTGTTACACTTAAATTATCTGATGATGATAAAGAATACCTTAAAAAATATTATCCCGATTACACAATCAAAGAAGTAAATTTAAAAGATGTAATTAAAAGAAATAAACTAGATAATCCAAATCATGGGATGTTTAGCAGAAGAACTAGTGTATGGGGTGAAGAACCCGAACTATATTGGTATTCTAAAGATAAAGATAATGAAAGAATAAATCCTATTAGACTTACACAAGACTTGAAAATAATGGATGGTAATCATAGATTATGGGCATTATATAATATGGGATATGGTAAAGCTGAGGTATTAGTATATAATAGCCCTAAACTAACTGAAGCACTATTATTAGAGGTTAGTCGTAGAGACTTAATTAATAAATCTAAAAATGGTAGAGAGTATTCTCCTAAAAATCAAGCATTAGGTAAGAATAGATGGGAAAGAAAGAAATGGTCAAGAGTAGCATCATCAACTAGAGAATTCAATTCCATTGACATGAATGCATTCTTTAAAAAAGATGTTTTAATTGTCAATGTACCAGTTAAAGGGGAAACTGATGATTACATTGTTAAAATCAAATTTAATGGGGTTTTAAAGGAATTACAAAAGAATGTTCAAGCAAACAATAATACATTAGATTATAGAACAATATCTCAATCATTATCTAGAGTATTTAATAATGGAGATGTGTACGAGAATTGTTCTTGTCCAGATTTCAAATTTAGATTTAACCATTGGGCAACAGTTCAAGGATTCAACTCAGGAAAACCTGAAAATAGACCTAATAGATTTGATTGGACAAATAGTCATGATGATATGGGTGGTGGATGTAAACACTGTAATCTAGTATTATCTAATTTATCGTGGATGATGAAAGTCGCATCAGTAATTAATAACTACATTCATTATGCAGAGACATTTATGCAAAGACAATTTGCAGATATTATATTCCCTGCTGTGTATGGTGTTAAATATCCTGACGCTGTTCAAATGGGTATGTTTGATAGAATGTACTTGAGACATTCAAAAGGTGTAATTGATGCAATTAATGACTTTGGTAAGAGACGTGGACAATTCAAACCTAATCCAAATAAGAAACCAAAGTTCAAACCTAATCCAAATCAAATTACAATATTTGATAAGGAGGCTCAAGTTGATAATCAACCAGAAGAAGAAAAACCACAAATTGAACAAGAACCAAAACAAAACAATCCTACATTTAAACAACAATCAATTTTCGATTACGGAGTTGAAGAACCTGAAGATGTAGAAACAAGTAAACCAAAGATGTCAAGACCTAGATTCAAGAACCAGGGATATAGAAAAAGAAGCATTTTTGATAATGATGAGAGTGAAGATTAATTTTTCACTCTTTTTTATTGACAAAATATTTTTTTACTTGTATAATTATATTAGAATAGTATTAGGTGGTGATGTAGATGGAGTTATTTATAGTATTATCAATATTATTGGTTATATCATTAATAGTAGTTATTGGAATCATTTGTTATTCAAAAGATTTATACCCATTTAAAAGAATGAATAAAGATGATGAAGATGATTGTTATGATGGTAGAAAAAGATATAGAAAGTGAAAGGAATTATTATGAACAAAAAGTATTTAATTATTTGTGATATGCAAGTAGATGTTATTAAAAAGGCTGGTCAAGAGGGACTTAATATTATTAACCCTATTGTAACTGAAGTAATGGATGGAGACTATGGGTATGTATTTACTACATGGTTAAATGGGAAAGACTTTTGTATAAGAGATACTGATGGGTGGAAATATTGTGCTCAAATAGTTGACGCCATTCAAAATGTTGCAATAAGTGATGGTGTTATGATAAATTGTTTAGAAAAGGAAACACCTTTATATACTAATTGGGCAAGTCTAATTAGAGACCCTATTGAAATAACTGTGGTTGGATTAAATGGATATGATAGTGTATTAATAAATGCACTTGCTTTAAAGTCATTGTTCCCAAAGGCTAAAGTTATAGTTAAGAAATCTTGTACTGCAGTTAATTGTATTCCAAGTATGAACCTATATTCTCTATTAACTTGCAATGGTATTGTGGTGGAAAGATAATTATGAATAATATAGATATAAGTTATTTTGTTGGACTTGAAGTTGAATTAAGATTAAAAGGTGATTCAACTATATATCAAGGAGTATTATATTACACTGGAAAAGAAGACATATATGTTATTAATATGAAAGTATTTACTTTAGATGAGTTAGAATACGTTCATAATTTAAAATCATAAGGAGATGATAATTTGGTAAAGGATAAATTAGGAACTCGTATGAAAGAAAACTACGAGAATAGAAGTAAGAATTATTTAACAAGAAGAATGCCTGTCATTATTAGAATTGATGGGTGTCATTTTCATACATTTTGTAAAAAGTTTGAGAAACCATTTGATAAGTTATTTGCAACTGCAATGCAACAAACAACTAAATACTTATGTGAGAATATCCAGGGTGTTAAGTTAGGTTATACTCAATCAGATGAAATCAGTTTATTATTAGTTGATTATACTAACCTAGATACTGATGCTTGGTTTGACTATAATGTTCAAAAAGTATGTTCAGTATCAGCATCATTAGCTACATTAGCTTTTAATAGATTCTTTAATGAATTAGTATCTAAAGAATTCCATATTGCAAGTGCTGAATACTATACTCCACATTATAATGCAAGTAAGATTGGTGCAACATTTGATTCAAGATGTTTTAATATTCCAAAAGAAGAAGTTGCAAACTATTTTATTTGGAGACAACAAGATGCAATTAGAAATTCAAAATCAGCTTTAGGTCAATCATTCTACAACCAAAAACAATTAAATGGTTTAAATGCTGACCAAGTTGTAAATAAAGTTATCAGTGAAAAATCTATTGATTGGTCAAAATTTGCAGGAGAACAAAAATGGGGTAGTGTTGTTAAAAAGATTGATTTGGATAATGGCAAGACAGAATGGTCTATTGTAACTGACCCAGCTCTATTTATTGATAATAGAACATATATTGAAGACTTGATAAAGTAGGAGATTATTATGAAGAATAAAGAGTTATTTGCAAAAAGACATAAAATATTGTATGCTGCAAATTTATGTTTAGATGAATATAATACAAATAAAACTAGTCGTAGAATTTGTATGTTATTTCTAACTATGTTATTAGTAATAACTATACTTGCAGTTGTGTAGGAGATAATTATGAGTAAGACATATTTTATTTCCGATTTACATTTTAATCATAAGAATGTATTGAGATATGAACCTAGTAGAATAGATGCTACTTTAGATTATATGGTAAACGTACTAGGTTTGTATGTAGACTTTACAAAAGATGATGTATTAAATGATTTCAATTCAAGCAACAAAGATTTAGTTTTTAAAGTTTTAAAATATCACGATGATATGCTGATATATAAATGGAATAAAAAGGTAAAAAAGGGAGACACTGTTTGGTTTCTTGGTGATTTAGGTATGGGAAATAAAGAATACCTAAAAGAGTGTGTAAGTAAATTAAATGGTGATAAAAGAATAATTAGAGGAAACCATGATAATCTTCCAGATGAGTATTATAGAAATATAGGATTTAATTTTGTATCTAAATATCCAGTTATACTTAAAAATTTCTTTGTGTTATCACATCATCCTTTAGAGTGGATGCACCCTATGTCTAGTCCATTTTATTTTATATATGGTCATGTTCATTCCTTACCTCAATTCATTACAGCTACAGAAAATAGTAGGTGTGTTTGTGTTGAGAGACAAGAGTTTGAACCTATTGAAATTAAAGAATTTAATCAGTATCAACCTGATGATACTATTGACCTACACAAAAATATGAAATAAAATATCAAATAATTATTGACAATAAAAAATTATAATGTTATAATGTACTTGTCAAATGTAAATATAGGAGGATTAATTATATGATGTTAAATGAATCATTGACAAAACAAGAACTAGTTGAAGATATGAGAAAGAATTGGGGAGATGCTGATGCTGAAGACTATGCATCAAAGGAAAATGATTTAGATGTCGCCATTCGAGAATATTTTGAACTAAAGAGTGAAGTAGACACTAAGTCTAAAAAGTTAAAAGAGATGAATGCTGCATTAGTTAATTTACTTACTGAAAGTTATTCAACTAAAAAGTATGTTGGAGATAATTACACTGCAACTATAACATTTAAAGACAAGATTAAGTATGAAGATAAGTCTAAATTAATTGGATTACTTTTAAATGATGAAGTATTAAAACAATATGTTATACAAACAATTAATGAAACTGAACTTAATAAGGTCATCAAAGAATCTGATAGTGTAGCTAATAAATTAGCTGAGTACTATACAAAAAATACTGAAACATCATTAAGTGTAAAGAAATTATAAGGATGTGTTATAATGAATCATTTTGTAATGTTAGTGGGTTTACCTGGTTCAGGTAAATCTACTTTTGCAAAAAGAATTGTTGATAACTATATAAGTTGTAAATTAGTACATGGCGAATCATTAATATTATCTTCAGATGAAATTAGAGAAGAGTTATATGGTGATGCAAGTATTCAAGACAATCCAGAACAGGTATTCAAAATTATGTATGATAGAACTGTTAATTTCTTAAATACTCACGAGTATAATTTAATAGTATATGATGCTACAAACATTAATAGGAAACATAGAGTGGAGTTACTTAATAACTTGGATAGAGATGTAGAGAATGAATTTGAAAAAGAATGTATTGTAGTATATACTAATATTGATACTTGTAAACAAAGAAATGAAAATAGGGATAGAAAAGTTCCTTCAAATATTATTGATAGAATGTTACAAAATTTTGAATTACCTGTTTATGGTGAGGGATGGAATAAAATTAAAGTTGAATATACAACTAAACCAAGAGTTCCATATTTAAATGCTGTAAATTATTTTGTTGGTCAAGAATCGCATGATAATCCACATCATAATATGGATATTGATTTACATATGTTTGCAGCACTAGATTATTTTATAAATAACTATGAATTTCACAATTTCGATATCTATCTAAAGTATGCAATATTATTTCATGATATTGGTAAAAAGTTTTGTAAGATTTATAAAAATAGAAAAGGTGAAATAACTGAAATTGCACATTATTACCAACATGCAAATGTCGGTGCCTATTTATCTTTAGATATAGATTTCACTAATTTTAAAGATGTCAATCATTTAGGTTTTGTAAATGAATTTACTGATGAAGATAAGTACAATATGGCAATTTTAATTAATTACCATATGAGACCACTAGAAGCTTGGAAAGATTCATCCAAGAGTAAAAGAAAAGATATGAACCTATTAGGAGAACATCTTGGATGGTATCTTGAGATACTTAGTGAATGTGATAAACATTCTGAATCAGATGAGTTTGTGGAAAAATTTTTAGAATATGGAGAAAGGTATAGAACAATAAATGGATACTAAAAATGATGTTGTAAATCATCCATCACACTATACTGATGGTAAGATTGAAGTTATTGATTATATTGAAGATAAACAATTAGGTTTTTGTCTAGGTAATGCAATTAAGTATATATCTAGAGCTGGTAAGAAAAATAAGGATAAGGAAGTTGAAGACTTACAAAAAGCCATTTGGTATATCAATAGAAGAATTAAAGAATTAAAAGGAGATGATTAATCTTGTTAGATAAAGATGGAAAAAGAATGTTGGCCTATGTTCAAGTAGTTGATTCAATAGAACCTATTGAAGGTGCAGATAATATTGAATTAGCACATGTACTAGGTTGGACATTAATTACTAAAAAAGGAGAATTTAAACCAGGAGATAAATGTGCATTCTTTGAAATTGATTCAAAGGTACCAGAATCAAATCCTGCATTTGAATTCCTTGCTAATAAACATTATAAGATTAAAACTTATAAATTAGGTAAATTTAATGTTATATCACAAGGACTAATTTTACCTTTAGATGTATTAGGTATAGACCCTAATACTGAAATATTAACTGATTTAACTGAAAAGTTAGGAGTAACATATTCAGTAGTAGAAGATAACTATAGAAAATCTGATGTTAGAGAACAAGCTATTAAACAGTACAAAGCTAAACATAAGAAGTTCTTTAATAATAAGTTAGTTAAATGGTTAATGAGATATAAATTCTTTAGATGGTTATTCTTAAGAGGAATGAAAAAAGGTCATAAGGATATGAAGAAAGCATTCCCAACTGAATTTGTATCTAAAACTGATGAAGAGAGAATTCAGAATATGCCTTACTTACTACAAGATAAGACACCATTAATTGCAACTGAAAAGATTGATGGTACATCTACTACTTTCTTACTAGTAAGAAAGGGAAAGAATAAATTTGAATTCTATGTATGCTCTAGAAATATTAGATTATGGAATGATTCAAATGAACATACATACCAAGGTAATGATAATATCTATTGGGAAATGGCAACTAGATATGATGTAGAAAATCAACTTAAAAAATATCTTAATGAGAATAAAGATTTAGATTGGGTATGTATCCAGGGAGAATCATATGGAGAAGGATGGCAAGGTAATCCTTTAAAGTTAAAGGGTCATCACTTTGCAGCATTCAACTTCAAGGATTCTAAAAATGGTAGATGGGATTCAATAACAGCTAAAAAGTTACTTGAGTCATGGGATACACCAATCCCTTGGGTTCCAATTCTAGATGAGAACTTTATTCTACCAGATACAGTTGACGAGTTACTAAAGATTGCAACTGATAAGTCAGTTGTTAATAAGGATGTTCTAAGAGAGGGTATTGTATTTAGAGGTAAGGATGGTAAGCTATCCTTCAAGGCAGTATCTCCAGAATATTTAATGAAACATAATTTATAAATTGTATAATATTATGTACCTATGAATATAGGAAGTCTCACACAGCAATCTTAATTATTTAAAAATATTTAAAAGAAGATTGATAACAAATTTTTAATGAGGAAGAGACTGAGCAAACTAGCATAACCTAGAATCTCAGTCGAGTTTGGCTCTTAAGTAAGTACTATATGATTTAATAGAGACTAGAAAAATAAATTAAGTTGTATAAGTCTTTACCTAATCCAAACTTTTTAATTTTTAGAAAGGAAGTTGAAATATGAAAACTATAGACTTTGTACTTAACATACCAAAAGAAACTAAATTGGTAAATTTATGTACAGGAATGGTACACCATGCAAGTGAGTTCATCAGTGATATCACAATCAGTGTTGATGGTTCTTCAAATAACTTAACTATAGACCTTAAGTCTATTTTAGGTGTAATGTCATTATGTATGGCAAATGGTAAGAAGATTCACATTGAGATAGACGGTACTGATGAAGATGGTGCTTATATGAGTATCAGTAAGTATGTAGAACAATTTGAAACCAAGTAATTAGGTTAAAATTGGCTCATAAATCAATTTTTATTGTAGGGTGGTAAAATGTATCATTCTATAAATAAAAACTAAAATAAAGATAAATAAAGGAGAATTGAAAATGATGTTTAGGGATGTTGACAATCTTTATAAAAGAAGACTAGATGAAATTGCTGAAGAAATGAAAAAAGATTTTGAAGAAGATAAGAAAGTTAATGATAGAGTCAATAGACACATCTTTGTACCTTTAATTGACAAGATATATGTTAATGAGAAGAAAGGTGTAATTGTAGTTAAGTGGGAAACTGGTGAAACTACAAAGGTAGAAGTACAAGATGGTGATACCTTTGATTTAGAAAAGGGAATCTCAATTGCAATTACTAAATACGTATTAGGTAACAACTATAATGCTGGATATATCTTTAATAGCATTTTAAAGAAAGTAGTTAAGCAATAATTAAAATCGGAAGAGGTGAATAATAGATGACATTCTTAAAAGATGTTGATAAGAACAGACAAATAGTTGAGAGTTTAGGTGTTAAAGTAGGAGATAAGGTTAGGATAGTAGGTATGACTGATACTTGTCAGTATGATGGTAAGGTTGGTACAATTACTAGTATTGATGACTCTTATAATCTCTTTGGTACTTGGGGTAGTTTATCTATTATTCCATCTGAAGATGATTTCATTATTTTGGGTTAGGATATTTTAGAAAAGAAAGAACCAAAGAAAAGATATATATCTTTTATAATAAATTAGTATAAATCATTTATAATTATATATATACTAGTAATAATAATATATTATCTAATATCTAAAAGAAATAAAGAAAAAATATATAAAAAGAAAAAAGAAAAGGTTCCAGCTCAAAATCACTTTAATCTTTAAGCTAAATTATATGATTAGATAGGAGAGATTAAAAATGAAGAGAACAATATTAGGAAACTTTATGTACAACACTATTAACAATCTATCATTAAAGTTAGCAAGACATAAATGGTTATATTACATTTTAAATTTAACCTGGGGATTACCACTAACCTTAATAGGATTCATAGTGACATTAGGATTATTACTAGTAGGAAAGAAACCAAAGAGATATCATGGAATCTATTACTTTAATGTAGGAAGATGTTGGGGTGGATTTGAAACAGGATTAATGTTTGTAAGAGATACTGATTCAACTGAAGATGTATCAATGCATGAATTAGGACATACATATCAAAATGCAATCCTAGGACCATTTATGTTAGTACTAGTATCAATACCATCATTCATAAGATATTGGTATAGAGAATATAACTATGATAAACAAGGAGTAACACCACCAACAGATTATGATTCAATTTGGTTTGAAGGTTCAGCTACATATATAGGGACTACCATAGTAAAGAGGTAGTCTTCTTTTTTTTTATAATTTTTAATAAAATTAAAGGTAAAAAATTATTTATGAGTTAGCTAAATTATATGAATTATAAAGATATAACTGTATCTTAATAATGTATAATATGATAGAAGTGAGGTAAATAGTATGCCAATATGGTTAACAATTGTTCTTGCACTGGGTGGTTCAGCATTAATAACTGCTACAGTAAATCTAATATTTAATCTTATTGCAAACTCTACTAAAAGAAAAGTACAGAATGCTAAGATACTTGCAAAAGAACTAGAAGCGAGAGATGAGAATTTAAGAAGAGCTGTTCAAGCATTATTAAGACATGAGTTATACGACATATATAATGAGTACTATCCAAAAGGATATGCACCTATAGATGTTAAGAACGACTTTGAATTTATTTACATGGGATATCATAATTTAGGTAAGAATGGTGTAATGGATGGAATCCACGAAAGATTTATGTCACTACCTGAAGAAAGTCCTAAAAAGAAAATTTTAAATGAGTAAAGGAGAAAATAGAAGATGAAAAATATTAATCCAACAAGCCCAACAATGATAATATTTCAAGATGAGAAAAATAAGATAGATGGTGAATATTCTCCATCTTTTAATTGTTTTAATTTAAGTGATGTAGTATTAGAGATTAAAGGAACAGATACTTGTGATATTGAAGTTCAAGTAGCAGTAAACACTACAAGTGAATTAGAATGGACTACAATTGCTTTAATCAATGCTAGTGATTATTCAGTAAGTAGTAAGGCAGAAGCAAAAGGAATATATTTCGCTTCATTAGCAGGTTGTCAAAAAGTAAGATTAAAAGTAAACAACCTTTCAGAAGATACTATAATTACAATGATGGAGGTGTACTAATATGGCAACTGATATTATTGCAAGAGGTATGGCAGCACAAGCCTTGAAACAAGGTGGTGGTGGAAGTAGTGGAGAAAGTAATGTCTATCAAGTAAAACATACAGACATAGAATTCCATCGACAATCTGGAGATGGAGTAGAAGATTATAGAGCAACTATCTCTTTGGAATTAAGAAGTGCTATTGGTGCAAATAAAGACTTACTATTCTATACAGAAGATTTAGATAATAATCTACTAGGAAACTATCATTTCTCAGGAAATAGAATTTATCTAAAATGTTTAGGTAGTAATACTTATGCTGTCTATAACAAACTCGTTCATTTAGATACAGCTGTCATCACAGATTTACTATTCACACTATATTATGAAAATAATGATGTTATATTCAGTAGAAATGAATACCCTTATACTAAAGGTTCGGTACAAGGTAATCTGGAATATAAGGAAGGTTTTAGTGAAAGTTTCGAAGTATTTAGTTCAAATATAGGAGCTACTGAATCTGTTATTACATTAGCTTATGAGGATACAGATAACGTAATAACTAATTTAGATGAAAATAAACCTCTAGCATTTGCACTAGGAGGGATGACAACAGTTGTAGTAGATATGGATTCTAACTTCTATTTAGGTAGTGCTCCTTTATTAACAAAGAAAACTATTGATAATTTTAAAGTAGGAACAGACCCTGAAACAGGAGCAGGACTATATGCTTTTAGAGGTACACTTTTAGAATATGTTGTAGGACAAGAACCTGCAGTATTGTTTGTACTGTTCCCTAATAAAACAAGAGGTTCTAGTGGAGAATCTGATTATATCTTAGAAACAGAATTTGATAGCGTAGATAGTGAAACTACAACTACTAGATTCTATATTAAAGCTCTAGTACCTAACGAAGAAAGAACAATTAACTTTATGGTTAAGTTCACTAATAAAGAATTAGCAGATTTAGGTTTACAAGTTACTGTAAGTAATCTAGAAGATATAATTAATCTTGCTAATCAATATAAAGATACTCTAGGACCAGTTATTGCAGGAAATGTATTAATGTATGGCGTAGCTAGAGTACTAAGTGGTACAACTTACACAGACGGAGTACCTGGAGATGAATCAGTTTTCCCCGTAGGAGCACGTTTCTACTTTGAAGATAATAGTGATACTAATACTTGGGATTTATTATTTAATCCTAATCCAGGAGTACCTGATTATATTATAAAATTACATCTTGCTGAATTTGAAGGTACTGTTTACAATATTACAAAAAGTAATTTAGTATCTTTAAAGCTATCAAAGAGTACAACAGCTTCTGGTGGAAATGAGGGAAGCAGTGCTGATAGCAACAATGCCTATAAAATTGTATTTAGTGCCGAGAAAGATGAAACATATACTGATACAAACGATACAACACAAACTGCTTCATTAAAAAGAGATTTTGAAATTATAATTCTAAAAAATCAAGAGCAAGAAATTGTATCACAGGTTAATAGTGCTATGCAAACTAATTTTACTAGCATTAATGAAATAGCACAAATGATTAATCAGCAAATATCTACTTTAGGAAACACTGATAGTAATGTTTTGCAACTATACGGACAAGCAATATATGTATCAAGTTCATTAACTAAAATATTAATTGATTTTTCATACGATTATATTGATGCAACATTTGTAGAATCTCAAAGGCGTGGTGCAACACTAAAAGAAATATACGACCTACTTGGTTTGTATCCTTTATTTACAGGTCAAGCTTTTACAAGAGTATCGAATGTAGTTGTTAGTGATTATTCATTTGGCGGTGGCTCATCAACAAGTGAGAGTTATTACAAAATCGTGTTGGAAGATGAAGATATTGATGTTCCTTATGTTAGATTATATGCTTTTATAACACCTAGCAAGTTTAGTGAATTATTAACTGCTATTAATACTGCTATGGGAACTAGCCTTTCAACACCTACTGATGTTATAACTCTATATGACACTTTAAAGAGTGATACAAGTGATAATTTCACATCATTAAAGCAAGTATTTCAATTAGTTTTATCTTACGCTAAACAAGATAATGGTAGAACAATTTGTGAATATGATTTCAATGGTGTAAAAGTTGAAAACGAAATTATTAGTAGTATGGGCTTTATGGCTAATTCAGATGAAAACAATAAGGGATTACAATCTTGCTTCACTAATACAATTAATGGTAGTATGGGTGTAGGTGGTGCTATTGCTTTCACATCATCATCAACGTTGACTATTACAGAGCAAACTAACCAAAAAATATAAAAAGGAGAATATAACAAATGAATAATACGGCAATTTTTGATAACAAGGCACTAAATCAAATTAAAAAATTAGTAGGAAGTGGAGGTGGAATGATTGAGGTTGATGAATTACCTGATATTGGTGAACCATTAACTATATATGAATTAAGTGAAACTATTCCTGCTAGTTATAATTGGGCATTATCTATTCCATACGCTAAAAAATGGGGATATTTATATGACACAGTTTCAAGTTACAGAGGGTTAATGGGTTCAATAGTAATAGAAACAAGTGATGAATTCAATCCAGAAGTAAATTCAAATTATATGTATGTATATATTAGAACAGAAGATAAATTGTATAATTTAGATGCTGGTACTAATCAATATGTTGAATTACAAAAAGAAGAACAGTCAGGTGTATTTAGTAAACAAGTAAAAAGTAAAACTATATACTACTATATTGTAAAGGACTATGTAATATCTGAAGAATTTGAAGATATGACACTTACATTGTTGGATGATACTGAAGTTGAGGTATTTCCTGGAGATAAGGTATTTGGAGGAGCATTAAAGTTAAATCAACTTAATGGTGCTACTTTCTTCCCTGGTGGTATACCACTAATCTCTATAACTGGTGAAAATGAATTACCTACAGCAAAAGAATTAATTGAACAAGAAAATGCAAATTGGAATGACAGTTCAGACCAAGTAGACATTTTACATTATTTTAATCCAACAAACAATACAATATATATTACGTATAGTACTGGTGAAGTTGATGGCGTATATTATCGCTATGATATAGATAATTATAGATTTATTATCACAGATGAATCTGGAGAATATGACCCTGAAAACCCAGAAGTTTACGAAGGAAAATTACAATGGGATTCTATAATAACAAATGTTTACACTACTCAACCAGAAGTATTATTATCTGAAGATTTCTTTTGTGTACTACCACAAAATGAGACAATTAAAAAGACACATTATATATATACAGAGAATTCTTGGTTAAATATTGATGAGTTACAAGCAACTACATTTGATATTAGAATAGATACTTATCCTTTATTAATTAACAATCTTAATAGAACTTTTACAATTGAAGAAAAGATAGATGATGAAAGTGTAGAAGGATACCATTTTGAAACAGTATATACAGGAAATGTAATAATTGAAACTTCTGAAATAGGTAATAAGTATTGGGACCATTTTAAAACAATTGTATTGAGTGTTCCAGTAAACTATAGAAGTATTGCTGAATGCGAAAATACATCAGATATTTCTAAATATTCTATAGGTTTAATGTTTACTGGATTAGATGCTGATGTTGAAGGACTATACATTGAACCAAACACATCTTCTTATACTTTCGTTAATAATGGTTTAAATAGTAAGGAAACAGTAGACCACGATAATATAAAACTTAACGTATTCTGTGTTAGAAATTCATTATATTCATATAATAATTATAAAAATTATTCAGGATTATTTGAAGGAAATGGCTTTTTAGAAATTAACGGTCCAGATTAAAAACTTGTATAATACTTATGTAAGTAGGGTAACACTTAACTAAGCATCTACTTACATAATTTTATTT
>OCVV011275413.1_pt1 | contig 22525 bp, 22 predicted proteins | sample 1539721 | NCBI WGS metagenome assembly OCVV01 (sample SAMN02144230, study PRJEB22623) | gut metagenome | biome: sheep rumen | host: Ovis aries | place: New Zealand
TTTCTCCCCTTTAGGTTCCCCCCTTTGTATCCCCCTTCCTTATTCCCTCTTTTGCCCACGAAACCTCAATCGTAGTGCAGAGCTTTGTTCATCGTTCGTTCGTCACGTCTGGTGACGTGACTTCCCCTTCTTGGCGTGCTATTCTCTAGTGGTTTTCTTTCTTTTGCCTCCACCCTTGAGCAGCCTGCTTCGCAGGTCGCTCGGGTGGTTTATGGGGTTTGGAGTGTTTGTTGTTCTTGCTTTTTTGATGTTCTTTTAGTTTGTTTTTCTTGGCTTTTTGGTTGTTGTTTCTTTTTTTCTTTGGAGCAAACTGCTTGGCCCTGTCATATTATATAAGGAGGGCTATGCACTCTTCACAAAAATAGTCCTCGGATATTGTGCAAGCTTATGTTTTATCTTTTAATTTGACAATATCTTAGTAATTGTTGCATTTTTTATGCAACAAAACTACTCCTTTTAAGGGATAAGTGAAGAGGTCTTTTGAAAGGAAGTGCATAAATGAATACTGCAATAATTACTGCTCTCATTACTGCGGCTGCAAGCGTTATCTGTCAGCTTCTGGTGCAGAGGTCTGCCGCACAGAAGTCACGCTCCGAGCAGGACAAACAAAACAGCCTGCTCCTTTATCGGCTTGAACAGCTTGAACGTGCAGTCGCAAGACAAAGCGGCATGATCGAAAGGCTGAGCGTCGCCGAACAGCGTATCTCAGCTATAGAACGAACAAGGACTCAGTAAAGGAGAGGATAGTATGAAAGATAAGCTTACAAAGCTTATAGACGTTAAATCTATAGTAACACTGATGATAACCCTCGTGTTCTGTATCTCGGCTGTCCTCGGACAGATTGATAAGAATGACATTATGACCGTGTTCACTGTTATAATCTCATTCTATTTCGGAACACAGACAGCTAAAAAGAAAGGAGACAACAACACAGATGAGTAAAACTATGGGTATCGACGTTTCCCACTGGCAAGGAAGCGTTGATCTGAAAAAAGCAAAAGCCGCAGGCGTGAAGTTCGTAATGCTCAACGCAGGCTACGGCAGGTTTGACAGCCAGAAGGACGAAAGATTTGAAGAAAACTACAAGAAAGCAGTTTCGGCAGGACTGGGGGTCGGGGCTTACTGGTACTCGTATGCCCTTAACGAAGCACAGGCCCTCGAAGAAGCCAAAACCTTCTGCAAGGCTATCAGGGGCAAGAAGTTTGACTACCCCGTTGCCTTCGACATCGAGGACAGAACACAGTCTTCCCTCTCCGCCGAAACGATCGGAAAGATAATCACAAAGTTCTGCTCCTATATGGAACAGCAAGGATACTACGTTTCGCTGTACAGCTATGTATCATTCTTAGAGAACAAAGTACCTGCTTCCGTCAGGTCGAAGTACGATATCTGGGTCGCAAACTTTGACGTTCAGAAGCCCTCATATAACGGCGCTTACGGAATGTGGCAGTACACCTCTTCGGGCTCGGTCAGCGGTGTCACGGGCAAGTGCGACTGCGACTATGCCTACAAGGACTACCCTGCCCTTATAAAGTCGGCAGGACTGAACGGCTATCCGAAGTCATCTCCCGCAAAGACCCTCGACAGCAAGGGTATGAAAAAGGGCGACAGGAACCTCGGGGTATATGAACTTAAATCCATGCTTTCGCTCGCAGAAGCAAAAAAGCTTATCAGCACGCACATCACCGTTGACGAGGGCTTCGGAGAGGGCACCGAAAAGGTTGTGAACGGTCTGCTCTCGAAGTGGGGCTATAAGCAAAACGGCATTGCAGGAGCAGGCTTTGTAAATAAGCTTACGGCTATGCTGAAATAAATTTTTGCTGTCCAAAAAATTTCCCCACAAAAATAAACATCTGTGCTATACTGTATACACTGAAACAGAAAAAACACAGATTCGGGGAGGAATAGAATATGATAGCAATACCTGTAATGCTTCTGAGCATAAACTCAAATGACGGAGAGAACTGGTGGCTGAAGACCGTTATCAGGGCAGCGATGATGTTCGGGCTTTTACTGCTTGCAAGGATAGATGCGGCGGCAGTACTGCTCGGGGCAATGATGGTCTGTTCGGCAGCAATATCCTTAAAGCTATATTACAAAAGCGAGGCCAAGCAAAAGCGTCTTGCACAACAACTCACGAAAGCGGCGTCTGCTCCGAATGGGGCAGACGCCGTTCTTTTTATTTCTCAGCTTTTTACAAGCCGCATACTGCTCAGCCCAGCGGATACGTCTTGATGCCTGCTGTGGTGAACAGATAAATATAGCCGTCTTTTATAAAGGTATCCTTGACCTGATAGCGCTCTGCTTCGAGAGTGCCCTCGGGAAGGTCGGGCATGGGGCGGTCATAGGGGTAGATGTCTATAGGGTAGGAGCCCCGCATGATCTTCCCTATCCATTCGTACTCCCCTGTTTTAATAAGCTTTCCTGTCAGCAGATCATACCTAACTGTTATAAGCTTTTGCTTTTCAACCTCTACAGTATCAACGTTTGTATCGGCTGCCATGTAGCTTTCCTCCTGATCGAGCAGGAGCGCTGCTGTATATGAGCACCCATCAGTGAGAAGACGCTCCATATTAATGTGGATCATGGGCTTTGTCCGATCAGCTATACCTTCTTCGCTCCAGCGGTTAACCACAGATGCCAGCTCCAGTTCACCGCACTGATACGGCTTTACCGCATTGTACTCACAGCCCGATTCATAGTCTGAAACATCTATAGTTTCATACTTCGATATATCTGTTGCTTTCAGATATAGCTTTGTAGTTTCATTGTAGCGTGTGTCACTCTCCCAGTCGGTGCTGCTGTCCCACTCCTCGGAAAGACACATGGTGCTGCTCATCATTGTGTCATCAGGTGATACAAATATATCCCAGTCGAGGTCTACCGCTGTACACTGCTTGCCTGCGGCTATCGAGCACACATAAGCCAGCGGAGAAAGCTCCTCGGGATCTATGCCGCTGCTCTCGTCAAGGTCATAGAAGGGCGAGGTGTAGCAGTCCACTCTGCCGTGATATACGGTAACGAATAAGCTCCTGTAAACGCTCAGAGTGCCTATATCCCTCTTCATGCTGCCGACGTATTCAAGGTTTTCGTCATACTGCGCCGCACAGAGCTTATAGTTTACCATATCGTTTACGGGTCCTGTAGGGTTTCCCTCGCTGTCGGTTTCTTCCTCAGCCCAGCCGAATGTAAGCTTGCCGTTGTATTCCTCGGCTACAAGGCGGAAGGCCTCTCCCTTTCCGAGGTCAATTCTGTCGCTCTTCTCGACCTTGAGCTCTCCCTCTTCGGCTGAGAGCCTTATCACAAGCTCCTTTTTGTCATTATCATCATAGTTGTGATGCTTGCCTATAAGCCAGATGCTCTGCTCTCCCATAAGAAGCCCCTTCTGCTCTCCCTGAAAAAGCTTTGCGGAGATAAGCTCGCTGTTATCAATATCGAATGAGGATATAAGCGTCATCGAGGGCATTTTATTTCCTGCGATGAGGTACATATCCTGCTCAGGCCAGAGCTCCTTCTGACCGTTCATATATCTGCACGGTATCCAGTCCGTGCTGTCCTCTGAATATACTTCCTCTTTGCCTATCATACTTGAACACTGAGTGTATTGTGATACGATGAAAAGGCTGCCGTTCATCTCTTTTATTCCGATGAGAGTTCCCGGCTGCTCATACTCTGATATGAGCTTTATATCCTCCATATCGGATATATCGTAGACGGCAAATCCGCAGCCGTCAAGAAAGAAGGTTACATCGTTCTTCTTAGCGGGTAAATTGTAATCAAAGAAGACCGTGAGCCTGTTTCCCGATATGCTGAGATCTGCGACCATCGGAACAGGATCGTATTCATAGACCTCACACAGCGACTTGTCTATCAACTGAGTCATAAGCACTGTGTCTGAGAAGAAGTCAATATCGAGTTCCTCGGCATTTCCCGCGGCAAGCTTATAGACAGAGAGTTTGGGCGGCTCAGTGTCTGAATCGGCTGACGCTCTGAAGAGATAATCACCGTACTCAAGCTCTGTTGTGCAGCTGTTCACATGGTCACTGACGGTTATGTCATTTCCGTTTGCAAAGGCTCTCACATTATCGAAGCCGTAATCACGGTTTCTTATCTGGTTTGTTTTGAGAGCTTCTGCGTAGGCGGCGAGATTATAGTCCATGCCGTTAGGACTGTCTATCATTTTTGAATAAATATAATCCGTTTGTACTGTTGTGTTTTCCTTATTGGTTTTGTTCTTTCTGAGCGAGTCGAACAAGCCCTTGTAGGTAGTACCTCTCACTCCGCTGAGCCCCTTGGAATCTGCTGCATTTGTCGGCTGCGTGCTCGGTGACTTATCGGTAAGCAAGCCCTTATAGCTCACAAACGCAAAGCCTCCGATCAGCAGGGCGATGACTGCCGCAAATGCGACAAAACCAAGTGCCGGCGAAGCACTTCTGCTGAGCTTTATTTCTTCCTTCTGAGTATCCTTGATCACAGGTTCGGGCAAAACCTGCTGATCGAGCATATCCTTTATCCTCTGAGGCAGAAGCTTATCGGGCACCTTGTTATTCTCTTCCATCTTGCTGATATATCCTGAATTCATTTTCATCGTATCACCTCCTCACTCTGAAAGTCCTTTTCGGAGCTTTTTCTTCCCCCTGGAAATATAGCTCCTGACTGTTGATTGGTTTATCCCCGTTATTTCGGAGATCTGTCTCGGCCTGTAGCCGGCAATGAGAGACAGCGTCAGACAGAGCCTTTCCTCTTCTTTCAGTCCTGCAAACTCCTCGACTATCTCGCAGCGTTCATACTCCTTGGTGTCCTTGATAACCGCATCCACCTGCAGAGCATTGTCCCGACAAGCAAGCCTTTCTGCGTTTTCCTTTTGCTTCTTTTTGATTTTGGCGACGAGAATTGCGAACAGCCAGCTGTCAAATGCTCTCCAGTCCCTGAGTGCAGATATGCCTGTAAAGCCGTCCAGCACAGCGTCCTGAACTGCATCGGCAGCATCTTCCGTATTGCGAAGGTTTGCCAGCGCATAGTAATAGAGCTGCTTATATATCTGCTCATAGAGCTTTGAAAAAGCCTCGGTATCTCCCGACACAGCCTTTTCAATGAGCTTTTTTCTGCTTTGTCTGTCCACGTTCTCACCCCCCGATGACTTCCCGCCTGCTCTGCTTTGGACTCCTTACCGCTTTTTGTTGTATACTAATGCTTTTTGGGGGGTGCGGCTTGGAATCTGTCACAGAGCTATGGCGTTCGTCATAATATAAGTGTGTTTTTTTAGTTGTTTTGTTGCAGCCCGAAATGTAAATATTTTGTAAATAAAATTCTATCCGTCAGCTTCACATAAAAAAGACCGCCGTACTGTGACAGCGGTCTTTATTATTGAAGTCGTATATTAGTCGTGCTTCTTTGCTGTAACGATTGCAGCACCTGCAATTGCTACACCTGCAAGTGCAAGCATTGCTCCTGTTGATGGGTTGCTCGATGTGCTTGCAGCAGCAGCCTTTGACTCAGCCGCAGCTGCCTTTGACTCTGCTGCCTTAGACTCAGCCGCAGAGGTGCTCTCTGCTGCACTGCTTTCCTCTGCAGCCTGACTGCTCTCTTCTTCGCCGCCCTCAGGCTCCTTCTCCTCGTCCTCGGGTGCGTTTACAAACTCAGCATCATCAGCCTTGTCTCTGTTGACCATGCCCTGCTCTTCTAATTCGGTAACTTCCCAGCCAAGATCTTCTTTCATGAAATCAATCAGCTCGCCGGCTGCGATAATGTGTGAGCCCTCTGCAGGGTGATAATCAGAGCCGTAGCCAAAGTCATCGCTGTCCTGCAGTTTCATCTCATGTACAAAAATATTTTCATCGCCTGTCTCAGCGGTGTACTTTTCTGCCGCAGCCTTTACCTCATTGATAAGGTCATTTCCCATAAGACCGAGGACACACTCGATAGCTGCATCGGGGTTGTTCTTTCTTACAGTCTTGAGGAAATCAACATAGCCGTCAACGAACTCTGCGCACTTTGCTTCGTCGCCCTTTGTATAGGAGCTGTCGTTCTGGCCGAGGTTTATAACAACTGCATCAGGCTGGTACTGTGAGAAGTCCCACTCAAGGTCAGAGGGGTTCTGTCCGTCGATCCAGTTCCATGTAAAGCAAAGGTTCTCATAATAATTCGGAGCAAGAAGTGTATCGTTCTTTTCAGCACCGTTTGTATAGCCCGAAATAACGCCTGTTCCGCTTACGGAAACGAAGCTGTAATCAGCATCTAAAGCTCCTGCTGTAAGATATGCATAAGTCTTTGCAGCGTTCTCATTCTTTGTGGAGAAGCTCTCCTTCAGGCTGCCGTCTGCACCGTAGCCGCAGGTGATAGAGTCACCGATGAACTCGATAGAATGTGTTCTTGCAGGCGCAGGCTCGATAGTTGTTCCCTTCTCGACCTCGATGCTGTCGATAACAAGAACGGAGTTAGCGCTCTCGGAAAGCTTTACGAGCTTGACAATGTTCTCACCCTCTTCGAGATCAACGTCTACTACAGGGTTTGAAGCCTTAGGGCTGGTATTTCCGATAGCTGCGAGCTTTCCGTTTACATATACCGCAAGTCTTGCAGTCTGTGTCTTCAGAAGATTGAATCTTACAGACGAACCCGTTGCCTTGAACTCAACTCCGCCTGCTGACCACGGCACCCACAGAGCACCGTTCTGATATGTTGTTCTTCCGATGAGCTTTACATTCTCAGCTGTCGGCTCAAACTCCTGATAGCCCTTCTTTGTTGCGCTTGCAGGGATAGCAAACATAGCTGCTGCAATTGCTGCACTTGTGAAGCCTGCGAAGATCTTTTTTGTAAGTTTCATTTTGATTACTTCCTTTCAATTTCTGTTGTCCATACCAAAAGTATTTACATACACTATTATATATAACACAATTCTGTTATTTTTTCAAGTATTAAGGCCGCTTCTCTGCTATTTTTCAGCGCTTATAACAAATATACGCACCTTCATTTAGGAACAATACATAAATTCGTACAGTTTTAACGCAGAAAAGTCCGCATTTCGATTATTGACATTTTTATTAAAAGGGAATATAATTATTACTGTTGAAAAAAAACTGATAAGAAAGGAAAGGATAAAATGAAAATAACAGGAATACTCAAAGCTGCAGCACTTGCCGCAGTCTGTGCAATGAGCATAGGTCTGTTCGCAGGCTGCGGAGATACCGACAGCTCATCGGCAGCGGATTCAAAAGCAAGCTCAAAGGCAGCAGCCTCCGGCGCAAAAGAGGGCAGCTTTGTTATAACGCTCTATGCTGACAAAGCACCTATCACCTGCGAAAACTTCGAGAAGCTTATAAAGGACGGCTTTTATGACGGACTGACCTTCCACAGGATAGTCAACGACTTCTGCGCACAGGGCGGCGACCCCAACGGCGACGGCACAGGCGGCTCTTCCGAAAAAATCAAGGGAGAGTTCTCAGAGAACGGTGTTGAGAATGATCTGAGCCATACTAAGGGAATAGTTTCTATGGCAAGATCAAAGGATATGGACAGTGCATCATCGCAGTTTTTTGTATGTCTGAGCGACAAATTCACAAACGTACTTGACGGAAAGTATGCGGCTTTCGGTAAAGTGACCGAGGGCATGGAGGTTGTTGAGGATTTCCAGAACGTTGAGAGAACAACCGGCGGCGACGGAAAACAGTCATTTCCTATACAGCCTATAACTATAGTTAAGGCTGAAATGATCGGTGACGATGACAACGGCAACCACAGGGCGCAGTTCACAGTTTCATACTATACGGGTGCAAAAGAGGTAAACCCCGATGATTACACCGAGCAGACCGCTGAGTTTACAGCAGTTCTCTACAAGGACAAAGCACCTGTCACCTGCGAGAATTTCGAGAAGCTTGTGAAAGACGGCTTCTATGACGGGCTTACCTTCCACAGGATAATTGACAACTTTATAATGCAGGGCGGCGACCCCAAAGGCGACGGCACAGGCGGCGCAAAAGAGACTATCAAGGGTGAGTTTTCCCAGAACGGTGTTGAGAATGACCTCAGTCACACAAAGGGTGTGCTCTCAATGGCAAGGGGATCGGCAGACCCTGACAGTGCTTCATCGCAGTTCTTTATCTGCCTGAGCGATAAAGACGCTGCTATGGACGGTCAGTACGCTGCTTTCGGCAAGGTAGTTGAGGGTATGGACAAGGTTGACGAAATAGCTGCGGTTGAAAAGCAGAAGGGCTCTGACCAGTACCTCTCCGAGCCTGTAATGCCCGTAACTATCCAGAAGGCAGAAATCGTTGATCCCGATGCTGACGGAAACACTCAGGTGAAGTTCACGGTTTCGTACTACACCGCGAAGTAAATACAAGCACAAAAAAGGACTGCTTACGCAGTCCTTTTTATTTTATGCATTTACTACCGCATCTGCAAGCTTTTCAAGAGCCTCTCTTGTGTCGGACTTTAATGATGACTTGATAGTGACAGTCTCACCGACAAGCTCAACATTCTTGAACTTCTCAACGTAGGTCTTCATAACCCTTGCAGCACTGGGCGCCCATGAGCCGTTCTCGACCATAGCTACCTTTCTGTTCTGATATGCCTTGTCTCTCAGGTGGCAGAGGAATTCCTCCATTATCGGGAACACACCTGCATCGTATGACGGCGCCATAAGCACCATTTTGTCATATCTGAATGCGTCTTCAATTACCTCTGCGATGTCCTCTCTTGCAAGGTCGCTTACCACTACCTTCGGAGCACCCTTCTTTGTGAGCATTTCGCCAAGCTCCTCGGCAGCCTGTCTTGTGTTGCCGTGAATAGATGCGTAAGCTACAAGCACGCCCTTGTCCTCAGGCTGATAAGATGACCATGTGTTGTATATTCCGAGATAGTACTCAAGGTCCTCGGTGAGAGCAGGACCGTGAAGAGGAAGTATAGCCTTAACCTCAGTGCCTGCAAGCTTTTTGAGAACGTTCTGCACCTGCATACCGTACTTTCCGACGATGTTGAAGTAATAGCGTCTTGCCTCGCAAGCCCAGCCGTCTTCGTCCTTTGCGTCAAGAGTTCCGAACTTGCCGAAAGCATCTGCCGAAAAAAGAAGCTTCTCGCTCTCCTCATAAGAGAACATAACCTCAGGCCAGTGTACCATAGGCGCAAAAATAAATTTCAGTGTATGGCTTCCGAGGGAAAGTGTGTCGCCCTCCTTGACCGTAACTGCCCTGCCCGCAAGGTCGCCGATCTCAAAGAACTGACCCATAAGCTGGAAGGTCTTAGCGTTGCCGACAGGGATAATGTCGGGGTACTTTTCGATCAGAGCCATAAGGCTTCCCGTGTGGTCGGGCTCCATATGTGAGATAACTACATAGTCGGGCTTTTTGCCGTCAAGCGTCTTTTCAAGGTTTTCAAGCCACTCGGCTGTTTTTCTTCTGTCCGCCGTATCCATGACAGCTATCTTCTCATCGAAAATAACATAAGAATTGTAAGCCATTCCCTCGGGAACTTCGTACTGGCTCTCGAACAGGTCGATGTCATAGTCATTGACACCTATGTAGCGTACTGCTTCTGAAATATCATATTTATTCATTTTATTACCTCCGTAACTTTATAAGGTTCTTTTATTTTACCATATAAGCCGAAGATTGTCAACCAAGAGAGTATACTTGAAGCGAAAACGTTTAAGACGGATCGCTGTTGGGTATCGTGATTATGTACTCGATGTAGCCCTCATGGTTGACCCTTTTGGTCTGCGCTTCAACTCCTGCGAGCTTCATAACATTCACCGCCTTATTTACCGTATTGAAAAAGAGCCTGACATCCTTGAGCATGACTGCCCTCTTCTGGTATTTGAGTTTCACAGCCGAATCCTCAAGTGCTTTGTTTATGTATTTTTCAAGCCTGTCAACAGTCCAGCAGCCCTGTATCGTTTTGTCGAGAGCCTCCGCCCTCATATCCTTGTCATTCAGCCTGAGGAGAGCCCTCGCATGACGCTCGCTGAGGCCTGCATCGGAGATCATTTTTCTTTCGTCCTCGTCAAGTCTCAGAAGCCGGAGCTTATTCGCCACCGCCGACTGCGACATTCCAAGCCGAACTGCAAGAGCCTCCTGTGTCAGCCCGAAGCGCTGAGTAAGCTGAGCAAAGGCCTCGGCCTGCTCAAAGTACCCGAGGTCGCTCCTTTGTATATTCTCGACAAGCCCCAGCACATAGCTTTTCTCATCATTCCCCTGAATAAGTATACAGGGCACAGAGCTTAGTCCTGCAAGCTTCGCCGCCCGAAGCCTGCGCTCTCCCGAAATAAGTTCAAAGCACTCCCCGTTTCGTCTTACAGTCAGCGGAGTGATAACACCGTCCTGTGAGATGCTTTTCGCAAGCGAGGTTAGCTCCGAGGGCTTAAAGTGCTTTCTTGCCTGCGCCGGCGAGGGTTTTATCTCCCCTACCGACACATTTATGATCTTCCCGAGTATCTGATAAGACGGCTCCTGCACGAAATCATCATCAGGAAGGTCCTGTATTTCAAAAGCACGGCTAAGCACCTTTGGCAGTATTCCCATAATCATTCCTCCTTTTTATAAAGAATACCACAGCCGAATCATCATAGCCATACCTTTATGCAGAAAAGTTTTCGTATTTTTACGAGAATAAAGTTCATTTTAACACACACACTTTCCTTTTGCGAAATTATCCTTCATCACATTTGCTGCAAAATGTTCCACGTGAAACGTTTCTGCCGTTTGTTTTTGAAAAATGAAGCTTTCTGTCTTTACATTTTAAAAATACTGTGCTATAATAATGAATGTATCTGAACTGACACGAAGGGAGAAGAAAAATGGGAAAGGTCATCGCTGTATCAAATCAGAAAGGCGGAGTAGGGAAATCCACGACCGTTGTAAACCTTGCAGCAGTTTTCGGAGCAAAAGGTTCAAAGGTGCTGATAGTGGATTTCGACCCTCAGGGCAATACAACTACAAGTCTTGGAATACAGAAAAAGAGCATACGAAATACAGTCTACGATGTGCTTGTCGGAGACTGCACAGCATTTGAAGCCGTTGTTGCCTCTACAAGCCGAGGTGTATCGCTCATACCGACAACGCAGGAGCTCTCGGGAGCATCGATCGAGCTTGTCGGAATGAAAAACCGTGCAGAAAAGCTCAGGAACGCTCTCAAAGACGCAAGAAATTTTTACGACTACATATTTATTGACTGTCCGCCGACTCTGGATATGCTGACGATCAACGCTCTGGTCGCTGCCGATTCAGTCATCATACCTATGCAGTGCGAATTTCTTTCACTGGAGGGTCTTGTTGAGCTTAACAACACAATAGAGAGGATACGTTCCACGTGGAACAAGGACCTCGTTATTGAGGGCATACTCTTCACAATGTGCGTTGAGCGCTATAAAATAACCGGACAGATAGTCGCCGAGGTCAAAAAGCATTTTCCGAAGCAGGTGTTCAGCACTACTATTCCGAGAAATGTTGCTTTGTCCGAAGCACCCAGCTTCGGAGAGCCTGTGATCTACTACGAAAAGAGATCCAAAGGCGCTAAAGCCTATGAGGCTCTTGCAAAAGAGATTTTAAGAAAAGACCGTAAGGTTTCACGTCAGACAAAGGAGGATAAGTAATGGGCAAGAAAAACAGACTCAGCAGGGGACTTGATTCTCTGTTTTCGGACAATGAATCCGAAACCCCGACTGTCGAAGAGCAAAGCTCGGAGCAGATAAGCGGCATACGAATATCACTCATTGAACCAAATAAGGAGCAGCCCCGTGAGTACTTCGATCAGGAAAAGCTGGAGGCTCTGGCTGAAAACATCAGGGAACACGGAGTTCTGCAGCCGATACTTGTCAGACCTCTCGGAAGCGGCTCTTATCAGATCGTTGCCGGAGAGCGCCGCTGGAGAGCTGCACGAATGGCAGGCCTTACCGAGATACCTGCTTACGTCAGAGAGCTGAGCGATGAAAAAACTGCTCAGATCGCCCTTATAGAAAACGTTCAGAGAGAGGACCTTTCGCCGATAGAAGAAGCTCAGGCTTACAGAAAGCTTATGGACACCTACGGCATGACACAGGAACAGGTCGCTAAAGCAGTAGGGAAGTCAAGACCAGCTATTGCTAATTCGCTGAGACTTCTGGGACTTCCGAAAGATGTTCAGAAAATGGTGGACAGCGGCTCTCTTTCCGCAGGTCATGCAAAGGCTCTTGCGGGAATCACCGATAATTCCGTGATGATAGTTACGGCAGAGGAGTGCATCAGAAACGGCTGGTCTGTCAGACAGCTGGAGAAGGAAGCCCGCGAAGCGAACGAACGTATCAGCGACAGCAAAAAAATAGACCGTAAGCACTCCGTCAGAAAGCAAAGACCCTTCCTGAAGGAATTTGAGGTCTCTGTCAAGGATCATTCGTCTGTCAGCGCTTCTGCAAAACCCACCCCCGACGGCGGAGCTTCCGTGACACTAAGATTTTCAAAGGACAGTAATATCGAGGAAGCTCTGACAAAGATAGCGCAGATACTTGCAGAATATTAATAACCAGTTAATTGACAAAACGGCTCAATAGTGCTATCCTAATTATGTAGTTTATTTTATAAAGGAGTAATATCATGATAGATATCAAGCTTATCAGAACAAATCCCGACCTCGTTAAGGAGAACATCAAGAAGAAGTTCCAGGACGAGAAAATAAAGCTCGTTGATGAGGTCATCGAACTCGACAAGGAGTACAGAGCTGCTCAGACCAAGGCTGACGAGCTCAGAAACAAGAGAAAGACTATGTCCAAGCAGATCGGCGCTCTTATGGGCAAGGGTCAGAAGGACGAGGCTGAAAAGGTCAAGGCCGAGGTTGCAGGCATCGGCGACGAGCTTGAGGCTCTTGAGAAGAAGGAAGACGAGCTCAAGAATGCTGTCCGTGAGAGAATGCTCGTTATACCGAACATTATTGATGACAGCGTTCCGATCGGAAAGGACGACAGCGAGAATGTTGAGAACGAGCGCTTCGGTGAGCCTGTAGTGCCGGATTTTGAAGTTCCTTACCATGTTGATATTATGGAGAGCTTTGACGGAATCGACCTCGACAGCGCAAGAAGAACCTCGGGTAACGGCTTCTACTACCTCAAGGGCGACATCGCAAGACTGCACTCCGCTATCCTCTCTTATGCAAGAGACTTTATGATCGACAGGGGATTTACTTATTATATTCCTCCGTTTATGATAAGATCAAACGTTGTTACAGGCGTTATGAGCTTTGCCGAGATGGAGGGCATGATGTACAAGATCGAGGGCGAGGACCTCTACCTTATCGGTACCTCCGAGCACTCTATGATAGGTAAGTTCATTGACACTATAATTCCCGAGGACGAGCTTCCCAAGACACTCACAAGCTACTCGCCCTGCTTCAGAAAAGAGGTAGGCGCTCACGGTATTGAGGAGAGGGGAGTCTACAGAATTCACCAGTTTGAAAAGCAGGAAATGATCGTTGTCTGCAAGCCCGAGGATTCTATGGACTGGTACAACAAGCTCTGGAAGAACACTGTTGACTTCTTCCGCACACTGGATATTCCTGTAAGAACTCTTGAGTGCTGCTCGGGCGACCTTGCAGACCTGAAGGTAAAGAGCTGTGATGTTGAGGCATGGAGCCCAAGACAGAAAAAGTACTTTGAGGTAGGCTCATGCTCGAACCTCGGTGACGCTCAGGCAAGAAGACTTGGTATCAGGATCAAGGGCGCTGACGGAAACAAGTACTTTGCTCACACCCTTAACAATACCGTTGTTGCTCCTCCGAGAATGCTCATTGCATATCTTGAAAACAACCTCAACGCTGACGGTACGGTAAATATCCCCGAGCCCCTCAGAATGTACATGGGCGGCAAGGATAAGATAACCAAGTAATACCACCGCACAGACCCGACCCCTTACCAACGCTTTGGCGAGGGGTCTGATTTTTCGTTCCAAGGAGATCCAAATGACCGCTGTCATACTCAATTCTCTGATAGTTATACTGGAGCTGATAAGCTGTTACTTAGCTTTTAACCACTCGGGAATAAAGGCTCTTGTGTTCTATACCGTATTAAGCAATATAATGGGGCTTATAAGCTCTGCACTTTATGTCGGATATGCTGTCGGGGGAGGAAAGCCCCCTATGTGGGTATCGTCATTCAGATATACGGCAACGGTCTGCCTGACTGTTACTTTTCTGGTAGTTATGCTGGTGCTCCTGCCCTTTGAAATCAAAAGCGGAGACCCTGCCAGAATCCTTTACAAGGGCGCAAACCTCGGACACCATATTCTGTGCCCGATACTGTCGATAGTGTCGCTCCTGTTTTTTGACAAAATGGGAGCACTCGGCACAAGAGAGCTTTTTATTGCCTTTTCCTTTACTATTGCATACGCTGTTGTGCTGATTATCCTGAACGTTTTAAAAAAGGTACGGGGTCCGTACCCCTTTCTGCTTGTTTACGAACAGCCTTTTTATATGTCGCTGTTCTGGCTGGTGCTGATAGTCGGCTCGGCTTTTGGAATAGCAGCACTGATGAAGCTGCTGGTCTCGGTACTGAACAAAAATTAAGGAGTGATAGCTTTGCGCTCTGAAACTAAAATAAGCCTGCTCTCGGGAATAAAGGATTCTGTCCCGATAGCACTGGGATACCTGTCGGTGTCCTTTGGCTTCGGAATAATGGCTGTGTCTGACGGCTTGTCTGTTTTGCAGGCAGTGCTTATCTCAATGGCGAATCTTACCTCGGCAGGACAGGTGGCAGGCCTTGCTGTTATTGCAGGAAGCGGCTCTCTTGTTGAAATGGCTATGGCGCAGTTTATTATTAATCTCAGATACTCACTTATGAGCATATCCCTCTCGCAGAAGCTTGACAAGACCTTTACTCTGCCTGCAAGGTTACTAGGCTCATTCGGAATAACAGACGAGGTCTTCGCCGCAGCCTCGACACGCAAGGGCGATATCTCAAAGCACTATCTCTACGGTCTGATACTCATGCCTTATTTTGCATGGGCACTGGGAACGCTCCTCGGGGCGGCAGCAGGGGAGATACTGCCCGAAATGCTCAAAAATGCCCTCGGAATAGTCATCTACGGAATGTTCACAGCTATTGTTTTCCCTGCCGCAAGAAAGGCTCTCGGAGTTGCTGTTGTGGCGGCAGCGGCGATCGGGCTCAGCTGTCTTATAAGATATGTTCCGATCTTCAAGGGAATATCCTCGGGCTTTTCAATAATAATCTGCACTATAGCAGCGGCAGTTCTCGGCGCTGTACTGTTTCCTGTCAAAGACGAAGAGGAGGGAAGTGCTGAATGAGATTTGCGATACTGCTTCTTGTTATGGCAGGTGTGACCTATCTGGTCAGAATGCTGCCCTTCGTTGCTTTCAGAAAAAAAATAAGCTCCCCTTTTGTGAAGAGCTTCCTATACTATGTTCCTTACGCTGTCCTCGGTGCTATGACTGTACCTGCGGTGTTTTACTCAACGGGCAGCACGCTTTCGGCTGCGGTAGGCTTTGCCTGCTGTCTTATACCTGCTTATTTCGGACGCTCGCTTATAACGGTTGCCCTCACAGCAGGCGGAGCAGCCTTTCTGACAGAGCTTATAGCCTCTCATTTATGAGAATAAACGGCACTTCTGCTTGTTACGGCAGAAGTGCCGTTTTGTTCTATTCATGCTGTGCTCTCTGATGCTTTTCTATCATAGTCCAGCTCATGAAAGCATAGATATCATTGACAAGGAACACTATAAAGCAGGCAAGCACACTTGCATAGGAACGGTCAGCGTAGGTCGCAAGCGACCAGAGAACTATCAGCACAATATCATTCGCCGCATACGCTAGTGCATAAAGCCTGCTCCTCAGAAAGGTCAAGGCAGCGGCGAAAAAGCTTGTCGAGACTGAAATTATAGAGAACACTATGTTCGGGGTATCAAGCCATACCAGAATATATCCGAATATCACTGTGACAACAGCGGTAAGCCCTATCGCACAGCTCAGTGACAGGGGAGTGACCCTTGCTATCTTTACCTGACGTGTGCCCTTTCCCGCAGGGTGTCTGAGCCACGATATCAGTGCTGCGACCGACATCGGCAGAGTCATTCCGACGTAGGTGGCAAGCTCTCCGTAGTAACGGAAGGTGTAGGAAATGATTCCGTAAAGTATGCTGAACACTACCATTACCGCAGGTCCGACAGGGCTGCCCTTTGCCTGAAAGATAAGTCCTGCCGCCCCAAGAAGCGACGCTATAAGCGACAGCACTCCCTGTGCCCCCGACAGCATAAACGATACCACTATCACTACCGAGGACATTCCCCATATAAACAGCTCATAGCTTTTGAAATAGCGTTGTTTTTTCATAAGACCTCCAAAAAAAGAGCACGTTCGGTTTTTCTTCCGTCATATCTCAGAGACATGACCTGACCTAATGAAAAACCAACGTGCTGCCCGGTGGCAAATATCTGTATGAATTATAGCATATTTTTCTGCTTTTGTAAAGGGACTATTTGTCCTTTCCCTTCATTTTCTTCCTTATCCACATAGTAACGATCACAAGGGCGAGTATCAGTGTGGCTAAGATTATAAGAAGCGGTATTGTCAGCTTTTTGGCAAGATCATTTCTCTCCTTTTCAAGGCTGCCCTGTGAGGAAGACGAACTGCTCTCTGTCTGCTTAACTGCGGCAGAGGCGCTCTCCTCTCCCGATGCGGGAGCTGCCTGCGCTTCGATTGTCGGCTCTGTCTGCTGAGTTACAATTTCTGCTGTGGTCTGCTCGGGAGCTTCGGTCTCTTCGGGAGGGGCGGTCTCTGTTGTTGTTTCTGTATCGGTTTCGGTAACTGCTTCGCCGCCCGAAATCACAGTGTTTGACGCCGCAAGCTCCGCAATGACCGTGCCCTCGGGATCAAACACATAGCCGTTTACAGATAGGGAAGCCTCTCCCTCATCAATTACGTTAAAGCTGAAATCAAGAGACATATCTCCAGTAGGGCTGTCAGGAAAGGCCGCAGGAATAACAAGCTCTCCTCCTCCGCCCGAAGCATAATCCGAGGATACAAACTCTAAAACAGTCTCATCATAGCTGAGGTTTGCCGCAACTGTACCTATATTGCTGTCGCAGTTTACGTTCACAGTGACGGTAATGCTGTCACCCACTGAGACCGCATCGGGAACTGCGATATTTGCAGAGCCGTCAGCATATACATTGAATGATGTCACAAGCATAGCAGACAGCACAGAAAGTGCAAGGCCTGCTCTTCGCAGAGTTTTTTTCATATAGTTCACTCTCCTTTTTTGTTGTCAAGCTTATTATATACTATTTTTCCTGTTTCGTCAATCACAAACAGCGGATTTTGAGCTTTCTGTGTTGACAAATCAGTGTATTTGAGGTATAATATATATATCTATTTTCAGATATCAACCACTAGTTATACGAAAGGATATTGTTTTATGTGCGGAATAGTTGGATTTACAGGAAGCAAGCAGGCAGCCCCCATTCTTCTTGACGGACTTGCCAAGCTTGAATACAGAGGCTATGACTCGGCAGGTATCGCTGTAAGAGACGGCGACCGCGAGGCTGAGATAATAAAGGCTATGGGCAAGCTCAAGGTGCTCAGAGAAATGACCGATGAAGGCAATGCCGTAATAGGTACCTGCGGTATAGGTCATACAAGATGGGCAACTCACGGAGAGCCTAACGAGACAAACGCTCACCCTCACTACTCTGACGACGGAAACGTTATCGGTGTTCACAACGGTATTATCGAGAACTATCAGGAGCTTCGTGCAAAGCTCACCAAGAAGGGCTACACCTTCTACTCCACAACCGATACCGAGGTAGCTATCAAGCTTATTGACTACTATTATAAAAAGTATCTCGGCACTCCGATAGATGCTCTTAACCATGCGCTTGTAAGAATCAGAGGCTCTTATGCTCTGGCAGTTATGTTTGATTCTTACCCCGGAGAGATCTATGTCGCAAGAAAGGACAGCCCGATGATAATCGGTGTTTCCGACGGAGAGACATATCTTGCGTCTGACGTTCCCGCAATTCTTAAATACACAAGAAACGTTTATTACATCGGCAACCATGAGCTTGCAAGGCTCACTAAGGGTGAGGTAGAGTTCTATAACCTTGACGGCGAGAGAATTGAAAAAGAGCTCAAGACTATCGAGTGGGACGCAGAAGCAGCAGAAAAGGGCGGCTATGAGCACTTCATGCTCAAGGAGATCCATGAGCAGCCCAAGGTTATTCAGGACACTATCAATTCCGTAGTTAAAGACGGAAAGGTATCCCTTGATGAGTTCGGCCTTTCCGATGATGAGATCAAGGAGCTCAGAAAAATATACATCGTAGCCTGCGGCTCGGCTTACCATGTGGGAATGGCAGCTCAGTATGTTATTGAGGAGCTCACCTCTCTCGATGTAAGAGTTGAGCTTGCTTCCGAATTCAGATACAGAAAGATGAAGCTCGCTGCGGACAGCCTTGTTATTATTATATCACAGTCGGGTGAAACTGCTGACTCACTGGCAGCCCTCAGAATGGCTAAGGACGAGGGTGTTAAAACCCTTGGTATAGTGAATGTTGTGGGCTCGTCTATTGCAAGAGAGGCCGATAATGTATTCTACACTCTGGCAGGACCTGAGATTTCAGTTGCAACTACCAAGGCTTACAGCACTCAGCTTATTGCTGCATATCTGCTTGCACTTGAATTTGCAAGAGCAAGAAATGAGATCGACGACGAAAAATACACCGCCCTCATCAATGAGATAAACACTATACCCTCAAAGGTTGAGAAGATACTTGAGGATAAGGACAGGATACAGTGGTTTGCAAGCAAGCTTATCGGCGTTAAGGATGCTTTCTTCATCGGAAGAGGCATTGACTATGCTATCAGCTTAGAGGGCAGCCTTAAAATGAAGGAGATAAGCTATATCCACTCCGAGGCTTACGCTGCAGGAGAGCTCAAGCACGGACCTATCTCCCTTATTGAAGACGGTACTATCGTGTTCGCGCTGGTAACTCAGCAGAACCTTTATGAAAAGACCGTCAGCAACATGGTTGAGGTAAAGAGCAGAGGCGCTCACCTCTTTGGTCTGACCACCTACGGCAACTACGCTATGGAGGATATTGCAGACTTTACCGTATATATCCCGAAGATAAATCCTCTCTTTGCAGGAAGCTTAGCAGTTGTTCCGCTGCAGCTTATGGGCTACTATGTATCCGTAGCCAAGGGCTTTGACGTTGACAAGCCGAGAAACCTCGCTAAGAGCGTAACTGTAGAATAAACCTTGCACAGCTGTGTTCAGGCGCAGCTGTGTTTTGTGTGTTCGGGAGACTGTATAATGGAGCATATCAGTATAGGAAATGTTAAAATTGAAAAAACTGCGGCTCTTGCTCCGATGGCTTCCGTGGCGGACAAGTCCTACAGGCTTATGTGCAAGGAGTTCGGTGCTGCCTATCTTGTCAGCGAGATGATCTCCTCAAAGGGGCTTTGCTACGGCGACAAAAAGACGGCAAGGCTCTGCGAGATAGAGCCGGAGGAACGCCCCTATGCTTTGCAGCTCTTCGGAGAGGAAGCGGAGTTCATGGGCAGGGCAGCGTATATGCTCAATAAGTTCAGCCCCGACATTATAGATATAAATATGGGCTGTCCCGTACCGAAGATAGTCTCAAACGGAAGCGGCTCAGCACTTATGAAGGACCCCAAAAAAGCAGGCGAGCTGATACTGGCAGCAGTCGAAAATGCGGATTGCCCCGTTACCGTAAAGATAAGAGCAGGCTGGGACTCTGACAGCATAAACGCTGTCGAGATTGCTAAAATTGCTGAGCAGGCAGGAGCGTCAGCGGTGACTGTCCACGCAAGAACGAGAACGCAGTTTTATTCGGGCAAGGCTGACCGGGATATCATCAGGGCAGTGAAAGAGGCGGTCTCTATACCCGTTATCGGCAACGGCGATGTTACAGACGGCATAAGTGCAAAGAAAATGTATGATGAAACAGGCTGTGACCTTGTGATGATAGGCAGAGGCTCATACGGGAGACCCTGGGTGTTTGAAAATGTGAGGGAGTACCTCACAAGCGGAAAAATTCTCCCCGAGCCCGATGTGCAGACAAAAATGCAGATAATGAGAAAGCACTGCGAGCTGATCTGTCATTACAAAGGCGAGGAGCAGGGCATGAAGGAGATGCGTCATAACTTCGCATGGTATATAAAAGGGCTGAACGGCGCTTCAAAGCTGAGAGGCTCATCGGGCGAGCTCAGTACGCTCGACTCTATGTACAAAATGATAGACAAAATACTTGAACTGAACGGATAAGGAGCAGATATGGGAACACTTTACGTTGTCGGGACACCTATAGGAAACCTTGGAGATATGACCTACAGGGCGGTGGAAACGCTCGAAAAGGTAGATTTTATCTGCGCCGAGGACACAAGAGTTACCGCAAAGCTTCTGAATTACTTTGAGATAAAAAAGCCCCTTGTAAGCTACCATGAGCACAACGCAAAGGTCATGGGAGAAAAGATAGCAGAGCGCCTTCGCTCGGGCGAGGACTGCGCTATCGTCACAGATGCAGGTATGCCCTGTATTTCAGATCCGGGAGAACAGATAGTCATGCTCTGCCGTGCAGAGGGGATAGACGTTAAAGTAGTTCCGGGGCCTTCTGCTGTGGTATCGGCACTGGCGGTAAGCGGTCTGCCGACAGCGAGGTTTCGCTTTGAGGGCTTTCTTTCCGTTACAAAAAAACAAAGACTGGAGCACTTAGCCTCAGTAAGAGATGCGCAGGATACCCTCATTTTTTATGAAGCACCTCACAAGCTTATGAATACACTGAAGGATATGCTTGAATATTTCGGGGACAGGAGAATTTCACTTTGTCGGGAGCTTACAAAAATCCATGAGGAAGTGAAGCTGACAAACCTCTCCGAGGCGATAGAATACTACACCGCAAACAAGCCAAAAGGCGAGTTCGTCCTCGTTATTGAGGGCGCTGACAATTCCGTTTCGGACAAGCCCGAAACTATAGAAGAGGCTTTAGAACAAGTCAGAGAGCTTGTCGCCAAGGGTATGCGAGGGGCAGATGCCTGCCGAAATATCGCAAAGGCAACGGGCTTTTCAAAGGGAGAGCTATACTCAAAGCTTCTGGAGGACAGCGAATGAGCATAACCATATCCGAAATGCGTGCCGAGGACTGCAAAGCAGTTGCAGAAATAGAAAGCGAGTGCTTCTCCGAGCCGTGGAGCGAGGAAGAATTCGAGCACCAGATACCACTTGAAATTGCGAAAACCTACATTGCCAAAGACGGTGATAGAGTGATCGGCTTCATAAACGTGTGGATAGTCGCAGGAGAGATACAGCTTAACAACATCGCCGTGACCGAAGCCTACAGAGGACAGGGAATAGGAAGACAGCTTATCACCTTTATGGAGAGCGAAAACTCAGCCGAGCGCTGTAACCTTGAAGTCAGAATATCAAATCAGGCTGCGAGGGGGCTTTACCTCTCCCTCGGCTTTGAGGAAGTGGGGCTTCGCAAGGGCTTTTACAGAGAGCCTGCCGAGGACGCAGTGCTTATGACGAAATACTATGGAGAATCCGATGAATTATAATGACCTTACCTACGAACAGCTTGGAGAGAGATACAAAGTCTGCATTTCTACCGAGCACCGCTTCGGAACCGATGCTTTTCTGCTGGCTGATTTTGCAGGAGCAAGGCACAAGGACATTTGTGCAGACCTCTGCACAGGAAGCGGAATAATAGCGCTGCTGCTGGACAAGAAATACAGTCCGAAAAAGACCTACGCAGTTGAGATACAGAAAAAAGCCTACGATCAGCTTTGCTTATCTATCGAAGCTTCAAAGGCAGAGGACACAATAATTCCCGTGAATGCGGACCTCAAAGAGTGGCGCTGTGATGAAGAGCTTGACCTTATCACCTGCAATCCGCCGTACAAGCTTGACAATACGGGTGCAAAGAACGAGAGTGAAGCAGTATCTATCGCAAGGCATGAAATGATGTGTACGATAGGTGATGTATGTGCAGCGGCGAAGCGAAACCTGAAATTCGGGGGGCGGCTTTGCGTATGCAACAGACCTGAGAGGCTTTGCGACATCATTACAGCTATGAGGGATAACGGGATAGAACCGAAGAGACTGAGGACAGTACACAAGAACCCGAACTGTGCGCCATGGCTGATACTGATTGAGGGCAAGAAGGGCGGAAAAACATTTCTGAACATAGAGAGACCGCTTTTTGTAAGAACGGCAGACGGAGACATTTCGGAAGAAGTACAGCAGATCTATTTAAGATAACAAGCTAAGAAATAAGATCTGCCAAGGATTTAAGAAAAGAGCTCGGCAGGGAAAAGTGCTCGCCGCACGGCTAATACGCGTCGCATTTTTGCTTGATACTTTTTTGCCTTGACCGGCAGGGAAAACCCTGCACCGCCTTCGCGACGCACATTTGCTCGAAGCTTTTCTTACCCTGACCGCAAAGAAAAATAGTGCAAGCTAAAAAAACAAGCTAATGAATAGAGCCTGCCAAGGATTTAGAAAAAGAGCTCGCCAAGCCTGCGATAGAGGCTTGCGGG